>JACCDS011800327.1_pt1 | contig 12010 bp, 10 predicted proteins | sample 7446441 | NCBI WGS metagenome assembly JACCDS01 (sample SAMN15323445, study PRJNA562643) | freshwater metagenome | isolation source: river surface water | place: USA:Blue River Watershed | collected 2017-08-17
ACGATCTTGGCCGCCTTGATCACCTTGGTCCAGCGCTCGGTTTCCACCTGGTTGCGCTTCACGGCGTCTTCAATCGAACCACCGAGAGGTTTGATGCCCGCGTCGTCCCACTTTGATCGCGCCTCCGGAGAAAGGATGGCTGCATTGAGCGCCTTGTTCAGGACGAGGGCCACATCCTGGGGTACACCCCTGGCGGCCGAGATCGTGTACCAGGGAACGGACGCGTAACCGCGCAAGCCCGACTCTTCAATCGTTGGCACGTTGGGCAGAGCGGGGTACCGATAGGGGCTGGTGACGCCAAGGGCCCGAATCCTGCCGCTCTTGATGTGCGGCAGGGCACTCACGATGTTGTCGAACATGGACGAAATCTGGCCGCCGATCAGGTCCGTCATGGCCGGCCCGCTGCCCTTGTAGGGCACGTGGGTGAGCTGGACGTTCGCCATGTGTTCGAAGAGCGCGGAAGCCATGTGCACAGCCGACCCGCTGCCGGCGGAGCCGTAGGTCAGTTTGCCGGGGTTCGCCTTGGCGAACGCGATGTATTCGGACACGGTCTTGATCGGCAGGTCGGGATGGACGACCAGCACCCCTGCGGTTTCGCCGACCAGGGCCAGCGGCTTCAGGTCCTGCGTCGGGTCGTATTTCAGGTTGGGGTACATGGCTGCCACGCCGTTATGGCCGATCGTGCACACCATCAGGGTGTAGCCGTCAGCTGCTCCCCTGGCCACTTCCATGCCGGCCAGATGCCCACCCGCGCCGGCCCGGTTCTCGACGATGACCGGAACGCCCAGAACCTTGGACAGGCGCTCGGCGATAACGCGCGCGATCACGTCATTGATGCCGCCTGGCGCAGCGGAGGCGACCAGGCGGATGGGTTTGCCAGGAAATGGCTGCTGGCCCCATGCCAGGGGCGCGCAGGCTGCGCCCAAGCCGAGAATTGCGAGAGATTGACGTCTTGTCAGCATTTCATGTCTCCATGGATCGATTGCTAAGGGTCAGGCTGGCACCGTCTCCATGACGGATGCGCGGCTTGATATCTGAGAGAACCAGCGCGCGAGACGAGGATGCTCGTCGCGCCAGGCCCATTCGGGGAAACGAAAATCGAGGTAGCCGAGCACGCAGACAGCGCCGATCTGGGTCCTGCCGAACGTGTCTTGCCAGCCTTCGAACTGCAGCGCCAACTCCGACAGGCCGCCTGCGATCTTTCGTCGTTGGCCGTCGGTCCAGGCGTCCCAGCGCAGCGCAGCCGGCCGGACCGCCGTCTCGTAGCGGCACAGTACCGCTGCACTGAGCATGCCGTCACACAAGGCTTGCGAGCGAAGCGCCGACCAGCGGGCCGGGCCGCTGGTCGGCAATGTGTCGCCACCGACGCCAAGGCTCTCCAGGTAATCGCAGATCACGGACGAGTCGTACAGGGCCATGCCATCGTCCAGCAGCAGCACGGGAATCTGCGTGAGTGGGTTCGACCTTGCGAGATCGGTATCGACCTCCACGGGCGAGACCTTCACGATGACCTCCGTGATGCGTCCCGCAAGGCCTCTTTCGCGCGCAAGGATGCGCACCTTCCTGGAGAAGGGTGAACCCTTGTTCATCAGCAGCTTCATCACGCCGGGCCCCGCAGCTCGGTGCCCACTTCCACGGCCTGGTCGATGTCTTCATCCATGAAGTTGAATTCGTGCTTGGTGCCGACGGGGTCGTGGAGGAAGAACTGGTAGCCGGCATCCTCGATGTGCTGCTCCTGGAATGGGATGTCCAGCTGCTTGAGGCGTTCACGAAATGCGCTGGAGCCCGACACGTGCCAGGCGACGTGGTCGAAGCTCGCGTTGTGCCGGTCCTTCACGAACGTCCCCGCCGGATAGCGCGCCTGCACATGGACGATGGGATCCTTGCCCTGGTACAACCACAGTCCGGGAAAGCTGAAATTGGGCCGGAAGCCGGCTTTCAACCCGGCCACCTGTTCGTAGAACAACTGGATCGCCGGCAGGTCTTCGGGCGCGCAGCGGATGTTGATGTGGAGGAAGCCCAGAAACTTCATGCTTTCATTCCCTTCGTTGTTCATCTTGTCCACAGGGCCCGCAGTTGCCGGATGTCGTCGATGCGTTCGAGGTGGTTGAGCGCAGCGATCAGCGCTTCGGTATTGCTCGAGCCGAGAACCGGCGCCATCAGATCGCGCGCCTTCTGGTTGACCGCTTCGGTGTCGAGTGGGCGTTCCTTGGTGCCGGGTGCGAAGCGGGTGTGATGCACCAGGCTTCGCCCATCCAGCAGATCGATCTCGACGATGGCACCGCGCGGCGCGGCCGGATCCATCAGCGCCTCGTCCCCCGTCAAGGTGAGCCTGTTGCGGACCGCGAGGACATCCGCGCGCTTCATGAGCGCAGCGTCATGGCTGTCCTCGAACGACACCGCGCCCTTCAGCAGAGCGAGCGACACCAGGTGCTGGCAGCTGACGTCGGGCATGGCGCTGCTCCCGACGATGCCGATGGCATCCGTCGGCAGTTTCACGCGGATCGCCTTCACGTCGTCAGAATTAAAGCCATGCTGCCGGCGCAAGGTTAGGGTCGCGTCCAGGGCAGATTGGTTTGGATAGCCAACCGAGAACGTCTTGATCGACGACTCAGCGATGAAGAACCGCGTGCCCAGGCCTTCCACCATCGCTTCCGGATTCGGCTGCGACGACAGCGCGATGAACAGGTTGTGCGTACCGTCGAGCACGTCGTACACGCCGGTCATACCCGACTCGACCATCGTGACGGCCATGACACCGTTGCGCGCGCCCATGCCGGCGAAATCGAAGGCCTTCTCGATGTGGTCTTCGTCCTTGACCCAGCTCCAGATACCCGACACCTGCTGCGCGGCGTAGGAGATTGCAAAACGCATGCGGCGCTCGTCGAGCTTTGCCAGCGGTGCGCTGGCCCCGAGCGCGCAAAAGGTCGAACTGGTGCCTTCGGCGCTGCGATGCGACGCCCGCACGTGGCCGGCACCCAGCGCCAGCAGCAAGCGGCAGCCCAGGTCGTAGCCCAGCGCGACGGACCGGATCACCGACTCGCCAGATGCGCCGTTCTTCTCCCCGACGGCCAGCGCAGCCGGCACACTGGAGGATCCGGGGTGCGCCTTGGTATCGGGATCAAAGTCGTCGGTCTCGTCGGCATGGGCGCACATCGCGTTGGCCAATGCCGCGTCGGCGGCGGTGGTCACCAGCGACGAGGCCATCACGCTGGCCTGCGGCGCGCCTCCCAGCCCACGCACGTAGTCGATGGCGCACCGGCCCGGCGTTAGGGCGGCCCCGGAAACGATCGCAGCGACCGTATCCAGGATCCGGTGTTTCGCAGCCAGGTGCACTGCCTCCGGGAGAGCACGCTCATGGACGCCTGCCATGTAGGCCGCAAGCCGCCCCGTAATGTCGGCGCCCGCGTTCGGAGTCTGGGCTTTTGTCATTTGGCTTTTCTTTCAAGGTTTGTAAACCATGGGTCATCGCTGTGCTGCCCCGCCCGAATTCTAGGAACGGGGTCACACTCACGGGTAACACTGTTTTCCTTTAAGGGATATAAGACTGACTTATAGGTCACTGCTTTATAAGGAAGCGCGATGGATTTGCGTCAACTTCGGTACTTCGTCAGCATCGTGGACAACGGGAGCATGAACAAGGCGTCCCGCCAGCTCTATATTGCGCAGGCCGCGCTCAGTCAGCAACTTGCCAAGCTGGAGAGCGAAGTCGGCAAGCTGCTGCTGCATCGGTCGGCCAAGGGCGTCACGCCCACCGAAAACGGTCTTGCGCTCTATCACCACGCGCGCTTCATGCTGAGGCAACTCGACCAGGCGCTCTCGGTCGCGCGCCAGGAGACAGGCGAAGCGCAAGGCATGGTGTCGGTGGGCCTGTCGCCCTCGACACTGTCAGCGATCGGACTGCCGCTGGTGGAACGCGTGCGGGAGCGCCATCCGAACATTCTCCTGAACGTGATCGAAGGACTCAGCGGCCATCTCACGCACATGATGCGGCGACGGCAACTTGACCTGGCTGTGCTGTTCAACAGCGATCTCATGTCCGACCTCGATGCGATCACCTTGCTGGACGAGGAAATGTTCCTGCTGCTGCCGACAAGCAGCCCTCTCGTCGCGCAACGACGCAAGACCATCTCGATCGCAGAAGCGGCACGCTTGCCCCTGGTGCTTCCAACCGGCACCCACGGTGTGCGACAGCGCCTGACGACAGAGTTCAATCAGCGCAATCTGATACCGAACATCGTTGCCGAGATCGATTCGGTGTCGCTGCTTCTTCGATGCGTGTATGCGGGCATCGCCGCCACCATCGAACCCCTCTCGGCCATCCAGCATGAGGCTTCAAGCGGGCGCCATTGGCGAGTACTGCCTATTTCCGATGCCAGGATCCTGAGGCGCAGCTACCTCTACAGCCTGCCGTCGGACATGATTACACCTGCCGTTTCGGCTGTCTCCATCGAGTTGCAAAAGACACTGACGGACCTGGTCGAAAGCAATGAGTGGCGTGGCGTGCAGTTGCTTGCTGGCAAGGTCTGACCTCCGTCCACCACGCCACCCATTTCAAGCGCCACGCCCAGGCCGGCATGGTGATGGTCAACCTGCCCACGGCGGGCGTGGACTACCACGTGCCTTTCGGCGGGCGCAAGGGCAGCAACTACGGCCCGCGCGAACAGGGCCGCTACGCGCAGGAGTTCTACACCACGGTGAAGACGGCATACACGCTGGCCTGAGTTTGCGCCGCGCGGCACTACACCAGGCAGTCAGCGGCGATCGCCGCGGGCGTGGAAACGCCCAGCATCGCCATGTCGCGGGACACCTCTTCGCGCAACAGCTGTATGCCCTTCTGCACGCCGGCCTGGCCGGCCACTGCGGCCGCATAGTTGAAGGGCCGGCCGACGAAGACGAACTTCGCCCCGAGCGCCAGGGCCTTGAGGACGTCGGTGCCCCGTCGAAAACCGCTGTCGACCATCACCGGCATGTCCGGGCAGGCTTGCACGATGCCCGCCAGCACACGCATCGGCGAAGCGCTGCCGTCCAGTTGGCGGCCACCGTGGTTGGACACAATGATTCCGTCCGCGCCATGGTCGCGCGCCAGACGTGCATCGCGCACATCCAGAATGCCCTTGAGGACCAGCTGGCCCGGCCACATGCGGCGGATCATCCGGATCTGCTCCCAGCCGAGATGCCCCCGGTCCGAAAAATCGCGCAGCACGCTGGCCGACAGGATGGGGGCGCCGCGACGGGCGTGGTTGTTCTCGAAGTGCGGCATCCCGTGCCGCAGCAGGGTGCGCACGAAGGTACCGAGCAGCCATCGGGGATGCGTCAGGCCTTCCCACGCCAGTCTCACGCTGGGCCGCAGGGGCGTGGAGAATCCTGCGCGGATATTGTTCTCACGGTTCGAAGCGATGGCTACGTCCAGCGTCACGACCAGCGTGCCGTATCCGCAAGCCTTCACACGCTCGATCAGGGCGATGATTTCCGCATCGTCTCCCGGCAGGTAGGCCTGGAACCACGCCTCGGGGTTGGCCTGCACGAGCGCCTCCATGCGTATGAGGGAGGAGCCGCTCACGATCATGGGCACCTGCTCGCGTGCCGCGGCCCGGGCGAGGACCAGGTCACCCCGGTACGCACTGAGCGCGCAGATGCCCATGGGCGCGATGCCGAACGGCGCCGACCAGGTCTGGCCCAGCAGCGTTGTCTCGGTCGAACGCCTGGACGTGTTCACCAGCACCCGTGTGACAAACGCAAACGCGTCGAAGGCCGCGCTGTTGGCCCGCAGGGTCTGGTTGCGCTCGACACCCCCCGAAACATAGGCGAAGACCGGCGCCGGAAGATGACGACGCGCCAAGGGCTCGAAGTCCTCCAGACTCAGGACATGCCCCAGCCTCTTCGGCAGGGAAATCGGGTCGGCGGCCATCCCGAATTACTTGTCCGTCCAGGGCATGGTCTGCCAAAGCTGCTTGAACACCTGCTCATCCCGCTTCAACTCCGCGGCATAGGCAGCGGGCGCAAGGATACGCAGGGGCGCAAAATAGCTCGACGCCTTGGCCTGGAACTCCGGATCCGAGGCGGCCTTCTGGACGGCCTGGACCAGTTGCTCACGGATCGCGGGCGGCAGGCCCTTGGGAGCGGCGACGCCTCGCAGCGAGGCCATCACCACGTTGTAGCCCTGTTCCTTGAACGTCGGCAGGGACGGATCGAGGTTGGAGCGCTTCTCGCTCATCTGACCGAGGTTGCGCAGGGGCGTGCCCCCTTTTTGGTACTGGAGCGCCTCACCGATATTCAATGCCGCCAGGAAGATCTGCTTGCCGGCGATGGCGTTGTGCACCTCGCCTGCACCCTTGAAGGGCACGTGGGTCAGCTTCACGCCTGCGGCGCGCTCGAACATCAAGGCGGCAAGGTGATCGTCGGACCCGATGCCCGTCGTACCGTAGGTCACGGCGCCGGGATGGGCTTTCGCGTAGTCGACGAGGTCGGCCAGGTTCTTGATCGGAGAATCCGCGTGCACCGAGAAGTTGCCCGGATCGTCCACGATATTGCTCAAAAGGTCGTAGTCCTGCCAGTGGAAGTTGACCTTGCGTTCGATCGGAATCGTGAGCACGTTGGGCGTGTTGATGAAGCCGATCGTGTAGCCATCCGGCTTCGCGCTGCCGAGTTCGGCGAACCCGATGCCACCCCCCGCGCCCGGCCGGTTGACGACGACGATCGAAGCGTTGCCCCCCAGATGCTTCTGGATGTACTGGGCCAGGATGCGCGCGATGATGTCGGTACCCCCGCCCGGTGCGTAGGCGACGACCATCTTGATGGGCGCCTCCGGGTAGGCAGCGTGGCCGACACCGGGCATGAGCCCTGCCGAAAGGACGGCCATGAGCAGCGCCAGACGACGCCCATAAAACGAGATGCCTTGCATTTTCTGTCTCCTGTTGATTGTGAATGGCTGGTGTTTGATCAGCCGAGGATCCGAGTCCGGCGCTGCAGAAATTCAGGCCAGACTTCAGGGTTGATCAGTCGCTCAGGGCGGCCTCCCGCCAGCAGACCGACGATCTGTTCCGCACCCATGGCGGCGACCTTGCGACGGCTTTCATGCGTCACACCGGCCATGTGGAAAGTGCCGTACACCTGGTCCATGGCCAGCAGCGGGTGATCGAGGGGCGGCGGCTCCTGATCCCAGACGTCGACGCCGGCGCCGGCCAGGTGACCAGACGCCAGGGCCTGGACGAGGGCCGCTTCGTCGTGTATTCCGCCGCGCGCCGTGGTGATGAAGATGGCGCCCTGCTTCATTTGCGCGAAGGTGGCGCTGTTCATCAACTTCATCGTGCTGGCATCGCGCGGGCAATGCAGCGACACGATGTCCGACTGCGCCAGGAGCTCGTCCAGGGAGATGGCCTTCGCACCACGGCGGGCCATCTCCTCGGGGGCCACGAAGGGGTCTGTCGCAATCACCTCCAGGCCGAACGCCCGGGCCAGGCCGGCCACGCGTGTGCCGATGTGGCCCAGGCCGACGAGGCCAATGGTCTTGCCCTGGATTTCATGGCCCATCACGTCTTCGCGGCTGTAGCCGATCTCACGGCGGAGTCGTCGGTCGCCTTCGAGCATGCGGCGCGAGACGCCCAGCAGCAGGCCCATGGTGTGTTCGGCGACCGAGACGGCGTTGGCGCCGGCCTGGTTGACCACGGCGATCCCGGCCGCGGTGCAGGCGGCCACGTCCACGGTGTCGTAGCCGGCGCCGTTCGACGACACGCACAGCAGCCTGGGGCAGCCCGCCAGCAGATCCGCGCGCGCAAACCACGCCTGTGGCAGCTCGTCCTTGGCGGCGGAGATGTGATAGACGTGGGCCGACGCCAGCACATCCAGTGCCCGCCGGTTGTCACCTCGAACCGGAAAGACGCTGACGGTCATGTCTTTTTCCTGCGCCAGGCGCTGGTCGAAGACGCCATCGATCCAGAGATCCGAACGAACGACTTGTTTGTGGGTCGGCGTCATTCAGATCGGCTCCGTGTTGCAACCGATGCGCCGGAGCGTGGCGTCGACCCAGGCCGTGTCATAGGTGCCGCCGGCAATTTCCGCCAGCATCACCTTCTCGGCCTCACCCTTCTTCAAGGTCGCCGCCAGCACGGCATCGGCCTGCTCGAAAGGCACACAGAGCAGACCGTCCGCATCACCGACGATCAGGTCACCCGGGTGGACCACCATGCCATCGATGGCGATCGGCACATTGATTTCGCCGGGGCCATCCTTGTAAGGCCCCCGGTGGGTGACGCCTGCGGCGTAGATCGGGAAATCGCCCTGGCCGATTTCCTCCGCATCGCGGATCGCGCCATTCAGAACGACACCGGCCACGCCCTTCTTGAGCGCCATGGCGACCATGATTTCGCCGAACAGGGCGTTGGTCAGGTCACCTCCTGCGTCGACGATGATCACGTCGCCGGGCTGCGCCAGCGCCAGCGCCTTGTGGATCAAGAGGTTGTCGCCCGGACGGGTCTTGACCGTCAGGGCGGGGCCGGCCAGGTAGCCGGCCTTGTGCATGGGCCGCAGACGCGGCCCGCCCGCGCTCATCCGGTTCATGCCGTCGCTGATATTGGCAACCGGCAGGCCCTTGAAGGCCTGGACGACTTGCGGGGAAACTTGGCGCCGACGCTTGAGTATCTGGAGTCCGTTCATGCTGGTGTCTGCTTGGCTAGTGGATGGAGTGGCGGAAATATACAATAAAAATACAAACTAGTCATCTTGTCTTCAAAAAAATCCGCGTATCATGGGAAAATGATGTCTTATAATTTGCCATTAAATACAAATAATATACAAAATGGGTTCCGCCGCTGACAAAGCCTATGAAATCCTCAAGCACCGGTTGATCGGGGGCGGGTATGCGCCTTCGGCCCAGCTGAAGGAGGAGCATCTGGCGCGCGAGCTGGATATCAGCCGCACCCCCATACGGGCCGCGCTCAAAAGGTTGGTGGACGACGGCCTGGCAACGGCCGATCCCGGGCGCGGTGTGCGGGTAGCCGAGTGGACCGAATTCGACATCGAAGAAACCTTCGACCTGCGCGGCCTCCTGGAATCACACGCGGCCGAGCTGGCCGCCCGACGTGGCGGCGTCGAGCTTGCGCAGCAGCTCGACGCGCTGAACGAGGAGATGGACCGCGCCATCCAGGAGGGTGGCGAAGTGCTGCCCAGGCGCCTTCAGGAGATCAACTCCCGCTTCCACCACGCCGTACTGGCAGCCAGCGGTTCGCCGCGCCTGCGTTCAATGCTGGCGGGCCTGATCGACATGCCCATCGTGATCCGCTCCCACTTCATCAGCACCCTGCAGGACAAGGTTCAAAGCCTGCAGCATCATCGCGATCTGGCGGCGGCCGTGCGCGCCGGCGACGGCGACCTGGCGCGCCAAGTCATGCAATTGCATCTGCGGGTGGCGTCGCATCGCTTCAAGCGGCAACGCGGCGAATTCAGCGCGCGCTGACGGGTCGCCGTGATTCCAGCCCTGAACCCGGCCGGCCGGACCGATTCGCTGACGCTCGACTACATCGCCGAGCTGCAGGCCCGCGGTTTTCGCGGCGATACGGCCCACGCCCATGGGGACCGCGCGGTCTACGCAACGGACAACTCCATCTACCAGCTGGCGCCCCAGGCCATCCTCTTCCCGCGCGACGACGAGGATGTCGTGCGGATTGCCAAGCTGGCGAGTGACCCCCGCTACGGCGCCCTGACCTTCGCACCACGGGGCGGCGGCACCGGCACCAACGGCCAGTCCCTGACGCCAGGCATCTGCGTCGATCTGTCGCGCCACATGCACGCCATCCTTGAAATCAACGTCAAGGAAGGCTGGGCGCGGGTCCAGGCCGGCGTGGTCAAGGACCAGCTCAACGCCGCCGTGGCCCGGCATGGCCTCTTTTTCGCGCCGGAGCTGTCGCCGTCGAACCGGGCCACCATCGGCGGGATGATCGCAACGGACGCGTCCGGGCAGGGGTCCGTCCTTTACGGCAAGACGCGCGACCACGTCCTGGAACTGCGCGCCGTCTTCATGGACGGCACCGCCTGGTCTTCAAGGCCGCTCACGCCGACGGAACTGGCCTGCGCCAAGCACCGCCCGGACCGGGTCGGGCATGTACTGCGGGTGCTCGACCGGATCCGGTCTGAAAACGCGGATCTGATCGAAGAGCGCTTCCCCAAGCTGAACCGCTGCGTCACCGGGTACGACCTCGTTCATCTGTGTGATGGCACGGGCCACTTCGATCTGAACGCGGTTCTCTGCGGCGCCGAAGGCACCCTGGCCTTTGTCACCGAGGCCAAGGTCAGGCTCACCCCTGTGCCCCAGCACTCGGCACTGCTCAACATCCGCTACGCCAGCTTCGACGCGGCGCTACGCGACGCCGGCCCCCTCATGAAGCTTCAGGCGGCCTCGAGCGAAACCGTCGACAGCACCGTGCTCGGGCTGGCGCGCCAGGATCCGATCTGGCTCAAGGTTGCCGAGTATTTTCCTGACGACCCCGAAGGGCCCGCCAAGGGCGTCAACCTCGTCGAGCTGATCGCAGACAGCGCAGCCGACCTGGCGACCCAGCTTGCCAAAGTGGAAGCCGCGCTATGCGGCGCTGGCGCCGGTCGGCGGGGTTACACCGTGACGCGCAGCAGCGCGGCCATCGAGGCGATCTGGTCGATGCGCAAGAAGTCGGTCGGTCTTCTGGGCAATATGCCGGGTGAGCAGCGGCCGATGCCCTTCGTGGAGGACACGGTCGTCCCCCCGGAGAACCTGGCCGACTACATCCAGGAATTCCGCGCGGTGCTGGACCGCCATGGTCTGGTCTACGGCATGTTCGGCCACGTGGACGCGGGCTGCCTGCATGTCCGGCCCGCGCTGGACATGAAAGACCCGCAGAGCGAGAAGCTGGTCCGGGCGATCTCGGACGAGGTCTTTGAGCTGACCCGCAAGTACAGGGGCGTGCTGTGGGGCGAGCACGGCAAGGGATTTCGATCGGAATACGTGCCGGCCTTTTTTGGCCCCTTGTACGCCCGGATGCAGGAGATCAAGGCCGCCTTCGACCCGCTGAACCAGCTCAACCCCGGCAAGATCGCCGCCCCGCCCGGCCAGGATCTGACCCGGCTCGACGCGGTGACGACCCGCGGGCAATTCGACCGACAGATCCCGGTCGCGGTTCGCCAAACCAACGAGGATGCCTTGCACTGCAATGGCAATGCGGCCTGCTTCAACTTCGACCCCGACGATGCTATGTGCCCCTCGTGGAAGGCCACACGCGACCGCAAGCAGTCCCCCAAGGGGCGGGCCTCGCTGATGCGCGAATGGTTGCGGCTGCTCGCCCAGACGGGTCGCGACCCCGCGGCGGAGAAGCCGGGGGGCTGGCGCGATGTCCCGGCACGCGCGATCAACACGCTGGGCAGGTGCTTGCGTGCGAAGGACTTCTCGGTTGAGGTCAAGCAGGCGATGGATGGATGCCTGGCGTGCAAGTCCTGCGTCGGCCAGTGCCCCATCAAGGTCGACGTTCCCGCCTTCCGTTCCCGCTTCCTCGAGGCCTATTTCGGACGTTACCTGCGTCCGATGCGGCACCATGTCATCGCCCGGCTCGAATCCTGGCTTCCGTGGTTGGCGCGACTGCCCAGGCTGGTGAACTTCGGCACCCACAGCCCACCGGGTCGCTTCGTGGCACGTGCGCTGGGACTGGTCGCGCTGCCCAAGCTCGATCGGATCGACCTCCGGACCGAGCTGCACAGGCTGGGCGTGTCCGTGGCGACGCCCCAGGCGCTTGTGTCGCTGAGCGCACAGGAACGAGAGCGGAGTGCCGTGCTCGTGCAGGACGCCTTCACCACGCACTATGACGCAGCCCTGGTGCTCGATCTCTTGGCCTTGCTCCGGCAGCTGGGCTTCCGGCCCTGGGTGGCCCCGTTTACTCCGAACGGCAAGCCGCTGCACGTCCTGGGACTGCTGACACAGTTCCGGCGTGTTGCGGATCGCCATGCCAGGCTGTTGATGGCGCTGGCCAAGACCGGGGTGGGCCTGATCGGC
>JACCDS010033117.1_pt1 | contig 12009 bp, 9 predicted proteins | sample 7446441 | NCBI WGS metagenome assembly JACCDS01 (sample SAMN15323445, study PRJNA562643) | freshwater metagenome | isolation source: river surface water | place: USA:Blue River Watershed | collected 2017-08-17
CGACGAGATTTGCCAAAATCCAATGCCCGCGGATCACGGGCGACGTGCGCGTCGCGTACGAGGTGACCGCGAGGATGCTGCCGTGGCGCAGCAAGCCGCCGCGTTGCCGGTCCGGCCCGAGTTCCACGCGGCGAAGGCGGCTGCCGTACACGTGCGGGATGCCGTAGTGCTTTGCGAGCCGCTCGTTCAGGAAGGTGTAGTCGGCCGTGAGCAATTCGCCGACGGTGCGGTCCTCCCTGATCACGCTTTCGACAAACAGCTCCGTCTCCTGCCGCATCGCCTGCCGCAGGTTGTCGTCGAAGTCGGGAAACAGCCGCAGGTCCGGCGTGAGCGTATCGAGATTCCGGAGATGCAGCCACTGCGCGGTGAAATTCGTGACCAGGCTCCGCGCCTTGGGATCGGCCAGCATGCGCCGCACCTGCGCCGCCCGCACCTCGGGTTTGAGCAGCGCGCCCGTCTCGGCCGCCTCCAGCAACGCATCGTCGGGGATGCTGCTCCAAAGGAAAAACGAGAGCCGCGACGCCAAGGTCAACGCATCCAGCCGGTAAACGGCTCCCGGCGCCGCCCCCGCCGGATCTTCCTCGAGACGAAACAGAAACCGCGGACTCACCAGCACCGCCGTCAAAGCGTGTTCGAGGCCGGCCTCGAAACCGCCCTCGGCGCGGCCGGTGCGGAAAAACGCCAGCGGCCGCTCCAGATCCGCCGCCGTCACGGGCCGGCGATACGCCCGCCGCAGCAGCGTCGCGAGAATCCGCTCCGCCGCGGCGTCCTCGGCCGCGACTCCCGCCACCGCCGCGACGTCCGGCACCGGCGCGAAAATCCGCCGGCGGCTCGGCGTGTCGCCCGTCTCCCCGCCCGCCAGCGGACCGACGATCGTAATCTGGTAAACCGCCGGCGTGATGCGCGGATGGCGGTGCATGTTGTAATGCGCCTGAAACGGCTGCCGCTCCGTCTCGAGCAGGCTCGCGGAGGTTTGCGGAAACGTCACCGCCAGCTGCTGCGGCCCCGCCGCCACCGTGATCCGGGTCTTGAGGTGCGCGTCGACGCCGTCGTGCCCCTGCCCTTTTTCCGGCGGCTTGACCGTGAACGCCGCCACCGGCGCGCGGTTCAGCAGAATCTCCAGCTCGTGGGGCCGGCGCAGGCCCTCGACGATTTCGTTGCGGTCCCGCGCCAGGCGGACCTGGACCTCGTACTCGCCGTCACGGGGAAACGAATACGCGATGGCGGTGCCGCCGCGCGTGCCCGGCGGCAAACCCGCCAGATGCGATTCCTGCGTGAGATCCGGCCGCAGCCGCACCGTGTCGCCGCCCGGCGTGCGCCGCGGCGTGCCGAGCGCGAGCCGGCTGATCTTCTCCGCCGCCGAAACATAGCGGTCGAGCAGCGTGGGCGAGAGGTTGCCGACCGTGACGTTGTCGAAACCGTGGCTGGCATCGTCCGCCGGCAGCAGGGCCGCCGCGTCGATCTGGAGATCGAGCAGATCGCGGATCGCGTTTTGGTACTCGGTCCGGTTGAGCCGCCGGAGCGTCTCCGTCCGGCCGGGATTCGGCTTGGCCTGCGCCGCGCGGTCGAGCGCGCCGTGCAGTTGCGCCACCGTGCTCAGGTAAAAAGATTCGTCGGGCCGCGGCTCGCCGAGCGGCGGCATCTGCCGGTGCTCCAGTTTGCGCGCGACCTTTTCCCAAAGGTCAGGATTCCCGGCCGGATCGAAATTCACCAACGACTCGAAACTCAATCCGCCCTTCCGGATGCCGTCGTCGTGGCACTCGAGGCAATACTGCCGCACCCATCCTGCCACGGCCGCCGGCTCCGCGGCTGCGGCCGCGCCGGCGCCCGCGGTGCCGAGCACGAGCGCGAAAACGCGCCGGCCGGCTTGGCCGGCCAGGCGCAACCGGAACGGCAAACTGTATTCCCGAAGGACCGATGACATAGGGGTGGAGAATCGCCGGCGGAACGAACGTCGGCGGAGGGGTGCCGGAACCATGGGTCGTCCCAGGCCCGGCGCAAAGCAAAAGCCGCGATTCCGGCCTTCGCGTTTGACCCGCTCCGGCCGCTCCGGTTACTCCCGCACCATGACACCCCTCCGCCGGCGTTTCCTCGCGCCGCTGCTCCTTCTCTCGGCCCTGTGGTCATCCGCGCCGGCCGCGCCGGCCGTGCTCTTCATCGCCGGCGATCCCAGCCACGGCCCCGGCGAACACCGTTTCCCCGACGGCGCCGCCCTCCTCGCCGCCGCCCTCAACGCCAGCGGCCTGCCGCTCACCGCGACCGTCAGCCTCGGCTGGCCGGACGACGCCGCGTTCAACGCCGCCACCGCCGTCGTCCTCTACTCCGACGGCCTCGACGGCCACGTCGCGCTCGGCCGCGAAGAAGCGCTGCGCCGCCATGTCCGCGCCGGCAAGGGTCTCGCCGTCCTGCACTTCGCGCTCGAGCCGAGCAAGGGCCCCTTGTCCGATTTTCTGCTCGATTCGATCGGCGGCCGTTTCGAGGTCGACTGGTCCGTGAACCCGGTCTGGAAATTGGAAAACGCCACCCTCGCCGCCCACGCCATCACCCGCGGCGTCGGCCCCATCGCCATCGACGACGAGTGGTATTACCACCTGCGGTTCAAGCCCGGCATCGTGCCGCTGCTGCAGGCCCTGCCCGCCGCCTCGACGCTGGGCAACGACGGTCCCCGCTCCGGCAATCCCGCGGTCCGCGCCGCCCTCGCCCAAGGCACCCCGCAGGTGCTCGGCTGGGTTTACGAAGGCGCCGGCGCCCGTACCTTCGGGTTCACCGGCGGCCACTATCACCGCAATTGGAGCGACGCCGCGTTCCGCACCTTTGTCCTCAACGGTCTCGCTTGGACCGCCGGTCTCGACGTCCCCGCCGGCGGCGTGAAGTCCGAGGTCAAACCCGCAACGCGCTACCCCACGTTCGATGAGGCCATCGCCCGCGGCGACCTCGCCGATGTGAAACTGCACCTGCAACTCGAGCCCACCCGGCTCCACGGCGCCCGCGACGCCGCCATGGCCCCGCTGCACCAGGCGATTCTGCGCAACCGCTCCGAAATCGCGGCCTTTTTGCTCGCCGCCGGCGCGGACGTGAACGCCCCCGACCGCAGCCAACGCACGCCCCTGCACCTCGCCGTCGAACGCAACAACGCCGACCTCGTCGCCGCCCTGCTCGCCCGCGGCGCCAAGCCCAACGAACGCGACCGCATGGGCTGGACTCCCCTGCACCACGCTGCCGCCAAGGACCGGCTCGCCGTCGCACAAGCCCTCATCAAGGGCGGCGCCGATGCGTCGACCTTGAGCGAACGCGGCGGCACCGCCCTGCACGAAGCCGCCGCCAGCGGAGGCGAAGAACTCATCCGCCTGATCCTCGCCCAGCGCGTCGATCCCGGCATCGTTTCCAAGCTCGGCGTCACCGCGCTCGACATCGCCCGCGAATACAAAAACGAGCCGGCGGTCCGTATCCTCACTCCGCTTACACCGGAGAAGAAGCCCTGAAAATCTCCCCCCCCCGGCCCGCGCGCTCCGGCGCGCCTCGCCCGCGGGGATGCGGCGGATCGGTCTTTCACCTTTCAACCTTCACTTTTCAACCTCCGCATCGGCGTCCCCGCCTCAGCCCCCGGCCGCCTTCCCAACCGCTTCCTGATACCGCGACGCCACCGCTTCCGCGTGGGCCCGCACGCGTTCCCGCAGTTCCGCCGGCTCCAACGCTTCCGCCTCGCTGCCGAACGACAATATCCAGCGCGCCAACCACTCGTAGGAGTAGGTGAACAGCGCATACTCGGCCCCGCCGTCGCGCCGCGTTTCCTCGACCAGCGTCGCGTAACTTTCCGACCGCGCGCGGCCCAGCACCGTTTCCGCCAGCCACACCCGCGCCGGATACGTGGCCTCGCGGGCCTGCTGCTCCGCCAGGTGCCGCGTCAGCGAAAAATCCGGCCGCGCCGCGAAACTCTCCGCCCGCACTTCGAGTTGCCGGATCCGGTCGACGCGGAAATGCCGGAAATCCCCCCGCAACCGGCACCACGCCACGAGGTACCAGGCGCCGCTGTAAAACACGACCCCGAGCGGCTCCGTGTCCCGCACCTCCGCCGCCGTTTTGTCCCGCGCGCAGTACGAAAACCGGATCACGCGCCGCTGCGCCACCGCGCGCTGCACCGCCGCCAGCCACGGCTCCGCCGCCGGGTCCGCGATCGTGTTGCCGCCGGGCGCCCAGCCCCGCACCACCGTTTGCCGCAGCAGCCGCTCCACGTGCTCCTGGCGGTCCCGCGGCAGTACCGCGCGCAACTTGTCCAACGCCGCCCCCATCGGCCCGCTCACCGAGGCATCCGTGAACTGCCGCACCATCTCCCCGCCCACCGCCAGCGCCGCCGCTTCCTCCGCCGTCAGCATCACCGGCGGCAAATGGTAGCTCTTCACCAAACTGTACCCGACGCCGGCTTCGCCGGAAATCGGCACGCCCGCTTCCGCCAGCGCCGAGATATCGCGGTAAATCGTCCGTACACTCACTTCGAAGTGCGCCGCCATGTCTTCCGCGCGCACCAACCTCCGCCCCTGCAGGTGCATCACCATCGCGACAAGCCGGTCCGTCCGATTCATGGCGGCGCAGCGTAGGCCCCGCCCCAAGTCGCTCCAGCCATTTCCGTTTCGCCAACGCGCGCTGGCGCCGCCGCGGACCGGTGCCATGCTGCCCGCGTGAGTCCCGCCTCCGATCATCCCGATTTCTGGAATTCGCGCTACGTCGCCGGCACCACGCCCTGGGATTTCGGCGGCATTCCGCCCGCCTTGGCCGACTTCCTCGCGCGCCATCCGGGCCGCGGCGAACGCGTGCTCGTTCCCGGCTGCGGCTTCGGCTACGAAGTCGCGGCCTTTGCCGCCGCCGGCTACGACGTCACCGCCCTCGATTTCAGCCCGCCCGCCGTCGAGCGCGCCCGCGCCAAGGTCGGACCGGACTTGGCCCACCGCATCGTCGGCGGAGATTTCTTCACCCACCCGCTGCCCGCCGCCGCTTTCGATCTGGTCTACGAACGCACCTTCCTCTGCGCCTTGCCGACCGCGCGCTGGCCCGAGGTCGCCGCCCGCACCGCCGCCCTGATGCGGCCCGGCAGCCGCCTCGTCGGGATCTATTTCTTCGGCGCCAAGGACGACGGCCCGCCCCACGGTCTCGATCCGGGCGAACCCGACCGGCTCTTCGGCCCCGCCTTCGTCCTCGAGCACGACGCCCCGGTGCCGGCCGCCGCGTCCCAGCCGCTCTTCGCCGGCCGCGAACGCTGGCAGGAACGCCGCTTCCGGCCGTTGTGACGTTGCACCGCCGCCCGCGCCCGCCACATTCCCGCCCGCCATGGCCGCTTCGCCGACCGCCGTCTACGAGCAACTCCTCGCCCTCCGGCGCGCCGGCTCCGCCTGCGTGTTAGTGACGCTCGTGGAGTCCCTCGGCAGCGTGCCGCAGGACACCGGCGCCAAGCTGCTCGTCGGCCCCGGCGGCCTGCTCGCCGGCACCGTCGGCGGCGGCCGCGTCGAAGCCCGGGCCGTGGCGACCGCGCTCGAACTTCTCGCCGCCCCCGGCCCGGAGCGCGGCCGCCCGCGTTTCGTCAATTGGAGCCTCAAGGGCGACGTCGGCATGACCTGCGGCGGCAGCGTGAAACTCTATTTCGAGCCGTATCCTGCCGGCGGTTACGCCTGGACGATCGCGGTCTTCGGCGCCGGCCATATCGCGCAGGCCCTGCTGCCGGTCCTGCTGCCCCTGCCCGCGGCGATCCGCTGCCACGATTCCCGTCCCGACTGGATCGGCCGCCTGCCCGCCGCGCCCAACCTGCGCGCCGCGGTCGCGGACGACCTTGCCGCCGTCCTCGGCGATCTGCCCGCCGACGCCTTCGTCCTCTGCATGACGCAAGGGCACACCACCGACCGGCCGATTTTGCACCGCGCCCTCACGGCGCACGCGTTTCCTTTTCTCGGCGTCATCGGGAGCGACGCCAAAGCCGCCATCCTCCGCCGCGAACTCGCGGCCGACGGCGTCCCCGCCGACCTCGCCGCCCGTTTCCACTGCCCCATCGGCCTGCCTTTCGGCACCAATCATCCCCACGAGATCGCCCTGAGTATCGCCGCGCAGCTTGTCTCCGAGCGCGACCGCCTTTGGGCCGCCCCGCCCTGAACCGCCGCCGCGCCGCGCACTTGCGCGGAACACTTCGTTGCCCCACCGTTCCCTTACCCTGCCATGGCCCGAAAATTCCTCCCCTTGCTTTTGCCGGTGCTGCTCGCCGCCGCGGGCCCCGCCTCCGGTCAGCCCGAGAATCCTCCCGCCGCCGGCCCGTCGCCTGTCTTGAATGCGGCGTCCGCCCAACCCGCGCCGCCCCCCGCCCCGCGCCGCAACCGCGCCATCTCCGGCGAAGTCGCCGCCGCCCTTGCCGCCGCCGCGCCGAAATACACGCCGCCGCCGCCCAAGCCGGAACCGAAACCCGAGGCCGAGCAACCCGACCTGCGCGAAACCGACAAACCCAAGAACGGCATCGTCCGTTTGCCGAAGTACGTCGTGCAGGAAGCCAAGCCGCCCGTTTTCCGCGAACGCGACATCAACACCCAAAAAGGTCTCACCGATATCGCCATGCGCCGCTACATGTCGGAAGGCGACCGCGCGCTGAACCGCTACACGATCCCGTTCATCGGCGTTTCCAACGAAGCCCGCGCCCTAGCGATGTACGAGGAAGACGAGCGCCTGAAAAACATGGCCGACCTCGGCGACGCCGCGGCCAATGCCGCCAAGACCGACGCTGCCGCCGGCGCCTTCATCAAGCGCGAGGCCCAGGAGACCTATTTGCGCAAAAGCGATTTCGGCTGGAGCAACGGCAACCGGAAGTGACCGACGCCGACCGTACCGTCCGTCACTTGCCGTCCGCCCGCTCCGCCAACGCCCGCGCCAGCTGTTCCCATTCCTGCGCGCAGTCGACGTTGTCCGCCGGCATCGGCCGGCCGGCCTTCGCGTACCAGTAGCCCGCGTTCGCCCGATCGCCTTCCTTGCGGTGCAGGTAGGCGTGGACCCAGGAGCCGTCCCGGCTGCGATCTTCCTGCGCCGCGGTGTGCGCGGCGTGCCAGTCGCCCTTCGCGTCGTGCCACAGTCCGGCGAGCGCCCCGCTCCAATCCGCCGGCGGCGCCGGATCCCGCGCCACCGAAGCCTGCAAATCCGCAAATGACATTTGCGCCAGCGTGCGGGACCGGCTTCACATTTCAACCCGCACTTTCCTTCTCTCCGCCAAAACCCTTCTCCGCCCCGCGCGTCCCTCCCCCACCTTCATGCCCACGGTCGAACACGTGATTCTCCGCGAACTGCTGGCCCAGGAACCGGGCTGGGTCTCCGGCACCGCGCTCGCCGCCAAATTGGGCATCAGCCGCGTCGCCATCTGGCAGCACATGGAGAAATTGCGCGCCGCCGGTTTCGAATTCGAAGCCCAGCGCTCCCGCGGCTACCGCATCGCCGCCCGCCCGGGCACCCTGCACCCCCAGCTGATCGAAACCCAGCTCCGCGTCCGGCCCAAGGGGTTCACTCTGCTCGTGCTCGACGAAGTCGACAGCACCAACGACGAAGCCGCCCGCCAGCTCGCCGCCGACCGGCCCACCCCCTTCGCCGTCCTTGCCCGCCGCCAGACCCGCGGCCGCGGCCGCCTCGGCCGCGTCTGGCACAGCGAGTCCTCCGCCAACCTCTACGCCAGTTTCGCCTTCCGCCCGCGCGTCGAACCCGAGCGCATGCAGACCTTCACGCTCTGGATGGGCCTCAATCTCTGCGAACTGCTCGCCAATTTCGCCCACGTCGCGCCCGGGCTGAAGTGGCCCAACGACATCCTCTTCAACGGCCGCAAGGCCGGCGGCATGCTCACCGAGGCCCGCATCGACTCCGACCAGATCCGCGACCTCGTCTTCGGCCTCGGCCTCAACGTCAACACCCCCGCCGGCGGCTGGCCCGCCGACCTCGCCCGCCGCGCCGTCTCCCTCGCCGAAGTCGCCGGCGCCGAGCTCGACCTCAACCGCCTCGCCGCCGCCCTCGTCGGCCGCGTCCTGCTCGCGTATCAGACTTTTGTGGACCGCGAACACCTCAAGCTCTTCGCCGACCTGTGGCACCGTTACGATGTCCTCCGCGGCCGGCCGATCGCCCTGCTCGAGGGCGGCCGCCGCCACCAGGGCACGGTCACGGGCCTCGACGACGAGGGCGCCCTGCTCCTCCGCGACGCCCACGGCAAGGTGCTCCGCTTCCGCGCCGGCGAAGTGACGATCGAGAAGTCCGCCTGACCATGAGCGATTCCGGGCCCGCCATCGAAGTCTCGCATCTCGTCAAAACGTACGGCGGGGTCACCGCGGTCAGCGATATCAGCTTCACCGTCGCCCGCGGCGAAATCGTCGGCTTCCTCGGCCCCAACGGCGCCGGCAAGTCCACCACGATGCGGATCCTCACCGGCTACCTCCCGGCCAATTCCGGCTCCGTCTCGATCTGCGGCGTGCCCGTCGCCACCCGCCCCGGCGACGTCAAGAAACGCATCGGCTACATGCCGGAAAACAATCCGCTGCCCGAAGACATGCGCGTTTCGGAATACCTCTACTTCCGCGGCCGCCTGAAGGAAGTCGCCCGCCGCCAGCTCGGCCCCCGCATCGACGAGGTCCTCGAGGTCTGCGACCTGAAACGCGTCCGCCACAAAATCATCGGCCAACTCTCCAAAGGCTACCGCCAGCGCGTCGGCATCGCCGAAGCCATCCTCGCCGAACCGCCCGTCATCATCATGGACGAGCCGACCATCGGCCTCGACCCGCACCAGATTCTTATCGTCCGCGACCTCATCGCCAGCCTCCGCGGCCGCATGACGGTCATCATCTCGTCCCACATTTTGCCGGAAATCGAGATGACCTGCGACCGCGTCCTCATCATCAACCAGGGCCGCGTCGTCGCCCAGGGCACGCCCGCCGAGCTGCGCCGCGAGATGTTCGGCCTCGCGACCTACCGGCTGGAACTCGCCGGCGATCCCGCCGCCCTCGCCCCCGCCCTCGCCGCCCTCGACCCGTCCTTCAAGGTCGCCGCCGCCGGCGAACCCGACGCCGCCGGCTTCCGCTTCCTCACGCTCACGACGGAACGCCAGGACGAACTCGGCGAGGCGCTCCTCCGCGCCCTGCCCGCCCCCGCCTTCCGCCTCCGCGCCCTCCACCGCGTCCAGCCCACGCTGGAAGACGTTTTCCTCGCCGCCACCCGCCGCAGCTGGGACACCGTCGCCGCCCCCGCCGCCGCCAAGGCCCCCGCCGCATGAAGCATTTCTTCACGCTCCTCAGCCACGAGATCCGCATGCTGCTCGTCAGCCCCGCCACCTACGTCGCGGCGACGCTCTTCCTCGGTTTCATGGGCCTCGTGTTCACCAAGATCCTCGAGATCTACAGCTCCGCACCGCAGGAATCCTCGCCCGCCTCCGTCTATTTCCAACTCTTCTGGCTGCCCGCCTGCGTCATGGTCCCGCTCCTCACCATGAAGTGCCTCGCCGAGGAACGCCGCCTTGGAACCATCGAGACGCTCCTCACCACGCCGGTCACCACGACCGAGGTCGTCCTCGCCAAGTTCGGCGCCGCCTACCTGCTCTACCTCTCGCTCTGGGCCTCGACCGCGGGCTTCTTCTACATTCTCCGGCGTTTCTCCGGGGATGTCCGTTTTCTGGATACGGGCCCGCTCGTCGGCGGTTTTCTCTTCATCGCCGTCTCCGGTCTCTTCTTCGTCGCCCTCGGGGTCTTCGCCAGCTCCGTCACGCGCAACCAATCCGTCGCCGGCATCTTCGGCTGCGTCATGCTCGCCGGCCTCATCCTCGGCGGCAACGCCCTCTCCGATTCCGCCTGGCTCGAGCAGGGCGTCCTCCAGCCCCTCAAGTCCGTCGTCGACTACTCCCATGTCTTTTCGCACCGCGACGAATTCACCCGCGGCGTCATCGATTCCCGCCACGTGCTCTTCTACGTCAGCGGCACCGTCCTCGCCCTGATCTTCAGCATCCTCAGCGTCGAGGCCAAGCTGCTCCACGCCTGAGTCCGCCCCGCCCGCGCATGTCCCCGTTCGAAAGTTTCCGCGCCGTCCGCTGGATCCGCACCCTCAACCTCGTGCTGCAGGCCGCGCTGTTCCTCTCGTTCTTCGGCGGCCTCAACTACGTCGCCAAAAACCACGCCTGGCGCTTCGACCTCACCCGCCAGCGCAAATTCTCCCTCTCGCCCGAGACCCTTTCCTACGTCACCAACCTCGCCCGCCCCGTCCACGTCGTCGTCTCGCTCGCCTCCGACACCGACAACCCCGAGGTCAAGGGCCTCCTCCGCGAATTCGTCTACGCCACCGGCGACCGCGCCGCCGGCCGCATCACCACCGAGGTCCTCGACGTCTACCAGAACCGCCGCCGCGCCGAGGAACTCGGCATCGATACCGGCGACATCGTCGTCCTCATTTCCGGCGACAAACGCCGCGCCGTCCGCCTCGACGAGCTCTACGGCATGAAGAAAGGCCAACGCGATCGCTTCCAGGGCGAACAGGTCCTCACCGCCGCCATCCTTGATGTCTCCGAACCCGGCCGCCGCAAAATCTACTTCCTCGTCGGCCACAAGGAACTCCGGCCCGAAGTCGCCGATGCCACCCTCGGCCTCTCCGCCGTCCGCGACCAACTCAAGCTGCGCAATTTCGACGTCGATGCCGTCGATCTCGCCGTCACCCGCCGCGTCCCCGCCGACGCCTCCCTCCTCGTCTCCGTCGCCCCGCAGAGCGCCTACTCGCGCGCCGAACAGGAACTGCTCCGCCAATACCTCGGCGCCAACGCCGGCCGCCTCATCCTCTTCCTCGCCCCCGGTATCTCCACCGCCGCCCTCGGGCTCGACGATCTCCTCCTCGACTGGGGCATCCTCGTGCACGACGACATCATCTGGGATACCGGCCAGGAAAACATGGCCGAAAACTTCGACCTCCTGATCCGCAGCTTTCTGCCCCACCCGATCACCAAGACCCTGATCGAATACGGCGACGGCCTCCGCCTCGGCGTCGCCCGCACCGTCATGCCCGACCCCGGCCGCTCCACCGCCGGCGGCCTCAACACCGTCACCCTCGCCGCCACCTCCACCACCGCCTGGGGCGAACGCGATTTCCGCAGCGGCGTCACCCCGAAATACGACCCGGGCATCGACACCCGCCCCATCCCCGGCCTCGATCCGCCCGACCGCCTCGGCCTCATCGTCGCCTCCGAACGCCTCGCTGTCCGCGACAATCTCACGTTCAGCGTCAAGGGCGGCAAACTCGTCGTCTTCGGCACCGGCGACCTCGTCGCCAACGGCCGCATCGACAACCACGGCCTCTCCGTTTTCCTCAACGCCGTGAATTGGACCGTCGACCGCGACCGGCAGCTCAACATCCCTTCCCGCCCCGTCGAGCGCTTCCAACTCGCCCTCAGCGCCGCCGAATTCGCCCAGCTGCGCTACGCCCTCGTCCTCGTGCTGCCCGGCGCCGCACTTTTGCTCGGCCTCGTGGTCTATTGGACCCGCCGCTCCTGATCCCGCCCGCCGCCCGTTCCCATGCGCACCAAAGTCACGCTCGTTCTCGTTTTCCTGAACGTCGCGCTGTTTTTCTTCATCTTCAAATTCGAGCGCAACTGGCGCACCGAAGCCGCCTCCCGCGAAGCCCGCCGCCGCGTCCTCGGCCCCGAGGCCGCCGATATCCGCGCCCTCGAGGTCGTCGCCCCCGGCTCCTCCTTCCGCCTCGTCCGCAACCGCGACGACTGGTTCCTCACCCAGCCCCTCGAGTGGCCCGCCAACCCCCACGCCGCCACCACCATCGTCAACGAACTCGGCCTGCTCGAACACGAGACCAGTTTCCGCGTCGCCGATCTCGCCCAGAACGGCCAGTCCCTCGCCAGCTACGGCCTCGAATCGCCGAAAATCACCGTCTCGTTCACCGCGGGCGATGCCACGGGCGGCGAGCCGGCCGGCCCCGCGACGCCTCTCCGGATTGGCGATCTGACCAAGGACGGCAAGCGACTGTACG
>JACCDS012500554.1_pt1 | contig 12007 bp, 10 predicted proteins | sample 7446441 | NCBI WGS metagenome assembly JACCDS01 (sample SAMN15323445, study PRJNA562643) | freshwater metagenome | isolation source: river surface water | place: USA:Blue River Watershed | collected 2017-08-17
GTTTTTAGTCCGGCCACAAACAACTTGGCGATGGTTTGGGGTTGGTGGCGCGCCTTTTTGATGGTGTTGAGGTCCATGGCGATGGATGCATGAACTGGGCTATCGGCAAAGAAATGAGCGGGTATTTTGCGATCTTGGAGGTGAAACCTGAGGGCGGTGGGGAATAGGCTGAGCAGCGATTGGTAATATTCTCTGCGCTGCGCATCCGCTTGGGGTAATGTGGCATTGAGGTGGATGCAGAGATTGCGAATGGCATTGGTGAGTTCACCCCACAGTCTGCGTCCTTCCCACCAGCGGTCGTATGCGGTGTTGGTTCTAAAGACAAGAAACAGCGATAGGGTAAATCCGAGAATGGAATAGATGATGCCGATGTTGGAAGCCATGGTCACCGATTTGTAATCTTTGAAAAGCACGGTTTCTAGGTAGGCCCATGCGGCACTGTAGATGCCAACACCCAAAAGCAGTGGCCACAGGCGTTTGAGCGTTTCTGCTTTGTGCACCCTGAAAATGAAGGTGAACCAATCTTTGGGGTTGTAGGTGATCATGGTACAAAATTAACCATGTAGTGGTTGCGTGGCATCAATGAGTAAAAATTATCAAATTCAACCATATGGCCGTGGTTCCCAATTGTAAAAGTTCATCGCGAAGATTGATTAAAGGCCTACTTAAAATAGAAATTAAATATTTTTTGAAAAGATTTTAAGTTTTTTTGGGATTTATTTAGGGTAATTCGGATTGTTGTTGTCTTACCATCGTGAACGTAGAATTTACACCATCATTAACAGAATCTCAGCTACAATCGTTGTTCTACGAGAACTATGCTGATTTGTGTAGATACGCACTCACCTTTCTCGGCTCGAAAGAAGAAGCGGAAGACATCGTTCAACATATTTTTCTCAGATTTTGGGAAACCAACCAAAACAAACCACTACCGAATAACTGCAGAGCGTACCTCTTCAAAACCGTTTACAGCCGCTGCCTGAATGCATTAAAACACCGAGATGTGCAGCGCAAACACGCCGAATACCATATTCTCCACTACTGGGACGCCCAAAGTGAATCAAACCCGGAATCACAAGTCCAAACCAAAGAGCTGGAATTGGCGCTCGCCAATGCCCTGAATGAAATGTCGGAAACTACCCGACAGACTTTCATCTTAAGTCGTTTCCACGGGCTCAGTCACAAGGAAATTGCCGAAACGCTTTCGTTTTCGCTTAAAAATGTAGAGTACCACTTACACAAAGCCATTCAAATTTTGAAAATCCGTTTCTCAACGCATGCACTCCTTTGGCTGTTATTTTTAATCATCCACCCATCATGAAAAACCAAAATACTTCTGGATCTACCAATCCCCAAGACGAATCGATTTGGCAGCTTGTCAAGCCGACCAATACTTGGACTCCCGATACCGACAAGGCATGGCAAAAGGTGTCATTAAATTTAGGGGCATCTGCTGCGTCTGCCTCTTTGCTCTCCACCACACGCATAAAAACCCTCTCCCAATTCACATTAAAAAAACTCTTATTGTGGGGTGCGGTTGGCGCTAGCATTACCGCAGGTGCTGTATACCAGGTTAGTCAATATCGAAAGAAATCGGTATTGAAAATAACAGCGAATGCAACACCAAAGACGGTTGTAACACTACCGGGACCAATCGATAAGAAGGCTGAAAATGCATCAGATGTAACATTCTTGGCATCTCCAAAATCAGCAAAAGTCACCAACAATAAAGTCGAGATCGCCCCGAGTACAAATAAAAACAACCCTGCGCTAAACAGCAAAATACTCAAATTCAAGCAAGCCGAATTACAAGTAGTTGCCGAAATCCTCAGCCAAACCTACGGTGTATCAATTAAAATTGAAAGACCTCAATTGTTGCATTGCAAACTCACCGCAACCTTCGAGAATGAGCCTCTCCAAAACATCATTGAAATAATACAGGAAACCTTCAATATGGAAATTCACTCCGAAAAGGGAACCATTTGGTTGAAAGGAGGTAGCTGCCAATGAGGATCTTATTTCTACTCATCCTTGCCCACCTAACAACATGGTTATCTGCGCAAACAATACATCCATCATCCGCAACCCCTTCTCTCAATCAAACTTGCAACTTCATTGTTCCAGCTGGCAATACCACGATAGCCTTAGAAAAACTCGAAATTGCAACCCATCTTTATTTCTCCTATAATCCTGAAATCCTTCCCAAAATTGTGAGTGCTGATACTTGGGTTGATATTTCATTGGCCCAAGGATTGGTCAAAATGTTGGGTAAGAATTATGTTTTTCGTTTAAAGAGGAATCATTTGGTGATTCGTGCCATTGAAGAGGGGAAAATCGCAAATGGCACTAAAGAAATTGACCCCGCAGGCCAAGTAATAGACAAGACAACCGATGAATTAATTGGATTTGATTCCCTGGGCGATACGAGCTCACTGCAAATCTTAGCAACAAAGAGCGGCGAATATTTTAACAAAACATCGACAGACACACTGCCAAATTCGAAAGACATCGATGAACCGCAATTAAAATTAATTTACCAAATCGTGAGTCCATTTGTGAAAATTGAAACGCTACTCAATAAAGATGTAATCTCTTTGAGATCTGGAAACCGATGGAATATCATCCCCAATAAAGTAATCCCAGCAGTTCACAACCACTGCCTACTCCCAGCAATGGGTTGGAATCAGTACGATAGACTCATGTTGGGTCTCGCTTTTTTCAACACAAGAAAACCGGAGCCTAAATGGCGCTATACTTTGGTGCCGATGTATTCTTTTGGACGTAAAGCTGTTTCAGGCATTTACGACGTGAGCTATAACAAAAAAGTGGGGGATCAATTCAAAAGTTTACGTGTTGGGATTAGCGCATTGACATTTCGGTTCGATAAAACAAACAAAACCTCTACCAGTCCCATTGAACCATTGTATCATGCATTTAAACCCTATGTCATGATGGAATTGAGTAGCCCCAAACGCGGAAATATTTTCTCCAGTTTTGTTGAAATTACAGGACTCATTGCTTCGCAATCCAATAGTATCTTGAATGGTATCCATGATTATTATTTCGGTTATCGATTGAATTACATTGCCTTCAAACAAGGACCTTCAACTTCTCTGGAGTTTAAAACTGGATTTGAATCGGTTCATTTTTATAATCCATGGATGAATAATACTGTTGGCAGATTTCAAACTGAAGCGAAGTATACATGGAATTATATATCTGTAATAAAAAAACAACGCACCATAGAAGTCCGCGGGTTCTTGGGTACCTCATTCAATATAAGTTCTGCACGTTCACCTGGATTATTTGGCCCAATGCAAATTATGTTAAGCGGAGCCTCAGGTAATCAAGATGTTTTTTGTGATCAGTATTTCATTGGTCGAAGTGCAGGGGCATTAAGTTACAATAACGCATTGGCAGGTCCATATGATTATACCACTGGCGGACAGCAACGCATGGATAATATGGGGGGAATGGGGACGGCGACATTCGTAGGGTCATCTGGCATGTTAGGCTCAGTCAATGTTTCCGTGGGATTACCCAAAGTGCCATCAATAATTCGCTTGTTTTTCGACGGGGCCTTGCAAGCGTCACAACAGATTCAATATTCGAATTTTGCACCAATGAGATTTGGGTCCTCTTTTTACGATGCAGGGATCATGTTAAGGACAGGTATTTTGAAAATATCGCTTCCGTTATTGATGAACGAAAATTTGGCAAAATCCTTGGGAACTATAGATAGAACCAGCCCCATACCTGAATTTGTAATGCCTACTTACAAGCAGCAATTGCAGCGAGGAATACGATTTAGTTTAAACATTCCGCTCAATTCTGGATTGATGTTGCAACCTTTAAGCAAATAGCGGACTAATTACTCAACACAACAATCACGTATTCCAATATGATATGATGCTTACGATAAATTCCAATCCCTACAATCTATACATAAGATAAGTCCTACCAAATATTTAGAAATTAAAACTTGAAATTGATAAGTAGAATCTAACCAAGTTCGAAAAAGGAGCTACTTGCAGTTTTTATAAATAATAAGATATAAAAAAGACATTGAGTACACGCGTTTCATTATTAATTGCTGCGATCTTGATTGTCAAATTAGTTTAAACTGTTAAAAATCATGATGAAGAAAAAAATTGCTTTTTTATGCTTGCTACTGCTTTGCTTAATAACAGTAAACGCAAAATGTGATTGGGGGAACATCCAAATTCGTCAATGGAATCAATTGAATAAATATAGATGGACCATAACTGGTGACAAATTGGATAATCCTTGTGTCAGTTATTTGTTTACAGTGGTCAATGATCAGAACTTACAGATAGATACGGTATATTCAAATAGCGGTGTTTATGAATTAGAAACCAGTAAAAAGGGGAATTATAAAATTTACTTTAAAGTTTTGAATGTTTGTGAAGAGTGCGATACAACTATTTATCGAGAGATTAACGTCAACAACAAAGTAAATCCCAGTTACTATTGTAGCTACTCGATGTTGAGTACGACTGGTCCTTTTGGATGGTGCCTTGATAGTGTTTTTTTTGTAATGGATCACGGACCTTGGCGAGTTGACGATACTTGTTTTCAGTGGTATTCTTATTTATGGAAAGGAAGTAAGTTGGATTCATTGACTGTTGCGAAATTCCAAAAGATGAGAGATTCTACAATGCTCATATATTTCGACTTCCATGACAGTGATTTGCTTTGGAAAAAAGGTCCAGGTATAGAGGCGTTCATTGTTGGTCATAAATTCCGAAATAAAGGAAATTATTTGATAGCCTGTCAGTGGTACGATAGATGTTCAGGTCAAAATACTTTTGCTATGGGTAGGATTAATATTGATAAATGTATAGCCTTAGGAACATCAGACTTAATAAAACCCGAACCAAAACTTATTGGAATGTATGATATGCTGGGTAGGCCTGTGAAGCATGTCAGAAAAGATGAAGTTATGATTCTTCTTTACGACGATGGTTCCAAGAAGAAGATCATATCACAGTAATGTATTCGTACCTGAAATCCTGCGTCGCAATTCAACAGCCAAAAATATTGTCACAAATTTGAAAATTCTATAAACAGCAACCCCTTCTATCAATACTAACTATCAATATATCAATTAAAATTTCATTAAATCGCACTATGACCATGGTATACAATCCAAAAACAAGAACCCAAAAACGCAACCCTTTGATGGGATTATTCGTCCTGGTTTTAATTTATTTACTGACTCCAAACTTGGGTAAAGCACAATGCCAACAATACAACCTAAACATCAGTTACGACAAGCAAATGATGCACGTCACACCCGAATTGACGCATAACGGCGCCTATACGTACAAAGGTGTTTGGTATAAGGACTCCATTGCAATCGATCAGAAAAAATATACACAAAACACATCGCCTGAATACAAATGTTTGATTTTCAAATACAACAATGCAGGCGATATCGTGGCGCAAATTGACTTGATTTTGCCATTCCCGTTTACTAACCCAAATCTTCGCATAGATCCGTCCACTGGTGGCTTAGTGTATGTTCTGACTGTGTACAACAAGATTTACAAATTAAGCAATACATTGAGCGTGGATGCGACAAACAAATCTGTTACCGGTATCGTGCTCATCGACTCAAATCTTAGTGGCGTGCAATTTGTCAAAATCGGCGAAACAACCAACAAGCAAAGAATTCGAGAAGGAGAAAACGATATTTATTGTACGAAGACAGGCGCAACGATGTTAATGATAGTCGATAAACCCGTTTATTTGAACAACGGCGATTCCATCAAGCCGAGCAGCGTGGTTGATATTTATTCTTTGCAGTTAGACAATAAATTTAATGTCACTAAGACGAATCTACTTGCCCAAAAGAGCTCTTTCGTCAGAACATATGGCATGCTAAATACGCCTCACGGATTTTACTATTTTATCAAATATTTTGCGAATATCACTGTTCCAAGCACCAAGCAAACGTATTCTAATGCCTTGAAGAAACTCTTGCCGGGTTCTGGATTCGATGGGTATGACTTTCTTGTAATCAAAGAGGTGAACAATCGCGTTGAATCCAGTTACACCATTGGATGTCCTAGCACAGTTGAGCCCATAGGAATGACAAGCCGGTTATTTTATGCCAATGAACGATTTTACTTCCCACACAATAATGCTGGACAAAATATGTACGATAACAAAATGCGTCAATTCTCGACTTCGATGCCGGAAAGAAATGCGCTAGCCATTTTTGATACAGCATTCAGACTAACTAACTTGAAAGCTTTCGATGATAAATCTGAATACACGAGTGTGCGTACGGGATTTTTTGCATCTTCACCCAACGAATTTACCCTCACGGCGAGCACGGACAGTGCTTTTACATTCAATGGGTCAAGCTATACTCCTCAGAAAAAAGTCAATCCCACATTCATGAATGTGATTTATTCAGTTAAAGGAGATTCAATATACTACAAATGGTCACAAAATACAGAAAATTACAAGTGTCTCTTCTCAGACCTAACTGGACAATCAGCCACATTCAACTTGTTTGCTTATCCAGGTAAGACTGTCACATCCATCAACAACATGTCGTTAAAAACGGCTGTGTACAAACAGAATATGTGGATTGTGAAAGTTTGTATACCAGAACTTGCGAGACATGAAATTGAAAGCCACTTGATTGCTTTGTATCCAAATCCGGTCAATCAAGGTGTTTTGCATTTTGAGGCTACGCAACCAATACAAACCATCCTTGTGATGAACATGCAAGGACAAATCGTTATTGAGCAAACACCGAAGGCAATTAGAACTACATTAAATACAGAAAAGCTTCCCGCAGGCAATTATTTCGTTCTCACCCAATTCGCAGATTACACAAGTACCCAAAAAATCATTGTATATTAAGGTATTTCCTCTCCGTACACATGATTGAGATCACGAGAATCTTATCTGAACCAATTTGTAAATCGTAGATGAGTAGGCAAAGGATTGCAATCTATAGATCGGTTTGTTATGATTTTTATCGAATAATGGCCTTTCCTAGTGGGCGAGTGTTAATTTTGAAGGGATAAAAATTCGATTTATGAAAAAAATAATTTTAGCAATGTGTTTGTTTCTGGCTTCACTCGGTGTTGCAAACGCGCAAACAATCATTAAGAATGGTGGATTAGAAAATTGGAGAAGCAGCAAATTGTTGTTCAATTTCACAGCGAGTTTAGAGACGCCCCAAGGATGGAGCACATTTGATTCGGTGTTTAATATTATTAACTTTATTTCTGGTCAGAATACACAGGTTACCAATTTGGTAAAAAAGAGCACCACAATAAAGAACTCTGGATTGGCATCGGCGCAATTAACAACAAAATCATTCAGTGATTTGGGGTTGATGCCAGGATATTTGACCAATGCCAAGTTGACCGTGGATGCAAATTTTGATTTCAATTTTTCGGGTGGTGAAGTGTTGGCATCGAAACCCATTGTTGCCAGTGCGATGGTGAACTACAAGCCAGCGTCGGTTTATGATTCGGCCAATTTGTATGTTGAAGTAATCAATACTACGTTGGGTTTGGACTCTATCATTGGTTATGGTTTTAGTACTTTCGCTGGGACAACCAATTTTACCCAAATTGATATTCCCATTATTTATGAGGATAATACTCTCACTGCCAATTTGTTGCGTTACTATTTTGTGAGCAGTTATGTAGATGATACTACTGAATCGAACATGTTAAATAGTACTTTGTATGTAGATGATGTGACATATACTACGGTTAAAAGTGAAACTTATGCTTTGATGAGTGAGATGAATGTGGCTTGTTATCCCAATCCAACTACTGAGATGGTAACAGTTACTGCTGCATCAGGAAATTCATTGATTTGTGAAATTTATTCATCAACGGGGCAGTTGATGATGGTGAAGCCATTTGATGGTTCTACTTCTATCAATGTGTCTGATTGGTCGGCCGGTGTATACACTTACAACGTAAGGAATCAATCGAAAATTATTGTTGGCCATGGGCAGTTGGCCGTGATTCGTCCTTAATTGAAATATTATCTAAAAAGTTCTGAATAAAAAAGCCCCTCGTTTGAAACGAGGGGCTTTTTTATGGATAAAATTGATTTTTTATATATGTTTGCTTTATGAAATTAAATAAAATATTATTTGCCTGTCTCGCTGTTGTCATGTTTGCGAATTGTGAAGAACCAATCACAAAAAAAGAATGTGGAATCATAGTGTTCACAGATGCCAATGGCCATGGTTTAGCTTCTGCCCCAACAGATTTACCATTCTCAGATTGGTACGTTGCTAAACAAGCTTGTGAGGATTTGGTATTAGACGGATGTAGCGATTGGCGTTTGCCTACACAAGAGGAACTAAATAAACTTTATTTGAATAAAGATAAAATTGGCGGTTTTGGTAAATTTGACAGTTATTGGAGTTCCACTGAAGTTGGTGGTAATAGCGCCTTTACGGTTGAATTTGACAATGGCGTGAATGCGGCAGCACCCACGAATACCAAATCTTCTGTTAGAGCTGTTCGGGCTTTCTAACATCGTATCTCACAACTAAATTTTTTTTTAACCCTATTTGTTAAAACAGGGCCCTTAACTTGACTTTCGATTGGGTTGGTTGAATATGCAATCGAAAAAAATAGTGGGTCATTTCAATTGAAACTAATCGTATTGACCACTAAAACTCGAAACATTTTAATCAATATGGCCAAACGACCTTGAATTCTATGTTGTAGAAACGCTGATTATGCTTTAAACACTGTAGGCTTTGCCATTTTTTAAATCGGAAACAAATTTTCCATTTTCACATTTCAACTCATAATTACCTTTTGCAAAATTTATTATTGGCGAAGCAGTGATTGATCAATGTGGTTTTTTTGTTGCAAATTCCGCCGATGGCAGTGTTGTTGCTGTTGGAGCGCCATATAATAAAGGTAATGGTGCTTTTGCTGGCCATGTCAGAGTATTTGGTTTTGGTGATTTGCTTTCTACACAACAAAATCAATTAGAATTGGATATTTCAGTATGTCCAAATCCATCATCATCCCAAATAGAAATTTCTGTGAAGCCAGATTTAGTAAATAAGGTCTACGTTGTGACCGATATGATGGGTAAGATATTGAAATCAGGAAGACTTTTTGCAGAAAATACGGTAGTTGACTTGGGGGATTTACCCAGTGGATCATATGTTCTTAGGTTGATGGGAGAATTAATTTCGCCTGTTAAATTGATCAAATTATAAATAATCATATTTTGGCTCCAATTCCTAATGGTAATAGAAAATTTCATGTCATATTATTTTTACATTTTGATGACTGAATTGTGATTGGTTTAAAATATTTTTGGTAAATGATAGGGAAATATTGTATTTTGATCACTTCAAAATCGCCTATTTTGATTGAGACTAATGGAAGTAGTAATCATCAAAAAGGCCTTCTTAACAACTTATGTAAACACATTGTCTTGCTATTGTTATTTGTTGTTGGGACTAATATTAGTGTTCTGGGACAAAATTGGAGCCAAGTGCAAAAATCTGTACCGACTGATCGTTGGGAAGAGGATTTGTTTGGTTGTGCTGTATCAATATTTGGCGATTATGCTATTGTAGGTGCAGAATTTGAAGATGAGGATGATAAAGGGGCAAGCCCTATGCTCAATGCAGGATCGGCATACATATTTAAAAACATTGCTGGAAAATGGACACAACAGCAGAAAATAGTAGCCAATGATAGGACACAAGGTGATTTTTTTGGTCATTCAGTATCTATCTCGGGCAATTACGCAATCGTAGGTGCTTATCATGAAGATCATGACTTGACTGGGAATGGTTATCGCAGTGCAGCTGGATCCGCTTATATTTTCGAAAATAAAAATGGTGTATGGACCCAAATTCAAAAGGTTATTGCTTCAGATCGCGAAGAGTCAGATCAATTTGGTGTAGTTGTATCTATTGACGGAGATTACGCCGTTGTTGGTGCACATCAGGAGGATGAAAATGTTAATTCAGGTGATTCAATGCAAAATGCAGGTTCTGCATATGTGTTTAAAAATACATCAGGTACTTGGGCTCAAATACAAAAAATAGTGGCGAGTGACAGAGGTGCGGAGGATAAATTTGGTTTTGCCGTGTCTATATCGGGTGATTATTTGGTGGTTGGCGCTCTGTTTGAATCTGAAGATGAAGCAGGCGGAAACAAAATGTGGTATTCTGGTTCAGCCTATGTGTACAAAAATAACTCAGGCAACTGGACTCAGGTGAAAAAAATCGTAGCCTCTGATCGCGCGGCCGAAGATTTATTCGGTAGTTCTGTTGCAATTTCCGGGAACTATATGATCATTGGAGCTTATGCAGATGATGAAGATGCAGCCGGAAAAAACACTTTTAATGGTTCTGGATCTGCTTACATTTTCAAAAACAATGCAGGCAATTGGGTGCAATTAGACAAGATTGTTGCCTCTGACCGGTCCTATGTGGATCGGTTTGGAGAAGCCGTTGCAATTTCTGGCGATTATGCAATTGTAGGTGCATTTTTTGAATCGCAGGACGCCGCAGGAGGAAATACTCTCACATCATCGGGGTCGGCATACATTTTTAAAAATAATGCAGGAAGTTGGAAACAAGTCAGTAAAGTTGTTGCATCCGACAGAAATACAGATGATCGATTTGGAAAATCCGTTGCCATATACGGGAATTATGCAATGGTTGGAGCGTGGAACGAAGACGAGGATGAAAAAGGTGGAGTAACCATTCGTGATGCAGGTTCAATTTACATATATAAAAATGCCACATCCACTGGCTTCGAAGAGAAGGAATTTGCAAGGAATTTGAGAGTATTTCCTAATCCAGGAAATGGTAATTTTACCATTGACTTAGGGGATGACTGGGTAAACACTGAGATGTCGATCTCGGATATTTACGGAAAAGTAATTCAATCTGAAAAACTATTCAATTCGCAGGTTCTGGAGATTAATATCCATGAGCCAAGTGGTATGTATATCGTTGAATTTAAATCAGGCAATAAAAATGCAGTAATTCGTATTATTAAAGAATAAAGAAATAAAAAATCATGAAGAAAAGTACAATTTTTAGACTCTCCCTTGTTGCCGCGGTTTGCGGACTACTCATTCTTCAGTCTTGTGAAAAAGACCCAGTAACTCCTCCTGTAGACAACACATCTTCGGTGAAACCCTATATTATAGTTCGTGGTGTGAAATTTGTATGTGCACAACCAAGTTCATTACGTGTAACCAAAAACCAAAACGATTCTCAATTGATATGGTCTGGAACAGGTTCTTCAGATACCATCATTTGGATAAGTCATCAAAAAAATGAGGTTAAAGTAGGTTCGTACAAGATTGATTCAACTGGATTTGGTGATCCCGGATTTATTACATCCACAATTAGATGGGGTACTATGTCTTCTTCACCATCAATAACAATTGTGAGCGGTACTTATGAGTTAAAACGTGAAAATGGGAAATTCGTTTCCTATTTAAAAAATGGCGAAGGCTATCATGGGATAGATAATAATAAGCGTTTCTACAACATTGAATTCAAGGTCGTTTGGCCATATTGATTAAAATGTCCAGATCCTCGGATCAGAATTGACAAACCTCCCACAATTTCTTTAAATGAACACAAAGGGCTGGCATCATAACCAGCCCTTTTCAATAAAACTCGAATAGTCATCCTTTATCCCTAGGGTGAGATGGTCAATCAATCGAACATCCAGTCAGCGGAGTAATATCTAGGGAAATGGCAAAATAAAAAAAGCCCCTCGTTTCAAACGAGGGGCTTTTTTTGAAAGTGGTCGGGGAGACAGGATTCGAACCTGCGACCCCCTGGTCCCAAACCAGGTGCGCTACCGGCCTGCGCTACTCCCCGATATTTTCTCAATACTGGGCGACCCCGACAGGATTCGAACCTGTGACCTACTGCTTAGAAGGCAGTTGCTCTATCCAGCTGAGCTACGAGGTCTTTCCGTATCGGAGGTGCAAA
>JACCDS011115743.1_pt1 | contig 12005 bp, 11 predicted proteins | sample 7446441 | NCBI WGS metagenome assembly JACCDS01 (sample SAMN15323445, study PRJNA562643) | freshwater metagenome | isolation source: river surface water | place: USA:Blue River Watershed | collected 2017-08-17
CATTCTTCACGATGCGGACCTTGCTTTCGCCCTCGGTGACTTCCAGTTCCGAAATGTCGGATTCAGCCACGAGGTCGATCAGTGTCTTGAGTTTTCTTAGATCCATGGGAGGTCTGCCTGCAAGGTTGATAAATACCGGCGCTGCTTGTGTCCGACCTCAACGCAGAGATCTGACGCAGCCAGCCGGCGGATGTCGGGTGTTGCCTAAATTCTGTGCAGTGCGAAGTCGATCGCATGGCGATAGCCATCGACCCCTAAGCCGCAAATGACGCCTACAGCGATTTCCGATAGGTAGGAGTGGTGCCGAAAGCTCTCTCGCCGGTGCACATTCGAAATATGAACTTCGACGAACGGAATGGCGACACCCGCCAGTGCATCGCGCAACGACACACTGGTGTGGGTGAGTCCGCCCGGGTTGATCACGATGGCATCCACACCTTCGCCGCGGGCTGCGTGAATGCGGTCGATCAATTGTCCTTCGTGATTGCTCTGAAAATGCGCCAGTGACGCGCCACTTGCCTGCGCCTGCGATACGGCGGCTTGCTCAATGTCGGCAAGCGTTGTGGAACCGTACACTTCCGGCTCACGCGTTCCGAGCAGATTCAGGTTGGGGCCGTTCAGCAAGAGCAGTTTTTTTGCCATCGAATGGGCCGCGTTTTGACGAAGAAGGGATCATTTTCCTGCAAAATGCAGATCAATGGCAAGAGGAAACGCTACGCTGTCTTATAACCCCGCCAAATCGGCACGCACGGTCTCCATATTCAGGCGACCCATGTAAGTTTTGCGAACCTGGCCGTCGGGGGTTATCAAAACGGTAAAGGGCAGGCCCCCGGCATCGTTGCCAAACTGCTTGGAGACCGCGGTGCCTTCCATGCCGCCGACCAGCAAGGGGTAACTGATTTGGTGCTTTTGTGCGAAATCCTGAATGTTGCTGCGCGAATCGATGCCAATGCCGATCACTTGTACGTTTTTGCCGGCAAAATCTTTCTGTAGCTCAACCAGCTCCGGCATTTCGGATACGCACGGCGGACACCAGGTGGCCCAGAAATTCAGCAAGATCACTTTGTCCTGCCATTCCGATAGATGCCTCGGTTTGCCCTCCGTGTCGGCGAACGAGCTTTGCATCAGCGCACCGACAGCGGTAGCCGCAGGCGCCGATGGTTCTACACGTTTCAGGCCAAAATAAGCGCCGATGCCAGCAAATAAGACGGCAAAGGCGACGAGTGCAATAATTTTCTTCATGGTGTGTCGTTATCCAGCAGGCTGCGGACCGTTGCCAGATCGGCACGCTCCGGCGTGCGTCGGCTGGAGCCGCGCACGTCGTCGAGATCATACAGCGTCAAATGGAAGGCTTCATTTCTCCACATAAATGACAGCGTCTCAACGCCACGATCCGGATGCCGGAAATGCGGCGTTTCCGTCACTTCGTAATTAATGCCTACATTTAACAGAAAAACGGCGACGTCTTTGGGGCTCTCGGCAAACAGCTGCAAGTGAATATCCGAATGTTCCGTTGCGGTCCCGTTCAGCACTGCGCCGGTCAGCCAGGGCTGAAACTCCGCCAGTTTTTCCATCATCTCTGCGGCCAGTTGTCGCAGGTGATGTAAATGCTCCGCATGCTCTTCCCCAAAAAACAACGCCTGATACTCACGCACCTGATCTTCGATCTGGGCATTGTCGGGCAGAACGTCCCCGCGCACCTTCTGGTTGCCCAGGACCAGCCGCGCCGCCTTGCGCTTGGCCGTGCCGTAGTCGGCGCCGTCTTCAGCGATCATGCGTGCAGCGGCGGCGGCGATCTCGGCGCGCAGCAGCTCGGCGTCACCGGGGTAATAAATAGTCATCGGAAAAGGCGTCGTTGTCTGCGGGACGTCCGGGGTGCGGCGCTGCAGTCAGGTTGATCGGGGCACGAGGCGGTCGCGAAACAGCGGATCGGCGCCAGGGGCCGTCAGGTAAAATTCCGCACTTGTCCAAGCGTTCGCGCGACTCAGATTATATGCATATCCACATCCTCGGTATCTGCGGCACCTTTATGGGTGGCCTGGCGGTACTGGCCAAAGAAGCCGGACACAAGGTCACCGGCTGCGACGCGAATGTCTACCCGCCGATGAGCACGCAGTTGCGCGCACAGGGCATCGACCTCATCGAAGGATTCGGTACCGAGCAGCTCGCGCTGCAGCCCGACCTGTACGTGGTCGGCAATGTGGTCTCGCGTGGCAATCCGCTGATGGAAGCGATAATGGATCGCGGACTGCCTTACGTCTCCGGTCCGCAATGGATTGGCGAGCACATCCTGCGCGACAAGTGGGTGCTGGCCGTGGCCGGCACCCATGGCAAGACCACGACTTCGTCGATGCTCGCGTGGATTCTTGAGGATGCCGGCTACCACCCGGGTTTCCTGATCGGCGGCGTGCCGATGAACTTCGGCATTTCGGCGCGCATCGGCGGTGAAGACGGTCGCGGTGCGGCATTTTTCGTGATCGAGGCCGATGAATATGACACGGCCTTTTTCGACAAACGCAGCAAATTTGTCCATTACCGTCCTCGAACGGCCATCCTGAACAACCTCGAGTATGACCACGCCGATATCTTTCCCGACCTCGGCGCCATCGAGACTCAGTTCCATCATTTGGTACGAACGGTGCCATCGGTAGGCCGTCTGGTGGTGAACGGCCGCGAAGCCTCGTTGGAACGGGTGCTTGCTCGCGGCTGCTGGAGTGACGTCGAGCGGTTTGCCGGTGACGCGGGCTGGGGCATGCAAGAGCATGGCGACGGCAGCTTCGATGTGCTTTTCGACGGCCAGTTACAGGGAACGGTGCACTGGTCACTGACGGGCGAGCACAACCGCTGGAATGCCATCGCTGCCATTGCCGCAGCCCGCCATGTGGGCGTGCCGCCGGCACAGGCTATCGCTTCGCTGGGGGCGTTCGAGAACGTCAAGCGGCGCATGGAGACGCGTGGCGTCGCGAACGGCGTCACCGTGATCGACGATTTCGCCCACCATCCGACCGCGATTGCGACGACGGTCGCCGGCTTGCGCAAGAAGGTCGGTACGGCGCGCATCCTCGCCGTGCTGGAGCCACGCTCGAACACGATGAAGCTGGGCACCATGAAAGATGCGCTGCCCGGCAGCCTGGCTGAAGCCGATCTGATCTTTGGCTACGGCGCCACGGGCAGCGGCAAGGATGCGCTGGGCTGGGACCTGGCGGCGGCACTGGCGCCGCTGGGGCAGCGCGCGCGAACCTTTGACGAGTTGCCCGCACTGGTCGATGCGGTGGCAGCAGCGGCCCAGCCAGGCGATTCGGTACTGGTGATGAGCAATGGCGGTTTTGGCGGCGTGCATCAGAAGCTGCTCGACGCGCTGGCGACCAAGGCATAGCGCCTTGCGCACCGTTCTTTACCTGCACGGTTTTCGTTCGTCGCCGGCTTCGTTCAAGGCACAGCGGATGCTGGCGCATTTCACCGCTCGGGGCATGACAAGGCGCTTTGCTTGCCCTCAGTTGCCGCCGTCGCCCGCGCAGGCCATGGCACTGGTTCGTCGCTGGGTGAGCGAGCAGCTGGGCGATGCCGCAGCCGACCGGCTGGCGGTCGTTGGCTCCTCGCTCGGTGGCTTCTATGCGACGGCCCTTGCCGAGGAGACCGGCTGCCGGGCCGTGCTGATCAACCCCGCTGTCTGGCCTGCGCGTGACCTGGCCAATTACATTGGTGAGCAACAGGCCTGGCACTCTGACGAGCGCTTCTGGTTTCGGCGTGAATACATCGATGAACTCGAGGCGCTGACCGTGGCACGCATCACCCGGCCGCGGCGTTACCTGCTGCTGGCGGCGACGGGGGACGAAGTACTCGACTGGCGCGAAATGACCGCGCGTTATGCCGGTGCCCATCAGCACGTGATCGAAGGCAGTGATCACGGCTTGTCCGAATTTGATGACTACCTCGACGAGGTGGTCAGATTTTGTGAAAAAGAATGAATCTATTTTTTGAAGAATCCGGCGATTTCAAGGTCGGCTCCGTACTGAGCCAGCAGGGCGAGGCCTTCCAGGTTGAAACCCCCTCGGGCAAGCGTACCAAAGTGCGTGCGCGGGACGTCTTGCTGCAGTTCGATTCACCATCGGCGGCCGACATGATCGCCAGCGCGAACCGCCTTGCCGAAGAGATTGACGTGGCTTTTCTCTGGGAGGTGGCTGGGGAGGCAGAATTTGGCTTCGCCGAGCTGGGTAGCGAATATTTTGGTCACGCGCCCAAGCCCGACGAGGCCGCGGGACTGCTGTTGAAGATCGCCGCTTCACCGATCTACTTCCACAAGAAAGGTAAAGGTCGTTATAAGGCCGCGCCTGCGGCAACGTTGCAGGCCGCGTTGGCCGGTATTGAGAAAAAGCGTCTGCAGGCCGAGCAGCAGGCCGCCATGGCCGAGGAGCTGAAGGCGGGGCGGCTGCCTGATGCCATTCGGCTCGCGGCGCGCCAGCTGCTGTACAAACCGGACAAGAACGGCATGGAGTACAAGGCGCTGGAAGCTGCCTGTACGGACCTGCAGACGACGCCGGCAAAGTTGCTGCTCTCGGTCGGCGCGATTGCCTCGGCCAAGGAGCTGCACTTGTCACGATTCCTCACCGAGCATTTCCCTCGCGGTACCGGCTTCCCGTCGATGGCCTTGCCGCCCTTGCCGGCATTGCCGATGGCCGATGTGCAGGCATTTTCGATTGATGACGTGACCACCACCGAGATCGATGATGCGCTGTCGGTCGTGCGCCTGGATGACGGGCGGCTGCGAGTGGGCATTCACATCGCTGCGCCGGCCCTGGCGATTGCGCGCGGTGATCCCATCGATGCGATCGCCCGCGACCGCATGAGCACCGTCTATATGCCCGGCGACAAAATCACCATGCTGCCGGATGAGCTGGTCGACCATTTCACGCTGGCCGAGGGCGCGCCCCGTCCGGCCTTGTCGCTGTATGCCACGCTCGATCCGGCGGACTGGTCGGTTGTCTCGACGCAGACGGTTGCAGAAAATGTCACGATCGCCTCCAACCTGCGCCACAACGATCTCGATGAGCACGTGACCGAGGAGGCGCTGGCGGCCGGCAGCGGCGACTATCCTCACAAGGAAGAGATTGGCTTGCTGTGGCAATGGGCGCAGGCGCTGGAGGCGGGGCGCATGGCCAAGCGCGCGGCTTTCGGTCTCAAGCCCGAACAGAATAACCGCGTCGATTTCAATTTCTATGTCGACGATGACGTCGTCACCATTACCCGCCGCAAGCGCGGCGCGCCGCTCGACAAGATCGTGGCCGAGCTGATGATTTTTGCCAACAGCACCTGGGGCAAGCTGATGCACGACCACGGCGTGCCGGGCATCTATCGCGCGCAGGGCGGCGGCCAGGGTTGGGCTACGCGCATGCAGGTGCGCATGCTGACCCACGCGGCTCCGCATCAGGGACTCGGCGTCGATCAGTATGCATGGAGTACATCGCCACTACGGCGTTACACCGACTTGGTCAACCAATGGCAAATCCTCGCTTGTGTGAAAGGCGGCGTCACGGCACCGCTGGTTGCGCCGTTCAAGCCCAAGGATGCCGATCTGTTTGCCATCGTATCCGCCTTCGACAGCGCTTACTCGGCCTATGCGGAATTCCAGTCGACGATGGAGCGCTACTGGTGCCTGCGCTGGCTGGCGCAGCAGGACGTGCGTCTGGTCGATGCGGTACTGCTGAAAGATGAACTGTTGCGTCTGACAGAAATCCCGCTGGTCCTTCCGATGACCGGCGTTCGTCATCCGCGTGGCACCCAGCTGAAGCTCGAACTGATCGACTGGGACGACGTCGCTCTCACCGTTCAGGCGCGAGTATTGGAGGTGGCGACGGTGTCGCCGGCGCTGGCCGACGAGATTGAGCTTGAGGAAGCGGACGTTGCCGACGAAGCAGAGCAGGCGGCCGAGCAGACTGCCGAGCAATCTGCCGAAGCCTCGCAGCAGGCCAGCGATCCTGCTGCGGATCCGGTCGCGCCTGACCAGAACGAAGCCGGCGACCTGTCGGCGTGATCCGCCTTCTGTGGGTCGATCGGCGGCTCATGGCGACGGCGGTCGTCCTCTCGCTCATTGTTCATGCCGCGTTGCTTTCGATCCGGTTCGTATCGCCGCCATCGACGCGGCCCCTGCCTTTTGACAGCCGTTTGCCTGTCATTCTGGTCAATGGTCTTGATACGGCAGAGCCACTGAAAGCCGACGCGCTGGCACAAGCAAGCATGGACGGTGGCGGCAATGCCGATGCCGGGCGTGCCCGCTCGCCGTTGCCCAATCTCGGCCGGGTGGCCGACGGTAACTCGGTCGACGCGCAACTCAGCCGCGTGGCTGACCTCGAGCAGCGGCAGCAGCGCCTGCTACACCTGCTCAAGCGCAGCCTGAGCGGAGCGCCGGATGTGACGGCACCGCCTGCGCCGCACATCGGCAGCACACCAACCGCCGAGACCTCAACGGCACTGGCAAGACGACAGGCCGAACTGGCACGCGACATTGCGGACTACAACGCGCGACCACTGAAGCGTCAGCTGACACCCAGCACGCGGGCCGTGCCCTTTGCGCTGTATTACACTGCGCTGCGTAAAAAGATCGAGCACATCGGTACAGTGCATTTTCCGCAGCATGGCGGCGTCAGGCTTTACGGCGAGCTGGTCATCAGTATTCCGCTTCGGCAGGACGGCAGCGTCTACGACGCCGAAGGCGGGCCGCGCGTCGAGCAAAGCTCGGGCAATCCGCTGCTGGATGCCGCCGCATTGGCCATCGTGCGCCGTGCCGCGCCTTTCGGTCGCCTGCCGGCAGCGCTGGACGGTGATGAGCGCGAGCATGTGTGGGAAGTCCTTGCCCGCTTTTCTTTTACACGTGAACAGCGACTGGAAACCCAATCTCTGGCAGAGAGTAAAGAGTAGAGAATGACCGACCGTTACGTCGTGATCGGCAACCCGATCGCCCACAGCAAATCGCCGCAGATTCATGCACGCTTCGCGCAGCAGACCGGGCAGGATATTGCCTATGAACGTCTGCTTGCGCCACTGGACGGATTTGCCGGTGCAGTGCGCGACTTCGTTGCCGCCGGCGGTCGCGGTGCCAACGTCACCGTGCCGTGCAAGCGCGATGCGTTCGCCATGGCTAGTGAGCGCAGCGCGCGCGCGCAGGCAGCCGGCGCGGTCAATACGCTTGTCTTCGAGGGCGACCGTATCTATGGTGACAATACCGATGGCGTCGGTCTGGTGCGTGACATCGTCGTCAATGCCGGCGTGGCTGTCGCAGGTGCCCGGGTACTGCTGCTGGGTGCGGGCGGCGCGGCGCGGGGCGTCATCCTGCCGCTGCTGGAGCAGCAGCCAGCCAACATCACTATTGCCAACCGTACCCTGGCCAGGGCGGATGAACTCGTTGCGCAGTTTTCAGCGGCCGATGGGAAGCTGTTGGCGTCACCGTTTGACGCCTTGTCGGGCCGCTTCGACATCATTATCAATGCGACCTCCGCCAGCCTGTCGGCCGAATTGCCGCCCGTGCCGCCATCGGTATTTGGCATTGAGACCTTTGCCTACGACATGATGTATGGCGCGGCGCCCACCGTGTTCATGCAAATGGCGGCCGGGCATGGTGCGCGCGTTTGCGACGGGCTCGGCATGCTGGTTGAGCAGGCGGCGGAATCCTTCTTCGTCTGGCGCGGCGTGCGGCCCGATACGGCACCCGTGCGCCAATGGCTGCGGGAGCAGCTGTGAGCCTGCGCCGCAGGTTTCTGTGGTGGCTGGTCGGCCTGCCGCTGGCCTTGGTCCTGCTGCTGCAGTGCTGGTATTTCATTCATATCTGCTGGTGGATCAACCACAACCCGACCTCAACCGCCTTCATGCGCCAGCAGCTCGAACGGCTGCAGGAGAAGAATCCCAAGGCCATGCTGAAGCACCAGTGGGTGCCCTATGACCGTATCTCCAATCATCTGAAGCGCGCGATCATTGCGGCGGAAGACGCCAACTTTGCCGAGCATGAGGGCGTCGACTGGGCTGCGCTGCAAAAGGCCTATGAGAAAAACGCCAAGAAGGGCAAGGTTGTCCGCGGTGGCTCGACCATCACGCAGCAGCTGGCAAAAAACCTTTTCCTGTCGGGCGAGCGTAGTTATGTGCGCAAGGCGCAGGAGATGGTGATCACCTTCATGCTGGAAGCCGTCATGGACAAGCGGCGCATCTTCGAGATCTATCTCAACGTGGTCGAGTGGGGCAATGGCGTCTTTGGCTGCGAGGCAGCATCGCGCAAGTACTTTGGCAAGCCGGCCGCGGCGCTGGGCGTGGAAGAAGCCGCACGGCTGGCGGTGATGCTGCCCAACCCGAGGTTCTTCGGCCGGCATCTGGATTCAAATTATCTTGCCCGTCGCTCCGCGCTGATCCAGATCCGGATGAACAGCGCCGAGTTGCCATGACCGGTGTCGCACAGTCTCTGCCAAGACATGCGCCAATCCTTGCCTGCGCTTGCGCAAAAAAAGTAAACTCTCGTTGTTTTGAACAACGGAGACACCCCTTGGGCAGTCCCACCTCACCTCATCGACCGTCGACCGACGGCCTCGTCGCAAGCTGACGCTGTTTCCCAGCGCCTGCTTGCAGGGCCGATCGGCGGCAAGCGGGCGTACGGCCACCGGCCGCGCTCCCTGACATGGAATGAATTGATAGCTGCGCACGCAAGTGCCGCAGGCATGCCGCACATGTGCGGCCGGGAGAGCTGATGATCAATGTATTCGTGCTGCAGAACGGGCGGCTCAGCCAGGTCAACATCGAAACGCGCGCCGATCTCGAGCGCGCGATGCCGATCTGGGTCGACCTGACCGATCCGAGCGACGAGGAGCGCGACTGGGTACGCGGCATCTATGGCGTGACGCTGCCGGACGAGGATGACGTCAAGGACATCGAAGCGTCGGCGCGTTATTACGAGGCAGACAACGGCGACCTGCATTTGCGATCCGACTTCCTGCTTGAGGAAGACGAAGGTGAGTCGCGCGTCGTGACCGTGGCCTTCATCCTGGCCAAGAACATGCTGTTTTCGATGCACAGTGATGATTTGCCGGTGTTTCGTCTGGTTCGCATGCGTGCCCGATCACGACCTGGCTCGATTGGTGACTTCAAGGACGTACTGCTCGACTTATACGCGACCGACGTCGAGTACTCGGCCGATGCACTCGAGGGTATCTACCAGAACCTTGAAGAAGTCAGCCGCAGCGTGCTGCAGAAGGAATTCAGCGACGCTGACGCCGCCGAGTCGCTGTCGGCCATGGCTCGCGAAGAGGATTTGAACGGTCGCATTCGCCGCAACATGATGGATACCCGTCGTGCCGTCAGCTTCCTGATGCGCGGACGACTGCTGAACTCGGATCAGTTCGACGACGCGCGCCAGATCCTGCGCGATATTGAATCGCTGGACGGGCACACTGCATTCCTCTTTGAAAAAATCAACTTCCTGATGGATGCCACCGTTGGCTTCATCAACATCAACCAGAACAAGATCATCAAGATTTTCTCGGTCGCGTCAGTCGCCTTTCTACCGCCAACCCTCATTGCCAGTATCTACGGCATGAACTTCCGGGTGCTGCCGGAGCTCGACTGGACGCTGGGCTACCCGTTTGCGCTGGCGCTGATGCTGGCGAGCGCCGTGACGCCATTCTGGTATTTCCGGCGACGTGGCTGGCTGAAATGAACAAAGGCGTGCAATGCACGCCTTTGTTCATTGGGAAGCGGGTGGTTTGCTGGTTCAGCCCTTTAGCTGCGCAAATGCTGTCCTTGCCGCGGCGATGGTCTCGTCGATGACGGCATCGGTGTGCATCGCCGACACGAACCCTGCCTCGAAGGCCGACGGCGCCAGATAGACGCCCGCATCCAGCATCGCGTGGAAGAAGCGGTTGAAGCGCTCCTTGTCGCAACTCATCATCTGTGCGTAGTTCTCAGGCAGCTGTGCCGTGAAGTAGAGACCGAACATGCCGCCGACGGCATCAGCGCAGAACGCTTCACCGGCCTCGCGCGCCGCAGCCGACAGCCCGTCGACCAGTTTCTTCGTCTGTGCGCCGAGTTGCTCATAGAAGCCCGGCTGCTGGATGATCTTCAGGGTGCTCATGCCGGCGGCAACGGCCACCGGATTGCCTGACAAGGTACCCGCCTGGTACACCGGGCCCAGCGGCGCCAGGTGCTTCATCAGATCGGCGCGACCACCAAAGGCGGCCACCGGCAGGCCACCGCCGATCACCTTGCCCAGCACCGTCATGTCGGGTTGGATGCCGTATAGCGACTGCGCGCCGCCAAGCGCGACACGGAAGCCGGACATCACTTCGTCGAACATCAGGATGGCGCCATGCTGCGTGCAGAGGCGGCGCATGGTCTGCAGGAATTCGGGCGTTGCGCGCAGCAGGTTCATGTTGCCAGCGACCGGCTCGACGATGACGGCGGCAATCCGATCGCCCATCTTGCCGAAGACCTCGGCAAGCTGCGTACTGTCGTTGTAGTCGAGCACCATCGTGTGCTTGGCAAAATCTTCGGGTACGCCGGACGAAGTCGGGTTACCGAAGGTCAGCAGGCCGCTGCCCGCTTTTACCAGCATGGAGTCAGCGTGGCCGTGGTAGCAGCCTTCAAACTTGATCACGAGATCGCGTCCGGTCGCACCGCGGGCGACGCGCAGGGCGCTCATCACCGCCTCGGTCCCCGAGGAAACCAGGCGTACCTGCTCGATTGACGGCACCAGCTTGCAGATCTCCTCAGCCATCAGGATCTCGCCTTCGGTCGGCGCGCCAAACGACAGGCCGTTCGCGGCGGCTGCCTGGACTGCGCGGATGACCTCCGGGTGTGCGTGGCCAACAATGGCCGGGCCCCAGGAACCGATGTAATCGATATAGCGTTTTCCATCCGCATCCCAGAAGTGCGGTCCTTCTGCGCGCGTGATGAAGCGTGGCGTGCCGCCGACTGAGCGAAACGCGCGCACCGGTGAATTGACGCCGCCGGGCGTAGTGCGCTGTGCGCGGGCGAACAGGCTATCGTTGTTGGACACGGGGACCTCTCCTCTCTGTGGTCTCTGGAATGGCTACAATTTCTGGATAGTATTCAGTGGTCGGCGCCGTTCTTGTCTGCGCTGGCTTCGGGCTCGCGGGCCCAGAAATACCGGTCCGGCACCAACTTGCCCATACCGAGTCGCTGGGCATTCCCCAGCGCGGCATTGGTGAATTCTTCCGCCTCAACCACGGCTTCCGGCACATCGAGTCCGTTGGCAAGCATGGCGGCGATGGTGGCCGAGAGCGTATTGCCGGCGCCGATGAAGGGGCCGGCTTGCCGCTGCCAGCTATCCTTGCGAACCAGGCCATCGCTGCCGAACAGCGCGTTGGCCACGTCATGCGCGTCGCCCGGCATACCGGTCACGAATACAAATTCGCAACCGAATTCGACCAGCTGCATTGCGTCGACCTCCAGCATCGCTTCGTCACTGGGGTCACGCCAGGTTTCGGCCAGTCGTGACAGCTCATCGACTGATACTTGCAACAGTGTTGTCTGCGGCACGAGCAACTCGCGTAATGCCAGCAATACTTCCTCGTCGATATCCTGTTCGGGCAGTGTGGTCGCAAACGGGTCGAGCACCAGCGGAATGTCGGGGTAATCGGAAACGATTTCGGCAATCACCGAAATCGTTTCGATATTGCCGACATAGCCGACTTTCAGTGCAGCCACTGGCATGTCTTCCAGTAACACGCGTGCCTGGTCCGACACCCATTCCGGATCGATGGTTTGCAGATCTTCGGTACCCGTGGTGTCGCCGATCGACAAGGCGGTCAGCACGGACAGGCCGTGGCAGCCCATCGCGGCGAAGGCGGCAAGATCAGCCTGTATGCCGATCGCGCCGACCGGATCGGCGATGCCGAAGGTCAGTACGAGCGGGGAAGTTTGGTTTTGCACAGGGAAAGCATTAAGATAGCCGGCTGTGCATTTTACTTTAAGGGCTGTACCGTGAGTGACAACAAGACAACCGGACAAGA
>JACCDS010298606.1_pt1 | contig 12004 bp, 9 predicted proteins | sample 7446441 | NCBI WGS metagenome assembly JACCDS01 (sample SAMN15323445, study PRJNA562643) | freshwater metagenome | isolation source: river surface water | place: USA:Blue River Watershed | collected 2017-08-17
CGCAACCAAGACTGGTTGATCACAGTCGCGGCGGTCATGTCCACATCAACAGCGCTGCCCTGACTGCAAGGCAATAACAAACTGAATACCAATATCGTGAATAATTTTTTCATCAAGCACTCCTGTCGGATGCCTGCCGGCAACAACTGCGCAGCACACCCGGTAAGACAAATAAGGCACCGCAGGCGCAGACGCTGAGCAATACCAGCATCAGCAAACCAAGGCGCTGCATCGGAATAAAACTGGAAAACAATAAGAAGCTAAAGACGATGCCATTCAGACCAGCATCCAGTAGCGTCAGTGGTCCGCGCTGGCCAATGCTGAACTGCAGTGCCTGCGCCGGGCTTTGCCCTTCGGCCAGCGCGCTGCGAAAATCCTCCAGCAGATACAGGTCAAAATCGATGGCGGCATTTATTCCCAACGCGGTGGCGCAGGCGGTCGCCTGGTCAAGCGGGATCTGCAACAGGGCCATCACCAGCAACACCACGGCATAGGCCAGCACAAAAGGCAGGCACACGGCCGCAGCAGCCGCCAGCGGGCTGAGTCGGTAAGACCCGCGCCGTTGTTGCAGGCGCTGATTGGCGTACCAGAACCAACATGCGGTCAGTAGCAATACCATAGGCACGCTCAGTAAGGTATTCAGCGGTTTACGTTCACTGATATACAGATCGGTCTGGTGGTAGCTGTGCAGATTGCCAAAAGCCTGCAGCCGCAGTTGCGGGAATTCCTGCGCCACCAGTTGCTGCACTGCATCGGCATATTGACGCAGGCTGACTGAATCATCAGCCGGATGACCGAGCCACAACACCAGACCCTGATCGACCCACCAGGCATCAGCCAGTCGTGGGTCTGCCAGATCCCAGCGCAATAACTGCAGATGGTCATACAACTGTGCGGTCGATTGGCCCGCGACAGGCTGCATCAGTTCCAACTGATCCACCACGGACAACACAGCCCGGCTATTCGGTAAGGCTGCTAATTTTTGTTGTAGCCGCTGCACCGCCCGCACAAATTCCGCATCAGCCACCGCCGGATAACGGCTATCTGCCACCTGAACCGGGCTGACAAAATAACTGAGCTGGGCAAAGCCACCGCCGGCCGGCTGATTCAGCTGCTGCCGGGCCCGGTCGACAATAGTGTCGGGCAGATAATCAATCGGTTTTTCCCGTACCTGGATCAGCCGCTGCGCCTGGGGGGCCAGTGCGTCATGCGCCACCAGCGTACTGACCAGCAATAACAACAACAGCAAAGCCCACAACACTTGCTGCAAAGCCTGCGCCGGGCTGCGCGCCAGCCAGAAACGCACTGAGGCAGCTGTCATCCCGGCCATCGTCTGTTGGATCGCGCGCTGTACCCGGCCCTGGCCCGGCAACGCCTGTGTGCTCAATTGCAGTGCCGGCAATAAGGTACTGACCAGCAGGCGCTGATAACCCAAGCCCAACGCCGACAGCAAACCGACTTCCAGCACACCGCGAATGCCGATTTGACTGAGACTGAGGAAATTCAGCGCAGCAATGCCCAGCACTAGATTAAAGCGTGGTAGCTGTGGCTGTAGCGCCTGCCAGCACTGGCTGGCATCGACTGCAGCGCCGTGCGCTGCGGCCTGACGCCATGCGCTGTTAAAAGCTTCGAGCGCTCGGGTATTCAGCGAAATCCCAGACACAATCAGGCTGCTCAGGACCAGCAGGAAATACACTCGCTCCCGCACAGGCTCGGCCTGACTGCCAGAACCAATCACCAGCCCCAGCGCATCCAGCAGCGGAATGCTGCCGCGTACCAGCACAAAAGACAGCAGGATCACGGCGCTGCTACATAAAGCCTGCCGCCAGCTGCCAAGCGCCAGCCAGGCCGCCAGTGTGGCCAGGCAAAGCCCCAAGGTGCAGTACCACAGCACATCAGAGATCAGCGCATAGTGCATCAGACCACGACCGGCGGCCCAACCGCTCAGGCTGACGTTGGCAAACTCAGCCACAGGCTGGATGTCTGATTTCCACAACAACCATTCCAATGGGTGAATACGGCGCTGCTCCAGGTATTCGGCGACAGTATCAATGAGCTGCTGCTCAGAAAACCCGGCCGGTAACTGCAGCAGAATTTGTGCATATTGATAATCAGCCTGCTCCGATTGCGCACCGCCCAATAGAGTGCCATGTGCCAACGGGTTCTGCTGCAACCGGATTTTCAGCTGCAGCAGGTCAAGTGCAGCCAGATCTGCCGGCACATAAGGTTCACTGCTCAGGCTCTGTTCGTCGGATTGATAGCGGTTCAGGTTGTGGGTCAGACTCAGCACTGACGCTGCAGGCAATAGAGCAGCCATGGCGTCGCTAATCTGGTGGATTTGACTGATCGCAGCGCGGTTCAGGCCGTCCGGTAGGGCCAGCACTAAACCCAGCGTATCGCCGGTCGCCAGCCCCGGCACTGTCGCAACTTGCTGCTGCGCCTGCACATAAGGGTTTTCGGTTTGCAGAATAGCGCCGCTGACACTACCGCCTGGTACTACATGCAGATTCAGCCAACCGAAGATCAGCAACAGCAGGCCCCAGCAGCCCAGCACCAAGCGACGGCCAGTCATGGACATCAAGCGCATCAGCCTTGCTCCCCAACTGCGGGTTGCGCATGTTGCCACAAGGTCCAGTCGCCAACCGGCTGACCAAAACAATGCGGTTGTGGCAGGCCGATCCTGAGTGAATGAAAAGCTTCTGCAACCAGTGCCTGATTAAAAGCATTGACGTCAAACCAGTCGCGGCTTAGTGCGGTTGGATTATGTTCCCGGTAAACCGCGTGATACAACGCCAGCGCTTCGGCAAAACAACCAAATACGGTGCCCTGCGCCAGCATCAGCTGTTTCGCTGTCAGATGACCGAGGACATAACTTAAATCAGCAGACCAGGCATTCCCGGCGTCTTGCCGGATCACGTCGTTTTGTACGATACGGTAGACCTGGCGGTCGAGGTTGGCCGGTTCGGCCACATCTACAACCAGCAGTTTTTGATTGGTTTTACGCAGCAGCGTGATATGTTCAGCCGTCAGCCGGGCATTCTCGCTATGCGTACAGGCCACCACTAAATCAACTGGGCCTGCGTCCTGCAGATCATGCACCACGTCAATGCCGGTGCTTTCGGCGAATTCACGCAGATAGGCTTCGTTGCCGCCAAAGCCAAGCAAATGCGCCCCCTGTTGCTGCAAATGCTGGCAGACCGCCGAGCCGAGAATGCCATAAGGCCCAATCACCAGAATACGAGGTTGCGCCAACCCACTGCTGGCGATAGCACGGTCCACATCGGCGCATAGCAATTGTGCGGTGCCATTGTCACCAATGGTAAAAATCAGCTGCGGGAACAACTGTTTCAGCTCCAGTCCATCGCGACCAAATAAGCGTTTGGTCGAGGCGGCCAGCAAAATCACTTTTGCGCCCTGCGCTTCAGCCCAGCGCACGGCATCGATAAAGGCCAGTTTGGCGACTTTACGGCCTTCGCGGCTGTACATTTCAGCGGCAGTAAAATTGATACCGCGGATCTGGCCAGCCACACCGTTGATGTACAAACGCGGACCATTTTCCTGGCAACGCGGCGTGGCACCCGGTTTGTAAAACAAAGCGCGCTCAGCGTCATCCCGCACATTGCAGATAAACACCACATCGAGCTTTGGCTGGCCGGTTAATGTGCGCCAGTGGCGGCGGTAGTCGGCGGCCGCCATCAGGCCGCGCCACAGTTGAACTAATTGCATGAAAACCTCATTCAGCTATATCTGTTGAATGAGGCGCAGCTTAAAGATTGGGCCGGAACTGAGGTATCAGGAAAATTCCTTATTCGCCGGTTGTGGGATCAAAATACTGAAGCAACTGCCGCGGCGCAGCACCGAATTCACCTGTAACCGATAACCAAGCTGGGCACATAAAGTCTGCACTATGTACAAGCCTAATCCCACGCCATTGCCGGTCTGCGCATTTTCACCCTGCACAAAGGCTTGCTGCAGCCGCTGTAATTGCTCGGGTAACAATCCAGGCCCACGGTCAAGCACCTGGATCTCGAGCGCCTGCGGCCGTCGCCGCACGCCAATGAGCACAGTGCCGCTATGACTGTAGCGGATAGCATTGGCCAGCAGATTGTGCAAAATGCGGCTTAACACCACAAAAGATGTATCCAGCGTCAGCTGACTGGGCACCACATGTAGCTGGAGCCCTTTTTGTGCGGCCAGCGGCCGGTACTCCGCCGCCAACAAGTGGAATAAAGCGCCCAGCTGCACGGCTTCGTCCGGCCGATGGCTTTGCTTACATTCCTGCATGATGTCAGTCAGTAAGGTCTGGGCATATTGAATAGTCCGGTCAATGTGCTCTGCCAGCGGTTGTTGTGCCTGTTGTTGCTTCAGCACGTCAATGGCAAACCGCAATGACGCTAACGGCTGCGAGATATCATGACTGGCGGCCGCCAACCGTAGCGAACTGTCGGCAGCCCGCGCCTCAGCATACCGGCGTTCCTGTTCGGCCTGCGCCAGCTGGGCCGCTTCCGCCAGCCGGTGCAACCGCTGTTCTGTCTGTTGCTGGCGGAACTGCCACATTTTGCTAATCAGTGCCGCGCTGAAAAACAAGGTTTCCAGCAAAAAGCCAATTTTTGGATAGTGGAAAAAGTCGATAAAAGGAAACGGATTCAGTCCCAACACACCAAGCCCCATCAGCAGCATAGTGCACAGCATCAGGCTGACGGTCCCCAACAAATATAACGTTGCGCCGGCCAGCTGGTCGCGATGGGTGCGGATAGCGGTCAGCACTGCCAGCATACCGTAAGCAAAGGCAATCAGCACCAGTACCAATAGCTCATCGTAATAGCGCGCACCGACACTCGGCAACAAGCCTCCCGCCAGCAAATTTAGTAGGATCAGCACCAGCACCAGACGGTGTGCCAGCGTCAGTTTCGGATAACGCTGCGGCAAACGGAAAAACACAAAAGCAAACAAAGCGTGACTGCCAATCACCAGACTGCTCAACAGCAAAGGCAACAATTGATTGAGCTGAGGCGCATCCGGCCATAGCAGTTGAAAATAATAGCCTTCAATCTGCGGCAGCATAGTCACATGACCCAACACCAACAAACCATAAGCCCAATATGCGGCCTGTTCACTGACACTGCGGTACAACAGAGCCAGCATTAACATCGTCAGCATAACCCCCAACAGCATACCGTTAAACAGATGTTGCCAGATTTGCGCCCGCGCCCAGGCGTCAGGGTCATATAACACGGGCTGCAATCGGCCATTGGCATGAATATAATAATTCAGGTAAAACTGATGCTCACCAGGGCTGAGTTCAAGCGGCACTGCCAGGCGTGGCGTTGCTAAGAGGCGGGAGTCAAAAGGCTGACCAGGGTCCTGACTGAAGATCAGCTGCCATTGGCCTTGTCGCCATTGATACAGACGCAGCCGCTGGACGTCCGGTACGCCGAGCGCTAACACGGCAGGGCCGGCGGCTTGCACCTGCAGGCTGATGAGTTCAGAACGCCCCGCGGCTGAAGCCAGCGCTTGTTGTAGCGGCGCGGGCACCGCAATCGCGTTGGTGCAGGCACTCAGCGGTGATTTTTCACTGACCGCGTGCCAAAGGCATTCTGCACGCAGCGACAAACTGACACTGAACAGGCAGCAAATCCACAGGTACCAGGGCATGACTGAAGTTCCACAAAACGCGCCAATCCGCTTGTTGCTGGCTGACGACCATCAAATTTTCCGTGACGGTCTGAAATTACTATTGCTGACTATGGCCGATATCCGGCTGGTGGCCGAACTGAGCAGCCTAACAGAGCTGAGATCGACGGTAAAGGCAACAGAACCGGCGCTGCTGCTACTGGATTATCATATGCCAGGTGGCGACACCGGCGCAGAAATTCTATATCTGAAGCAGCGTTGGCCCGCACTAAAGATTATCGTGTTAACCGGCAGTCAGTCCGCCCAACTGTTGCAGCAAGTCGCACAAGCCGGCGCGGATGCGGTGTTGCAGAAAAATGGCGATGCAGCCGAATTACGCACGGCTATTGATACTGTGCTGCGCGGTGACGGCTATATCGCCCCTTCGGTGCAGATTTTGCTCGACACTGTTAGCCTGGAACTGACGCCGCGGGAATTTCAGATTATGCGGCTGGTGTGTGATGGCCTCAGCAATACACAAATTGCCGAGCAATTGAGTTTGTCGCCGAAAACCACTGACAAACACCGCGAAAATCTGATGCGAAAACTGGGCGTCAATAACAGCGCCCAGCTGATCCGTAAAGCGTTGCAAATGGGTGTCCTGGATAGTCATTGAAGCAATATCCGCCGGCTAGCCCCCGATCTTCACCCGTTAATCCCAGACTGACAGTGGTTAACTCAGAACAGATTTATGTTGAACTACTTCTTTATGCTTGGATAACGTCAATGAATATTGTTGTATCTGCCATGCTGCCAGTTCTGTTTTGCCTTGTCCTGTCAGGCTGTGGCGGACAACAATCCGAGACCGCGCCAACGCTGCCGCCGGTCAGCAACGTCCCAACAGAACCGATGCCTGAGGCGGGCCCGAATCAGGCAGTGCCGGACAATCGTCAGCTGAACCCTCTGCAAATCCTGCTATTTGGTAACAGCCATTCGGGCAGTCACAATTTGCCAGGCACTTTGCAGACCTTGTTACAGCAAGGGACCAGCAAAACCGTCAGCGCGCTGCGAGCTGGCGGTGCGCCTTATCTGGACGAGCGGCTTGAAGATCAGGTCAGCCGGCCTTTGCTCGAAAACAGTCAATGGACCCATCTGATCCTGCAAGCGCAGAAATACTCGACCACAGGACTCTACAACTATTCAACTGCAGGTGCCAAAAGCTGGATCGCGCTGGCCAAAGCCCGGGGTGTCACACCAGTGTTGTTTCCGGAACATCCACGCGCGGGTAACACTGAAGAAGGCACGCGCATCTTCCGGCTGCATCAGCAAATTGCTGCCGAACAAGCGGCCTGCGTTGCGCCGGTGGGGCCAGTTTGGGATCAAGTACTGCAACAATACCCCGAACTGAAACTGCACAGTGACGATGGCAATCACGCGGCGCCTGCCGGTGCTTTACTAACCTCGTACATTTTATATGAAGTGATTAGCGGCCGGCCGGCCGATGCACTGCCCGATCTCCCTGCCCTGGCAGTCCCCGTGAGCAGTCAGCGTATCCTGCGCCAGGCCGCGTCGGCAGGGATACGCCAATACCCGGCGTGCCCGTTCTAAGCCGATTCAAAGTCAGAACCGACAAAGGATTGATAAAGTTCAGATATTGTTGTGATTTTTGCGACACAGACATGTTGTATCCCTACGTAGCGGGTTAGCGTTTGGCTGACCGGAAGCTCCGGGCGACAACAAATTATTTCTGTGCAACAACAATCCAAGGGACAATATCATGAAAAAATCATTATTGAGCGCGGCACTGTTACTGGGCGCTATGGCAACTGGCACCGCACAGGCTGCTGATATGGAATGCCGCGTCGGTACTACACAAAATAGTGGCTGGAGCAGCTATTGTTTTGGCATGAATTTCTCGATGAACTACAACCCGGTCACCGCGTATTTCCGTATCCAGAATCTCGCAGCTCCGGTGGCGCAGGTGATTTGGCAAGGCGGCCAGAACTGCTCCGCAACGTCGACCAGCTGTAACTTCAAAATTACGCCGTATCAGGAGCATGTAGTCAGCGCTATTGTGCTTTATACCAATGGCACTTATGAATCTGTCTCGGCCACAGCACAGTTTGAAACCGGTTTCTAAGCCAGATTTAGCCGCTTGCAGGCCGGATCAGTCCGGCCTTGCTGAAAATAACGGCAACAGCGGCAAATTCTTGCTCAAGTAACGGCAACTTCCTGCCGATAACGCAGCTATAGTCTGTCTAACTGAGTCAGGAAATCGCCACCATGAGTATCCAACCGACCGTCAGTACCGCCGCCAGCCGCTATCAGGCGAACAGCAACCCCGTTGAAGACACCGCTAAAAAGACCAGCGCCAGTGAACTATCCGAAGCCAATAAACGGCAACTCAATCAAACCATTCTCGACAATCAACTGTCTCTAAGCCTGCAATCCGACGATAAAGCGATGAATTTGTTGTATCGGGCGATCAGTGATGCTGTGGAAAAACGCCTGGCCGCACAGTCGCCGGCAGGACAAAACCAGGATAGCAGCACTGAAGCAACAGCAGAGACCGGCCTGAATAAAACCTACAACAACGAAGACACTTCGCCCCAGGCTACCGCAGATCGGATTGTTGGTTTCGCGACTAATTTTTATCAGGCATTTCGTGAACAAAACCCGGAACTGAACGACGAAGATGGCCTCGAGCAGTTTATGCAGGAGATTGGCAAAGGCATCGATCAAGGCTTTGCCGACGCCCGTGACATTCTGACCGGGCTGAAAAAACTCGAAGGTAAAGTGGCAACAGATATCGACGAGACTTACAGCCTGATCCAGCAAGGCCTGCAGGAATTTAAAGAACGGACATTAAAGCCAAAAACTGAAGACATCAGCGGCTGATCAACAGCATCAGTCGCGCCGGGCGCAGCTGCCACTATCGCAGCGCGCCTGACCAGTCAGCCAATACGACACCTTGTAGCGGTTGGCGGCAAACCACAGATAGATTTTATCGGCAAACCAGCGGATCAGCGGCCAGCGTAAAAATGCTGTGCGATGGCCTTTGCCAACGGCAGACCAGGCGGCGTGCGTTGAATCCAGCCCACGTAAAATCCGGCCATCGGCGGTCAGTGACAGTAAAATACGCCCCGCTTCTGCCACATCGATTTGCGGATACTGCTGCGCAATTTCCGCCTGCTGAATATCCACCAGTGTCAACTTGTCGCCGTCTGGATCGATACGACGCAGCTGCGCCATCTCGCGCACACAGAGCGGGCAAAAACCGTCATAAAAAATGGTCAGAGTGGACATGAGGAACCTTCCGTGAAAGTACTGCGATAACACCGTACTCTAGTTACGCCCGGGCCGACAGTCCGATCAACCACACCACGAAAAAACAAAAAGCCCGTATCTGCATAGGCAAATACGGGCTTGCTTAACAACGGCGGGTTAACCCGAGTTGCGCATCCCGGCGGCAATACCGGCAATAGTGACCATCAACGCGCGTTTGATGTTGTCATTGACGGTTTCCGGCGCATGGCGCACCCGTTTCAACAACTCTACCTGCAGGATATGCAGCGGATCGACATAAGTGTTCCGGAGCATAATAGATTCACGGATCCAGGCTTCGTTCGCCATTAAATCCGGCCGGTCAATCAGCTGCAGCAACAAGGCCGTGTCAGCAGACAGTTGGCTGCGTAACTGCGCGCCAAGGCCAAGCAGATGTTCCGGTACCAGTTTCTCATCATAATAAGCGGCAATTTGCGCGTCCGCTTTCAGATAAACCATTTCCAGCATCGACAAACGCGTGGCGAAAAACGGCCACTGGGCACGCATTTCATGCAGCAACGCGGTCTGACCTTGCGCCACGGCTTCAGCCAGTGCGGAGCCGGCACCAAGCCATGCTGGCAACATCAGCCGGTTTTGCGACCAGGCGAAGATCCATGGAATGGCGCGCAGACTCTCGACACCGCCGTTTGGATTACGTTTTGGTGGCCGGCTGCCCAGCGGCAATTGCCCCAATTCCAGCTCTGGCGTCGCAGCACGGAAATACGGCACAAATTCCGGATGATGCCGTACCACGGCGCGGTAGGCGTCGCACGAGGTCGTCGCCAGCTGCGCCATCAAGGCACGCCACTCTGATTTAGGCACTGGTGGTGGCAATAACACGCCTTCCAGCACCGCCGAGGCGTATAAAGCCAAAGAACGTTGCGCCAGTTTAGACAAACCAAACTTAAAGCGGATCATCTCGCCCTGCTCTGTCACACGCATACCGCCGGCCAGACTGCCCGGTGGTTGCGACAAGATCGCAGCATGCGCCGGACCACCGCCACGGCCGATTGTGCCACCACGCCCGTGGAACAGGGTAAGCTGTACTTTGGCCTGCTGACAGATCGCCACTAAGGCTTCCTGCGCGCTGTATTGCGCCCACGAAGCGGCAATAGCGCCGGCATCTTTGGCCGAATCGGAATAACCGATCATCACTTCCTGCTTGCCCTGGATATAACCGCGATACCAGTCAATACCAAGCAATTTGCTGATACATTCCGGCGCATTGGTTAAATCCGCCAGCGTTTCGAACAACGGCGCCACCCGCATCGGGAAGCTGATGCCGGCTTCTTTTAACAGCAGCTGCACGGCCAGTACATCCGAAGGTTTACCGGCCATCGAGATCACATAGGTCGACAAGGCTTCAGCACCATGGCGCGCCACAATGTCACAGGTATCCAGCACTTCGCGCACTTCAGCACTGGGTTGCCAGTTGCGCGGGAATAATGGCCGTTTGCTGGCCAGTTCATTCAGTAAAAAGGCTTGCCGTGCCGGCTCTTCCCAATGCGCATAATCGCCAATGCCAAGGTACTGGGTAAATTCGCTGAACACCTGAGTGTGCCGGCCAGATTCCTGCCGCACATCAAGTTTTAATAAGGTCAGACCAAAAGCGTAGGCGCGGCGGATAGTGTCCAGCAGCAAACCATTGGCGATGACGTCCATTTTGCAGTCGCGCAGCGAGTGATAACACAGCAACAGCGGTTCCAGCAGTTGCTGGTTATGCCACAACAAATCATCCGGGCGCTGCAAACGGTCATGTTTCAGTGCCTCGGTCAGCCAATCACGGGTATGCAGCAGTTTGCCACGCAGTACTTTTAATAAATCACGATATGGCTCGGTAGAGCCCGGCACTGCGGCTTGCAGCGCGGCGTTGGCAGGGTTCATCGACAACTCGTTACCAAGAATATCGAGATCGTGCGCAAATAAATCAGCGGCTTTCCAGCGACTGAGCAACAGCACCTGGCGGGTCACTTTGGCCGTGACAAAAGGATTGCCGTCACGATCGCCACCCATCCAGGAAGAAAAACGGATCGGCGCTGCATCAAGTGCCAGACCATGGCCGAGCACTGGAGTTAACGCTTCATCCAGTTCACGGATAAACTCCGGAATAGCCTGCCACAACGAGGTTTCAATCACTGCGAAACCGGATTTAGCTTCATCGACCGGCGTCGGCCGTTGTTCACGGATCTCATTGGTATGCCAGGCCTGAGTGATTAAATCACTGAGTCGGGCGTCCAATCGTGCCAGTTCGTGCGCGGTTAAATCTTGTTCACGCTGCGCCAGACAATCAGCAATTTGCGTCAGCTTATAAATCAGCGTGCGGCGTGTCACTTCGGTCGGGTGCGCGGTCAGCACTAATTCGATGGATAAATCCGCCACCGCCTGGCGGGTCTTTTCCACATCGACCTGCTGACTTTTTAATAAGGTCAGTAATTCCTGCAGCGGCTGTGGTTTTTCAATCGACGCTGCACCGTCTTTACTGATGGTGTGATGTTGTTCGGCCAAATTGGCCAGATTCAGGAACTGGGCAAAAGCACGGGCGACCGGCAGGATCTCATCATCGGTCAGGCTGGCCAGGATCTGTTTGAGCTGTTGATCCTGTTGTTCAGTGCCGGCACGGGCTTGTTTGGCGAGTAAACGGATTTGCTCAATCCGCTCCAACAACGCAGATCCAAGCTGATTACGGACCGTATCCCCTAATTGTGTGCCGAGCAAACCCACGTTCGCTCTTAAGGCAGCATATTGCGACATATTCCCACTCTCCTCGTTGCATTGCCTGCCTTGTTGCTCATAGCCGCCTTGTAGCGCGCTCTGGCGTTTTTTTCTGCAGTTTCAACTCACCCTAACCCGATTTTTGTTGGTACTCAACACTGACAGATTACAAAAATAGCAACAAAACAGACTTTTAGGCGTTTAGATGGCTTTATGTCGAGATGGAATTAAATATTGCTGGTCGCATTGATGAGGCGAAAGGTGCTCGAGGCCGGTCTGTGTTGGCAGCGTTAATTCTGCCAACAATGCAGTTCTGCCTCGGTTTGCAGCACTTCCAGCTGCGGCCGGGCAAAGA
>JACCDS012232705.1_pt1 | contig 12000 bp, 9 predicted proteins | sample 7446441 | NCBI WGS metagenome assembly JACCDS01 (sample SAMN15323445, study PRJNA562643) | freshwater metagenome | isolation source: river surface water | place: USA:Blue River Watershed | collected 2017-08-17
CGCATTAGCCATCACAGCAGCCACGGCTTCGTACTTGGCCTTGGCGTGTGAACGCAAGTGCAGCTCGGGCTGCGGGTCCATCTTGGTGGCTTCTTGCAACTTCAAATCAAGCTCTGCACGACTGGCCAGTGGCTTGCCATTCCAATTAATCACGCTGTTGGCGTCTACATCAATCTTGATCACCACAGGGTCTACTTTTTTGGTAGGCGGCTTAGACACTGGCATGTCCAAATTCACACTATGCAACTGCGCTGGGATGGTGATGATCAACATGATCAACAGCACCAACATCACGTCAATCAATGGCGTGGTGTTGATGTCCATCATCACTTCGGGTTCACCGCTGCCTGATCCTTGGCCGACGTTCATTCCCATGTTTAACTCCTTCGATCAGTTAGGTTCGGTGATGAAACCGACCTTGACAATGCCCGCACGTTGTACGGCATACATCACGCGGCCCACTGCCTCGAAATCGCTGCGCGCATCGCCGCGAATTTGCACTTCAGGCTGGGGCTCTTTCACCGCGAAAGTTTTCATGCGATCGAGCAAATCGGTCGAGTTTTTAATCGGCGTGTCGTACAGGTAAATATTGCCCTGTGCGTTCACCGAAATGATCACGTTCTCTGGCTTGGTTTCTCGGATCAGGTTTTTCTCTTTAGGGAGATCCACCTTCACCGATGTGGTCACCACAGGAATGGTGATCAAGAAGATGATCAGCAGCACCAACATCACGTCCACAAGGGGGGTGGTGTTGATCGTGCCGATGATCTCGTCATCTGCATCCGATCCAACGTTCATGGCCATGATGGTGACTCCTGCTTTACTTGCCGTTGGTGCCGAGCAGCACAGAGTGCAAGTCAGAGCCGAAAGCGTTCACATCTTCCATGGCCGACTTGTTGCGACGCACCAACCAGTTGTAGCCCAGCACAGCAGGCACAGCCACGGCCAAACCAATGGCGGTCATGATGAGTGATTCACCCACGGGGCCAGCCACTTTGTCGATACTGGCTTGACCAGACATACCGATCTTGACCAAGGCGTTGTAGATACCCCAAACGGTACCGAACAAACCGACGAACGGCGCAGTCGAACCCACGGTAGCCAGCAAAGCCAAACCATCTTGCATGCGACTTTGCACGTTGTTGATGGCGCGTTGGATGCTCATGGTCACCCAGTCGTTGAAGTTGATCGCGCCCAACATGCCCGTGTGCTTGCTTGCACCCTCCAAACCCTTTTCTGCAATGAAGCGGAAGGGGCTATCTTCAGCCAAGGTATCTGCACCTTGGCGAACGTTGCCTGCAGTCCAGAAGCTGTCTTGCGCCTCTTTGGCAAAGCGGCCAATCTTGGCTTGCTCGAAGTACTTGGTGAAGATTACATACCAGCTACCCATGCTCATGATCACCAAGATCAACAGCGTGCCTTTGGCCACCACGTCGCCTTGGGCCCACAAAGCGCTCAAGCCGTAAGGGTTTTCTTCAGCCGCATGGGCAGCAGGTGTAGCAACTGGTGCAGGCGCTGCCACAGAGGCGGGTGCCGCCACTTCAGTAGCGGCAGGTGCTACAGCTTGCGCTTTGTCCTTGGCAGCTTGCGCTTGGCCGACCATGCCAAACAGCAAACCTGCAACCAGGCCAGCGCTCAGCGCGAGAGTTTTGAATTGTTTAATCATGATGAATGACTCCTAAGAAATTTTTTGAATTTGTGTGGAATTGACGTGTCGCTTATTCCAAGCGCCATGTGTATTTCATACTCGCCCAACTTTGCTCGGCCTTGCCATTGAGCATGCCGGGTTTGAACTGGCAGCGAGACAGCGCAATGCGCGCTGCTTCGTCTAGTCGGCTAAAGCCCGAAGTCTTCTCAACTTGCGACTCCAATACTTGCCCCTCTGTGCCAATCAAGAAGCGCAGTTGCACCGTGCCTTCTTCTTCGTTACGACGTGATGCGCTTGGGTACTCAGGCTTAGGACAGCTCGACGCTGCATTGATCACTGGGGCCGTACGCACAGGCGCTGCAGACACAGAGGCAATGGCGTTAGCACCTGCTGTGGCGTTGACTGCAATGTCAACCGGCGGCACATATTCGGGAGGAGGCGCGCTCTTTTGTGGCGGTGGTGGAGGTGGCGGCGGAATGTCGGGCTTGGCATCTTCAATCAATTGAGCTTCAACAGGCCCCTTGATCACTTTGACGAACTTCTTGGCCAAGCCAGAGCTGATCGCCCAAAACAAGATGATGTGCAACAAAACCACCAGACTCAATCCGACAACATGCTTGCCTGGATTGCGTTGTTGACTGGCGTAGTCTTTCATGTGTGTGTGGCTCCTGTTTCATTATTTGCAAACGTTTGCAATTCTATGGATTGAACTTTCACCCGTGAACAAGTGTTAACCCTAGGTATTAAAAATATCTTTGTTGCGGCGGTTGAACATTAGGGAAAGTCCCGTATTCATTGGTTTTTATTAACAAAGACAAGCACTTAAAGAATGATTTTGACAAAACCATCAAAGTAAATGGGTGGAAATTTTCAAAATACTAATTGCAAACGTTTGCAATGGTTGAAAAAATCCATCCCACTCATTGCAATGCATCCAAGGCAGGACAAAGAGCAAACCACTCTCAGATCTTCGCTAACCTCAAAGATTGAGAGATTCTTCAACTTGAAACAGGAGACGTTTGTGAAAACAAACACACAAAAAATCAGTCCAAAAACGATTGCAGTGGCAGCATCACTGGCTGCTATGCAAATTGGTGCGGTCTACGCGCAAAACTTGAACCTTGATGAAGTCGTTGTGACAGCCTCCCCAACTGGTCGCACAAAGATGAAGTCAAGTGATTCCGTCACATCTGTTGGCGAAGAAGCCATCGCACGAAGTGGCGCTACAAGCACAGCAGAAATTTTGCGCTCTGTCCCAGGTATTCGCGCTGAGTCGTCCGGCGGTGAAGGCAACGCCAACATCACAGTGCGTGGCGCGCCTGTATCCGCAGGCGGCAGCCGTTACGTGCAAATGCAAGAAGACGGCTTGCCTGTTTTGTTGTTTGGTGACATCGCCTTCGGCACTCCTGATCAATTCCTGCGTACCGATTTCACAACTGACCGCGTTGAAGTGGTCCGCGGTGGTAGCGCATCTACATTAGCCACCAACGCCCCAGGCGCCATCATTAACTTCGTCAGCAAAAACGGTCGCGATGTGGGTAACGCAGTGGGTGTGACGACGGGCTTGGGCTCGCGCCTGAATCGTTACGATTTCAATTTTGGCAGCTCACTTGGCAGCGACACATACTTCAACATGGGTGGTTTCACACGCCAAGGTGAAGGCGGCGCTTACAAGACCGGCTTTAACGCACAAGACGGCGGTCAATTCAAAGCAAGCGTGACCAAAGAGTTCGACAAAGGTAGTTATGTTCGAGTTAACTTCAAGAACTTGGATGACAAAACACCAACGATCCTGCCCGTGCCAACAAGAGTTAGCAACGGAAAAATTCAAACGTTGGCAGGTGTGGATCCACGTAACGCGTTTTTCATTAACCCAAATATCACGCGTGACACAACAATTGACCGAAACGGAAACCAAGTTGTTAGCAATCCAGCAGATGGCTTGCACGTCACTAGTCGCTCAATTGGCTTAGAAGCTAAATTGAACCTAGAAAATGGTTGGACTATTGAAGAAAGAATGCGCAAGAGCACAAATGGCGGACGATTTGTAGGCATGTTCCCAGCAGACAACGGGAATGGCGGTAGCACATTCACCGGGACGATGTTCAATACATCGTTAGACAACATGGATAACATGTTCAATGATTTGAAGGCCTATAAATCCTTTGACATGAGTGGTGGCAAATCAGTGTTTACTGGTGGCTTATTCACCGGTTCACAAAACTTAGCACAGACTTGGTTCTGGAACCAATATACCGTTGGAACAAACGGTTCTTGGTCAGCTCCCGTTAAAACTGGCTGGAGTACTTGGGATGGCTGTTGCGCACGCACCTATGACGTGAAGTACAACGTGACTGCGCCATACGCTGCATTGAGCTGGGAAAAAGACAAGTTAACAGTTGAAGGTAGTGTTCGTCAAAACGAAATGTCAGCAACTGGTCAAACATTCAAAGGTACAGGTACAGCAGGAAGCAACTTGAGCCTATCGCAAGGCTCCTGGGATTCAGGATCTGCTGACACTGTTAATTACAAGCAAAGTAAGCTGTCCTACTCTGGCGGTGCCAACTATGCTTTGTCTAAAGACACAGCACTGTACGGACGTATCAGCGATGGTTACAACTTTGCAGCTGATCGACTGCTATACGGCACTGCAGGTGCACTGAACGGCAGCAAGCCTGTCTCGTTCAACCGCTTGAAGCAGCAAGAGTTTGGTGTGAAGCATCGCCAAGGCAATTTGAGCTTGTTTGGTACCTTCTTCATGGCGCAGACCGATGAGTCAAACTTCGAAGCAACAACTCAAAAGTTCACAACCAACAGCTACGAAGCCAAAGGTTTTGAGCTTGAGGCTGGCTATCGCTCAGGTGCTTTCCGTTTAAGCGGCGGGGCAACCATCACAGATGCAAAGATCAAGAGTTCCTTAACCGCAGCTGAAATCGGTAAGAAGCCACGTCGCCAAGCTGATGTGGTGTACTCATTAGCGCCGTCATACCGCGCTGGCGATATCGAGTTTGGCGCTGCGTTTATCGGTAGCAGTAAATCCTACGGTGACAATAAAAACACTATCACTATGGATGGCTACATGATCACCAACCTGTTCGCCAACTACCGCATCAACAAACAAACTTCTGCCATTTTCAGCGTCAACAACGCATTTAATAAATTGGCATATACAGAAGTTGAAGATGACGGCCATGCCGCTCGCGCCCTCGCTGGCCGAAGCGCCAAAGCAACTTTGAAGTACGAGTTCTAACGACTCCAACCACACCCAGCCACGAGAGTGGCTGGGTACTTCAGTTGCCCATCAAGTGCGCTGATCTGAATGGATCAGCGCATCTTTCAAAGAATTGTGAACATCATGTCTTATACCGAAGATCATCCCGTCACTTTAGGACAGGCTCATCTTCCAGCTCGTATTTATGAGCTGCTTGACAAAGCCCCTGCCGCTCGCGCTGCTGTGTTGCGCGAGCGCTTGAACAATGAAATGCCCGTCTTGAACGACAGGCTCGCACGCCTGTACGGCTGCAACACGAATTTTTCGCAATGGCTCAACCAGATGGTGGCGCGAGCTGTTGAACTCGCAATTGCCCGCCCCGATGATTTGTGGGCGCTTGATATCGGTCGCGCAACCGCGCCCAACTGGCATATCGATGGCGGCTTGGGTTATTGCGCTTATGTCGATAAATTCGCTGGCGATTTGGCCGGCGTGCACCAACGCATCCCGCATCTGCAAGAACTAGGCGTTACCTACTTGCACCTGCTGCCATTTTTAAAGCCCGGCACGCCACCCAACGACGGTGGTTTTGCAGTGGCCAGCTACGACGAGGTAGACCCTGCCTTGGGTAGCAATCAAGATTTACAACAACTCACGCAAGCTTTACGTGCCGCAGGCATTAGCCTGTGCAGCGACTTCGTGCTCAACCATGTGTCGCATGAGCACGCATGGGCCATGAAAGCACGCGCGGGTGACGCGCACTACCAGTCTTACTTTCACTGGGCACACACGCCTGAAGAAGTGGCTGCCCATGAAAAAAATCTGATTCAAATTTTCCCCAACACAGCCCCAGGCAACTTCACATTCATACCCGAAGTCAAAGCGTGGGCATGGACCACGTTCTACCCTTACCAATGGGATTTGAACTACACCCAGCCCGATGTGTTTGCCGAAATGGCTCAATCGCTTTTGCAGTTAGCTAATTTGGGCGTTGAAGCGTTTCGCCTCGACTCCACCGGCTTTTTGTGGAAGCGCGCTGGCACCAACTGCATGAACCAGCCTGAAGTTCATTGGATCTTGCAAGCTTTGCGCAGCCTCACCAACATTGCTGCGCCAGGCGTATTGCTCAAGGCTGAGGCCATCATGCCCACACAAGACTTGCCGCCCTACTTCGGCTTGGGCGACACACAAGGCCCTGAGTGCCATGTGGCCTATCACTCCAGCCTCATGTCTGCCAGCTGGGTGGCGTTGGCTGAAGAAAATACACAAATCATTCAAGATGTGTTGTCGCATACCCCCGCCCTGCCCGACGGCTGCGGCTGGATGACGTATGTGCGTTGCCACGACGACATTGGCTGGAACGTGTTGCGCCCAGAAATGGATGCGCGCGGTCCAGATCAACGCCAGCGCTTGCTGCAGGCCTCGCAATTTTTCGCAGGCGAAGCGCCAGGTAGCTACGCCCAAGGCACGGCCTTCCAAGCCAGCGACCCGAGCGTGGTGCACGGCACCAATGGCATGGCAGCTGCGCTGGTCGGTCTAACTTCTGCACATACCGATGCCGAACGCAACGCGGCGCAATCACGCTTGATCATGATGCAAGCCTTGTCGCTTTTCGTTGGTGGTTTGCCACTGGTTTACATGGGTGATGAATGGGGCCAAGGCAATACCTCGGCGCAAGAAATCGCGCAGCGGCATGGCACAGACGGGCGTGAACTGCATCGTCCCTATTTCGATGATGAGGGCTTTGCCAAGCGCCACAACTTGCACACCTCACAAGGGCAAATTTATGCGGCCTTGCGAGCATTCATTCAAGCCAAAAAAGAACAGCCTTGTCTCAAGGCCTCGCACCCCTTGCAACTTTGGCCCACGGGTCACAACGCTGTGCTTGGGCTCAAGCGTGGCCAACACGCTTTGGGTTTGTTTAATTTTTCGGGCCAAACACAAGCGCTAACTCTTGCAGCTGGCGTGTCAGACAATTGCATCACGCATGGCACAGACTTGATTTCAGGAAAGCGTCTTGAATTGCAAGACTTACAGCTGCCACCTTACTCGGCCATCTGGCTCAAAAAATGACCACACACCTCAAGCCACACCTGTCGTTTTGGCAAATCCTGAGCATGAACTTTGGGTTCTTTGGAATCCAATACAGCTTTGGATTGCAACAAGCCAATATGAGCCCCATCTACAAATACTTGGGTGCTGACGAAGCCAGCTTGCCACTGCTGTGGCTGGCAGGGCCGATGACAGGCCTGTTGGTACAACCCATCATTGGTGCCATGAGTGACCGCACCGTGAGCAAATGGGGGCGGCGCACGCCCTACTTCATGGTGGGCGCGGTACTGTGCAGCATCTGTTTGCTTTTCATGCCCTTTAGCCCCACGCTTTGGTTTGCTGCCAGCTTGTTGTGGATTTTGGACGCTGCCAACAACGTGACAATGGAGCCCTACCGCGCATACGTGAGCGACAGGCTCAACACCAACCAACACTCGTTGGGTTTTCTCACACAAAGCGCGTTCACAGGCTTGGCACAAACCTTGGCCTATCTAACTCCATCAATCTTGTTTTGGTTTGGCCTCAACAAAGACGCGGTGAACGACAGCAACATTCCACACATCACTGTCATTGCATTTTTAATTGGTTCTGTCTTGTCACTCACCACGGTATGGTGGTCGGTTCATTCCACCCCAGAGCTGCCGCTGACACCCCACGAAAAAGAAGCCATCCTCGCCAAACCCACAGGATTTGGCGCCACTTTGGCTGAGATTGTGCATGCCGTACGCGACATGCCCCAAGCCATGCGCCAGTTGTGGTGGATGAAGCTGTTTCAGTGGTACGGCATGATGTGTTATTGGATTTACATCGTTCCAGCCTTAGCGCGCTCCGTGTTTGACACGACCGACGCGGCCTCGCAGGGCTTTCGGGATGCGGGCTTGCTTAACGGGCAAATCGGCGGCTTTTATAACTTCGTCGCCTTCATCGCCGCGTTCGGTTTGATTCCACTCACCAAACGCTTTGGTCCCAAAGCTGTTCATGCGGTGTGTTTATCGCTTGCAGGTCTGGGCATGTGGTGGTTACCCACCTTACAAGACACCACACTGTTATTTGTGCCGATGGTTGGCATTGGTTTGGCTTGGGCCAGCATCATGGGCAACCCCTACATCATGCTGGCACGCAGCATTCCGCCTGAGCGTGCGGGTGTGTACATGGGCATCTTCAATATGTTCATCGTCTTGCCCATGATCATTCAAATGCTCACCTTGCCGCTGTACTACGACAGCTTGCTCGGCAGCGATCCACGACACGTCATTCAATTAGCTGGCTGCTTTTTGGGCGTTGCTGCTTTACTTACGCTGCGTGTGAAAACCCATGACTAAACCCATACAAGTCGCACTTGCAGGTGAAGCACTCATCGATTTGATTGCCGATGCGCAGGGCACTTTGACACCATGCCTAGGCGGAGCCGTGTACAACTTGGCACGCGCCCTCTCTCGACAAGGCATTGGTGTTGCTTACTTAAACCCTCTGTCATCCGACCGTTTTGGTCGCAGGCTTGCGAACGAGCTGCTGCAAGACGGTGTCACACTCGCACGCAACGAGCCGATCCAACAAGTCACATCATTGGCTGTGGTGAACTTGGACGACACAGGTCATCCCGACTACGCGTTTTACCGTGAAGGTGTGGCTGATCGAGAAATCAGTGCCAAAGGTTTGCAAGAAGCTTGCGCCTCTCTGAGAGATCTCAAAATGGTGTGTACAGGCGCGCTTGCCCTAGATGCACGCGACCAACAACACTACGTCCCATGGCTAACCTCGCAAAAAGCGGCAGGTCATTGGGTTGTTGTAGATGCCAATTTGCGCCCATCGGTCATGCCCGATATCGAAAGCTACAGAGAGGCCATCCATCGCACGCTCGCCTTGGCAGACATCATCAAGGTCAGCGATGAAGATTTGGTGCATTTAGGCTTGAACGGCGCAACACCTTTAGCCAGTGCTCAACAACTGCTTGAACAAACCTCGGCCAAACTGCTTGCACTGACATTGGGCGAGCAAGGCGCTTGGCTTTTGTCTGCAAACGGGGTGCATCGATTTGGTCGTGAAAGCGCCGAGCTCTGCATTGTCGACACCGTGGGAGCTGGTGATAGTTTCTTGGCTGGGTTACTTGCAGCACTGTTCAAAAACAATTTTGATCTGGGCTCGCCAACATCACTCGATTCACTGCTTAGCCATGCCATTGCAAGCGCAAGTCTGTGTGTCCAACAAAAGGGTTGCGTCCCTCCAACTTGGCAACAAGCTCACGACTGGTCACGCGTACATCCTTTGGCTGTTTGACCACAGCGCCAATGCAGACCAAACAGCACTTGCCATGTAACTTAATTACATTAAAATGAACAATCAATTTAATTGAGTTACAAAGATGCTTGACCGAATTCAATCTGCTTTGCAGTCTTTAGCTCCAGCGGAACAGCGTGTTGGCAAACTCTTGCTCAACGATCCACGCAGCTTTGCAAGTACGCCAGTAGCCGACTTGGCTGATCGCGCGCAGGTGAGTAAGCCTACCGTGGTGAGGTTCTGCCGCAGCATGGGCTACAAAGGGCTGAGTGATTTTAAGCTCAAGCTTGCTGGCAGCCTGAGCGAAGGCGTGCCCTTCATCCACCGCAACGTCGGCGCACAAGACAGCAGCAACGATGTGTTGGTCAAGGTGATTGACAACACCGTCACAGCGTTCTTGAAATACCGCAACGATGCATCCTCAGCTGCCATCGACAAAGCCGCTGAAGCCATTGCCCTGACCCACAAAAAAGGCAAGCGCCTTGAGTTCTTCGGTGTGGGTAACTCAGGCATCGTGGCACAAGATGCACAACACAAATTTTTTCGCTTGGGTTTTCACACCATCTCGCACAGCGATGGCCACATGCAAATCATGAGCGCCTCCCTGCTCGGTCCAGGCGACTGCTTGGTGGTGTTCTCTAACTCGGGGCGCACCCGCGATTTATTGGACTCGTGTGAGATTGCCAAAAAGCACGGTGCTACCACGATCGTTGTGACGGCCTCGGGCTCACCCTTGGCGAGTGCCGGAAAAATTCATCTCGCGGCTGATCACCCAGAGAGCTATGAAAAGTTCAGCCCCATGGTGTCGCGTTTGCTGCACCTGATGATCGTCGACGTGTTGGCCACCACCGTGGCACTGCGCATAGGTAGCACACAGCTGCAACCCATGCTGCGCAACATGAAACAAAACCTACTTAACAAACGTTACTCATGACACACACTACCCCACCAGCAGGTACGCTAGACATCGTGATCTTTGGCGGTGCTGGCGATTTGTCGTTTCGCAAACTTTTGCCAGCGCTGTACATGGCGCATTTGCATGACAAGCTCGACCCTTCAGCCCGCATCGTTGCCGTAGGCCGCCAAGAATGGACACGCCAAGAGTATCTGGACTTCATCGACAAAAACTCGCCTGCATTCATCGAGAAGGAAGCCTTCGCGCAAGAAGACTGGCAAAAATTCTTGAATCGCTTGGCTTATGTGAGCATGGACGTCACCCACGCCAGCGACTTTGCCAAACTCAAAGATTTGTGCAATACACCTGCCCTGCGTGTGTACTACTTGGCCACCGCGCCTAGCTTGTTCACACAAATTTGCGCCAATTTGTCAGGCGCAGGTTTGGTAGATGCGCAATCACGCGTGGTTCTCGAAAAACCACTGGGCACCGACCTGGCCTCTGCCCGTGAAATTAACGTGAATGTGGCGCGTTACTTTGATGAACAACAGATCTACCGCATCGACCACTACCTTGGCAAAGAGACCGTGCAAAACCTGATGGTCTTGCGTTTTGGCAACGCCATTTTTGAACCTCTGTGGCGTGCCCCTTACATCAAGAGCGTGCAGATCACTGTGGCTGAAAGCGTGGGCGTGGGAAGCCGTGCAGGCTTTTACGATGGCGCGGGTGCCATGCGCGACATGATTCAAAACCACTTGTTGCAACTCTTGTGCATCGTGGCGATGGAGCCGCCGATTTCTCTGGGTGCGGACGATGTGCGCGACGAAAAGCTCAAAGTCTTGCGCTCGTTACGCAAAATGGATTTGGCCGACATCAAACGCGACACCGTGCGCGGCCAATACACTGCAGGCGCATCCGAAGGCGCAGCGGTCAAAGGCTATTTGGAAGAAGACAACGTCCCCGCCAACAGCCGCACCGAAACCTTCGTGGCTTTACGTGCACAAATCAACAACGCACGTTGGGCCAATGTGCCGTTCTTTTTGCGTACCGGCAAACGCATGCAGCGCCGCGAGTCGCAAATCATCATCGAGTTCGCAGACCAGCCGTTTTCCATCTTCGGCACGACAGCACAGCACGAACCCAACCGACTCATCATCACCTTGCAGCCTGAAGAATCCATTCAGCTGGAGATGATGGTCAAAGAGCCGGGCTCTGGCATGTCACTGCACCCAGTCAAACTCGGTCTTGACTTGCAACAGTCGTCCGACAAACGCCGCGCCGAGGCGTATGAGCGCTTGTTGATGGATGTCATCAAAGGTCGCCTCACGCACTTCATGCGCCGCGACGAATTGGAAGCGGCGTGGATGTGGGTGGAACCCATCATCAACGGCTGGGCCGAGTTGGACGACAAGCCACGCGCCTACTCAGCGGGCAGCTGGGGCCCCGCTGCGTCTTCTGCATTGATGGCACGCGAAGAGCTGTCGTGGTTTGAGGAAGCCTGATGGGGACCGCATGGCAACCTGAATCACGCGGCATGCTGACGGTGCACAGCGTGGCTGCGTCTGAGCTGAATGTGCGCTTGGCCCAAGACATTGCCCAGCGCTTGGCATCAGCCATTCAAGCACGAGGCTTTGCTGTACTAAGTGTATCCGGCGGCAAATCGCCCGTGGCTTTGTTTGAAGCGCTGCGCGTGATTGACATCGATTGGTCACGGGTGCGTGTGACCTTGGTGGACGAACGTTGCGTTCCGCGCATTCACCCCGACAGCAATGCACTCTTGGTGCAAACCCATTTGCTGCAAGACCTCGCGGCCAAAGCGCAATTGGTGTTTATGGTGTCGGGGGCAACAGAACCCCTTGATGCACCCGTGACTTTGGCCAAGGCTGCTGGTTTGTCGTTGCTTGCTGCAGGCACCGC
>JACCDS010839130.1_pt1 | contig 11997 bp, 6 predicted proteins | sample 7446441 | NCBI WGS metagenome assembly JACCDS01 (sample SAMN15323445, study PRJNA562643) | freshwater metagenome | isolation source: river surface water | place: USA:Blue River Watershed | collected 2017-08-17
GCCGCTCGGGACGTCGATCGCCGCATCCGGCAACTGCGCCGCCCGCGTGCCGGGTTTCACCCCGGGAAACGCCGGCTCCGAGCCCGTGACGCGCAGCACCGCGTCGAACAGCACCTCCGCCGGCAACCGTCGCGCCGTCGCGTGCGAAAAATTCGTCCGGTCATCCGCGTTCCATTTGTGGGTCGCCACCGCCAGCTGGTAGGTGCGCGACTGCAGAATCGTGCGTTGCAGTTTCCGCACGTCGAAGCCGCCCGCGACGAACTCCCGCGTCAGCCACTCCAGCAGCTCGGGATTCGACGGCGGATTGCCCGCCCGGATGTCGTCGAGCGGGTCGATCAGCCCGACGCCCATCAGGTAGCCCCACATGCGGTTCACGTAGCTCAGCGCGAAGTAACGGTTGTCCGGCGAGGTCATCCACGCCGCCAGGCGCGCCCGCCGGGTCGCCTCGGTGGCCGGCGCGTCGGTTTTCGCCGGATACGGAAAATCCGGCGCCGTGACTTCGCCGGTGCGGTCGTGCTTCACCTCGCCGTCGGGTTTGTCGTAGGCGATCTCGAACAACGGCTTCGCGCCTTCGACCGCCGTCCCGGCCACCGTCTTGTTGCCCGCGGCCGGATCCTTTTTCAGGTCCACCTGCGCGAAGAAGGCCGCGAGCTGGTAATATTGGTCCTGCGTCCAGCGCTCGAAGGGATGGTCGTGGCATTTGTTGCAGTTGAAGCGCGTGGCCAGGAAGAGGTGGGTCGTGTTTTCCATCGTCTCCGTCGGCGTGCGCAGCACCTTGAAATAACTCGCCGCCGGGTTCTCGCGGTTCGAGCCGGTGGCCGTGACCACTTTGCGCGCAAAGGCGTCGTAGGGCGTGTTGGCCGCGATCTCCTGCCGGATCCACTCGCGGAACAGTTTCGCCCCTTCCTCGCCGAGAAACTTGCGGTTCACCTGCAGCAGGTCCGCCCACTTGTTCGCCCAGTGGTCCACGTAGTCCGGCGAGCCGAGCAGCCGCTCGATCACGGCGTCGCGCTTTTCCCGCACCGGCCGCTGGTCCGCCAGAAACTCCCGCACCTCCGCCGGCGCCGGCGGCAGGCCCGTCAGGTCGAGATACACGCGCCGCAGGAAATCCTCGTCGGTGCACAGCTCCGACGGCAGCAGCTTCATCCGCTTCCACTTTTCCGCCGTGAACACGTCGATCCGGTTCCACTTCTCCGGCTCGCGCCAAACAAAGCCCGACCGGTCGCCCATCACCGTCACCGTGGTCGCCGCGTAGGCGCCTTCGTAGCGCGCCAGAATCGGCGCCTCCCCGCGCCGCAGCGTCGTCACCACCGCACCGGCCTCCGTCACCGCCACGTCGGTGTTGCCCGACTCGATGAAGCCTTCCGCCGTCACGTCGCGGCGGCGGCCGTCGGCGTAGGTGGCCACGATGCGGATCTGCTGCTTGGAGCCGACCGTTTGCAGCACGGGATTCTTCGGAAAGACTTCGATCCCCGTCACCCGCGGGGTCGCGAGGTCGAGTTTCGCCCCGTCCGCGATCCACGCCCGCATGAGCCGGTAATACTTGTCGTCGAACTTCGTCCGCTGCCCGCCTTCGTGCGGCACCGCACCCGTGGCCTTGAGCAACATCAGCGAATCGTCCGGCGACGCGAAATTCACCCGCCGCCCCGCGTGGTCGTCGACCAATGAGCGCACGTCGAAGATCGGATCGTAGCCGCGCAGCGAGAGCTTGAACCCGCCCTTGCCGTCCTTCGCCCCGTGGCAGGCGCCCGTGCTGCAGCCGAGCTGCGCGATCACCGGGTTCACGTCGCGGATAAAGTCCACCTTCTGCGCGGGGTCGTGGGCCGCCACGGTCACCGGCACGCTCGCCGTCGCCTTGCCCAGCGAGATCCGCACCGTCGCCGTGCCCACTCGCAAGGGCGCGACCTGCCCGCGCACCGACACGCTCGCGCTGCCCGCGCTCACCTCGTAGCGCACCAGCCGCGTCACATCGGCGCTCGTCCCGTCCGCCAGCGTGGCGGTGACGAGCAACTGCGCGGCATCGTAGACGCCTTCAAGCCGCACGCTCGCCGGCTCGGCCGTCAGTTTCGTCACCACGGCACCGGCCGGCAGGGCCTCCGGTTGGGCCGCGGGGACGAAGGGCCGCTCCGTCGCCGGCGTCGCCGCCCCGGCCGCACCCGCCGCCGCCAACACGCCGCCAAGCGCGAATCCGCGCAGGAGAACCGTAATTTTCATGATCATGCGCATCAGCGAACGGAAAGACTCACCGCCCCGGCCTTGGCCGCGCCCGGGGCCAGCGGCACCGGGACAAACTCCTTCGTCACCGCGCCCGTGTCCGTCGCGATCAACCGCACCCGCCCGTCCTCGCCCGCCGCCGCCACGTGCGTGCCGGCGGGGTTGAACGCCAGCGCGTAGATGGCCCCGTCGAACTTCGCGGTCGCCACCGTTTTCACGCCTTCCGTCGTGAAGCGCGCGATCTCCGCCTTTTCCTCGGCGGAATACGCCGTCGCGACCTTGTCCGCATAGGCCTTGAGCAACAGCGCCGGAATCTCGGTCTCATACTCGCCCGGGTAGACCGCCACGCGACCGCGCCCGTTCAGGCTGCTCGCCGCCGCGATCAGTTTGCCGTCGCGGCTGTAGTCGACCGCGAAGATCCGCCCTTCCAGCGCCGGCAGCGTGCGCAGCAGGTTCGCGTTGTCCCCGATGCGGCGCTTCGTCTTGCGGAAGACCTGGTAGAGCGCCGGCACACCGTCCGCCCCGCCGATCACCACTTCGTCGCGCCCCGGCCGCCGCGTCACCGCGTGCAGTCCGCCGCGCAATGCCCCCGGCGTGATCGAGGAGATATTGTCCACGAAGCGTTGCGTCTCCACCTCGGTCAGTTTCGTGCTCATATCGCGCCCGACCGAAATGAGGTGCGACCCGTCCTGCGAGAACACCGTGCCGAGCACCCAGTCGTTGTGCGATCCCTGCTGCAGCGCGATCGCCCCGGTCTCCGCCACGATCGCCCGCACGTTGTTGTCCGGACACCCGAAAGCCACCAGCCGCCCGTCCGGCGACCAGCTCACCCCGTAAACCGTATCGTAGCCGACCGGCACCGACACCGTCAGCGCCCGCTTCGCCACGTCCCAGATCTGCACCTCGCCCATGCGCGCCGGCAAGCCGCCCGCCACGGCGAGGAATTTCCCGTCGGGCGAAAACCGCACCGACTCGATCCGCTCCGACAACCCGATCAAGCGCGCCACGAGCCCTGTGCCGTCCGCCCGGTGCAGCAGCACCTCGTGAAACCCCGCCACCGCGAGCAGCGACCCGTCGGGCGAAAAGTCCAGCGACGTCACCACCGGCGCCCGCGCATACACCGGCGGCTGTTCGGCCGTAATCCGCTGCACCGCGTTCTTCGGCGTGTCGTCGACCGCGCCCTCGGCGATCCAGCGGCTGATCAGCGCGACCTCCGTGGCGTGCAGCGGCGGCTTGCCCTTCGGCATCTCCGCCTCGCCGTCGTGCACGGTGATCGTGGCCACCAACGGACTTTGCGCCGGTTGCCCGGGCACCACCGCCTTGTCGCCGCTCTCGCCGCCCGCGAGCAGCTTCGCGAATTCCGTCATCACATAGCCGCCCTTGCTCTTCGCCGGCTGGTGGCAGCCCTGGCACTGCGCTTGGAAAATCGGCCGCACCTGCTTCCAATAACTCACCGGCGCGTTCGGATCGGGGCCCTCCTTCATCCCCGGCGGGACGGCCCCCGCCCCCGACGCCAAAACCACCGCGCACGCGGCCACGAAAGACAGCCGCCAACGGGACGGCCAGCGGCAGGAAACGGAAATCTCGGGCATGGGGTGGGACGCGGCGGGGTCGCGCGCGGAAAGCTTCACCACGCAAACCCAGCGGCACGCCGAGCACAAGCCGCGAACCCGCCGCCGCCGTGGCGCTCCGCGGGAACCACTCCAGCCGCCCGGCCACCCGTGGCGGCGCCGCCGGCGGCCGCGTTTGCCCGCGGCCCGCGGTTACTCCTCGCCTTCGGTCGCCGCCCGCCGCGCCCGCGCAAAACTGCGTTTGCCGCCGGCAAAAAACTCCAGGAACCGCCGCGCCTCGGTCGTCGCGAATCCACCCGCCGCCAACCGCTCCGCCGCCACCGTCCGGATGTTGCCCGGCGTGAAATACACCTCCTGGAACGCCTGCTTCAGCTCCGCGATCGCCGCCCGCGCCACGCCGCGCCGCTTCAGGCCGACGACGTTGAAACCGATCACGTCGTCGCGCTCCGCCACCATCGTGAAGTGCGGCACGTCGCGCGTGATCGAGGCGTGGCCCGCGACCATCACGCCTTCGCCGATGCGGCAGAACTGGTGCACCGCCGAGCCGCCGCCGAAAAAGGTGTGGTCACCCACGCTCACGTGGCCGGCCAGCAGCGCCGCGTTGGCCAACACCACGTTGTTGCCCACCTCGCAGTCGTGCGCCGCATGGCTCGACGCCATGAAAAAGCAGTTCTCCCCGACGACGGTCGCCTTGCCGGCATGGATCGACCGGTTGATCGTCACGTGCTCGCGCAACACCGTCCCGGCGCCGATCTTCACCCGCGCGTCCGACGAACGGTCGAATTTCAGATACTGCGGATCGCCCCCGATCACCGCGAAGGGATGCACCGTCACCCGGTCGCCCAGCTCGCAGTGCTTCGTCACGATCGCATGAGCCATGATTTCGACGTCCACGCCGAGCTGCGCGCCCGGTTCGACGATGGCGGTGGGATGAATCATCGCGAAATCCCAACCGGCCGAAGCCCAAACGCCAGCGGTTTTTCGATCCCGCCCGGCGCCGACGCCCCGCGCTCCGATCGCGTTACTTGGTCCCGCGGCGCCCGCCGCGATCCGCCAGCAAATCCATCTGCGTGTCCTTGAGCAGATCGTAGTTCTTGAGCAGCCGCAGCACCTGCAGGGTGTCGCTCTTGCTGTAGTTCTGGTTCACTTCGATCTTATCGCAAAGATCGAGCAGCATCGCGCGGAACGAGATGATCGCATCCACCCCGTGCTGCTTCAGCAACTCCACGCTCTGGGTCCGGAAGGGCTCCGCCGTCGGCAGGCTCGGCAGCACCAGAATCTTCAGCAGCGGCCCCGCCCCGTCGTCCCCCGCCTCCGCCGGGAAGAACCGCTCCGCCTCCTTCAGCACGCTTTGCTGCAGGAAACCGAAAATCTCCGGCGAGCCCTTCAGCATCGTCGGCGTGAACACCCCGGTGTGCCAGCCCTTCACCGCCACGATCGCTTTCCGCACGTAGGGCAGCTCGTTCGAGAACAGGAAGAAGTCCGGCTTCCGCGCCTCGCGCGTCCACGCCGGGTTGTAGACGATCAGATCGATCTCCTCCTCGGCCACCTTGCGCCGCGCCGACACCTGGTATTTCCGCGCCTGGCGGACCAAAAAGCCGTTCTGTTCGAAATACTCGCGGACAATGCCTTCGTCGATGGCGGACATGCGGGGATGCTCGGGGGATAACGCGCGGCGGGATGGATCGGCGCCGGACGGCAGCGACCGCCGCGACGCCGCCGACATTGGTTCGCGCCCGCGCGAAAATCGCGAATCGAAAATCCGCCGCCCGACGCCGGCTACGCCGCCCCGACTTCGCGGAAACTCGCCTCGACCTGCGCCAAATCGATCCCGCCCTGCGTCGCCGCCTCGCCGAGGCGTTTCAGCACCACGAACCGCAGGCCGCCCGCGCGCACCTTCTTGTCGCGCGTCATCGCGTCGTGCAGCGCCGGCCAGCCCAGCGGCGCCCGCAGCCGGACCGGCAGCGCGTGCGCCGCCACGACCCGCTCGACCCGCGCCACGTCGGCCTCGCCGAGGCAACCGAGTTTCTGCGACAGGCGCGCCGCGGCGCACAGCCCGATCGCGACCGCCTCGCCGTGCAGGTAGTCGCCGTAACCCGCCGCGTTCTCGATCGCATGCCCGAAGGTGTGCCCGAGGTTCAGCAGCGCCCGGCCGCCGTCCTTCGCCGTCTCGCGCTCGTCCGCCTCGACGATCGCCGCCTTGATCGCGCAGCACCGCCGCACGGTCGCCGCCAGCGCCGGGCTTGCCACCGTGAGCGGTTCGCGTTCCAGCGCCGCAAACAGTTCCGCGTCGCCCAGCAGGCCGTATTTGATCACCTCCGCCATGCCCGCCGCGAATTCCCGCGCCGGCAGCGTGCCGAGCAGGCCCGTCGCCACGTAGACCGCCCGCGGCTGGTGGAAGGCTCCCACGAGGTTCTTGCCCGCCGCGATGTTGATGCCGGTTTTGCCGCCGACCGAGCTGTCCACCATCGCCAGCAGCGTCGTCGGCACCTGCTGGAACTCCACCCCGCGCAGCCACGCCGCCGCCGCGAAGCCGGCCAGATCCCCCACCACGCCGCCGCCGACCGCAAACACCACGCCGCCGCGGTCGAGCTTGTGTTCGCCGAGAAAATCCAGCGCCCGGCCGAACCCGGCCAGCGACTTCGATCCTTCGCCCGGCGCGACGGCCAGCACCGGCGCCGACCCGAACATCGCGGCCAGCGCCGCCGGCTGGGCCTTCGCGAAATTCGTGTCGGTGATCACCGCGATGCGCCGGCCCGCCGCCCCGAGGCGCGCCACCTCCGCCGCGATCTCCGCGTTCAAGTCCGCGGCAAACCGGATCGGATAACTGCGCTCGCCCAAATTCACCTGCAAGGTCTCGGCCATCCCGGCGTTAAAGGCCCCCGCCGCCGGCGCGTCGAGGACAAGTTCCGCCTCCGACCGGTCGGTCCGCCGCGTCCCCGCCGTGCGCCGAGGGTCGCCCGCCTCCGCCCCTCCCCCCTTCGCCCGTTTGCACCTTCCCATCTTCGCACCTCTCTCGCCCTCCCATCTACGCACCTATGCGTATTTCGGCTTCTACCCACCGGGCCTACACTGGCTCCGATCGGACCACGATCGCTTCAGTCATGCACACCACCCTACTCCACCGCTGCACCCGATTGCTCCCCGCCGGCGCCTTGCTCGCCGTTTGCCTCGCTCCGTCGTCCGTGTTCGCACAGGCCCAGTTCGCCGGCACCTACATCGGCACCATCAACACCCGCGTGACTGTTCCGATCATCGGCACGATCGAGTCGGGCTCCGGCGCCTACATCGCCACCGTCACCGCCGACGGCAACATCAGCCTCGCCGGCGTGCTCACCGGCACCGTCAGCGCGACCGGCGCGGTGACATTCACCGGCGGCTCCGGCCTCGCCGCCCTCAACATCCGCTCCGCCACCATCGCCAACAACCAGCTCAGCTCCGCCTACGGCGATCCGGTCGCGGGCAGCAACGGCACCACCTCCTTCCGCCTCAACGGCTCCACCCAGTTCACCGCCGCGACCGGCGGCGGCGGTTCGACCGGTGGGGGCGGCGGTTCGACCGGTGGCGGCGGGTCCACCGGCGGCGGCGGCACCGCCACCGGCGCCGAGCTGCTCGCCTACTACTCGTTCAACAATCCCAACGATCTCCTCCGCGACGACTCCGGCCGCGGCTTCACCCTCGCCCCGGTCAACGGCACCGTGACCTCCACGACCGGCCGCGTCGGCGCCGGCGCCCTCCGCACCAACGGCGTGCGCCTCCGCGCCCTCGTCAACGGCTCGTTCTCCTCCACCGCCTCGACCTTGTCGTTCTTCGTCCGTCCGACCGGCCCGGGGTCCTGGAATCCCCGCCTCGTCGCCGTCGGCCGCCCCGGCAGCTCGTCGCACTACTACGGCACCTTCCTCGACGGCACCGGCACCGCCCCGCGCCGCCTGGCCTTCCTCCAGGATGGCAACGGCTCCTACCCGCCCGCCTACTCCGCCGCCGGCGCCGTGCCGACCAGCGCCACCGCCTGGACGCATGTCGCCGTCACCCACGACGGCAGCACCACCCGCATCTACCTCAACGGCACCCTCTCCACCACGACCGCCGGTCGCCGCCCGCTCGGCACCTTCACCTCCGCCATGCTGATGGTCGCCGGCTCCGACAACGGCCTCGACCTCTTCCAGGGCGACCTCGACGAGATCCGCGTCTACAACCGCGCCCTCACCGCCGCCGAGGTCACCGCGCTTTCGTCCGGCGACACCGTCGGCACCGCGGCCTCCGGCGCCAACACCGCCGCCGCGCTCCCCGCCACCGTCATCGCCGCTCCGTATTCGCTGACCGGCTACCGCAGCCGGGTCGGCCAGTCCTTCGAGTTCGCCCTCACCGGCGCCACCTCCGGCGGCGTCTGGGGCACGGATATCTACACCGACGACTCCTCCATTGCCCGCGCCGCCGTCCACGCCGGCGTCATCGCCCCCGGTGAAACCAAGACCGTCACCGTCACGATCCTCGCCGGCCAGACCGCCTACGCCGGATCCGTGCGCAACGGCGTCACCTCCGGTTCCTGGGGCGGCTGGGGCGGCAGCTTCTCCTTCGCCGGCAGCGCCGGCACCGCGTTCACCACCGCGGCCGCCGCCGTCGCCCCGGCGATCCCGGCCGACTACCGCGCGCCGTCCCTGAGCGTCTCGGTCGGCGGCCGGTTCGTCCTGCCCGTCACCGTCACCGGCACCGGCCCCTTCACCTACCAGTGGTTCCGCAACGGCGTCTCCATCGCCGGCGCCACCGCCAACCCCTACGTCCTTTCCACCGTCACCGCCGCCGCCGCCGGCACCTACACCGTGCGTGTCACCGGCCCCGGCGGCACGCAGACGTTCACCGCCGGCACCCTCGCCGTGCCCGCCACCGGCGCGCCGCAGATCGTGCTCCAGCCCTTCGACAAGGTCGTCTCCCCCGGCGGCACCTTCGCGCTCGCGGCCTCCGCCGTCGGCACCGGCATCACCTACCAGTGGCTGCGCAACGGCACCGTCCTCCCCGGCGAGACCGGCGCCATTCTCCTCCGCCAGAACGTCAACACCGCCGACGCCGGCCAATACTCCGTCCGCCTCACCGGCGGCGGCTCCACCGTCACCTCCGCGGCCGCGACCGTCACCCTCAACCCCGACGCCTCCCGCCTCAGCAACCTCAGCGGCCGCATCGCCATCGGCGGCAGCGACAAGGTGATCCCCGCGTTCTTCATCTCCGGCACCGGCAAGAAGCGCGTGCTCATCCGCGCCGTCGGCCCCGGCCTCGCCGCCTTCGGTGTCGGCGGCACCATGGCCGACCCGAAGATCGAGGTCTACGACGGCGCCAACAAGATCGCCGAAAACGACAACTGGGCCGCCGCCGTCGCCCCCGTCTTCGCCGGCGTCGGCGCCTTCAACCTCCCCGCCAACTCCCGCGACGCCGCCCTCGTGCTCGAACTCGACGCCGGCAAGGGCTATTCCATCCACGCCTTCAGCGCCAACGGCGACGGCGGTATTCTGCTCTTCGAAGTCTACGACGCCGGCAACGTCACCGGCGGCAGCAAGTTCACCAACGTCTCCGTGCGCGGCCCCACCGGCTCCGGCGACAGCACGCTCATCCTCGGCCTCAACATCGCCGGCCAGGGCAAGCGCACGCTCCTCGCCCGCGGTATCGGCCCGCAGCTCGCCGCCTTCGGCGTCGACAACGCCATCGCCGACCCCCAGCTCGAGATCTTCGACCGCAACAACCGCTCCGTCCTCGTGAACAACGACTGGAACGGCGCCGACTTCGTCACCGAGATGCTCACCGCCCGCGACTTCGTCGGCGCCTTCGCCTTGGCCGGCGGCTCGGCCGACGCCTCGACCTTGGCCGCCCTCGATCCGGGCAGCTACACCATGCAGATCACCGCCGGCTCCGGCACCGCCAGCGGCGACGCCCTCGTCGAGATCTACGAGGTGCCGTGAGCCCTCGCGGCGGGTCGTCCGCCGCTCCCCTTTCGTCCGCCCTCAGCCAGCGGTCCGAAACTGAAGCACACCCCCGGCGTCCTGCGGCGCCGGGGGTTTTTGCTTCGGCCGCCGCGCCTCGCCCGGCGGGTCCGGTCGCTCAGCGCGGCGGCAGCGTGGCCCGCACCCCGATCGGCTCCAGCCAGCGCACCTCGTCGAAGGCGACCACCGCCAGCGACGTCGTGTCGGCCCAATCCGGATACGTCGCCTGCCGCCGTCCGTTCCGCTCCGTCGTCGGATTGAACAGGTCGAGCGTGCGCACCCCGACCTCGACGCCGCCCAGCAGCACCCCGGCGCGGGTCGCGCCCCAACTGCTGGTCGTCGTGCCCCGCTGCGGATTGTGCACGACATAGGTGATGTCCCGGTCCCCTTCGCGCCGCATGGCCATCACCCGCTGCCATTCGCGCACCACGGAAAACACGCGCGACTCCAGCACCTCCGCCTTCAGGTCCGTGCCCCGAGCCTCCACCGCCAGCACCCGCGCCCCGCTGCCGCCGCGCGCCTGCCAGCGGCTTCCCTGCACCGGCGTGATCAGCCGCAGGCCCGGCCGCACCAGCGAGAGACGCACGGCCGCCTCGTAGTTCGCCGGCCCCGCGCGCAGGGATTTGGTTTCGGCCTCGTTCAGCCAGATCGACCCCCAGAGTTCACGCCGCGCCGCGACCGCCGCTTGCGCGACCCGCTCCGGATCTTTCACCACGGCCACCGCCAAACTGTCGCTCGCGCCGCTGCTCAACGACATCTCGCTGGTCCCGGACCGCCCGTCCGCCGCCTGCCAGCGATACCGGGCGCGCCCGCTCACCGCATAGCCCGCCGGCAACCCCGTCACGCCCATCCGCACCGCCACCATCGGGTGTTCCCGCAGCGACTTGGACGCACTCGCATCCTCCGCGCCGCCGAACACGCGCGCCTGGGTCCATTCGATTGCTACGCCCGCGCTCGACTCCTGCGCCGGCTTTTCGGGATTGGGCGTGCTGGCGCCGCCCGCCAACAGCGCCAGGCCCCAGGGCGCGGCCAACGCGGCCACCAGCCCGGCCGCCAGCACCCGCCCACCGCGCCGGACCGCGCCGCTCCCATATTGCACCACCATCGTCGCGGCCAAGGTCAGCGCCAGCACCACCCCCTGCACCCAGAGCAATTGGAACACCGGCGGCAGCGCACTCCCGATGGATCCGGTGACCAGCGCACTCACAAATCCGTTGGCCACCACCAGCGACGCCCCGATCGTCAACGTCCATACGAAGCAGCGCCCCACCGAGGCCGACAGGGCCGCCGCACCGAAACCCAGGGCGAGCACCGTGCCTTGGAGCACCGTCGCCTCCAAAGCCACCAGCGCCATCTGCGCGGGCGAGAGTCCGCACGCGATCCACCACGGCAAGGCGAGCACCAGCGACGGCATCAGCAACAGCAACGCCCCGGACGCGATCTTCGCGCCCAGCATGCGCCCCGGGCCGATCGGCCGCGTGCGCCACCACGCCGCCGCGCCGCTTGCCCCGTCTTCCTGCACCAACAACACCGCGAGCAGCCACGTCAGCGCCAGGTCGCTGACCACGAGCATGGCGGTCACCCCCTGCAGCCACGCGAGATCCTCGTGGGAGATCGACCCGCCGTGCAGGATCCACAGGCCGAAGCCGAATTTGGCGGCGACGAACGCCGCCCACATCGCCAGCCGCTGGCGCAGGAAGGCGAAATCCTTCCGCACGATATGTCCGATGATGCTCATGGTGGAAACAAGGGTTGCCGGGCGCAAAATCTCTCCGCGCCTCACCGTATCGGATCCTCCGTCGTCAACGTCAGCGGCAAGTCGGTCACCGTGCGCTCGAAATACTCCGCGTCCTCGAATCGCACCCGCACGAGCGTCGCCCCGTCGCGCCAACCTTCGGCTTCGATCCGGCGCCCTTCGACCGTCCGCATCGGCGCCGTGGTTTCCAGCGCGAGCAAGCGCAGCGCCACGCCGTTGACCGCCGCCGCGCCCAGGTCCCGGATGTGCAGCGCCTTCGTGATCGCGCGCTCCGCGTGGACCAGCAGATAGGATTCGAACGACTGCCGGTGGCGCCCGGCAAACCCGACGCCGCCGATCATCGCCCCCGCGGTCCGCTCCTCGACCAGCAGCGACGGCTCCCGGCTCGAAGCCCACCCGATCACGCGCATCGCCCACGGTCCGTCGCCCGCGCTCCAGCCCTCGCGCAGCGGGCCCGACGCCGCCACGGTCGCGCGCAGCCGCGCCA
>JACCDS010803306.1_pt1 | contig 11996 bp, 12 predicted proteins | sample 7446441 | NCBI WGS metagenome assembly JACCDS01 (sample SAMN15323445, study PRJNA562643) | freshwater metagenome | isolation source: river surface water | place: USA:Blue River Watershed | collected 2017-08-17
CGGCAGCGCCGGCCGCGCCGCCTCGGGCGCCGGAGAGCGAGCCGGCCGCGGTGCTGTTCGGCGTGCTGGTCGGCGCGGTGGTGGCCGAGGTTCAGCGCTTCCATGTCGAGGCGCTCGACGAGGTGCGTCGCGACGTGCTGCGCCGTGCCGATACCGCCGCGGCGTCGCCTTCGCTGCGGCTGGCCTTCCGCGCCGCCTGGAGCCGGCCGCTCGACAGCGACTGGCGCCTGCCCGGCGCGCCCGGCGATCTGGCCGATCTGGTGCGGGTGCTGCATGTGGCGCTGGTCGATGCCTTCGGCCGCAATGGCGCCGAGCAGATTCTCGGCCGTGCGCTGCGCGCCGCCGAGGCACGCCCTGAGGCGGCGCACTTCGCGCCGCGCCAGCTGCTCGAGACGATCGCGGGGCTGCGCCTGTGATGTCCTCCGTCCTGTCCTTCCCCGCTGTTTCCGTCCTGGAGTGATCGATGTCCCGCCTGCCGGATTCCCCTGACCTGTCCGACGAGATCGATCGCGACGAGCGCCTGCCGATGACGACGCAGGAGCGTCGCCTGGTGCTGACCTCCTCGATCGGCACGATCTTCCAGTGGTACGACTTCTTCCTGTACGGCGCGATGGCCTCGGTCATCGCCCGGCAGTTCTTCACCTCGCTCGAGCCGGGTGCGGCCTTCATCCTGACGCTGCTGGCCTTTGCGGCCGGCTTCGTGGTGCGTCCGGTCGGCGCAGTGATCTTCGGACACCTCGGCGACCGCATCGGCCGCAAGCAGACCTTCCTGGCCACCGTGCTGCTGATGGGCATCTCGACGGTGCTGGTGGCGCTGCTGCCGACCTACAGCACCGCCGGCGTGTTCGCGCCGATCGCGCTGGTGGCGCTGCGCATGCTGCAGGGTCTGGCGCTGGGTGGCGAGTACGGCGGCGCGGTGATCTATGTCGCCGAGCATGCGCCGCAGCACCAGCGCGGCGCCTACACCGGCTGGATCCAGACCACCGCGACCATCGGCCTGCTGCTGTCGCTGCTGGTGGTGCTGGGCGTGCGCACGGCGCTGGGCGAGGCGGCCTTCGCCGAATGGGGCTGGCGAGTGCCGTTCGGCCTGTCGGCGCTGATGCTGTCGCTGTCGCTGTGGCTGCGCCTGTCGCTGACCGAGTCACCCGCCTTCCGGCGCATGCAGCAGGAGGGCCGCGGCTCGAAGGCGCCGCTGGCCGAGTGCTTCGGCCAGTGGAAGAACCTGCGGGTGATCGTGCTGGCGCTGTTCGGTCTGGTCGCCGGGCAGGCGGTGATCTGGTACACCGGCCAGTTCTACGCGCTGTTCTTCCTGACCGGCGTGCTGAAGGTGGAGGCGAGCACCGCGACCTGGCTGATGACGGTGGCGCTGCTGATCACGCTGCCGCTGTTCGTCGGCTTCGGGATGCTGTCGGACCGCATCGGCCGCAAGCCGATCATCATGACCGGGCTGCTGCTGGCCTGCCTGGGCCTGCAGCCGCTCTATCACGCGCTGACCCACTTCGCCAATCCGGCGCTGGCCGAGGCGCAGCAGAAGGTGCGCATCGTGGTGCGCGCCGATCCGGCCACCTGCTCCTTCCAGGCCAATCCGCTGGCGACCGACACCAGCTTCTCGTCGGCCTGCGACATCGCCAAGCGCACGCTGGCCCAGCTGTCGGCCAGCTATCACAACGAGGCGGTGGCGCCGGGCACGCCCACCGAGGTGCGCATCGGCGAGACGGTGCTGCAGCCGCCCGAGGGCATCCTGATCGACGACGGCAGCCGCTTCGATCACGACAGCCTGCTGGAGATCTCGCACTTCCGCAAGGAGGTGCTGCCGGATGCGCTGGCCGCGGCCGGCTATCCGGCCAAGGCGGATCCGGCCCGGCTCAGCCATGCCGGCGTGGTGCTGGTGCTGGTGGCGCTGATGGTGCTGGTCGCGATGGTCTACGGGCCGCTGGGCGCGGCCTTGGTCGAGATGTTCCCGACCCGCATCCGCTACACCGCGATGTCGCTGCCCTATCACCTGGGCAACGGCTGGTTCGGCGGTCTGCTGCCGTCGATCGCCTTCGGCATGTCGGCGCAGGACGGCAGCATGTACCACGGCCTGTGGTTCCCGATCGCGGTGGCCGGTCTGACTTTCGCGGTCGGCATGGCCTTCATCCGGGAGACCAAGGACGTCGACATCTACGCCAAGTTCCTGTACTGGCACCCGAACCGGCTGGGGCGCTGAGGCCCGGCCCGCTCAGGACGTGCCGTCGTCCTCGGCGCCCAGCGCGGCGAGGTCGTCGGCCTCGACCTCGCGCAGCGGCGGCGGCACCAGCGTGACCGGCACCCGGGCCCGGCGCACCACCTCGTGCGAGACGGCATCCTGCAGTCGCCCGAGCAGCGCGCCGTGGCTCAGCGTGGTCATGACGATCTGTGCGCAGTCCAGCAGCAGCGCCTGCTCGGCGATCTCGTGGGCGGCATCGCCGGTGACGACCACCGTCTCGAAGGCGATGTCTGCGGTCTGCAGCAGCGCCGCGGCCGGAGCGAGCGCATGTTCTCCAGCCTCGTGGCTGGCACTGTCGATCAGGTCGGCATCGGGCGCGAGCACCACCTCGTACAGGTGGGGCGGATCCTGCACGTTCAGCAGCACCGCCTCGATCTCGAGGCCCGCCTGCCTCATCCCGATCACGTGACGCACGGCGTCGAGCGCATGTTCGCCTCCATCCAGGGGCAGCAGGATGCGGATCATCAGGTTTTCTCCTTGGGACGATGGACAGGGCTCATCGTAGTCCCGCTCGACCGCGCTTGCAGGCCGAATGGCACAAGGAATCTCGAGAAAGGCGGGAGGGGGAGAAAGAAGAGAGATCGCGCGAGGCGGGGGAGGGTGACGAGCCTTGACCCTGGCACTGAGTGCTAACGGTTAGGGCTGCTTCGTTCCCGACCTGACCCGGTTGGCCGCGCCCCCATGCAGGGAGGCCCGTCAACCCGGATTGTCGCTGATATTTTCCACACGCTTGCCGCCCTGCCGCGTCATGCGGCCTGTGCCACCATGCGCATGATCCCCACGCACCCGAGACAATCGACGGATGAAGAAGAACATCGAATCGCGGTCTGACACGGATGGCGCCGCAGATGGCGCGCATGACGGTCAGGCAGAACGGCAGATCGCCCTGCGCAAGATCCATCGCCTGATGGCGTTCTGGCGCATCGAGCCCCATGAGCTGCGCGGGCCGATCCCCCGTGCCGCGCCGGCTGCGCCGGCCGAGGTGCGCTATCGCCATCCGGTGTCCGGTGCCACCTGGGACGGCCAGGGCGCCCAGCCGGCCTGGCTGCGCGAAGCCCTGATCCGCGAGGGCTACACCGTCGACGAGCTGCGCCGTGCGGTCGGGGAGGGGTGATCGGCACCTGAAATGCAAAGCGCCGCAGGCCTGCGTACCGTGCGACGCGATGGAAAGCGCGGCGCTGACGGACAAAAGCGCCAACGCGGCAGCCAACAAGGAAAAACGCCCCAGCGCTTGTGACGCTAGGGCGTTGATCTTCTTGAACCTTTGGCTCCCCGACCTGGACTCGAACCAGGGACCTGCGGATTAACAGTCCGTCGCTCTACAACTTGGAGCTCCGGATGAATTGTTCTAAGTACTTGAAAGTAAAGGAAAATGCGGCGATTCGGCCCGACGGCATTGGACGCCAAAGCGGGCCGGATGGTGGCCATGCGGCTCCGGCGGGACCGGAATCAGACCGGCGCAGTGACCGAGCTCATCGCTTCGCAGCGGCCCTGTAGACCGCCTCGCGCTCCCGTTTGCCGACGGCCACGACCAGCACCGTGACGATCTCGTCCTGGACTTCATAGACCAAGCGGTAGCCGGCGTCGCGCAGCTTGATCTTGTAGCGGTCCTTCTGGCTGTGCAGCTTGGCCGATGGCACGTGCGGTTGCTCCAGGCGCTCGGCCAGCTTCTTCTTGAAGACAGCCTTCACCGACCCATCCAGCTTCTTCCACTCGTCCAGCGCAGCCGGCAGGAACGCCAGCTCATAAGTCATCGAGCGAGACCTTCACAGGGGTGTCACCGGCCGCCAGGCGAGCATCGACCAAGGCGTTCAGCTCGAGGATTTCGAGTCGTTCCAGCAGCGCTTCGTAGGCCGATGCCGGCACGCAGTAGAAGGTCGGCTCGTTGCGGTTGAGGATCGCCACCGGCAAGCCTTCCCCCGCTGCGACGGTCGCCATCGGGTTGCGCTTGAGTTCGGAGATGCTGGCCGTGGTGGTCGCCAGGATGGTGTGGGCCATGAGATCACTCCTGATGACTCTTTGGGAGTGCTGATTTTAGTGCTGTTCTTGGTGCGTCAATCAGGGCGTATTGTCCCAGCCGGCTCTGGCCTGCGCCATGAGCGTGCCCCAATCATCAGGCGGTCGTCCCCGCCCGAGCATCTTCTGAAACACGGCGTAGGGGTCAGAGGAGCTGCCGGATGACCGCAGGGTGGTCTCGTCGTTGACCCAGGCGTAGACGATCACCTTGGACTTGGAATCGAAGCGGAAGAACAGCCTGAAGCGCCGCCCGATCTTGGCTCGCCGCCAGTGCCGGAAATCGGCCCCCATGGTGTTGCCCTGGCGGTAGTCTTCCCGGTTCGGGTCGATCGGCACGACCTCGAGGATCAGGTGCGACAGTGCCTTGAAGAGCTTGACGTTGGCGTTGCCCTCCGCCCCGCTGGGATCCTGGCGCCGGGCCCGGGCCGCTGCGGCCTCCAGCTTGCGCAGTTGTTCAATCAGGCAATCGTGGAACAGCAGCGTCCAGCCGTGGCGCTGCATCACAGGTCCACGTCACCGCTGATGTCGGCATCGAGATCGACACCCCCATGCAACTGCGCCAGCATCGAGGTGGCCAGATAGGCCGGCAGGGTGCCGATGTGGCGCCCTTGCTGGATGTCCTGCGCCAGCAGCGACAAGAAGCTGCCGATGGCCGGGTCTTCGTGAACATCGGACTCCACTCGACTCACGACCACCTGTGAGCCGAGCAGGTCGAAAGCCACCTTGCTGCCGGTGTCCAGCCCCAACGCCTGCCGGACGGCCTTGGGCAAGGTGACTTGGCCCTTCGAGGTCAGGGTCGCGACTTCATGGATGTGGGGCATGTGTACTCCCGATGGATGCATGGATTGTAAGGATTAATCCTTACTTTCTGCAAGTGATCGGAAAGGGCAAGTAGGCTGGATTGATCGGTGTACCTATGCGTTCCCGGGCGATTTCCAGCACTTCGCGGCGGTCGTCGGCGCTGAGCCCGAAGATCGCCTCAGCTACGCATCGCCTCCCGGCCGATGGCCGCGGCCATCCACGACGGCAGGTTGGCGCGTTGGCCCGCCAGGGCCTGCCACTCCTCGGCCGGCAGGCTGTGGTGCAGCTTCTCGATCGATGCCTGAGCCTGCTCCCGGCCGGGATCCCAGCGCGAACATCCAGCGCGGTGCCTGGCGGACGATGACTTCCGACCGACCGACCTGGAGCTTGCGGGTGCGCCCGGTGGTCAGGTAGGCCTCACGGATCGGCACCTGTTGGGTCAGGCCCAGCGCGTTGGCCGACGCGGCCTGATCCACCGCGGCCCGGCTGCCCAGGAGATGAGTCTGACCGGTCTGGCTGATGCGGGAAGACCGGAACGTGACCGGAGCACGTCACCCGCTGCGGTCACTCCGAGCGGTGGCGGCTGGTCCGATGCAGCTTCGCGGTCATGGGCTGGTCCTGTGGCGGACAGCCATCAGGCAGTTCGGCACAGCCGATGTGCGCGAGGAGGCCGCTGCGACCGGTGATGTCTGTCTGGCGACCGGAAATTGACCAGAGCGTGGCCAACAAGGAAAAACGCCCCAGCGCTTGTGACGCTAGGGCGTTGATCTTCTTGAACTTTTGGCTCCCCGACCTGGACTCGAACCAGGGACCTGCGGATTAACAGTCCGTCGCTCTACCGACTGAGCTATCAGGGATCAGATTTGTCTGCGTCAGCTGACAAGAATTGAATTCTATTGTGAAACTTCGATGGTCTGCAAGAGATCAGGCTGCTTTTTTTTGCGATGTGTCGGATTGACGGGGATCCGAGCGCTCCGGGGCGGTGTGTGGCAGCCAGAAGTCGAAGACACCGCCGCCTTGCGGGTGGGGCTGGTAGCTCAGGTCACCCCCCAGTTCGCGCATGATCTGGCGGCAGATGGCCAGCTCGAGGCCGCTGCCCTGGCTGGCATTCGGGGCGGCGCCGTTGCGGCGGGACTGGAAGAAGGCGTCGAACACCGTCTCGTGCTCGCTGTCGGGCAGCACTGCACCGATCTCGCGAACACGCCAGTGCAGCCGCGCCTGCGTGTCGACCTCGGCGCTGAGCGTGATCGGCTCGGAGGCGGGTGTCAGCGACAGCGCCCGCTCGATCAGCAGTCGCACCACCTGCTGGAACCGCAGCGGATCGACGCGGGCCCAGGCGACCAGATCGCTGGCGTGCTCGACCCGGATCGAGCGGCCCAGGCCTGCGGGCGCCTCGCGCGCATGTCCGACGACCTCGCGCACCAGCGCCAGGGTGTCGCTGGGCGTGCAGTGCAGCGTGCCGGCCGAGCTCTTGATCCGCGACAGGTCCAGCAGGTCATCGACCACGCCGAGCATGCGCAGACCGGCCTGATGCACATGGCCGAACAGTTCCTGCAGCGCCGCATCGCGCCGGGTGCGCAGCCGGCCCAGCTCGGAGAAGCCGATGATCGACTGCAGTGGCGTGCGCAGCGCGTGGCTGAGATTGCCGATGAATTCCGACTCGGCCCGGTAGGCGGCCTCGATGGTCTGGCGAGCCTCGGCCGCGCGCTGTTCGGCCTCGTGGAAGCTGGTGACGTCGGTCAGGCTGCCGATGATGCCGCCGGTGCGCTCGCCCGGGCGGCGCAGCGTGACCTTGGTGACCAGCATCTGCCGGCGCTCGCCGCCTTGGAGCACAAATTCCTCGACATAGTGGCTGCGTCCGCTGCCGCTGCTGCTCCAGAGCGCGTGGTCGAGCGCCTGGTGGTAGGCGAGCTGGCGCAGCCGCTCATGGCTTTCACCGCGCTGGCCCAGCAGCTGCTCGCGGCGCACGTCGAGCAGATCCTCGAAGGCCTGGTTGACCATCGCGTAGCGTCCGAGCGGGTCGATCACGAACATCGCTGCCGGCGCGGCCTCGATCAGGGTGCGCAGATGGCCCTCGCTGTCGACGAGCTGGCTGCGGGTCTGCTGCAGCGCGAGCATCAGCTGCTCCTGCGTTCTCAGGGCGCGCCAGGCCAGCAGCGTGCCCAGGCCGATCAGGCCCATCGAGGCGCACATCATCATCACCGACCACAGCAGCTTGTCGCGCACGATGGTCTCGACCGCGTCGACCGGCTGCTCCAGCAGCGTGAACACCGGCCAGCGCCCGCTGGCATCGAAGCTGCTGAGCGCCTGAGCGCCGTCGATGCCGGTGCTGTCGTAGTGGCCGTGCTCTCGTTCCGGCAGGAAGTCCTGCAGCGCCGGCAGCGTCGGGCGGGATTCGCCCGGGCTGGCGGCGAGCTGATCGGTGCCGCCGAGAATCTGGCCCTGGAAATCCAGCAGCGCGGCCGACAGCGTGCCGTGGCCCAGCAGGCGCTGCTGCTGCGAAGCCAGCGCATCGGGGTTGAGGGTGGCGATCAGATGGCGCACGGGTGGGCGTGCCGGGCCGACTTCAGACGCCGCGATCCGGGTCGACAGGGTCATCACGCCCACGCCAGCGGGCGGCACGCCGCCCTGGCGCAGGTCTCGGCCGGGCAGCCAGCCGCCCAGCCGGATCTCCCCGGCCTCGCTGGCCAGCGTCAGCCGGCCGGTGTCGAGCGGGCGCAGGTCCTGCGGCGCGTGGGTGGCCGCCAGGATCCGGCCTTCGGTGTCGATCAGCCACAGGCTGCGCATCTGCGGGGCGATGCGCAGGGTCGCGAGCATGTTCTCGCGCAGCGCGTCGGTCTCGCCCGCAGGCTGGCGGTCGATCTGGCTGGCCAGGGTCTGCAGCATCAGCGCGCTGGTGTCGAGCAGGCGCTGCGTCTCGCCCTGCAGCACCCGCACCAGCGTGTCCATGCGTCGGGTCTCGTCGGCGATGACGGTCTGGCGCTGGCGCGCGGCATAGGCGGCGGTCAGCAGCGCCACGCCGACCAGCAGCGTCATGCCGAGCCAGAGCAGCCGGCTGCTGTCGATCAGCGTGCGGGCTTGCGGCGCCTCGGTCGGCTTCATGGCTCGTTCCCGGTGCGCTGGACGATCTCGGACAGGCCGTGCCGGCGCGCGGCGGCCGCGAGCCGGCCGTCCTGGCGAATGTGCGCGACGAACTGGTCCACCCGGGCCAGCCAGGCCGCGTCGCCCTGCCTCAGCGCATAGGCGTAGGGCATCACGTGCAGCGGCTGGGGCGGGCTCAGCAGTCGCGCCCAGTCGGCGCTGTCGAGCAGGCGCCGGCTGTAGGGATAGTCGGTCATGAAGACATCGATGCGGCCGGATTCGAGCTCCTGCTCGCGGGTCTCGGGCGCCTTGACGACCACGAGCGTGGCATGACGCAGCTCGTCGCGCATGACGGTCGCCATGAAGGTGCCGGCCTGCACGCCGACCAGCACGCCCGGCCGGTCGATGTCCTCCCAGCGGCGCACCACCCGGTTGCTGCGGGTGGTGATCGCATGAATGCCGCTGCTCAGGTAGGGCTGGCTGAAGGCCAGATGCTGGCGACGCTGCGGCAGCGCCGCGACCGCGAACATCGCGATGTCGCAGCGGAGCTCGCGCAGGTCATCGATCAGGGTCGCGAACGAGGAGTCGACATGCTGCAGCCGCACGCCCAGCTCGCGCGCCAGCTCGGCCGACAGGTCGATGTCGAGCCCGCCGAGCTGGCGGGTCTTGGGATTGCGGTAGCTGATGCCGTAGTAGTCCGGCCAGATGCACACCCGCAGCTCGCCACGGCGCTGGATCTGCTTGAGCGTGTCGGCGCCGGCGGCCTGCGCCGTCGGCAGCAGCAGGGCGCCGGGCAGGCAGAGCAGAAGCGCCATGGCCTGGAGCAGGCGCGTGCGTAGAACCTTCTTCTTCATCTTGTTCGAGGTGTCCGCCACCGATGCGACGAATCAGAAGTGTGACGGCAGGGGTCCGGGTTCGGACAAGAGGGGGATGCGCTGCAGCGCTTTTTCCGATATTGCGCGTGCCGGATTTTACGGAAATAAGCCGTGCGAGGCGATGTCTCGCACTCAAGTGTCAGGCGTGTCAGATGTTTCAGGTGCGCCGGCCGAGGCGCTGCTGCAGCAGCGTGCTGCTGCTGGTGTAGAGCAGCGGGCCGCGCTCGTCGGGGCGCAGGCGCTCGTGCGCGGCATGCGCGGCCAGCGTGGCCTCATGGAAGCCGCACAGGATCAGCTTCTTCTTGCCGGGATAGCTGACGATGTCGCCGGCGGCATGGATGCCGGGCTGGCTGGTCTCGAAGGTGGCGGGATCGACGCTCAGCAGCTTGCGCTCCATCGCCAGGCCCCAGTCGGCGATCGGGCCCAGGCGCGGGCTCAGGCCCTGGCAGACGATCAGCGCGTCGAGGTCCAGCGTGCACAGGCTGCCGTCAGGCTGCGTGATGTCGACCTGCTGCAGCCGGCCGGCCTCGTCCTGGCGCGCTGCGGCGAGTTGCGCCGCATGGAAGACGATGCGCCCGGTCTGGCGCAGTGCGTCGATGTGTGCCAGCAGCGGCGCCTCGGCCTGCAGCACGTCGCGGCGGTGCATCAGCTGCACCGGAGGCTGCCCGTCGCGCTCGGCCAGCGCGGCGGCGCGGCTCAGGGCCGCCTCGTCGCCGCCGATGACCAGCACCCGGCGGCCGGCAAAGCGCGCCAGCGTGGCGGCATCGGTGCCAGGGTGGTAGTGGAGATGGCGGCCCTCGAGGCCGTCGAGGCCCGGCACCTTCAGGCGACGCGGCTGGAAGGCGCCGACGCCAGCGCAGACGAAGACGGCGCCGGCGTCGAAGGCGGTGCCGGCGGCGCAGGCCACATCGAAGCGGCCGTCGTCACGGCGGGTCAGCCGTGTGACCTCCTGCCCGAGGTGCCAGCCCGGTGCCAGGGGCGCGAGCTGCGCCAGCAGCCGCTCGATCAGCTCGCGGCCGCTGCACTCGACGAGGCCGGGAATGTCGAGGATCGGCTTGTCGGCATAGAGCTCGACGCATTGGCCGCCGGCCTGCGGCAGCGCGTCGACGATCTGCACCGACAGGCCGAGCAGGCCGAGCTGGAAGGCCTGGAACAGGCCGACCGGGCCCGCGCCGATCACCAGCGCATCGGTGCGAAAGGTCGGTGCGGCAGGGGGCATCGGCAGGGCAGGACGCGGGCTGGCGTCAGCCGCTCAGCGGATCAGCTGGTCGAGCTTGCCGGTCACGTTCTTCCACTGCTCGTGGTCGGGCAGCGGATCCTTGCGCTTGGTGATGCTGGGCCACTTGGGCGACAGCTCGGCGTTGAGCTTGATGTAGGCCAGCTGGTCGGCCGGCACGTCCTCCTCGGGGAGGATGGCGCTGACCGGGCACTCGGGAATGCAGACCGCGCAGTCGATGCACTCGTCCGGGTCGATCACCAGGAAGTTCGGGCCTTCGCGGAAGCAGTCGACGGGGCAGACATCGACGCAGTCGGTGTACTTGCAGCGGATGCAGGCTTCGGTGACGACGTGGGTCATGACGGAGGATTCGGTTCAGGGTTGAAGGGCGGGATTCTACGGGCTCAGGCCGTGGGGGCCGGGGCAGGGGCTTGATCGGTGTCATGCGCCTCGGGCGCATCGTCGGGCCGGACGGGGCGGGCGCCGGCGCCGACGGTGACCAGGGTCGGGCGGCCGTGGTGCAGCGCGTCGGCCTCGGCCAGCGTGGCCACCGTGTGGCGGCTGGAGCGCTCGTCGGGCCAGCCGGCGCGCGAGATCACCCCCACCGGCGTGTCCTGCGGCCAGCCGACCTCGGCCAGACGCTCGGCCAGCGAGGGCAGCTGGCGCCCGGCCATGTAGAAGACCTCGGTGTCGGCGCTGCGCCGGGCCTCGAGGTCGCCGGTGCGGGTCATCGCGGTGCTGAAGGCGACGCTGCGGCCGACGCCGCGCCGCGTCAGCGGCTGCTGCGTGGCCGCGGCCGCCGCCAGCGCCGAGGTGATGCCGGGCACCACCTCGCTGGCGATGCCGGCCTGGCCGAGCGCGTGCAGCTCCTCCTCGAGGCGGCCGAACAGGCTCGGGTCGCCACCTTTCAGGCGCACCACCCGCGCCGAGCGGCGCGCCGACTCGACCAGCAGCAGGTTGATGCGGGCCTGACCGGTGCTCTCGGCGCTGAAGCCGCGCTTGCCGACGTCGATCCATTCGGCGTCGGGCGCCTCCTGGCGCAGCGCCGGGTCGGTCAGCGCATCGGCCAGCACGATCTCGGCCTGACGCAGGCGTTGCAGCCCGCGCAGGGTGATCAGGTCGGCCGAGCCGGGGCCGGCACCGACGAAGACGACACGCACCTCGCTCATGGCGGAGCTGCCGTGCTCAGGCGCCGACCAGCAGCGCGCCGCTGGTGCGGTTGGTGGTCGGATCGACCACGATCAGCGCGCCGCCGACACGGTTGTCGGCATAGGCCTCGACCGGCAGGGCCTGCTGGGTCTGGATCTGCACGCGGCCGATCTCGTTGACCGACAGCTGCTCGGCCTCGACCTGCGCCAGCGTGTTGATGTCCAGGCGGTGCTCGATGGCGGTGATGCGCGCCTGCACCCAGCGGTTGCCGTGGCGCACCCAGTACTTGCGGCCCAGCACGGCCGGCTCGGTGTCGAGCCAGGCCAGCGTGCCGCCGAAGTTCTGCTGCACCGGCGCGCTGCCGGGCGTGAAGATCCAGTCGCCGCGCGAGACGTCGACCTGGCGGTCCAGCACGATTCCGGCCGATTGGCCCGCTTCGCAGCCGTCCACGTCCAGGCCGGCGTGGCGCACGGCGGCGACCACGGCGGTTTCGCCGCTCGGGAAGATCTGTACTTCGTCGCCGGCCTTGACCGCGCCGTGCGCGATGCGGCCCCAGAAGGCGCGGTATTGATGGCCGGTGCCGGATGCGGATGCATCGCCTTCACCCACG
>JACCDS012316376.1_pt1 | contig 11996 bp, 7 predicted proteins | sample 7446441 | NCBI WGS metagenome assembly JACCDS01 (sample SAMN15323445, study PRJNA562643) | freshwater metagenome | isolation source: river surface water | place: USA:Blue River Watershed | collected 2017-08-17
CCCTTGGCCAGTTGATCAATCGCATCATCGCGCCGAATCGCTACCCCGGGCGCGGCGATATGAATCCCGACCTGAATTTGGCCATCCGGCAATTCCTGCACCGAAAACGCATCATCGATTTCAGTGGTAGTGACATCATCAATCGAAAACGCCGCGACATTGGCTAACGGCAGGGTTTGGTTCGGCGACGGCACCTGAACCGGCGCAAAGCCGGTGCCCTTGGGGAAGTGTTCCTGCAAAAAGCGCGACAGGTGCAATTGCTTGGCCGAGGCAATGCCACCGGTTTGCAGCATCAGCCGCGACGGGTTGGTGTGCAATTGGCTGCACGCCGCATCGAGTGCCTTGTATTCAATCGAATTTTTGTCCGGCTTAAACAATAATTGCAGCGCTAGCGCGCGCATCGGTTCCGGCAAGATGCCTTGCGCCAGTAAATCAACATATTGCTGTTGCAACAATGCTTGCTGTTTTTTCTTTTCTATCCCGGCCAGTGCCGCCTGCAAATTGGCCTTGGGCGCAGCCTTGTAGCGGCCCCGGCCCTTTTTGTAGAAATACACCGGGGCGCGGTGCAGGCCCAAAATCAAGCCTGCCGCCTCGCTCGGCAAGGGCGCATGGCCAAAATACTCAGCGCCGAGCGTGGCAAAATCAAATTCTTCTTCACCTGCCACTTCCCACAGGAAATCCAGATCCAGTTCGGTGGCGATTTGTTCGGCGCCAGCCAACAGCAGTAGTGGTTCCGGCGTGGCAAATTGCAACAACACATCCTTGGCCTTGACCTTGCTGCGCTTGCCGCTGGCCAGCTCAACCTGATGCGCTTCTCCGGCGCTGCTTAAGATGGTGCCGACCTTAAAATCACCCGATTCTTCAAAAAAGACATTCATGCTTCATTTTTCCTGGGACTGACAAGCAAATTGGACAGGGCTGGCAAAAACACTTCGGTTACCAGCAACACCCCGTTCTTACGGGAAAACAGTGAGCGCCGGGCCAACAGGCGCGGCGGCAAATCGTGGCCCAGCGCACGCCTGGCACGCTGGTACAGCGGGTGAGCGGCATCGAGCCTTGCATAATACATCATGCCACGCACCACCAGCGGGTCGGCAAACAGGGTGCTGCCGAGCGAACGGGTACCCAAGCGGCGAAACAGTGGCCAATCAGTGGCGGTACAAAACAACGGCACCACGGTGTGGGCAAAGACCACCGGCTGTTCATCACAGCGCAGCAACACTTCGCGCTGCCACACCTGTTCCGGGTGCGGCAGGCCAATCATCCGCATTTCATCGGCCAAACATGGCGCACGGTGCTGCGACAGGCATTGCACGCGAAACGTTTGGCAATGGGCCACCAGTCTGGTGGTCAGGCTGGCGCGGTCGGCCAGCCAGCTTTCCATTTCCCGCCCGGCGTGCAGGGCACGCACCCGGCGGTGCCAGTCGGCGCGCTTGCTGCTACTCACGGACGCACACCACAAAAGGCCAGCACTTCATCGCGATAACGCTCAAAATCAGACATGCCATGGTCGCTGCCCTGAATGATGCGGTTGCGCGAGAGTGGATAGTGGGCCAGCATTTCTTGCCAGTTGAGCACTTCGTCACCGGTCGCTGCCACCAAAAAATAGCGCTCGGGCAGCGTGGTTTGTTCCACCGCCAGCGCCAGCAATTGCAAGATGTACTCATGCTTGAATTCAAACGGCGCACCGGAATGGTATTCGGTGCTGACCCCGACATAGCTGGCCAAGTCACGCGGGGGCTTGACGGCCGGGTTGAGCAATACCGCGCGGCAACCGGTTTGTTCGGCCAGCCAGGTCGCATAATAGCCGCCCAGCGAAGAACCGATCAGGGCCAGTTGTTCTACCGGTACGTCCTTGATCAACTCTTGCACCAGTGCTATCGCATCCCGTGGCGAAGCGGGCAAATGCGGGCAAACATACTCTGACGCACGGCCCAGTTCAGCCATTTTTTCCGCCAGCAAACGGGTTTTGAACGACGCCGGGCTGGAACGAAAGCCGTGCAGATAAACGATCATGATTGTCTCCTGTGGGGTGCCGCTGGTTGTCGTTGCTTGTCGATGGCTGCTGATGTTTGTCGTTGCTTGCTGGTGCTTGGTGATTGCCGATGCTGATCAATGATTGTCGATGGTTATCAATGGTTATCAGTCGGCTTGCCAATTGAGCTTGCGGCCTGTTGCAAGCGGGCCAAAATCTTTTCATGCACCCCGCCAAAACCGCCATTGCTCATCACCAAAATCTGGTCACCGGGCAAGGCACTGGCAGCAACTGCCGATGCCAGCGCATCGATTTGCTCAAAAGCGCGCGCCCGAGCGCCGAGCGGGGCCAGCGCTTCGGCCACACTCCAGCCGAGCTTGTCGCCAAAGGCAAAGACCAGATCGGCCTGCATCAGGCTGCCGGGCAAGGCGGCTTTCATACTGCCCAGCTTCATGGTATTGGAACGCGGCTCCAGCACGGCCAAAATCCGCGCCTTGGGCTGTTGCTGACGCAAACCGGCCAGGGTGGTGGCAATCGCGGTCGGGTGATGGGCAAAATCATCGTACAGTGAAATGCCGCGCACCGTGCCGCGCAATTCCATGCGTCGTTTGACGTTTTGAAAGCGGGTCAAGGCGTCAATCGCCTGTGCCACTGGCACCCCGACATGGCGTGCGGCGGCAATCGCGGCCAGTGCGTTGCTGCGGTTGTGTGCGCCCGACAAAGACCAGCGCAAATGCCCGGCCACTTGGCCGTCAAACACAATATCGAAGCCGGACAGAATCTCGTCCCCTGCTTTGCCTTCCGCTTTGCCCCCCGCTTTGCCCCCCTCTTCCGCCTGCGGCTCGGCTTGCGCCCCAACCTGCCACAGGCAGGCGTTATCGCCCACCGAATTGGCCACAGGATTAGCAGCAAGATTAGCAGCAGCGCCGCCCATCCGATGCTCGCCAACGTGATTCGAAAACCGTTCGCACTCACTCCAATAGCCACGCTGCAACACCCGCTCCAGTGCCATCTCATCGCCATTGACGATCAAGCGCCCAATACCGGGCACGGTGCGCACCAAATGGTGGAACTGGGTTTCGATGGCGGCCAAATCCGGGAAAATATCGGCGTGGTCATATTCAAGGTTGTTCAACACCACGGTGCGGGGCCGGTAATGGACAAACTTGCTGCGCTTGTCAAAGAACGCGGTATCGTATTCATCGGCTTCAATTACGAAAAAAGCCGAATCGGTCGCGCCGTGCAGGCGCGCCGACAGACCAAAATTGAGCGGCACGCCACCGATCAAAAAGCCGGGCGCATAGCCACAATCTTCCAAAATCCAGGCCAGCATGGAACTGGTGGTGGTCTTGCCATGCGTGCCAGCCACTGCCAGTACCCATTTGTCGTGCAAAATATGCTCGGCAATCCATTGCGGGCCGGAAACATAGGGCAAATTGTGGTTCAGAATCGCTTCCATCAGCCCATTGCCGCGTGACACCACGTTGCCAATCACATACAGATCAGGCTGCAAGTCGATTTGCTCTGGGCCGTATCCGGCAATCAATTCAATACCCTGCGCTTCGAGCTGGGTACTCATCGGTGGATATACATTGGCATCGCACCCGGTTACTTTATGCCCGGCCTGCTGCGCCAATAGCGCCAAACCACCCATAAAGGTGCCACAAATGCCCAAAATGTGAATATGCATAAGCTATGTCCGGCAAAAAAATCAGGGAAAGACGAGATTTTACAGGAGCGGCGCGTGTGACGGGGAATGTTGTGAAATTAATATATTGACAATGGCAATGCCAAGTTGGCGGGTACGCTTGTGATCCGGGCGCAATTGTTGGATACTGCCTAAAAGTACTTCATGATAGCGCGGGCGGCATACAACGGGGTAAGCAATGGATTATGATTTGGCTTTTTTGGTGGTCGATGACATGGAGGGCATGCGCCGCATCCTGACCAATATCTTGCATCACATTGGCATGAAACACATTCTCACCGCCAGCAATGGGGCCGAAGCATGGCGCATTTTGCAATCACAACGGGTCGATGTGCTGATCTCGGACTGGAACATGCCGGTCATGTCGGGCATGGAACTGTTGCAAAAGGTGCGTACCAGCGAACGCTTTGCCGATTTGCCAGTGGTGATGATGACCTCCGAATCGGAACGCTACCTGGTTCAGGCCGCGATTAATGCCGGGGTTTCTGAATATCTGGTCAAACCGTTCAACGCCACCGTGCTTGAATCACGCATCCGGCGCGTCATTGCCGAACCGCGCCCGACCACGCTGTCTGCCGGGCGGATGCCGAACCCGGCTGCGAACCCGGCTGCGAACCTGGCTGCTCCCCTGGCCGATCCCGCCGCCGCACCGGTACTGCCGCCGGTACCAGCGGTGCGTGGCGCACCAAAAGGCAACCCGGCTGGCAAAGTGGCTGGCAGCGCGGACAATGACGCAGGCAACACAGGCAACACAGGCAGCAGCGCAGCCGATGCTGGCAAACAGGCCCTGATTTTGGTGGTGGACGATGTGCCGGACAATCTTGACATTTTGGTCGATGTGTTGTCCGACCACTATCAGGTGCGCGCCGCCAACAGTGGCGAACGGGCGTTGAAGGCGCTCGCTGGCGGCAAGCTGCCCGACCTGATCTTGCTCGACGTGATGATGCCCGGCATGGATGGCTTTGAGGTGTGCCGCCGGATCAAGGCCAACCCGAAAACTGCCGACATTCCGGTGATCTTTTTATCCGCCATGAGCGAATCGGTGGATGTGGCCAAAGGGTTTGAGGCAGGCGCGGTCGATTTCATCACCAAACCAGCCGACCCGCCAATTCTCAAGGCGCGCATTGCGACCCACCTCAAGCTGCGCAGCTCGATTGCCGAACTGCACCAAAGCCGCCTGACCCTGATCGAACAAAACAAGATGCTGGAAGTGAACCTCAAGCTGCGCGAGGAAGTCGAGCGTATTTCCCAGCACGACCTGAAAAACCCGATTGCCGGCATCATCAGCTTTGCCGCGATTTTGCAGGAGGACTTGCAACTGGCGGCAGATCAAAAGGAAATCATTGGCTATATTGAGCAATCGGCCTACCGGGTACTAAACATGGTCAACTTGTCACTCGGTCTGTTCAAGATGGAGCAAGGCACTTATGCGTTTGAGCCAAATCTGGTGGATTTGATCGAGGTATTGAACCACCTGATCAAGGAAAAGGCCCGCGAAATGGCCGCGCGCGAGATCAGCGTCGCCTTCAGAGTCAGCAATGATGCGGCCAACAACGCGACCAATAACGCGACCAATAACGCGACCGATGCCCCAGCCCACGACAGCCCCCCCGCCAAACCGGACAGGGTGCGGATTCTGGGCGATGAATTGCTGTGCTATTCCATGTTTGGCAACCTGCTGAAAAACGCCATGGAGGCGTCCCGCCCCGATAAGGTAATCATGATCGAATTGCAATCCCACACAGAAGCGCCGCCCCAGCCTGCCAGCGCGCTGCCAGCGCAACCGGCCAGCCCGATGTTCAGTCCGATTGACCCTGCCGCTCCCCGCCCTTGGGTCACGGTGCGCATCTCCAACGATGGCGTGGTGCCGAACGCGATCCGCGCCCGCTTTTTCGATAAATTTTCCACCGCAGGCAAGGCCGGTGGCACCGGGCTTGGCGCGTTTTCGGCGCAATTGATTGCCCGCACCCAGGGTGGCGAGATCACGATGGCGACGTCGGATGAAAGCGAAACCACCACCATCAGCGTAACGTTACCGGGTGTCAGCCTGTGAGCGCGCCGCACGACGAAGCGGCGGTTCTGTTCCGCGTCAGCATCTTGCTCTGTGTGCTGGTTTTTTTCGGCTGGACACTCTTGGGCAGAAAGCTCTTGTTCGCACGCATGGCGATTCTGCACTTCAGTATCGCCAGTCTGATGATGATTGTGGTATATCTGCTGCCGCTGCTGCGTCCGGCCAGCATGACGCTGGAAGTATATTTTTTCTCCTTCAACTGGAGCGACGTTTGTTTGCTGGCGAGTCTGACTCTGATCCGCTACGGCATCTTGCACCTGCACCATCAGGTCTGCACCCCACCGCGCCACCTGTGGGGCATGGCGCTGCTGCTGGCCTTGTTCAAGTTGGGCGCGGAGGCGCTGGGCTGGCAAAATAGCGCACGCAACCTGATCTTGCTGCTGTCGGGCTTGACCTTGCTGCTGGCGTTTTTTGAATCGAACCGGGTCTTGGCCAAAGACTTTTCCCGCACCACGCGCCTGATGCTGTTGTGGCCGTTGCCGATAGCCGGTGGCATGTTCCTGTTCCGCCTGTTTCTGGGTACCTCGCTGGAACGGCAGGGGCAAGAGGCCGCAAGTGCCCTGTTCCAAATGCATTCGTTTTCGCTGTTCATGTGGATTGCGGTGATTCTGGCGATTTTGCTCAATGCGGCCCTGATGGGGCTAACCCTCAATGTCTTGATCGGCAAACTGAACCGCGAGGCGGGCCGCCTGCAACAAATTCTCGACAACGCCCCGGTTGGGGTGGCCATCAGCGAAGGTGGCACGATCCGCTTTGCCAATCCGCGCGCCAGCCAAATGTTGCACCTGAAGGTGGGCGATCCCTCATCCGATGTGCTGGTGTCAGGCGATGACCGGGCCGAGATCGTGCGCGAACTGAAGGTAAATCACCGGGTCGATGACATGGAAGTGCAAATGTATTGCCCGCACAAGAGCGCGCGCGATTTGCTGGTGACGTATTTGCCGATTGATTATGAAGGCCGACGCGGCATTCTGGGCTGGATGATCGACATTACCGAGCGCAAGCAGGCCGATCTGGCGATTCGTCAGGCCCATGAGGAGCAAAGCGCAATCTTCGAGGCCGCCACGCTGGGCATTGCCTTTATTAAATTCGGCAAAATCGTGCGCACCAACCGGGTGCTGGAACAATTGTTTGGCGTGGACAGCGGCGAGATGATTGGCCGCTCGCCCGCACTGTGGTGGCAGGAAAGCCAGATCGGAGAACCGCATCCGCATCTCGCCATCGAACACAGCCTGTCCCATGCCAGCACCCAATCACTGCGCAGGAAAGATGGCAGCAGCTTTTGGTGCCGCATCAGCGGCAGCGCGATTGACCCGAACGATCTGGCGCGCGGCACGGTCTGGATGTTTGATGATGTGACACCCGAACGGGAAGCGGTGCAGTTGATGCGCCAGGCCAAGGAACTGGCGGAAGAGGCGACGCGCTTAAAATCGCACTTTTTGGCCAATATGAGCCACGAAATCCGCACCCCGATGAATGCCATCATCGGCATGTCACATCTGGCGCTAAAAAGCGACCTGAACCCGAAACAGCGCCATTACATCGAAAAAGTTGATCTGGCGGCGCGCAACCTGCTTGGCATCATTAACGACATTCTGGATTTTTCCAAGATCGAGGCGGGCAAACTGCAATTTGAACAAGCCGGGTTTTGCCTGGATGACGTGCTGGAAAACCTGTCCGACATGACCTCGATCCGGGCCCAGGAAAAAGGACTGGAGTTACTGTTCGATGTGGCCGAGGATGTACCGCAAAACCTGATTGGTGATGCCATGCGGCTGGGGCAGGTGTTGCTCAATCTGGTTGGCAATGCGATCAAATTTACCGAACGCGGTGAAGTGACACTTGGCATCCGCCTCGTGTCCCTGCCAGCGCGCGCGGCACACAGCGATATCCCCGGTGTGTGCCTGCGCTTTGAGGTCAGCGATACCGGGGTCGGCCTGTCGGACGAGCAGCAAAGCAAGCTGTTTAGCCCGTTTTCGCAAGCCGACGCCTCCACCACCCGCAAGTTTGGCGGCACTGGCTTGGGTTTAACGATTTGCAAGCGGCTGGTTGAATTGATGGGCGGCGAGATGGGGGTGGCGAGCACACCCGGCTGCGGCAGCACATTTCACTTTACCGGGCACTTTGGCTTGCAAAATGAACAGCGCCAAAGCGTGCTGTTTGACACCGACATGGCCGATTTGTCGGTCTTGGTGGTGGACGACAATGCACGCGCGCGCGAAATTCTGCAAAGCATGCTAACGGTGCAAAAATTCCGCTCGCACGCGGTGGACAGTGGCGCGGCGGCACTTGATGCGCTGCGCCAGGCACAGCACGCAGGCAAACCCTATGGGCTGGTGCTGATGGATTGGATGATGCCGGGGCAAGATGGCTTAAGCGCGATCCGCCAAATTCGCGACGATCCAGACCTGCAACACACGCCCTCGTTTGTCATGGTTACCGCCCATAGCCGTGACGATTTGCTGGCCGACGCGAAGGATACCCGAATCGATGGCTTGCTGGCCAAACCAGTCAGCCCCTCATCGCTATTTGATGGCATTCTCGGTGCGCTGGGCAAGCAAGTGGTGGCGCAAAGCCGCAGGCAGCAGCGCCATGTCAGCAATCGCCGGGCCGAGCAAAGCATGGCCGGGGCGTATTTGCTGCTGGTGGAAGACAATCTGGTCAATCAGGAACTGGCGCTGGAGATTTTGCAGGGGGCCGAGATTGTGGTCGATGTTGCCAATAACGGACTTGAAGCGATCAGCATGCTCGATAGAAATGAGTACGACGGGGTGCTGATGGATTGCCAAATGCCGGTTCTGGATGGCTACGAAACCACGCGCCGCCTGCGTACCGACCCGCGTTTTGCCACGCTGCCGATTTTGGCCATGACCGCCAATGCCATGAACGGTGACAAGGAACTGTGTCTGGCCGCCGGAATGAATGACCATATCGTCAAGCCGATTGATGTGCATCAGTTGTTTGCTACGATGGCGCACTGGATCGGGCCGCAGCGGGCGCGCTATGGCACTGCGCAAGATGCGCATGCCGCTGGTATGCCGGGCTTGGATGATGGGCCAGGCGATGAAGCAAATGATGCGCCCACAGATGAAATAGCCAATGGCTGGGCCGGTATGCCGGGCGAACCGGGTTACATTCATCTGGCGCGCGGCCTGCGGCTTATGGGCGGCAACAAGAAGCTGATGCTTAAGCTACTGACGCGTTTCGGCGAAACCCAGGCCGATTTGCCGAGCCGCATCAGGGCACAAATAGCCAGTGGCGATCTCGATAGCGCCCTGCGTGAAGCCCATTCTGCCAAGGGCTTGGCGGGCAATATCGGCGCGCAAGGTTTGCAAAAGCTGGCAGGTGAGTTGGAGTCCGCGCTCAAGGCCGCACTGGCAGCGGGCACAGCCGAACCCGAAGCTGCCCTGCCCCTATTGGCCGCACTGGAACAGGAACTGGCGCTGGTCATTGCGCACATACCGGCAGCAACTGGCAAGTTGCAGCCAGCACCAAGCACAGCGCCAGCCCCAGCACCAGCCCCCCCCGAACTCGATCTTGCGCAACTGACACAGCAATTTGCGCAACTGGCCGCCCTACTGGCCAATGATGAACCACGTGCCGCCAAGCTGGCCGAAACAATGGAAGCCAGCTTGCGCAGCCTTGGCCAGGGTCAATCCTATGTCCATTTGTGTCGCTTGATTAACAAATACGAATTTGAAGAAGCACTCGCCAGTCTGAACACCATAGCTGATGCATTGGCAATTGGCTTTGAACCGACTTAACGCACGGAGTTGTCAATGAATACCCCAGCCAGTCCCTTGCAAGTAGCCAACGAAAAGCAAACCATTTTGATCGTGGACGACATTCCCGACAACATCGATTTGCTCAACGAAGTGCTGTCGCCGCACTACCTGACCCGCGCCGCACTAAACGGCGAAAAGGCGCTGAAGATCGCCAGCGCGGCGACCCGGCCCGACCTGATTTTGCTCGATGTCATGATGCCCGGCATCAGCGGTCACGAAGTATGTCGGCGACTCAAAAGCGATCCCGAAACCCGTTCGATCCCGGTCATTTTCGTCACCGCCATGAACGAGGAAGAAGACGAGCAAAAAGGTCTGGCTTTGGGTGCGGTCGATTACATCACCAAACCGGTCAGCCCACCGATCGTGCTGGCGCGGGTGCGCACCCATTTGGCGCTGTACGATCAAACCCGCGAACTGGAACGTCTGGTGACGCTGCGTACCGCCGAACTCGAAAAGACCCGACGCCAAATCATCCGCCGCCTTGGCCGTGCGGCCGAATTCAAGGACAACGAAACCGGCAACCACGTAATCCGCATGAGCCACTATTCGCGCCTGATTGCCAAGGCCATGGGCCTGAGCGAGACCAGCCAAGACCTGATCTTCCACGCCGCACCGATGCACGACGTGGGCAAGATCGGCATTCCCGACCATATTATGCTCAAACCGGGCAAGCTCGATGATGAAGAATGGAAAATCATGCGCCAGCACCCGGCGATGGGCGCGGCCATCATTGGCGACCACAAGGACGAACTGTTGCATGTGGCGCGCCAGATCGCCCTGACCCACCATGAAAAATGGGACGGCAGCGGCTATCCGATGGGGATGAAGGGTGAGGCGATTCCGGTGTTTGGCCGCATCATCGCCATTGCCGACGTATTTGATGCGCTGACCTCGGTGCGCCCGTATAAAAAGGCCTGGAGCGTGGAAGCAGCGGTGGCCATGATTCAGGAAGGCGCAGGCAGCCATTTCGACCCCGGCCTGATGGCCCCGTTTGCGGCAGCCTTGCCCGATATTTTGCAAATCAAGGCGCAATATGCGGAAGAACATGGGGCCTTGCCGGATTTGGATTTTGCCAAGTAAAACGATTGCCCATATAACCGGCTAAGGAATACGAGTGTCGCCATGAGCGCAACAATCTTGCAAATAGTATCGAGAGAATCAGTGTTATTTATCAACTGTTGTTGGCGTTGGCGGAACAGGATAAAGATTTTTTGAGGATGAGGTGATAATCAACTTGACAAACAAAGATAAGGCCGAATAAAATCCGCAGCAAGTATTGCCGTGATGCAAATTTTACTACCAACACAATGCTGTTGGCGATGTTGCCTTAAGAATCGTATTGGATTAACAAAGACTCCCTCAACCTGCGAGAAAATTTTTATGAAATTACAACAAATAATTGCCTCTACCGTCAGCATTGCATTATTGGCGCTGACTCACGTTGCCAGCGCTGCCACCTGGTGCGGCGCAACAAATGTCAAAGACGTGATCTGCTATTCCGATAAAACCTGTTTTATCACGGCAGATGCTTACGGTGGTGTGCGTTATTACAAGATTGATGGCCTTGATCCGAATAAAAATGCGATGGTAGCCATGGCAACCAGTGCCTTCCTGAGCAAGAGCAAAGTCAGGCTTGTATTTGGTGCGTCCGATTTAAATTGCGCTGACATACCGCAAAACTCTTTGCTTTACGGCGTAGGCTTGACTGAATTTTAATAATTTCGAAACAATCGATTCGGCTGGCCACCTGATTAATAGTCTTATTAGCAGCAATGTTTGATACCGCAGCCCCGGCCAACCGGCCGGGCGCAGCGCCCCGACCAGCACTTGATGCTACAATACCGGCTTGCATTTTCCAGCGCCCACGCCCCCTCCATGAAAACCAAGACCGACCACGACCAAGAAATCGTCAATATTTACCTGCTGCTGTTGTTTGATACTTTGCCCACCCTTGCCCCAGTCGAAATTGAGCGCAAGCTGGCCGCTTCCGGGCTAACCGGGCCGATAGCTGTACGACGGCAGGGTGAGGCCGAAGGACACCCGCTGACTACCATTGAATTTAATGGCCACCAGTTGGTGATGGTTGCCTATAACGAACCGGTGCCAAGCCACACGATTGATTTGGCAATCAGCGCCGCGCCATGGCCGGACGATGCCAAAGCACCGCTGCGCAGCCACCGCGCACATATCGGGCTAAGCTATTTCGGCCCGTCGAACGAGGCTATTTTGCAGATGGAAAGCTGTATGCTGGTGGCCGGGGTGTTTTTGGATGCGGGTTTGCTCGGCTATGTTGATCGGGTCGCGTGGAATTGCCTGCCAGTCGCCACACTGCGCCCGCTGCTGGTGCCAGCCATGCCGCGCATTACCAGTATCAAGCAAATTCCGCTCGGAGTCTGGACCGGTTTTGTCCGGTTTCCAACCGGTGGCAATGGTATTTGCTACTTCACCCGAGGCTAC
>JACCDS010652630.1_pt1 | contig 11995 bp, 8 predicted proteins | sample 7446441 | NCBI WGS metagenome assembly JACCDS01 (sample SAMN15323445, study PRJNA562643) | freshwater metagenome | isolation source: river surface water | place: USA:Blue River Watershed | collected 2017-08-17
CGGTGCCGGTGGGCACCGCCGCCGTGCTCACCTTCCACGACGCCGGCCACATCCTCGGCTCGGCCTTCGTCGAGCTGGTGTTGACCGAGAAGGGCCAGCAGCGCCGCCTGGTGTTCTCGGGCGATCTGGGCAAGTCCAATTCCGTGCTGATGAATGACCCGGCCATCCTGCACCAGGCCGATGTGGTGCTGATGGAAGGCACCTATGGCGACCGCGACCACCGCTCCCTGGATGCCAGCCTGGAGCAGCTTGAGACCGTCCTGCACGAGACCTGGGCGCGCGGCGGCAATGTGATGATCCCGGCCTTCGCCGTGGGCCGCTCCCAGGAAGTGCTCTACCACCTCGGCTGCCTCTATCACGCCGGCCGGCTCGACCCCTGGCAGGTGTTCCTCGACAGCCCCATGGCCATCGAGGTCACCGAAGTCTATGACCGCTGGCTGAAACAGCTCGACAGCAAGGACATCCGCTGCCTGGACCAGGCCGGCCGCGACTCGCTGGCCGACTTCCTGCCCACCCTGCAGCTGACCAGCGGCACCGATGCCTCCATGGCCATCAACAAGATCAAGCAGGGCGCCATCATCATCGCCGGCAGCGGGATGTGCACCGGCGGCCGCATCCGCCACCACTTCAAGCATCGGCTGTGGCGCGAGCAGAACACCGTGCTGTTCATCGGTTTTCAGGCCAAGGGCACGCTGGGCAGGCTGCTGGTGGACGGGATGAAGAAGGTGCGCCTGTTCGGCGACGAATACCTGGTGCGCGCCCGCATCGAGACCCTGGGCGGCTTCTCCGCCCACGCCGGGCAGAGCGAGCTGCTGGACTGGGCGAAGCAGTTCGAGACCAGCCCGCGCTTCATGCTGGTGCACGGCGAGGCCCAGGCGCTGGAGGCGCTGTCGCAGAAACTGTGGACAGACTGCGGTATCCGCAGCGAGATTCCGGCCCGGGGCAGCACCATCGCGTTCTGAGCCCGTGCGTCCTCAAACGCCCAGCGCGCGCAGCCCTTCGGCCAGCAGTGGCGCCAGATCGATCTGCTCGCCCGGCCCCGGGATGCTGTTGCAGGTCACCACCCGCAGTCCCGCCGCCAGCATTTCCTCCCGCGCCCCGGGCGCGAAGATGCCGTGGACACCGATGCACAGCGGGGCACACAGGCCCGCCGCCTGCAAATGCCTGGCGGCCTGCTGCATGGTGCGCCCGGTGCTGATGATGTCGTCCACCAGCACCGGCGTGTGCTCGCGATACGCCTCGACATGGGGCAGGGACACCTGCACGTCGCGATCCCCGAAGCGCACCTTGGTGAGCACCTCATAGGGGCAGCCGGCGGCCTCGGCCACACGCGCAGCCCATTGCTCGGATTCGCCGTCCGGCCCGATCACCACCGGCTTTGCCACATGCGCACGCAGCCAGTCGGCTATCGGCCGCACGGCAGTCATGGCCAGCGCCGGAATGCTGTAGACCTCGCGCAGGGCGTGAATGCGATGCAGATGCGGGTCCACCGTCAGCAGCCAGTCCACCTGCGAGCTCAGCAGGCGGGCGAAGTAGCGGGCGCTGATGCCCTCGCCCTCCGCGAAGCGCTTGTCCTGCCGCATATAGGCCAGATAGGGCGCGATGATGCCCACGCGCCGCGCCCCCAGATCCCGCAGCGTGGCCACCAGCAACAGCAATGGCAGGGTCTTCTCGTCGGGGTGATGCAGCTGGCACAGGATGGCCACATCGGCCCCGCGCACGTCGTCCAGCACGCGGACATAGCTCTCGCCGTCGGGGAACTGGCGCAGGGTCAATGCGCCGAGACTCATGCCGGTCAGGGGTGCGAGTGCGGCTCCCAGGGCCTGCTGCTCGGCCAGCACGTAGAGCAGGCGCTTCATACCACTTCCTCCTCGATGCGCAGCACTTCCGGATGGCTGCGGTAGAAATCCAGCGCGTACTCCAGTTCCCCCGCCGCCTCGGCGTGCAGGGTCATGAGCGGCTGCCCGGCCTCGACCCGATCCCCCAGGCGCACATGCAGGTCCAGCCCTGCCGCCGGCGCCGTGGGGGCCCCGGCCAGACTCGCCAGGCGCGAGATCACCCGGTTGTTGAACAAGGCCACGATGCCCGCGCGCGGCGCCAGGATCGGATACTGATGTGCCGCCACCGGCGGCGTCTTCAGAGCGCCCTGGGCCGCGCAGATCGCCTGGAACTTGCGCCAGGCGGCCCCGCTCTCCAGCGTGGTGGTGGCCAGCGCCAGCCCCGCGCGCGGCGCGCAGGCACCGCCCAGTTCCAGCAGCGCGGCAGCCACGGTCAGCGCGCGCTGCCGCAAGTCCAGCGGCGCTCCCGCCCTGCCCTGCAGCACAGCCAGCACATCGCGCGCCTCCAGCGCCGGGCCGACCCCGCGCCCCACCGGCTGGCTGCCGTCGCTGTAGAGCGTCTTCACCTGCAGCCCGAGCGCCTCGCCGGTGCGGGTGAGCAGCGTGCCCAGACGCTCGGCCAGCGCGTGGCTGCGCACCTTGGCCGTGGGCCCCACGGGAATGTCGATGAGGACATGGGTCGAGCCGGCCGCGATCTTCTTGGAGATCACCGAGGCCACCAGCTGCCCCTCGCTGTCCAGGTCCAGGGCCCGCTCCACCCGGATGATGATGTCGTCGGTGGGGCTCAGCGCCACCGAGCCGCCCCAGGCCAGGCAGGCGCCCTCCTTTTCCACCACGGCGCGCATGGCCTCGAAGCTCAGGGTGACGTTGGTGAGTGTCTCCATGGTGTCGGCGGTGCCGGCGGGCGAGGTGATCGCGCGCGAGGAGGTCTTGGGCATCAACAGGCCGTTGGCGGCGACGATGGCCACCACGATGGGCGTGGTGCGATTGCCCGGCAGACCGCCCACGCAATGCTTGTCCAGCACCTGCACACCCTTGCCCCAGTCGAAGCGCTGCCCGCATTCCACCATGGCCTGGGTGATGGCGATGGTCTCGGGCAGACTCAGGCTGGTGGAGGCGCAGGCGGTGACATAGGCCGCCAGCTGGATGTCGGAATAGCGCTCCTGACTGATGTCGGTGATGATGGCGCGCGCCCCTTCCAGGGTGATGGGCTTGCCATAGAGCTTGCCGCGCACATGGGACATGGACTCCACCGGCGGCGCATGCTTGAAGCGCGCCTTGTCGCCCTCCTGAGCCCCCAGCAGCAGCCAGGCACTCTCGCTCAAGGCCGCCTTCTGGTGACTGAGGAAATCCCCGCGCACGATGTTGAGCGTGGCGATGATGCTGCGCTCACCCACACAGACCCGCACCCGGCTCTGCGCGGAAAAGCCCTCGGAGCGACAGACATGGCAGTCCTCGCGCATGTAGACCACGGCTTCCTGGTGGGTGTCGATGCCCGCCCGGGTGAGAAACAGAAAGCTCTCGTCCACCGCGTCCGTGGCTGGCGTGCACTCGACCATCAGCGAGCCTCCAGCAGAGCCAGCGCGGCCGTCACGATCTGCGCGGCACTCTGTCCATTGGCCAGCTGCATGCCGGCCACATCCAGCGTGCCGCCGCGATTGCGATAGCCCAGGAACAGGCTGTCGCGCACACCGGTGTCCAGGCGCCGCAGCACGCCGGTCATCACCTCGGCGCGGGTGTGGCACACGAACAGTCGCTTGCGCACCGGCGGAATGATGGCGGCGATGTCGGCGTCGGCGTGCACATAGTCTGCCTCGCGGGCATCGCGCGGCAGGCGGAAGCGCCCCGGCTCCACCAGGGCCACGACCGAGCAGCGCAGGCCCTGCGCTTGCAGCGTCTGCACGGCGTCCAGCGCCGCCTGCAGCTGGCAGGCTCCCAGCGCCAGCAGCTGCAGGTCGGCGTGCTCCTCATGGCGCAGCAGCAGGGCCCCATCGCGCACCGCCTGAGCGGCCTGGGCTGCGCTGCAGTGCTGCGGGGTCACGCTCTTGGCTGCGACCACGGTGGCCACCCGGCCGCGGCTGCCCATCAAGGCACGCAGCACGGCCACGGCACTGTGGGCATCGAAAGGGAAGTACACCGGCGCCACATCGGCCATCTCGCCCAGCCAGGCCTCGCACAGCGTCGGGTCCTGATGCGACTGCTCGTTCTTGCCGTTCTCCCAGGTGTGGGAGCTGACCAGCACAGGCACCGACACCCAGGGCACTTCCCGGCCGGCCTCCAGCGCATGGCGCGCGAAGATCACTTCCTGACGCATCGCGCCCAGCATCTTCACCGCGAAGGCTTCGTAACTCACGGCCAGATTCAGGCCCTGCTTGTTCGCCAGCGCGGCGCTGATGACGGCCTCTTCGTTCAGCGCAGTGATCACGCCGCCCTGCAGCGATTCGGCCACGCCCTTTTCGGGCGACGTGACCCGGTGCTGCAGCAAGTCGAGCGTCTTGTTCATGCGATTGCTGCGCATTTCATCGGGATTTCCCACGCGAATCCGCATTCCTGGGTTGGCAAGTGCCAGTTCGCACACCCACTCGTCGATGGCCGCCATGGGGGCAATGGACTGCTCTGCCGGCAACTCGCGCGCCGCGGGCAGCGCGGGCGTCGGCACCGCGAGACATCGCAGGCAGTGATCGCGTTCCAGAACCCGGCCCTGCGCCGCATGGGTCTGCAGCGTGGCGATGGCGTCCTGCAGTTCCTCGAAGGGCACATGCAGCAAGGCACAGCCTTCGTTGAACAGCTCGCGGGTGCGCAGATCGTGCGCCCCGCTGCCGGGCAGAGGCAGATTGTGAGCGGCATTGGTGCCGGCCCCGGGAAAGCCGTAGCCCTTGACGGTTTCGGCGATGGCATAGGGCAGGCGCACCGGATAGCTCGCGCGGCCGGCGCGGATGGCCTCGTGCTGTTGCTGCAGGCGCTCGCCCATGTGCAGGATGGCCCAGGCGAAGGCGGCCGGATCGCGGCCGTCGATGTCCACCGGCTCGAAGCCGTTCAACAGCAGATGCTCACGGAACCAGTGCACGCCGCCGGACTGGGACATGGTGGTGCGCTGATCGATGCGGCGCCCGTTGGCGATCATCACCGGCATCACCAGCCCGGTGTCCTCGCCGCGCCACCAGCGGGCCGCCCAGTCGCTGCCGCGCTGTTCCTCGAAGGCGCCGTCACTGAGGAAACTCACCAGTTCCTGCCCCGGCAGCGGCATGTGCACATACTGCAGCCCGGCGAAGCCCAGATAGCCGCCCTCGCTGATGCCGCCGGCGGTATGCACGTTGACGTGGCTGCCCAGCGGCGCCGCAGGACGACCGTCGGGGGTGATCGCGTAGCTGTAGAAGTCCTGGCACAACCGGCTCAGGCCCGCGTCGCTCAAGGGGTAACGCTCCTGCTGCTCCGGCTCCAGATTGCGGGTGAGCAGGTTGACGGCGTCGATGGCCGCCACGCAGTGCCCCTGCCCCATCATCCAGGCCCGCGTCTTGCCCGAGAGGGCATTGGCCAGCAAGTAGCCGACATAGGCGGGCACCATGTTGAGCGCCCCGCCGGTGTGACCCTCGGGCACGTCCTTGAAATCCTGCGCCGTCATGGCGCGACCATCCAGCCAGACCTGCCGGGCATAGGTCATGTGGGCGGTCAGCCACAGGCCCATGCTGCACAGCCGGTCGGCGGCGGCGAACAGGCGCCAGGCCTGCTGCGCGGGGCACTGGCCGGTGCTGTCCAGATAGTCCACCAGCGCGCTCACCCGCTCGCGGGTGTCCTCGCGGCGCTGGATGACACCGAGACCGCGTTGCCAGAGCTGCTGTGGGTCATGCATGGAAATGCTCCTGTTTGGGGGTGAAGGTCGCCGGACTCTTGATGGCAGAAAACTGCCTGAACATCTCGGCCATTTCATTGACGGGGGTCAAGTGCAGGGCGACGGCACTGCCCGGCACCTCCAGGGCGCAGCGCCCTTTCGCGGCTGCATTGCGCTGGGCGTCCAGCACGATGCCGAACACGGCCATGTCCTCGAGGATGCGCGCACGCACCACGCTCTGATGCTCTCCCACACCGCCGCCGATGCACAGCGCATCGAGGCCACCCAGCACCGCTACCGCAGCGCCGATGGCCTTGCGGATCTGCCGGACATAGTGCGCCAGGGCCTGCTGTGCCTGGGGGCTGGAGTCGGCGAGCAGCGCCCGCATGTCACCCGCTCCAGGGGCCATGGCAGCCAGGCCGGATTGATGCAGCAGCAGTTCATGCAAGGCCGCAATCCCCATGCCCTCCTGTTGCAGCAGATGGAGCAGGATGCCCGGGTCCAGCGTGCCGCTGCGGGTGGCCATCACGAGGCCCTCCAGTGGCGTGAAACCCATGCTGGTGTCGACGACACGATCGTCCTTCCAGGCCGTGAGCGAACAACCGCCGCCCAGCTGCAGCGTGATGAGGCGCCGTGGTCCGGCGCTGCCATCGGCGGGTTGCACCTGCCGCCATTGACTGCGATGAGCCAGCCCGTGAAAACCGTAGCGGCGAATCGGCCAGCGCGGCGACAGGGAATCCGGCAGGGCATAGCAGGCGGCCACCTCGGGCAGCGCGGCAAACAGGCCCGAATCGAACACGGCCCATTGCGACACGTCGGGCCAGCAGGCCTGCACCACATCGGCAAGAGTCAGGGCGAGCGGATTGTGCAAGGGCGCGAGCGGCGCCCAGTGGGCGATGCGGGCGCGAGTGGCGCCGTCCAGTGGCACCGGCACTTCCTGCACGGCGCCGGCATGGACGATGCGCTGCAGCACGGCCACCGGGGGGCGGGACATGGCCGCGAGCAGCGGCTGCAGGGCGGCGGCCAGCGACGCGGCACTGCCCTCCAGCCCCTGTTCCCACTGCACCACGCCGTCGAGAGACCAGGCGGCCAGCTTGAGGGTCGTGCTGCCGGCATTGAGCAGCAGCACTGTGTCGGCATTCGTGGCGTGAGACATGGACTCAGAGCTCCCGCACGGCAATGCCATCCAGCACCAGATCGGACGGGAACACCACGACGCGCTCACCGTCGGCGAGCCCCGCCAGCACCTCGGCCTGCGCACTGTTGCGCCGCCCGATCTGCACCTCGCGCAGCTGCACGCGGCCGTCGACCACGGCGAACACCTGCCACTGGCCGGCGCGGCGGAACAACGCACTCATGGGCACACTCAGCACCGCCTCGGCCTCGTCCACCACGATGGCGGCTTCGATGCGGTATTCCGCTCCCAGTCCGGGATTCGGGCTGACGAGTTCCCCGATGACGTTGACGCGCTGCTCCTCCACGCCGAGCGCCGAGAACTTGGTGAAGGCCTGCGGCTCGACATAGCGCACCACGCCTTCCAGGGTCTGCTCGCCGCCCCAGCCGCTGACGAGCAGGCGGTTGCCCGGACGCACCAGCACGGCTTCCTGGGTCAGCAGGTCCACCACCAGTTCCAGGGCATCGCCATTGCTGATCTGGAACAGCGGCGTGCCGGCGGCCACCACGCGCTCGCTCTTCTCGAACACGCGCTGCACCGTGCCCGCCGCCGGCGCCAGCACGTCCAGGATGCCGGCATCCGCCTGGCTGCCCAGTCGCTGGGAACGGGCACTTTCGCGCTCGGCGGCGGCTGCCTGCAGCGCCGCACGGGCATTGTCTTCGCGGGCCTGCGCGGCCGCGGCGCTCTGGGCGAAGGCCTCACGCTCCTCCCGGGCGATCAGGCCCTGGGCAAACAGCGTCTCCCGGCGCTGCGACTCCTGCCGGGCGCGCTCACTGGCGCTGGCGGCTTCTTCCAGCGCCGCGGCCGCCACCCGTTCACGAGCCTCGGCGGCGGCTTCGGCCGCTTCCAGCACGGCGGCCGTGCGGCGGTCGTCCGGCGCAATGGCGATGCTGGCCAGGATCTGCCCGGCACTCACCCGATCGCCTTCGATGAGGGCGGTGCGCAGCAGTTGGCCCGTCACCGGTGCCGCCACGGTGTAGGGTTCGCGCGCGCGGGTGCGGCCCTGCTCCTCGACCGTGACGAGCAGTGGCGACTGGCCGATCACGGCAGTTTCCACGGCCAGCGGCGCAGGCTGTGCCGACCAGACGACCAGACCCACCAGGGCCACGGCGGCCAGCACCAACAGCAGCGAGGTGCCAACACGGCCGGCACTCGGCGGGTGGCTGTGCAAGGATGTGCTTGTGCTGCGTGTGTTCACGTCATTCAACCCCGTTCATTCTCTGGTCTTCAGTACACTGATCAGGTCCATGCTGTCCAGCCTGCGACGCACGGCCAGCGCGCTGAGCGCGGCGGCGAGGACAGTCACCAGCGCAGCGATCAGGAAGGTCTGCGCGGTGATCACATAGGGAATCCGGAAGGTGTCTGTCTGCAGACTCGACACCATCAGCCAGGCCAGGGCATAGCCGATCACCCCGCCCAGCGGAATGGCCAACAGCGTCACCAGCGCCTGCTCGCCCAGCAGCAGCACGGCGACCTCGCGGCGGTGGAAGCCCATCACCCGCAGGCTGGCCAGCTCGCGGCCGCGTTCCGACAAGGCGATGCGCGCGCCGTTGTAGATCACGCCCACGGCGATCACGCTGGCAAAGCCCACCAGAAAGCCCACCGAGATGAAGATGTTGCGCGCCATCTCGCGCTCGAAGGACACCAGCATGGAGGCAGGCGAGGCCACCCCCGCGACGGCGGGCACCTGCTTGAGTTCGCGGAACAAGGCCTGCTGCTGCGTGTCCATCACGCCAAGATAGGCCCCGGAAATGACGTCGGCCTCCCCGCTCAGCCGGTGCAGTGCCGGCAGCGCCATGTAGGCGGAGACACCCAGGAAGTCATCGACGATGCCCACCACCGGCGCCGTGGTGGTCTGCCGTCGGCCTTCGAGCATCTCGACGGTGAGCACATCGCCCACCTGCACGCGCAGCCGCTCGGCCAGGATGCGGCTCAGCACCAGGCCCTCGGCCGGCAGGCGCTGCACCCCGCCACTGGCCGTGACGATGCGGCGCAGCTCGCCGTCCGGCTCCATGCCCTGGATGGCGGTCTCCCGACTGTAGTGCCCGTGCCGCAGTCGGGCCGGCGCCATGCGGTAGGTCTCCACCCGCGTCACGCCCTCCAGCCGGGCAAGCTCGTGCCGGGCCGCGCCGCTGACGTTCTGCAGGAAGGACACGGTCATGTCCTCGCGCTGGATCTGGCGGAACTGCAGGTCGATCATGTGCAACACGCCGTCATACATGAACAGGCCGATGATCAGGATGGCGGTGGAAAAGGCCACGCCCAGGGACGAGAGAAACGCCTGCAGCGGCTTGCGCTCGACATTGCGCAGGATCATGCGGCCGGCCGAGGGCAGCAGACGCCCCAGCCCCAGCCGCTCGAAAGGGCCCGGCTCGAAGCGTGCCGGCGGCTCCGGGCGCATGGCCTCGGCGGGCGGCAGGGCCACCGCCTTGCGCACCGCCCCGAGCGCCCCGCTGCAGGCACCTGCCACACTCACGCCCAGCGCCAGCGCCAGCAGGGACGGGCTCAGGCGGTATTCCAGGCCGGGCAGATCGAAGTACTGCCGATAGATGCCGATGTAGGCCCCGCCCAGATACCAGCCGCCCAGCGTGCCGATGGCGGCCCCCGCCAGCACGGCCAGCACCGCGAACTGCACGAAGTGGCGGCCCACCTCCCAGTCGCGGTAGCCGAAGGCCTTGAGCACGGCGATCTCGCCGCGCTGCGTCGTGATCAGCCGCCCCAGCACCAGATGCAGCAGGAACACCGCCACGCCCAGGAAGATCGCCGGCATGGCGGTGCCCATCACCCGGTTCTGATCCAGCTCGCCCTGCAGCATCATGTGCGAAGCCTGATCGCGCCGAGGGTAGGCGCCGAAACCGCCATAGGGCGCCAGCAATTCATTCAACCGGGCGATGACCTCGAGTTCGTTCGCCCCAGGCGCCAGCTTGACGAAGGCCTCGTTGAAGGCGCCGTCCATGTCGTAGGCCGGCCCGAGGGCGCGGCGACCCATCCACAGAATTCCATAGCGCTCGTCCTCGGGCAGCAGCGAGCCCGGAGGCACGGCATAGGAGTGCTCCGGCGAGATGGCCATGCCCACCACCTCCAGGGTGCGGGCGCGGCTGTTGATGATGGCGCGCAGGGTGTCGCCGGGCTGCAGGTCGCGAGCCAGCGCGAACTTCTCGCTGATCACCACTTCGTCCGGTGCGCCGGGAGCCACCAGCCGCCCCCGGGTCAGCAGGATGTCATTGAGCACGGGGCGACCGGTTTCCGGCAGGGAGACGAAGCGGCCCTGGGCCGGTGCGTCCACGCCTTCCAGATCCAGCGTGGCCAGCAGGCTCACGCGCACGTCGGCCAGGGCCACGCCGGGAATGCGCTCGATCTGCTCGAGCAGGGCATCGGGCGCCCGCCGCAGCGAGGTCCAGACATCGGCGAAACGCATCTGGTTGTAGTAGCGCTGCTGGGCGTCGACCAGCGCCTCATAGCTGCCACGCATGGTCACGACCGTCATGATCCCGGTGGCCACCACCAGGGCGATGGAGAGCAGCTGGCCCTTCATGTGCCAGCACTCGCGCAGCAGCTTGCGGTGCAGAGCCGGCAGGCGCAGACGAGCGGCGAACGGCACGGCGCGACTCACCATTCGATGTGCTCCACCGCCATGCGGGCGCTGTTGCGCACCCGCTCCACGATCTCGCCGCTGCTCATGCGCACCACGGCATCCCCGATGGCACCGATGGCGGCGTTGTGGGTGATGATGGCCATGCTGGTGCCCGTCTCGCGATTCACCTGCTCCAGCACACCCAGCACCAGCCGGCCGGTGCGGGCATCCAGCGCGCCGGTGGGCTCGTCACACAGCAGGATCTGCGGGCGCTTGGCGATGGCGCGGGCGATGGCCACGCGCTGCTGCTCGCCGCCGGAGAGCTGGGCAGGGAAATGATTCATGCGGGAATCCAGACCGACCAGGGCGAGGGCATCCTCCGGCCGCATGGGCGAGCGCGCGATGTCGGTGACCAGGGCGACGTTCTCGCGAGCGGTGAGGCTGGAGATGAGATTGTAGAACTGGAACACGAAGCCGACATGGTCGCGCCGGTACTGCGTCAGCTCATGCGCGCTGGCCGTGCTCAGACATTGCTCCCGGAAGTGCAGGCTGCCGCTGCTGGCGACATCGAGCCCGCCGAGGATGTTGAGCAGGGTGGACTTGCCGCTGCCCGAGGCGCCCAGCAACACCAGCAGTTCGCCGGCGTGCAGGTCGAGACTCACATCTCGCAGGGCATCCACCACCACCTCGCCCATCTCGTAGCGTTTGCACAGATGCTGCGCGCGAAGGACCGGCTGACCGAGGGCGGGAGGCGCGTGAGGCGGCATGAGAAACCTGTCTGCTGAAAAACCTGCCCGGAGTGTACTCCCTTGCCGTGACACGACCAACCGGCGAGAATGCCGCCGAACCCATCGCGCCGGACTGGCTGCAGCCTGCCCCTCCCGGCCTTTTCCGAGGACTCGATCATGCCAGCCCCCCTTCGCCCCATCGCCACTCTTGCATCCCTTGGCGTCGCTGCCGCTCTCGTGCTGGGCGCCGGCCCGGCCCTGTCGCAGCTGCCCGTGGACATTCCCGGCAGCACGGAAATCCCGCCGCCCTTCGCGCTGGATTTCAACCAGCCCATGCCCACCGGCATCGCGCCGGAGCTGACGGCCGAGGCTCAGTCCATCGTGCAGCAGTTCGTGGGCACCCTGCTGCCCACGCTGCAACTGGCCATCGCCGCGGGCGGCCCGGTCAATGCCATCGAAGTGTGTGCCGTGGAAGCGCCGGCCATCGCCGCGCGTCTCAGCGAGCAGACCGGATGGGATGTCTCCCGCGTCAGCCTGAAGGCCCGCAATGACAGCCTCGCCGCACCGGACACCTGGGAAACCGTCATTCTGAGCCAGTACGACCAGCGCCACCGCGGCGGCGAGTCGGGCGCCGACATGAACACGGCCGAGATGGTCAGTGGCCAGTTCCGCTACATGCAGGCGCAGCCCGCCGCCCCGCTGTGCCTGACCTGTCATGGCACGGACATCAGTGACGACGTGAAGAGCGTGTTGCAGCAGCGTTACCCGAACGACAAGGCCACGGGCTATGTGGAAGGACAGATCCGCGGCGCGATCAGCCTGATCAAGCTGAACTGATCGCCCGCGTCCTGC
>JACCDS012142449.1_pt1 | contig 11995 bp, 15 predicted proteins | sample 7446441 | NCBI WGS metagenome assembly JACCDS01 (sample SAMN15323445, study PRJNA562643) | freshwater metagenome | isolation source: river surface water | place: USA:Blue River Watershed | collected 2017-08-17
ACAAAAAATAAAATTATCAGTAATTTGATTAAAATTTTTATGACCAATAAACAACTCTTTATTTTGATAAGTATAATAACAAAATTTATTTATACTATACTCATATTCAATGATATATACACTATTATCTATAATGATATCAAATTTAATAATAAATTCTGATTTTTTGTTATTAATTTCTGTAATATGTGTTAAATAAGTATTGAAATTTATTTTATATTTTGTATTTAATTTTAAAAAATTAATAGATTCAAATATCTTTTTGATGACTAAATTAAATTTATTTAAGAAATCATAATTATTTAATTTAAATCCAACACAAGATAAATTATATAATAATTTATCATTCATATAACTTGAAATATCATTATTAAAGGAAAACATTAGAACACTATAGTTATTATTAAAATTAAGCTGAATATTCTTGAATTTTTTTAGATCATTATCAAGAAAAATACTAATATCATTGTTAAATTCACCACAAAAATCAATTAAAGAATAAGTACATGATAAATCATCATGTTCAGTATAAAGAGATGATAATGTAGAACCAGCTATATTCTTATCTATGTTAGTCATATAGTGTCAACTAAAATTAAGATCATTGTTTATTATTTCATTAACAGTAAGACAAAATGCAAAATCTAGTGGTGCTTTTCTAAATTTAAATTGATAATGAATAGCTGCAAGAAATAATTTTTGATTGCTTGTTAATTTAGAATCATCATTTATTTTTACTGAACTATCAATAGATTTTAAAGTAGGATATAAAGATTCAATTCTTCTAATATAAATATCTCTATAACTATCATTTAAAATTAAAACATCTTTTTTAAGTTGAATTATAAATTCTTCAAAAGCATCCTTACTTTCTTCTTTTGTCATATTATCACTCCTTAAAATTTCGTCATTGATAAAAGAGTATTGAATTCTATCATCTCTTCCCAAGTATAGTCAATATAAATATCATCAATTATATTTATCAATTCTGAATTTTGCATAATGCAAAAAAGACTCACTGGAAGATTATTTAAGTCAAATTTAGTATCAAAGTCTTTTCTCACGTTGTAATTAGAAATATTCTTGTCTAGTGTTATAGTTAGATTATAAATAGAAGGATGAATATCTTTATTACTTTTAAAATAAGTGATTACAAGATTAAGTCGTAAGCTTTTAAAAGAAAAATCCTTATTTAATGTGATTGATAAATTCCCTTTTACAGAATTATTTATAAAATCATAAACTAAATATAATTTTTTAGTATTCAAACATATTGAATCATAAATTTTTTTTAGTTTGATATTGAAACTATTATCAACAACAACACCAGCCAGAATAGTATCTAAAAATTTTTCATAATCATTATTAATTGAAGTTAAGAAACCATTTATTATATTATACTCAGACATATCATCATCTTTGATAATATAGTAATTTTCAAAATAATTTTGGTTTTTAAAAATAAAATAATTATTTTTATTAAATTCTTCTAATTTTATCATAATTAAATATTCACCATTTCATTAATATTTTTTAGCTCTTTTATATCCTCAATATTCATTGTTGAAGTTATATAATTTAAGTAAATATTTTCATTTAGTGTTAATAAATAAAGAATATATTTTGTAATATCTTCAATATTAATATTGTAACTTTTATTATTGATAATAATACCCTGTGTAAAATGTCCATTATAAAAACTACAATAGAAATCTAAATTAATACGATTTACAATATCAACAAATGAAAAACTATAGCTTATTGTTTTTCTTTCATTAGTAATCATACTATAACTAGTATTTAATTCTTGTTTAACAAGGAATGAATTGTTTTTTATATTAAATAAATCATTACAATTTTTAAATTCATCAATAATATTTTTAAACAAAGAGTAAATATTATCATAAAAGTTTTTAATTTCTAAGTCTAAATTAAAATAATCAAATTTAATTTTTTCAAATTCACCATAATTTGATTTTAGTTCTTGAAGATTATAGCAATTATCCATATCAGTGTACTTGATATTTGAATCCAGACCTAGCCTAATACTACTTTCTTGTGGAACTTTGTTTGCTCGTAGATAATAATAGAAATCATCAAAAGAATTTTTTTCCTGAATATTTAAAAGATTTGATTCCCATAAATTGGTTATCATATCATCAAAATTTTCATATTCTTTACCAAATATAGACATAATACACCTATTTATAAACTTAGGTAATTATAGCACATTTAAACAATAAAAAAAAGACTTGTTTCCAAGTCTTTTAATTTATTAGTCAAATTTATAATCATTTTTATCATTATCAAAGAGAGGTGGCTTCTCTCCAAAAACTTTAATAAGGTAATTAACAAAACCTTCATCCTTGCACATACCTTTGCCTGGACTGTCAGAGATTTTAGCAACCGGCTTACCATTGCAATGAATCATTTTCATAACAATATTGAGTGGCTTTAATCCAAGATCATTAGTAAGATTTGTTCCGATACCAAAACTGGTATTAATTCTTCCTTCAAAGTGTTTAAATAAATCAACAGCTTTAGGGAAAGTCAAACCATCACTAAATACAAGCAATTTACTCTTTGGATCAATTTTCAATTTTTTGTAATGGCTAATAAATTTTTCACCCCATGCAACAGGATCTCCAGAATCATGTCGAACACCGTCAAAGAGCTTAGCAAAATACAAGTCAAAATCTTTTAAGAAAGCATCAACACCAATAACATCAGTGAGAGCAATACCTAAATCACCTCTGTACTCTTGAACCCAAGCCTCTAAAGCAGCTTTTTGACTACTTGCCAATTGATTGTCAAATGCTTGAAATGCTTGCAAATATTCATGAGCCATTGTTCCAATTGGAGTAATGTCGAGTTCACGAGCAAGATAAAGGTTACTTGTACCAAAAAGACGATTAGGGATCTCTTTATGACAATAATGCAATACTTCCATCTGCCATTCACGACTAAAACGACGGCGAGTACCAAAATCAGTAAAGATAAATCCATCAACATTACGAACGAGTTCAATTTTTTCTTCAAGACGGCGACGGCCTTCTTCAAACATATCTGAACGTTCACGATTTGAATAATCTTTAGTCACATGGGAGAAATATACTTCGTTCACAATTGAAAGAACATAAATTTCATAAAGAATAGTTTGCCACCAAGGGCCATATGTTTTAATTTCTAAGGCACCATCATTTACACGTACAACAATTTGACGTGGATCAAATTTAAAAATACCAAGGAAATCAATAAAGTCACGTTTCAAAAACGGGAGACGACGACGAAGATAATCAAGCTCAGTCAATGTGAACTGAAGATTACACAAAGCATCAATTTGTTCCTGAACCTGATTATAAATTACACTCAAATCAACATCTTTGTTTCGACAATGAAACTCATGCTCTACAACAGCACTTGGGTATCGATGAAATGCAACTTGCATCATAGTTAACTTATAAAGGTCTGTATCTAAAAGTGATGTAATAATTTGTTCATTCATAATTTTTCTCCAATTTTCTTTAATATTCTTATTTATTTACTTATTGGTTGACATAGTAGCAAAAACGAATTAAGATGTCAATAACAAATTAAAAGTATTTAAGGAGTTTGAAATGAGAGTAGCAGTTTTTGGTTCAGCTTTTAATCCACCAACATATAGTCACCTAAAGATTATTGAGTCCTTAACAGATTCATTTGATAAAGTCCTAGTTATTCCTTGTTATTCTCATAATTTTGGAAAAAAGATGATTGACTACAATCATAGATATGAAATGGCAAAAATATTAACCAATCATTTAGGTGAAAATGTCATGGTATCTCAAATTGAAAAAGAAATTTTTAAAGAAGAAACAAGCAGAACCTATATACTATTGAAAGAACTAAAAAGAAGAAATCCAGAAGATGATTTTATATTTGTATGTGGAGAAGATAATGGAAATGCAGAAAACTGGAAAAAGTTTTACAAATATGATTTGATTGACTCTGAATTTGGAAAATTCGTTGTTCCTGATCTTGGTACAGTAAGAAGCACACTGGTTAGACAAAAATTTACCAATAATGAAAGTATTGATGGTCTTACCAAAAAAGAAATTTCTGAATATTTAACTATTAATAAAATAATTTTTTAATTATATGTGAAATACTCATGGCAATAAATTACTGAGGATTTCTGAAAAAATTCTAAAAAATGTTAGCTTGTATTTTTATAAAAAAACATTAAAAAGTATTATAATAATAAAATTACTATAATAATTGAAAAAAAAGAGAAACAGAAATATATCCAATAAAATCTAAAGCATTAAAGTAATATATTATTTTTTATATAAAATTAATAAAAATTCCTTAAAAAACAAGGATAATTTTGTCAAGCTTTTTATCACTTTCGATCACAAAAAAAGTATAAAAAAACAGTTAAAAAAAGGCATAAAGTGCTTGATTTATGAGGGTTTGAGTGGTATAATTTTCTCACAAAATGAAGAGAGGAAATCCCAAATGAATGAACATATTGTAGTAGAATTTATCCCCAATTCTAATGCGTTTTCAACTCTTGTTGATATGGTAGATAAAGTAAGTTTCCCCAACGAACTTTTCAAAATTCTCTCTCATCTTGACTTTAGTAAATTTAACCCAATAGAAAAGGAGCGTGTGAAAAAAATGGCTATTCATGCAGCAATTAACCTAAAAGATGCAGCTAAATCAAATGATGTAGACAAAGCTTTAAAAAATTGTGATGTAGAATATCAATTCATTTCTGATATAGACTATAAAATGTCTAATTTGATTGATGAAACTGATATTGCAATGTTTGATGTATAATAGGATTTCCCCATCCTAAGCTAAATAAAATCCCACCTTATAAGAAACATTCCCCAAATCCCAAATAACATCCCTCGCAATGAGGGTTTTTTTTATTTAAAAATTTATTAAATACATATAAAAAGTAGATAAAAAGCACTTGAATAGCATAAAGTTATTGATATTATAGTAATATATAATAATTTAGATATTTGTAGGATAAGATAATAAAAACAATAATAGTAAGTTCATTGATATCTTTTTCATTTGCAGACTACACATTAATTTACCCAATGGAAATGTCAAAAGGTGGATTCTTACCAGACGGCAGCATTATAATAAGCGAAAAACAAGTGGCTGAACCACAAATTCCAGTTAAACCACCAATACCTTATACATGCGAAATTTCAAGTACATATAGATGGAAAACAGTAAATAGCACTCAAGAAAGCACAATCATATGGGATGGACAAACTGTTGGTATGGTAAATAACCAAACATCATTTATCACTGAAGATCAAATAAAATATAGTAGAGGAAATGTATTTCAAGTAATTCCTGCTGTAACAGTATACGAAATATGTAGACAATCAATATATTAATACTCTTGCATATCAGCTAAATTAATATGCTGGTCATTTAAATCTGTTATAAATATATTATGTGATTTAATAATTTCACATAATGTATATGAAATATTTTGGTAATATGTAGATTTATATATTTTTTTAACTGGTCTGAAATTATCATCCTTAATAAGATGCTCTATGTCAAAATAAGAATTACCAACATATGCACTATACGAATTTTTATACAATTTTATTTTTTCATCATAGTAACGTTTAATTCTTACATCAGATATATTATTAATTTCAATACATTCAGAGATAGAATAAAACTTGTTTTTTAATTCAATATAGACATTCTCACCATACTGTTTATCATAGCTGTCACCAGAAAAAAAGTCATAGTATATTATAATATTTTTTCTAGAAAATATATTTGAATTATTTTTGAATTGATTAAATACATGTAAAAGTGGAATTGATGAGAATCTATAATTTCTTTCATAATATTGTCTAGAAAATTCCAACTTATATAAATTATAATTATCTTTTAAATCACAAGTAATCATGAAATGAATCTTATTTCTTACTTTATATGTAAATGAAAATCTAAAAACATTATGAAAATCATCATAAATAAAATCAAGAGCATATTTTTTCATTAGTTTCAAAATATTTTTACTGGATTCTTTTTTATTTTTATAGAAATAATAAGAATCATGTTTTTTTATTAAACTATCATAAATTAAATCATTAAATACATCATAAGCCTTATAAAAAATATCTTGATGCTGAATCAATTTATGTTCAGAATAAGCCATTGAAAAAAGTTTTATTTTATCATCATTAAACATATAATGCTCCTAAGACGAGTTAATGATATCAAAAAAAGAATAATTTTACAACATAAATACCTTATAAAATCAGTTGACAAAGAATATATTCTTCTGATATTATTAAGCAGAATCAAAAAGTCTAATCTTTTTTAAATAAAAATATCAATTGTTTTTCTTAAAAAAATCTAAAAAAAGCCTGCAAACCTTGCTTTGTTGCTTACTTAAATAAACAATCTGAAAATCAACTACTTTTTCTTTAAACAAATTAATCTTAATAAAATCATCAGTAATTGAAGACTCTGGAACATAAATTATGCTGGGTATTCTCTTAGCCATTTCCATAATAAACTCAATTGAATTGGAAACAACTTTATTTTCAGGTTTAAAAATTTCACCAGAATAAGTTTCTAAAAATGTATTTTTTTCCATGACAAAATAATCAAATTCTTTTAAACTATCAGGAGTGATACTCATTGGAATATAATCTTTATAAATATATCCATGCAATGACTCTTTACCAAGTACAGAGTAAAACATATTACTATCAACTAACAAGCCGGCTCTAAATGCAAAATCATAGCTACCCTGAACTAAATCCTGAAAATCATTTGAAAAATTTGCATGAATATTAATATACGGATATATTTTTCTAAAAGCTGCAATTTTATCACCAATATACATTCTTTTTTCAATTGGAGCAGTTATTCTAATATCTCCTTTTATTTCATTACAATCACCAACAAGTTCATTTCCAATTGTTTCTAATTCATCTAATAATGGTTTTGATTTATTATATAATAATAAACCTTCTGGTGTCATTGATATTTTTCTTGTTGTCCTATGAAATAGTTTTGTTTCTAAGTCGTCTTCTAACTTTTGAAGTCGTCTACTTACTGTTGAGACTGGCATTTCTAAAACTTTCGATGCTTGTGTAAGACTCTTGGTTTCAGCAACTTTAAAAAAAACTAATAGTGAATTAATGTCCATTTATTTACCTCAATAATGAAAAAATGATTTTCATTTTATCATTATTGTTATAAGTTTCAATAGTGATATATTATAAAAAACATTTGGAGTTTATATGAAACAATTAATATCTAAAATATTAACATCTAATGCTGGATATGGAATAACATTAGTTAGAGTTGTAACTGGATTAGTCTTTGCAATGCATGGATCACAAAAATTATTTGGTATGTTTGGTGGTGGCGGAATTGATGGAACTGCTCAATTCATGACATCACTTGGTTTAGAGCCTGCAGCATTAATGGCCCTTCTAGCAGGATCTGCTGAATTTTTTGGTGGGGTATTTTTAATCTTAGGTTTATTTACAAGGTTTTCAGCAATATCAACAGCTATTGTATCTATTGTTGCATTATTGACAGTACATATTAATAATGGATTTTTCATGAGCAATGGTGGTTTTGAGTTTATTCTAGTCCTATTAGTTAACTCAGTAGCTTTAATAGTCTCTGGATCAGGTAAATTAAGTATTGATAATAAAATAAAATATAGTATTGGAAAATAAGGAGTGTATAAAATGAAAAAACTTAACAGTGAAGATTTAGAAAGATTGTTTTTAAATAGTAGAACAGTTAACAGATTTGAAAATAAAGAAGTGACTGATGATTTAATAAAAGAATTATATAATCTAACAAAAATGGGGCCTACCGCCTTCAATGCTCAACCAGCAAGATATATATTTATTAAGTCAACAGAAGGAAAGGAAAGATTACGTCCATATCTTATGGAAGGAAATATTGAAAAAACAATGAATGCACCATTAACTGTCATTATTGCATCTGATTACAAATTTTATGAACTATTAAACAAAACATTTCCAGTAGCAGAAATAAAAGGATATTTTGTTGGAAATGAAGAAATGATAAATACAACAGCATTTAGGAATAGCTCATTAAGTGCAGGTTATTTTACAATAGCAGCAAGAAGTTTAGGACTTGATGTTGGCCCAATGTCTGGATTTGATAATAAGGGTCTTGATAAAGAATTTTTTTCTGGAACTGACATTAAATCAAATTTATTAATTAATATTGGTTATGGAATAAGTGATAATAAATATAAGAGATTGCCAAGATTGGATTTTAATGAAACTTCACAAATAATTTAAGATACAAAAAAGCCACTTCAAAGTGGCTTTATTTTTTCTTTTGATACAACTTCTGCAATCTCTTTACCAACATTAGAAAAATCTCCTGATGGTGATTGATAAACCCTTAACCCAAATAATGTTATGACAGAGTATAAGTGATCAAAAATATCTGCCTGAACAGGCTCAAATTCCATCAGAAACGTTTTACTTGTAAAGCAATATACCTCTATAGGGAGACCTTCTGATTTATTCTCTAATTGCCTTACTACAAGCATTTGGTCTTGTATTATATCATGGTGCTGTCTTAGATAATATTCAACATATTTTCTAAAAGTACCAATGTTAGTTAATTTTTTACCATTAACAGCAAGCAAGTCGTCATTACTTAAATCCTTATTTTTCATTAATATGTCATTTTCTTTTTCTTCAAGATATTGTTTTATCAATTTAACCTTTTTCAATTTTTCAATATCAGAATGAGTTAACTGCTTTATACTGTTAACATCTATATTTATTGCTCTTTTTATTCTACGTCCATTTTTAAACATAGTTGTCCAATTTTTAAAGCTTTCTGTTAATAAACAATAAGTAGGAATTACAGTTGTTGTATTGTCCCAGTTCTTAACACTGATAAGGTTTAAATTAATTTCTTTGACTTCACCATCAACAGCATACTTTGGAACCTCAATCCAATCACCTACTTTAACACTTTTATGCAATGTAACTTGGAATGAAGCTATAAAACTTTGTAAAGTATCTTTAAATATGAACATTATAATAGCTGATGCAGCACCAACAGCACTTAATATATATACTGGTGATCTATCTACAAAGTGAGCAATAATGACCATGACAGCAACTAGGAAAAGAATTACTTTCATAATTTGGAAGAATGGTTTTACAGGAATTTTATCACTGACCTTATCATCATCTTCATAATGATCTGACAAAGAATTAAATATAGAAAATATTAACATTACACTTACTATTACCAGTGTAGTAAAAATTGACTTTTCATAAATATTTAAAACAACTTTATTAAGAATTATTCCTTTCATTGAATATAAAACGGCGAAAGGTATAACTAATGTCATATTTCTTAAAATTTTACTTTTTGATAAGTTAATTATAAAATCATTTTCTGATTTCAATATAGTTTTCTTTATAACTTTAATAATTGTGTTCTTAACAACAAGATATACTCCAATAACTACAAATAATGCCAAGCAAGCTTCTATTGTTGACGCAAGAAAGCTATCAGGTGCTATCCCTAAAAACTTTACTATTTCTTCACGAAAAAACATTTACTTTAAAACTCCTTATTAATTTTATTTAATTATACATTGGATTTAAATGTTGACAATAAAAAAAAGTCCGAAGACTTTTATTTTTTATATTTTAAATTTTTTTAGTGTCTTATTTAATTCTTTGACTAAAACTATCTTTTCTTTTACTTTGTCTTTTTCTTCAATTTTTTCTGTTGCAGCAAAGATGAGAGGCAGATCAGTTTTTGATAAATCATTATCATTAGAGCTTAAAAATAACTGGCGTAATTTTAAATTAAAATTATTTTCAAGATTTTTATGTCTATTAGAATCTAAAGCAATCTTAAAATTGCTATCATGCTTAAATAGTTTTGAAAATGTAGCATATAAACCACCAACTAAAACCATTCCAGAGGATATTGAAACAAAAGCATTAGCAGTTTCTGAATCAAAGTTTAATAATCCTATACCACCAGCCATACTTAATGCACCAATTCCACCAATAGTGGCTCCAATTTTTATTTTAGTATCAAATTTTTTTGAGTTGTCATCAATTTGATTTTCAATAGATTGATGTCTATTAAATTCAACAATAATATCAGCAAGCTTATCTTCAAAATTACTAGCTACTTTTCTATTTAATAAATTCATATAGTATTTTTTGATTTATTATCCGAAATATCTTTATATGTTTTTACTACTTTTTTCATATGCTCTTTAGAATCTGTTATTTTTGCAATATCTTTTAATGCATCAATATCATTAAATGTGAAATCTGATGATTTCTTTATAATGCTTCTTAGTTTATTAGTTAATTGATTTTCAAGTTTTTCTTCTCTAGTAGAGTCTAAATTTATATTAACATTCTTAATATGACCAGAAACTTTAGATAAAGCTGCATATAGACCACCCAATGCAACAGTAGCCCCTGATGCAATAAGCCCAGCACCAAAAACAGTGACACCACCTACAACAGCCGCAGTTGCGATAGCAGGCGAAGCTAAAGCTAGGAATCCAATACTTCCAGCAACCCCGACAGCACCAATAGCACCAATTCCAAGTCCAATATTTGTATGTTTTTCAGTATTCTTTCTATTTTCACTAAGATGATCTCTTAGTTTAAATTTATTATTAAAGTCTGACATAGCTTCTATAAGTTGATTTTCTAGGTCGGATGACATTTTGTTTTTAAATAATCTCATTGAAACTCCATATGTTTTTATATAGTATAGCACAATAATATAAACAATCAAAAACCTTCAAGATCTGATTCTGGAATATCAAAACCTAATTTTTTATAAACAAGTTTGGCTTTATCTAATTTTTCTGGAAGGTCTCTTTTTACATGAACCAAAACATCAAGAACACAGTTTTCTTCCATAATGTTTGATATTTGATAAGCATTCATTTTCTGACCATCAATTATATCAACAAGCAAAGGAAACCCATTTACACTTCTGTCCATGCAATCAACTGTGTCATGAGCCAAAACAACTAATTCTTTTTCTTCTTTATCTTTTACAGTCTTATTTACTTCATCAAATTTTTTTTCTATTTGTTCTTTTCTATTTTCATATATTTTTTCAACTTGTGGTCTTGTATCAACACCTTTTGAGCCACCACTGTCTTCAATTGTTATTGATATTGGTGCAGCATAAGATAAGGAACTAGATATAATTAAAATATGTCCTAGTAAAATAGATGATACAAACATAAATATTTTTGTCATTTTTGACTCCATATAAATAAAGTAAGAATAGTATAAAAAATAAAAATTGTCAAATATGAGAGGCGTTACCAATAAAGATAGTGTGCATTATGTATGAGCCTTCCAGAAAACAAATTGTCTAATAAATTGTAATTAAATGCTTTTATAAGATCATGTTTATGTTTAGCTCTTAAACTTCGGTTAAGATATTGTCTAAATTTTTTTGGAACACTATAACAACGTTGACAATTTCCATCTCTTATTAATGAGAACAAAATTGAGTCAGAATCAGTAATAAATTTGTTTTTATTAATACTATTTTTTCTATATAAAGCGTATGCATTCAAACTGCCATCAGAATTTGAATTCCTAAAAGTTCTACTCATCAGAAACACCTCTTATATAAAACCATCCAACATCATTGCCAATACAAAAGCATGACCCATTTTTCTGTATGGATTATTTAATACATCATCATAGTTATATCCAAGATCAATATGATTATATGCATCATAATCTAACAATACTAAATTTTGGTTATTTTTTTGAGTGTCATTAAAAATATTTTTTAATTGCTTATATGCATCTGTAGTTTCTACACATTGTTTATAATAAGTCAAATACATTAATTTTCTTGCATCAATATAAGACAGTCTACCTACACCATGAAGATAACTAAATAGAGGTACTGAACCTTTTCCCATTGGATA
>JACCDS010787826.1_pt1 | contig 11994 bp, 8 predicted proteins | sample 7446441 | NCBI WGS metagenome assembly JACCDS01 (sample SAMN15323445, study PRJNA562643) | freshwater metagenome | isolation source: river surface water | place: USA:Blue River Watershed | collected 2017-08-17
AGTCTGCTGGCCTTTACGCGTGAACACAAGGCCAACGCCTGGTCCGGAACGTTAGGAGAGTTCATTGAAAAAATCTTGCCAGGAGATCCGCAAGGCGTCGTCCGCAGCTCTCATCAATATATTTGGGACATGATTCGCTGGACGCGACGTGAGAATTCGCATGGACAATTGCGAACCACCTTGTTTTCCGACGAATTGTTTGGCATGGACGAGGCCATCGAGCGGGTTGTCGATTATTTCAAGGCTGCCGCAGCTGGTTCTGAGGTCGGACGTCGCTTGCTCTTACTGCTTGGCCCGCCGTCGGGAGGAAAATCGACGCTTGTGATCTTGCTCAAGCGCGGACTGGAGGAGTATAGCCAGACAGAGGCAGGCGCAATGTACGGCATTCGCGATTGCCCGGTACACGAGTCTCCATTGCATTTGATTCCACACACGCTGCGCCCAAATTTCCGCGAAATTTATGGCGTCGAGATCAGTGGCGAAGTGTGCCCATTCTGTCGGATGAGACTGGAGCGGGACTTCGGAGGAGATTTTCTGCAGATGCCAGCTGAAAGGATTTTTATATCCGAAGCTGGACGCAGTGGAATTGGCACCTATGCCCCTCATGACCCAACGACGGCCGATCTGGCCGATCTGGTGGGGTCAGTCGATCTATCGAAAGTGGCCGAGTATGGCGACGAAGGCGATCCACGGGCCTGGTCATGGTCAGGGTCTGTATACGCCGCCAGCCGCGGGATGCTGGAGATGATCGAGATCCTGAAAGTCAAACGTGAGTTTCTTTACTTACTGCTCACACTGACCCAGGAAAAGAACGTCAAAGTATCTCGCTTTCCTTTAATTTATCTGGACGAAACGATACTGGCTCACACCAATCTGGCCGAGTTTCGCAAGTTCTTGCAAGAGAGTGAGAATGAAGCCTTGCTCGATCGGATGGTCATCATTCAGGTGCCATACACCCTGAATTACACGGATGAAGCACGCATCTACCGAAAGTTAATTTCTTCTGCCGCGCCTGCGTTCCGCGAGGTCCATCTTGATCCTCATGTCCTCCATGCTGCAGCAGTTTTTGCGATCTTGACCCGTCTTCATGAGTCGGACGAAAAGGATCAGGATCTCGCCCGCAAGGTTCGTCTTCATTCACATGAAGATGTTGAAGGAATCAATCGTGCCGAAGCTGATCGGGTTCGGCAGAAACTACCCGACGAAGGACTTGGCGGTGTCTCGCCGAGATTTGTAATCAATGCATTATCAAATGCAATCATCCAATCGAATGTCCAAAGCCTGAGCACGATGGATGTACTACTGGCATTAAAAGATGCTGTCGATAGTGATGCTCGAATCGATGCAAAGAAGAAGCGCAAATGGATTGATTACCTAGTGTTGGCGCGCAAACATTTTTATAACCGCTGGGTCAAGGAAGATGTCCATAAGGCGCTGTTTGTATCCTTCGAGCAGGAGGCGCAGGATCTATTGGATAAGTACCTCGATGAAGTCGAAGCAACCTTAGATAACCGCCAGATCGCTGATCCCATAACTAACGAGGAACGACATCCCGACGAGCGATTTTTGCGATCGGTAGAAGAAAAGATCCATATCTCTGATTCAGGTAAGCAGTCTTTCAGGCAAGAGGTTGTACGGAAAGCCATGGGGGCATTTAAGCGAGGAGAGAAATTCACGCTTGATAGCCATGCCCAATTGCATGACGCGGTTCAGCAGTATTTGTTTGAACAACGCCGAGACGTTTTGCGCCTGGTGAGCTCGTCGAGTCGTCCGGATGAGGACGTAAGACAAAAGATATCGATCGTGGAAAAGCGAATGGTCGATGAGTACGGCTATGACAACCACAGTGCCAGGGAAGCACTTAACTATGTCACTACCCTGCTCGCCCAAGAATAAGGAGAAGTCGGCGGAAATCAACGTTTCCTGTATCGGTCAAATTACCAGAGATAAAGCTGATGCGGTTTCATGCGCCTGGTTCAATCACGATTTTTCATCGGTAAGAGGTAACGGATGCCAGTGAACAGCACAATTTCCGGAGGCACGCCCTGGTATTCCTTGTTCTCGCGCGGTGCACGCGACTGGTTGCGTCACAATGAAAAAATCCGCCAGAGCGTGCAACAGCAACTGCCTGATCTCGTGGCTGGTGCAGATCTGATTACTGGTCCAGAGGGACGAACGGTCCAGCTTCCAATGCGGGTGCTTGAGCACGCTCGGTTTCGTCTGAATGATTCACAAACGGAGTCGAAGCCAAGTGCCGGTCAGGGGCAAGGTCGGCCCGGCGATGTGTTACGCCGTGCTCAACCTCCCCATCAAGATGACGAGGGCGAAGGTGACAATAATGAAGGCGAAATCCGCTTGCTTCTTGAGCTTAAGGTGGATGACATCGTTGATTGGCTATGGGATGAATTGAAGCTGCCAGACCTTCAGCCAAGACCCAAAGTGACACTGCCCGATGATGAATTCATTCGTGAAGGGTGGGACAGACGTGGGGCTCGCGCACGTCTTGATCGCCGGCGAACTGTCAAAGAGGCCGTTAAACGTCGGGCAGTACAACGGGATGCCGTTCCTTTTTCAAATGAGGATTTACGATTTCGGCAGTTAGTTCATCGGAAAAGGCCAGCAACTAATGCCGTTGTCCTTTTTGCGCTCGACGTCTCTGCCAGCATGACAGACGCAGAGCGAAAGCTGGCAAAAACATTCTTTTTCTTTGTGCTGCAAGGCATACGCCGCAAATATGGAAAAGTTGAGACTCGCTTTATCGCGCACACAACTCAAGCCTGGGAGTTTTCCGAGGCAGATTTTTTCCAGGTGACTGGCACCGGTGGAACGGGTGCCTCTTCCGCATTTGAGCTTGCCATTCAGATTATTCAATCGGACTACGACCCGTCGCATTACAACGGGTATCTGTTTTATGCATCAGATGGCGAAAACTTTACAGAAGATCGTTCTGCGGCAACGGCTAATCTCGCCAGACTGACCGAAATGCTGAACTACGTGGGCTATGTCGAAACAGCGCCCGGATCGTCGCGCCTAACAGATACAGAAATGAAGACTATCTGCAATCAGCTTGAGCAGTCTAGTCCCGCGCTTGGTAGCTATGTGCTGAATCAATCGGATGACGTTTGGAAAGCCATTAGAAAATTCTTTCACCAGGAAGACCATCACCACGCGGAGGTGTAATGAGCACGATGGCTCTTACAGAATATGTCGACAAGATTGAGAGCTTGGCCAGGGACTTAGGACTCGACTATTTTCCGGTTGACTTTGAATTAGTACCTGATAATTTCATGATGGAAGTTTCTGTATATGGCTTACCTGTGCGCATGCCGCACTGGTCTTTTGGTATACGCTATATTCATCAGCTCATCCATCAAGGAATGGGCCACTCGCGAATTTTCGAAGTAATGTTTCCCGGTGATCCTTGCCACGCGTATCTTGTGCAAGATAATTCATTGGCCGAGAATATCCTTGTCATTGCCCATGTAATCGGGCATGCCGATTTCGCCAAAAACAATCATTTATTTGCCCACTTCATGAGTATGGCTGGCGGTCATATTCTTGAACAAGCTGCTTCTCGTGCGCGTATGATCGAACACGCCCTTCATGACTTTGGTCAAGAGCGTGTTGAACAGGTTCTTGATGCAGCACTTGCACTTGAGCCTCACGTTGATGTCAACCAGCCGCTCCACAGAAGACCCCTCTCAAGTAATCATCCTTCCGCGGCTGACCCGGAAGATGGTGACGAATTTGGAGGTCGTTTTCTCCGCTTGTTGGGAGAATCGCCTTCGAAGAAGATTCGCCGCACAGGCGAACTCCCGGCAGTGCCCTCGCATCCGGAATATGATTTGCTTTGGTTTATTGCTAATTACGCACCTGATCTTGAAGGATGGGAAAGGGATATCTTTCTTGCGGTTCGTGAAGAATCATTTTATTTCTATCCAGTATTCGCCTGTCAGATTATGAACGAAGGCTGGGCTTCATACTGGCATGCTCGTTTACTTCGAGAAGCAGATTTTCTTCCATCAGACCTGTATGTTTCCGCAATCAAATCACATTCAGATGTGGTCCGGCCATTTGCTTCTGAAAATCAACTTTCTTTGTCAATCAACCCCTACCACCTTGGCTTCTCAATTTGGGAAGATATAATCCAGAAACATGGAATAAGTAAGGCTCGCCAGATTTGCGCCGATGAGGATGACTTTGGCTTTATTCGAAATTATCTCACGGCGGAATTAGCGGACAAACTGGAGTTGTTTGTTTATGAATCCGATCATGAAGGGGGTATTCGGGTTGCAGAGAAAAATATTCGTGTGATTCGGGAGTCAATTCTTGCGCCAAAATTTAACTATGGCGCACCGCGCATTGCGGCACGTGCTCTTCACATCGATGGCAGTCTTGAGTTAGTGCATGATTTTCGTGAAGACGGCCAGGGGCTTGATATTCCGCGTGCGGAGCGGGTACTTGATTATATTTCTAAAATATGGAAACGACCTGTGAGCTTGCAAACGGTCGGCAGCAGTGGAAATCCACGAGTTGTATCAAGTAAGCCACCAGTTGGCTCTTGAACAGGGATCGCAAATTTTTAATTTAAATAATTTTGTTTTATTTTTAATTATTAAATCAAAAATCAAGATAAATTGGTAAATTTACCCTGTATGTACCAACCGATACATTTTGCCTTGCTGGAATAACTCCATAAAATATAATCGGAATTTTTGTTGTAACGCGAAGTTTTAATCGCTGAGAAAAAAGCACGTCGCCAGAGATTGGTTGGCTTCGCGCGGCATCCTGAAAAAGCCTGTAAGCCAATATCTCGCCAGTCTTTGAATTCCGCATTCGTAAGCTACCGATATCGACTTTAACCTGGAGATTCAAGGTCTCACCTGGATAAAGCGGCGTACATTCGACTTCAAGTGTTCCTACAACCTCTTGAGGTTCGGCAGATTGTGGTGAGTAAGATCCGAAGTTTAGCGATGATTTCTCCCATATCCTGCAGATCATTGCGTCAGCTACTGAGACGTTAAGCAATGCGATGAGGGCTGTCGCCATTCGGATCAAACGTAATCTCATTTCAATCTCGTTTCACGTATTTACATACATGGGTTCCAAGATGAGGTACGCTCCCTTTCTCAGGAGTAAAATTAATAATAACTTCGCACTTTTCACCGTTCCAGCTGGCTCGTAGCGTATTTTGAGCATTGAGGCCTGCAACGTAAACCAAACCGTCATTTCCGACGGAATAAGATTCATCGCCCTCCTGATCGTTGTTTAACAAGACAACTTTGCTACCTGCTGGTACCGGCTGTTTGTTATCCAGCCGTAACTCAAGTGTTGCCGCTGCTGCGAATTTAATTGGAAAGTCAATCAAAACGCCCGATCGCCATCCCGTCACCGGATGTACCCGAATTTGATCTATTTGAGCATCCAAAGGAAGATCGAGCTGTTCAATCGATACATTGTTTTTCAGGTAAGGATGTAGACGTGGTAGCAGCGCATATCCGTTGGCATTGGTACGAGCGGCAAATTGATTGTCAACGTAAATTCGGACGTTATCAAATCCAGGTAGTCTTACCACGCCGAAACTTGCATCAATTCGCCTTGATGCGAATATGTGCCCATCTAAAAGTGCCAGGCCGCCGCTAATGCTGGTCCTTAAGCTTGTTTGTCCGCCTAGGTCTGCGATCTCGATTCGCCCAGATCCGATGGCGTTCTGGCCGAAGATCGCCGCTTGGTTCGCTGCATTATTCGCCGCCTGTAGCCGATAGCCCCATCCCTCACCTGGAGGTTGATTGCTCTGCAGTTGGAATACACTCTGCGTTGGTGAATTTGATGCATGCGTTTGGTAGGCGCTGAGAGCCGACCGTTGATCAAGACTTAATGACCAAAATAGACTAATCGATGTATTTGTTTTATCTGCTCGCGTCTGGACAAGTGACAAAGTAAAGTTTCCAAAGGTTGTCGCCCGTGGGGTGAAACTTAAAGTGCTAATTTTGACCGGATCATTATTTGATACTTTTTGATGTAAGTAAGATAATCCCAAGTTGCCAATTTCTGGAATACGATAGCCGTAAAACAGAGAACCTTGGCTACGCACCGTTTGGTCGGAATCAATGCCAGCTTGGCGGAATTCACTGGTCGCGAGTTGCGACCTTGCTGAAAAGCTGTGAGTGCTGGTCCGGCGTTCAAATCCAACCGTTACTTGCCCACCTATTCCTTGCGATGTTTGGCTCAAGCTGAGCGCAGCTGTGCCAGTACCGATGTTAGTAAACGTTGCAGCACCGCCAACACCAATCTCTTTTGGTCCATTTTGCTGGATGCTCGCTGCGATTTCACCAGTGAGGTTATTGCTAATTCCGTGTCGAACAAGGCCAGATAAGAATAAATCACCATAATCGTTGCTTTGAAGTCCATAGTTTCGGCGTAGTGCACCAGCCTGAATCGAATAATCAGTCAAACCTTTCGCAAGTAAAGATGCGCTTGCGTAGAAGCGCTGCGAGATAATCTGCTGTTGTCCGGTAATATCGGTTACTCGCATGACTAATTCCCCATCGCCAGATACGAGGGGTGCACTGACGATAGAGAATGGACCCGGATTGATTGTATTTCTGGATTGAAAAGCATCGTTGACGTAAAGCTCGACGGTAGATGGCAACGCCGCTTGACCGGACATTGTTGCGACAGGAACAGTGACGACATCGGGACGCATGCCAAAATTAGTGCCCCACTGTAAACCACCGAACCGAACGGCTCGACCTAGCATTCCAGAGGAACGAGTGACGGCATCACCAATCCTCAGCGAAGTCATTTGATCGGGAAAATCTTGTGTGAAAGTTGTATCCAGCCTCAATCTTTGATTGAAGCCGGCCCGATCAATATCCAGGAGCGTTGCAATTGCGATCCCGCGTCCGATCGTCCTGCCAGCTTCTACCACGACAGACCGACCGATCATCCCGCCGACATGATCGACCATCAGGTCATAATTTAAAAATGTACTTGTACTTGTACTTGTATTTATTCGATCAGATCGTGCGCTATCGTTACGATTTTGACTAAGCGTGATTGAGCGAAATTTATCTGGTTGCAAATGGATTGAAAGCATCATTTGGTCCTTATCAAATGATGCTTCATAAGGGCCAAGCAATTCGAGCGATGTATAAAAAACGCCATTCACCTGTTCCGAACTAAGGCCTTCAACGAGTACGTTTTGGGAGGCCAGTAGTTCGGTGGGCAGGAGCCAGAGCTTCGAGCTATTTTTTATCACCAATACCCCGTCTCCAATCGGCTGGCCGTTTAAACTGAGATTTACGAGAAGCTCTTCGAAATTTGATTTAACCGATGGATGTTCTTGACTGTTTGCTACACTACTGAATAATACAAAACACCAAGCAAGCCAAAATTTAAGCAATGCATGGATTTGTGGATTTATTGGCTTGTCATCGTATATTCGTTGTCGCATCGAATTGCACCGGGCCTGATGGCGTAGTGGCTTTAATTAGAAATTTCTTTCCGAAATCAAGCTTCGTTGCGTTGAATATGACACTTCCTTGTTGGGCGGGGAGGACATACAAGCTGCTCTGGGAGGTGGCAAGAATGGTCTCCGGGGAGTCGGCGGGATGCAACGAGATATCTCGTAAATGGACAGAGACATTTCCAGAGTTGACTATGCGTAAGCTAATTAGCGCTGAGTCAATCTCCGATAGGCTTGCTTCAAACTTTTCACGCTTTGAATTTGCCGGTAGCAAAAAGACGGGAACGCTGACTTTCAACAGTACCTGAAGTCCTTTGAAATCGGGTGGCACAGGTGCCGGAATTTCTTCAAGAAGCAGCCGGTATGCCAATTCAGATTTCAGATCTGCCTTGCGTAAGGCGCCAACCCTGACAAGTTGTGACGCTCTTGCCTTGATCGTGACAATCTGAGGGGTTGCAAGAATATCTCTCGTCGGATGTAGCAGGTCCTTACCATCTACTTGCGACCATGCAAGTAATTTGAGTTGAAGCGAAACGGGTTCATCAGTTGGATTGTCGATCTGGATAACATCACGTGAGTGCTTATCCGACAATTCAACGCGCGTAGGACGCACTGAGAACGCCCCCGCGAAACAATTAGTGCTACCGATCATCACGTAAATCAGAGCAGTGATAACAAGGATGCATTTGATCAAATAATGATGCGCCCGGCGTGTTGAACCTCTAATCGAAAATAACATCGTCGAGCGCATGATTTTTAGAAGTCGACAGTAACGGTGATCGTGTCTTTATAGCTACCCGGCTGCACAAGTTGGCGCGCAGCGATTTTTCCGCAGACGGAGAACGAGTTCGGGGTCACTACGTTTGGAATCTCCGCTATTGTTAAGCCGGTTATCGCGGTATTTCCCCAGATTTCAGAGTTCGCGTTGCTGCATTTGCCACCCCCGGTAATCGGCTTGTAGAGCTCATATTTCAGTAAGTCGCTGCCTGAGTCTGTCGACATCGCCCGCGCTTCGGTTCCAGCAGAATTTTTACCGTAGTCCAGTCTGATGGCGCTGGGCTTCGTACCCTTCGTGCATGCCAGCGATACTGAGCCCTCACCAATCGTCGTCTCTGTTGAGACTGGGTCGTATTTGCCAAAGGCCACCGGCGTGGTCACGATGTTGCAGTAAGACTCCACAGTCGCAGTGACCTCAATGGTGCCGGGGCTTGTTCCTGCGATCGATTGTGTGAATCCGGCCAAACCAATGGCTGCGGTAAGCAGTGGAGTAACGATTTTTTTCATCATCGGGTTCCTTATGAGGATGATCAGAGGGATCGCGATGATAAGTTTGGGTATGACGGCTGACCGATGGATTCTTCAGACAGATGTAGCTCCCATTGTGCAAACTGACGATTGCTAAGTATCTCGTCGTGAGTCGACAACGCGCCGATGATGTCTAATAAAGCAGATGGCACAAGGACGGCATGCTGCTTCATTCAACATTATTTCCATGTTGCACGGTACTGCACTCGCAAAACCTTTTTCCGCAGAACGGATTGTCGACGTCAGATATTGGACGCCTTCGTTGTTGAGTTTCTCGACGACGCGCCCGTTGGAGCTGACTTTCCTGCCCGGTCAATACGCAAGAATTGCGCTTGAGGTGGGAGACCGCCTGGTCTGGCGCGCTTTTTCGTTCGTGTCGACAGCCACCGATTCACTGCTTGAATTCGTTGCAGTTCTGGTACCCGGGGGGCTGTTCACCTCACGACTCGCGGAAATGCAGCCTGGCGACAAGCTGTACGTCGAACATGAGAACTACGGGTTTCTTACGCCGGATCGATTTGTCGATGGCGATGAGCTGTGGATGGTGGCGACGGGTACGGGCATTGGTCCGTTTATGTCGATGCTGCGCGATCGTTCAGTATGGAAAAAATTCCGGCGCATTTTCCTTGTTCGTGGCGTACGCGACAGCTCTGAGCGGATCTTCCGAGATGAGCTTCTTGAACTTCAAAAACAAGCGTCGATGGATGATGCACGGCTCTCCTTGATTGACTGCGTCAGTCGATTTCAGGGCGAAGCCAGTGCCTCCGATGTGATTCCAGCGAGGATCACCATTGCATGGGACAAGGGATGGCTTGAGACAATCGCATACCAAAAAATAACGCCGGCATCGTCGCGGATTATGCTTTGTGGCAATCCCAAGATGATCGAAGATATGCGCGAACGCTTACACGCGCGGGGAATGACACCCTGCCGCCGAGCGACGGCAGGGCAGTTTCTGACAGAGAATTACTGGTGAGGCTGGGTCTTGCAGGGCCACCGCTTCAATGTTTCTCGCGAAGCGTTTGCATAACCTGTACTCAAGGTCTCAATTAAACGATTTACCTTCCGCAGCCAATCGCTCCAGCAGCGGTGCCGCTTTCCAGGCCTCAGGGTGGTGCCCTTTGGCATATTTTTTAACGGACCGAAGCACGTTCGACAGCCCGACGGTGTCCGCATAGAACATCGGACCACCGCGGAACAACGGGAAGCCATAGCCGGTTAGATAAACCATGTCGATGTCAGAGGCTCGCATGGCGATACCCTCTTCCAGGATCATTGCGCCCTCGTTTACTAGTGCATAGACGAGTCGCTCAACAATTTCCTCATCGCTGACTTTACGGCGTTCGACGCCAATTTCGGCCGAGTGCGCAATGACCATCTCATTCACTTCGGCAGATGGATGCGGTTTTCGGTCGCCCGCTTTGTAGTCATACCAGCCGGCCGACGTCTTTTGTCCGAAGCGACCTTTCTCACACAGCTTGTCGCCGATCTTTGAGTAGGTCACTTCTGGCTTCTCGACGTAGCGGCGTTTGCGAATATACCAACCGATATCGTTACCGGCGAGGTCACTCATGCGGAATGGCCCCATCGCAAAGCCAAATTTTTCGATCGCCTTATCGACCTGTTCCGGCAGGCAGCCCTCTTCCAGCAGGAAGAAGGCTTGGCGAATGTACTGCTCCACCATGCGGTTACCAATGAAGCCATCGCAAACGCCGGATACAACGCCAGTCTTTTTGATCTTCTTCGCCAAGGCCATGACCGTTGCCAACACGTCCTTGGCGGTCTTTTCACCGCGCACGATCTCCAGCAACTTCATCACATTTGCCGGACTGAAGAAGTGCGTACCAATAACGTCTTGCGGTCGCTTCGTGAATGCCGCAATCTGATCAACATCAAGGGTTGACGTGTTCGACGCAAGGATCGCACCCGGCTTCATGACTTCGTCGAGCTTCTTGAAGACGGCTTCTTTCACCGTAATATCCTCGAACACAGCTTCAACGACGATGTCCGCTGATCCGATATCGTCATACGACAGCGTGCCGCTGATGAGACTCATACGCTTGTCGAGTTGCTCTTGCGTGAGCTTGCCCTTCTTCATCGAGCCTTCGTAATTCTTGCGTATCGTCGCAATGCCTTTGTCGAGTGCTTCCTGCTTCATCTCAAGCAGTTTCACCGGGATACCTGCGTTCACAAAATTCATTGCAATACCGCCCCCCATCGTCCCAGCGCCGATGACGGCCGCCGACTTGATTTCACGGAGCGGCGTGTCGGATGGCACGTCCGGAATTTTCGACGCAGCGCGTTCTCCGAAGAAGGCGTGCCGCAGTGCTTTCGATTCGGTGGTTTGCACTAGCTCCAGGAACAAATTACGTTCAAATGTGAGGCCGTCTTCGAACTTTTTGGTCACCGTCGCAGCAACCGCATCGACGCATTTAAGCGGTGCTGGAAACGGACCAGCGACTGCGCGAACTGTGTTACGCGCAAACTGAAGGTAACCCTCTGCATTTGCCATCGAAACGCGCAGGTCTCTCACCTTCGGTAGCGGACGATGGTCTGCGACCGTACGAGCAAACGCCAGTGCGCCTTGAAGCAGATCCGTGTCGAGCATCTGGTCGAACAGCTTCGTGCCAGCCAATTTTTCGGACGGCACCGCCGTGCCAGACACGATCATGTTCAGCGCTTGCTCAAGCCCAAGGACCCGCGGCAGACGTTGCGTGCCACCTGCACCAGGCAAGATACCCAGCTTGACTTCGGGAAGTGCTATCTGCGCACCGGCAATCGCGACGCGGTAATGACATCCTAGCGCAAGCTCCAGTCCCCCACCCATGGCCATGCCGTGAATCGCAGCGATCACAGGCTTGCTCGCACCTTCGACGACCCGAATCACCGTATTGAGCGAGGGCTCTTGCAGCACCTTAGGCGAGTTGAATTCGCGAATGTCCGCTCCGCCGGAAAATCCTTTACCGTCACCGATCAATACGATGGCCTTCACCGCAGGATGGTCGAGTGCGCGATTCACGCCTTCAACAATACCGACGCGAGTCTCGTAGCCGAGTCCATTCACCGGCGGATTGTTGAGCGTGATGACGGCAACGTCGCCGTGCTCCTGATAGCTTGCGGTCATGAGGCTTGTCTCCTTGTGTAGTCGTGGCTGCCAGTGCCCATGGGGCAAAGAATCTACGAACTATACCGCAGAAAAGCACGACCGTATTATTCTGCAG
>JACCDS011474827.1_pt1 | contig 11994 bp, 11 predicted proteins | sample 7446441 | NCBI WGS metagenome assembly JACCDS01 (sample SAMN15323445, study PRJNA562643) | freshwater metagenome | isolation source: river surface water | place: USA:Blue River Watershed | collected 2017-08-17
ATCAGGGTCTTGATGAAGATGCGTTTCATGCTTGTCTCCGAAATGAAGGACGTACGCCAACCAGAACCGCTGGCACCCGGCGTACCCGGGCGGATGCCAGCGCGAAAAATCAGTAAAGCCAGCGCGCTGGCACCATGACGATCTCGGGGAACAGGACCATCAGGAACATGACCAGGAACTGCACCGCCATGAAAGGCATGACGCCGCGCGTCACATCGTCCATGCGCATGCGCCCCACCCCCGCCACCACATTGAGCACCGTGCCCACCGGCGGCGTGACCAGCCCGATGGAGTTGTTGATGATGAACAGCACCCCGAAGTACACCGGGTCGATGCCGGCGGCCTTGACCAGGGGCATGAGCACCGGGGTCAGGATCAGGATGGTGGGCGTCATGTCCATGGCGGTGCCCACGACGATGCACAGCACCATGATCGCGAACATCAGCAGCTTGGGGTTGTCGAGCAGGGGCTGGAGCAAGGTGATGACCTGATCGGGCAGATTGGCCACGGTGATCATCCAGGCCGAGACCATGGCGGCCGCCACCAGGAACATGACCACGGCGGTGGTCCTGGCCGAGGCCACAAAGACCTCGAACAGCTGCTTCCAGCTCAGCTCGCGGTAGACCACGCCAGCCACAAACAAGGCATACACCGCGGCCACCACGGCCGCTTCGGTCGGCGTGAAGACCCCCATGCGCAGGCCCACCAGGATGATGATGGGCAGCATCAGCGCCCAGGTGGCGCGGCGCAGCGCGGTCATCACTTCACCGATCGGCCGGCGCGGCGGCGGCGCGAGCTGCTCCTTGCGGGTGAGCCACCACCAGGTGATCCACAGGCCGGCCCCCAGCACCAGGCCCGGGAAAATGCCGGCCAGGAAGAGCTTGGAGATGGAGACGTTGGCCGCCACCCCGAAAATCACGAAGCCGATCGAGGGCGGGATGATCGGGCCGATCACGCCACAGGCAGCGATCAGGCCACCGCTGCGCGCCTTGTCGTGGCCGGCCTTGACCATCATGGGCAGCAGCAGCGAGGTGAGTGCGGCCGCATCGGCCACGGCCGAACCGGACAAGGCCGAGAGCAGGCAGGCCGCCAGGATCGTCACATAGCCCAGACCGCCGCGGATGTGGCCGACCAGGGCCATTGCGAAATCCACGATGCGGCGCGAGAGGCCGCCGGTGTTCATGATCTCGCCGGCCAGCATGAAAAACGGCACGGCCAGCAGCGGGAAGCTGTTGGCGCCTTCGATCACGTTCTGGGCCAGGATCTGGGCATCGAACATGTCCATGTGCCACATCAGGGCCGCGCCACACAGCAGCAAGGAAAACGCGATGGGGATGCCCAGCGCCATGGCCCCGAGCAGGGCACCGAGAAAAACGGCAATCGTCATGGGGGTTCCTGCCAGACCTTATTTCACGGGGGCGGGCACGTCGATCGGCTCTTCTTCCGATTCACGCACCCCAATGAGTTCGGCCTCGGAGAGCTGGCCCGTGAGCATGCGCCAGAGCCTGTGCACCAGGATCAGGGCCATGGAGACGGCAGTGACCACGCCGCAGCCGTAGAAGAGCGCCATCGAGGCCTCCATCACCGCGCTGGTGGTTTCGAGGTTGATGATGACCTGGTCCAGCGCCCCCTTGAAGAGCAGCCAGCAGACAAACAGCATCAGCGCGTGGCCCACGACAAAGAACAGCTTCTTGACCGGCAGCGGCATGCGCGAGACCAGGGTGTCCGAACCCAGATGGCCTCCGTCCTTGAGCGCCACGATCGCACCCAGGAAGGTCAGCCACACGAACAACCAGCGCGAGAGCTCTTCGGAGACGGTGATGCCCGAATTGAAGCCGTAGCGCAGCACCACATTGCCAAACACCAGCACCACCATCAGGGCCAGGCTGGCCGCGATGACCAAGCCCAGCACCCGGCAATAGCCCGCGATCAGTTTGTCGAGCATGGCACTTCTCCTCTTGTTCCTGGGGATGAATGTACGAACTGGTTAGTTTTTTTGGACGCGGGATTACCCGGATGCTTGCAGTGCTTTGCTTTCTATCTGTTATTCGCTTTGGGCATGACCGACGAAGCGCAGCAGCAGCTGCACCACGTGTTCGCGCGGCAAGGTCTCGGCCTTGGCTTGCGGGTCGATGCGGTCAAAGATGGTGCCGAAGGTGTAGCGGTTGGACACATTGAACACGGTCAGCGCGGAGATCACCGCATGGATGTCCAGCGGCTGCAGGCCCGGCCGGAAAACCCCCTGGGCCACCCCCCTGTCGTACACGCCACGGATGGCGTCGATGGCCTTGACGTTGAGCTGGCGGATGCCCTTGCTCTGGCGCAGGTACTCGGCGCGGTGGATGTTCTCGCTCATCACCAGCCGGATGAAATCCTCGTTGTCCCGGTGGTGGTCGTAGGTGAACTCGACCAGCCGACGCAAGGCCTGAACCGGCCCGAGGTCATCGAGGTGCAGGTCGGCCTCGATGCTGCGCATGCGGCGGTAGGCCTCTTCCAGCACCGCCAGGTACAGCCCGTCCTTGCTGCCGAAGTAGTAGTAGATCATCCGCTTGCTGGTGCGGGTGGCGGCGGCGATCTCGTCGATGCGTGCGCCGGCCAGACCCTTGTCCGCAAACTCGTGGGTGGCCACCTCCAGGATCTCGGCCATGGTGCGGGCCGAATCGTGGGTGCGGCCCGGCGTAGCCGCCGGCTCGGCGTCGGATGAATGTACCAACTGGTTCATGCGCACAAGTATAGGCGTGTGCGGCCTGGCGCGATCAGACCAGCGGCACGCTCAGCTGGCGGATCACGTCCTGCGTGTCGGGGCGCACCCCGCGCCACCAGGCAAAGGCCTCGGCGGCCTGCTCGGCCAGCATGCCCACGCCGTCGGCGAGATGGCTCACGCCGGCCTGCTGCGCCAACCGCAGGAAAGGCGTGAGGCCCTTGCCGTAGGTCAGGTCATAAGCCAGCGCGCCCGTGGCAAACACCGCTGCCGTGATGGGCGGCAGCTCGGCCGTGAGGCTCGAGGAGCTGGCGTTGAACACCAGATCGAAGGCTGGGCTCTGGAGTTGCTCATAGCCCAGCCCCTGCACCGGCACCGCGCCCTGCTGGTGCTGGCGCCCCAAGGCCGCCAATTCCTGCGCCTTGGACAGCGTGCGGTTGACAATCACCAGCTCGGCCGGGGCCTCGGCCAGCAAGGGCAACAAGGCGCCGCGCGTGGCCCCGCCCGCCCCCAGCACCAGCACCCGCTGGCCCCGGATCGGACGGGCCAGGTTGTGCACCACGTCCCGCACCAGGCCAATGCCGTCAAAGTTTTCGGCGTACACGCGCTCGCCTTCGAACTTCATCGCGTTCACCGCGCCGGCCATCTGCGCGCTCGGCGCCAGATCGGTGGCGTAGGCAAAGGCGTCGAGCTTGAAGGGCGCGGTCACGTTCATGCCCCGGCCGCCCGCCGCGCGGAAGGCGTCCACCGCCTGGGCAAAGCCCCCCAGAGGGCCCAGCACCTTGCCGTAGTCGATGTCCTGCCCGGTCACCCGCGCAAAAGCGGTGTGGATCAGCGGGGATTTGCTTTGCTCGATGGGGTTGCCGATCACGGCATAGCGGTCTGTCATGGCGGTTCCTGGGTGCATGGCCGGCGCGCGCCGGACAGGGCCGCTAGTTTCTCATGACAATCGGGGGACAAGCGGCCCCATGCGGCCATGTGAAGATCAGACGCATACAAGGAGAAAAAAATGAGCGAAGCCAAATTGTCCTGGGGCCTGCAAGGCAAGGTCAGCATCATCACCGGCGCGGCCAACGGCATTGGCCAGGCCTGCGCCCGCCTGTTTGCCCAGCAGGGCGCAAAAGTCGTGCTGGCCGACATCCAGGACGCTCAGGGCCAGGCGCTGGCGCAAGAACTCGTGGCCCAGGGGCACCAGGCGAGCTTTGTGCATTGCGATGTGGGCATCAAAGCCGATGTCGATGCGCTGGTCGGACAGGTCATGCAGCAGCATGGCCGCATCGACGTGCTGGTGAGCAACGCCGGCATCTTCAAGGCCTCGCCCTTTCTGGAGGTGAGTGAGAGCGACTTTGATGAGGTGCTGCGCGTCAACCTCAAGGGCGCCTTCCTCATGGGGCAAGCGGCGGCCCGCGCCATGAAAAGCACCGGCGGCGGCGCCATCGTGCACATGAGCTCGGTCAATGGCGTGATGGCGATTCCGGAGATCGCCAGCTACAACGTCAGCAAGGGCGGCATCAACCAGCTCACCCGGGCCATGGCCCTGGCTTTGGCCGACGACGGCATCCGCGTCAACGCCGTGGCCCCCGGCACCATCGCCACCGAACTGGCACGCCAGGCGGTGCTGACCAGCGACGCCGCACGCAGCAAGATCCTCAGCCGCACGCCCATGAAACGCCTGGGCGAGCCCGAAGAAGTGGCCCGCGCCGTGGCCTTCCTGGCCAGCGACGCGTCCAGCTACATCACCGGCGAAATCCTGACCATCGACGGCGGACGCACGGCGCTGAACTACACGGTACAGGTTTGAGTTCGGATTTCACCGCTGCGAGCAGGCACCGTGGCCTGGTTCAGGCGACTTCAGCGGACTCATCGCTCAGGTCACCCGCAATCAGCCTGAACTGTTCCAGCGCGGCCTGCAGGTCTTCCACGATCTCCTGCGCGATCACGGCCGGAGCGGGCAGCTTGTCGCTGTCGGCCAGGCTCTCGTCCTTGAGCCAGAAAATATCCAGGCTGGTCTTGTCGCGGGCGATCAGCTCGTCATAGCTGTAGGCGCGCCAGCGGCCATCGAGGTTCTCGGCGCTCCATGTTGCGGCCCGCTGGTGGCGATTGCCCACCTTGTAGAGGCGCACAAACTCGTCCAGATCTTCGCGGCGCAGCGGGTTGGTCTTGAGTGTGAAATGCTTGTTGGTGCGCAGGTCGTAAATCCAGAGCTTTTGCGTCCAGGACTTTTCGGCGGCGGGCTTTTTGTCGAAGAACAACACGTTGGCCTTGACGCCCTGCGCATAGAACAGCCCTGTGGGCAGGCGCAGCAGCGTGTGCAAATCGCACTCGTGCAACAACTTTTTGCGGATGGTCTCGCCCGCGCCACCTTCAAACAGCACGTTGTCGGGCAGCACCACCGCCGCCCGGCCATGGATGGCCAGCAGCGTCTTGATGTGCTGCACAAAGTTCAGCTGCTTGTTGCTGGTGGTGGCCCAGAAATCGTCGCGCTCGATGGTGTCTTTCTCGCTCGACACGCGGCCGTCTTCACCCACGATCACGGTGCTGCTCTTTTTGCCAAACGGCGGGTTGGCCAGCACCACCTCAAAGCGTTCACCGGGGTCTGCGCCCAGCGCATCGCCCACGCGCACGGGCACCGACTTCTCAGACCCAATGCCGTGCAGCAGCAGGTTCATGGCGCACAGGCGGGCCGTGGCCTGCACCAACTCAAAGCCCACAAAGGCGTTTTCTTTCAGGTGCTTTTTCTCGTCCTTGGTCAGGTTGGGGTGGTGCGCCACGATGTACTGGTGCGCGCTGAACAAAAAGCCGCCTGTGCCGCAGGCCGGGTCGCACACGCGCTCGGCGGGCTTGGGGTCAATGCACTCGACCATGGCCGCGATCAAGGCACGCGGCGTGAAGTACTGCCCTGCCCCGCTCTTGGTGTCTTGCGCGTTCTTTTCCAGCAGGCCCTCGTAGGCGTCGCCCTTCACGTCGGCGCCCAGCACCGTCCAGGTCTCGGCGTCAATCAGGTCCACAATCACGCGGCGCAGCTTGGCCGGGTCCTGGAATTTGTTTTGCGCCTTGGCAAAGATCAGGCCCAGGGTGCCCTTTTCTTGCCCCAGCTTTTCGAGCGCGTGGCGGTAGTGGTCAAACAAATCGTCGCCATCACGCCCCAGCAGCGTGGGCCAAGCGTAGGCGGCGGGCACGATGCTGGCCTGCTTGTAGGGCGGCTGGCTGCGCTCGTCGGCCATCTTGAGGAAGAGCAAATACGTGAGCTGCTCCACATAATCGCCATAGCTCATGCCATCGTCGCGCAGCACGCTGCAGTAGTTCCAGAGCTTCTGGACAAGGGTGTGGGTATTCATTTTTTCAATGTTCTATAGGCCTGGTCGGGGCGGTTTGGCACCCCAGGATGACGCAACTCCAGCAACGACTCTCGGACCATCATGGTCAAAAAGCGCGCCTGAATCTTCTGTGGATCACGGTTGAGTACCTCTGCTATCTGTTTGGCAGACAGCCAACGCTCGGTACACATCTCCAAAATCAATGCCTTCATGATTTCTGGTGCCAAACGCTCTTTGGCTCGTGCCGGCTCACCGATGGACCAAAGCAATGGATCACTACGGGGGGAGTCCCCGTCTTTATGGAGGGAGTCAACGCCGTTATGGGGGGAGTCAACGCCGTTATGGGGGGAGTCTCCGTCCTTATGGGGGGAGTCAACGCCGTTATGGGAGGAGTCCCCCGCCACTCGGTAGCTGGCCCATCGCCGCTGGTTTTGCTGGGTCAGCAAACCATCGCGTACCAAAGACTGCAAAACGGCGGTGATGTCCTTGGAGTGCTCTCCGGTGATCTCCTGCATGCGACCGTTGGTCACACTGCCCTCGACCTGGGCGGTCACCACCGCTTGCACGGCGGTTTTGTCCAGCTGGGCAAAACGGTCGCCAAAGCGATGACGCAAGGCACGGTCCACCTCATCAGGAATCAAGCTGACCATGGGCAGCACCAGCTTCACGCGGTCCGGCTGTAAAGACTCTTCGAGCCGGGGCGAACGCCAATGCTGCGCACGCCAGCCCGCCCTGATCTTGTCCATGCCCGAGCCCGCCTTGTCGCCACCGCCCATGAGCTGAAACATCAGCTGTAGGCTCTTGTTGCGGCACTCGCTCACGCCGCCTTGCAGGAGCTGCGCCCGCGAGACCAGCAAGGAGCCGGGGTTGGACAGTTCAATGCGGTCCGGGTAGCGTTCGATCACCACGCCGCCTTGACCTTGATGGTCTGCGTGTACCAGTGCGTTCACCACGGCCTCACGCAAGGCCTCGTGTACAGCCGTGTCGTCTTTGCGGTAAAACTCGCGGTCAAGCTGAAAAGGGATCTTCAAGTCGCCCGACAAACGCTGCATCACCCGCAGATAAAACTGGAACAGGTTGTTTTCCCAGGTGCCATCGGGCACCACACGGTCGGTCCAACGCACGGCGGGGTCGTCGGACATGCGCTCGCGGTAGTCCACATGAAAACCAGGCAAGGCATCGCGCAAAGCCTCAAAGCGGCCAAACATCAGCAGCCCAGCCACCGTGGCCCCCTCGGCCCCTATGGCCCGGTCTTTGCGCAAGGCACCCAACTTGGCCAGCAACGTCGATTCATCGAGCAGCAACCAAGGATGGTCAGGCGCACGCGAAGCAAAACGGTTGCGGTACTGCTTGACCGTGTCGGGGTCAAAGTCCGCCACACCAAAATGCTCGACCAACTGCGCATCGGCGGGCGAATCCGATTGATCCGCAAGCATGCGGCGCACCTCGTCGTCCTGGCAGCGGTAGTCCCCCTCTTCGGCCCGCCGAAAAGTCCCGGTCATGGGATTTGGGCCAATGTAGACAGGCCGCTGTAAACGCGATGCGCGTGGCACCGTCACTGCCACAAAATGGCGCTCGCCATCTGCAAAAGTCTGAATGTCTGCGTCAGACAGCAAATTGCGGCTGACCTTGTTGCGGTCATTGAGCTGGTTCCAAAGCACGGTGCGCAACTGCGCCGCGTCGGGCACCCCTTCCCACTCCAAACCACCCGCTTTTTCAGCAACACCCAAAACGATGGTGCCGCCCTGCGTGTTGGCCATGGCGCTGTAGGTTTCCCAGAAGCTGCCAGGCAAACCACCCCGGGCTGACTTGAATTCGGTGTCAATGCTCTCGGTCGCGGGCTGGAACATCGAGAAAAGATCAAGCTGTCTCATGACGGCTCATCCTCCTGCAGCACCTTCAGCGCCCGCCCCTGCGCATCCTTCCAGTCCAGCCGCCCATTGGAACTGCGCCCCAGCACGATGTCGCTGGCTGCGCTTGGGGACTTGAACACATAGTCTTGCGTGAACACGAAATGGCCGTCCTGCGGTGCCAGAACGCCCAACGCAACCAGCTCGTCACGCCAAGCCACCACGCCCGGGAAGTGCTTGTGCATGGACGGAACAAACTCACCTGCCGCCTGCGACCCCGCCTTGACCACAAAGCCTTGCGTGGACTCGTAGCCCCGCGCCAGCAGGCCTTTGCCCTTGCAAGTCAGCTCGGGCGCGCTCGCGGCGGGGGCCTGGGGCGGCTGCTCGAAAGCATGCACGCCAAACACCGGCAGCATGCTAAGCATGTGCTGCAAAAACACCTGCATATCGGCGCGGTCGGCCTCGCTGAGGGTGGGCTCGGTCTCGTTCTTTTTGTTTTCCACATCCAGCGGCACGCGCTTGGCCTGCTTGGCCAGGCGGATCAGCTTGGCCTCTAAAAACTGCACATGCGCCTTGTTGAGCCCCTGCCCCATGGACACAAAACAGATCGCCCGCGTCCAGAAGTCTTTTTGGGCAGTGCCGCTGTGGTGCGACGCAAGACGCGGCTTGATCGGGTCGCCCTCGCCAATGTAGAGCCGGTCGCCCTCGCCGTCTTCACGCGGGCCCAGCAGCAGGTACACGCCTGTTTGCTGCAGCTCGGGCCGGGTGGCCACGCTGGGCTGCGCCCAGGCCGCACGCGGAAACATCAGCGCACGGCCTACCCAGTTGGACCGCTCAACGATACGCAGGCCATCGGGGTCGCCGTCGGCTACGAAGATGCGGAGGGAGAAAGGGGTCAAGTTATCTCACTGATTCAATTTTTTAGCCAATTCCTGCATTCAAAACTTTGAGAAACTCAGCGGGAGGAGTCTTCCCTTCAAAAAGAGAAATCATGGCGTCTGCCATTGCCCTTTGCTCTCCCGCAGGAATTTTAGACGTTATGGTTCGCGCCTCATTAAACGACCAAGACCCAAGATGGTTTTTCGCCTCGACGCCTTGACCAGCTACAAATTTTTGCAGCATTTCCTTTGCAGACGCTAAATCACCCCCCATAGTCCGAAGTAAAGCCTCAAGATAGACAAACAAAGAGCCATTGTGCGCGCTATCGACGGCGACTTTGTACCTTGAATAAATTTCATCAAATTCTTCGCGCTGATTAGTTAAAGCCAAAAACTCAAGAAGATTAAGTGCCTCCGACGAATTCTCAGGTTCAAGAGCAAGTACTTTTTTCAAGGTTTCTATTGCCACCATTAGCTCACCTTGATTTGCGTGACAGGAAGCCTTTTGCGATAGGAGTAAAGTGTTCTCTGCATGCAGTCCTAGGCCAATGTCAACGTACTTAAGAGCCCACCCCCATTGCTTACTGGCGATGAGATTCGAAATTTTTTCAATCAGCTCCATGACTTTGAGTCGCCGATCTTGTTCCTCATTTGTTTTCGCCAAATCCCCAACCTGCCCTTCAACCTCCTTTTGCTTCGAACGAACTGATTCGATTTCGCTCACAAGTTGGGTCTTCAATGTTTTTAGCTTTTCAAGCTCAACAGAATAATCATTTTGAATTTCTTTGACACTACGAATTCCTAAGTAGCCAAGCACACCTAGAACGCCCAATACAATCGTAATGACCAAGTTAATAGTTTGAATGTTTGATGAGTACGCCTCCTTCAAAAGATCTTTTTCAATCTTGTAATTGATTTGATCTCTGCGAAGAATTTCTACGTAGTGCTCAACATTTTTCAATTCCGCATGGATCTGCTTTATCTCTGAATTGACGTCAGCTTTCTTTTCGGAGTCTGCCAACGAGTACAGACTCATCGTGAGAAAGATATATGTAACAAGAACACGAAGAATGTGTTTCATTTTTACCTCATTGAACTCAATGATCGATGGCTATACACCGAAGCTCTTATTCAGCACAGAATGCCGTAGCGCCTGCGAGCGCTTGAGGTTAGTGTCAACCTCGGCTTCGAGCTCTCGGATGTTGGCCTGCCCCACAGCGCACACGTGCCAGCCAGCCTGCATCAACAAGGCGTCGATGAGTTTGCGAGCTTGCGCTTCGGGGTTCATTAAATAATTATTAAGTACTCTTTCAATAAAATTTTAAGCACAAAAAAGCCGCGCTCAAGAGCGCGGCTGTGAAACGTGAAGGCAGAGTGCCTAGGGTTATCCCTTTGGCAACTGGGCAGTCGGCCCTCAGTCGAGCTTGATGCCCAGGTCAACGGCGAGTTTGATCCAGACCGGCACCTCGGCCTCCCAGTCCTTGCGGGTCTGGGCCAGGTTCTTGGGTTTGTTGGGAATGGCGAAGGTCTCGCGCAGCTTGGCGGACTTCTCGGTGTTGGACCAGGCCACCGCCTCGTCGGCCAGGCGCTTGAGGATGGCCTCAGGCGTGCCCGCAGGCGCCACCAGGGGCAGGCCACCTTCGAGGGTGACGAGTTTTTCGGTGTTGCCCTGCTCAGTCAGGGTGGGCACGTCGGGCAGCTTGGGCGAGCGGTAGTTGCCGGTCACGCCAATGGGGCGCACACCGCGCGCGGCCACCGCATTGAAGGCGAGGTAACTGCCAATGGCGATCTGCGTCTGGCCCGAGGCGACATCGAGCCACATGGGCGCCTCGCCCCGGTAGTGCACCGATTGGATCTGGGTGCCGTGCTGGCGGTTGGTCTGGTCTGCCACCATGTGCGGGTAAGAGCCCGGCGCATAAGTGCCCATGGAGGCCGTGTTCTTTTTGGCCCAGGCCACGAACTCGGCCATGTTTTTGGCCGGGATCTTGTCGTGGATGCCCACCACCAGCGGCCCCGAGGGGAAGACCGTCACGGGCACGATGTCCTTGTCGAGGTTGTAAGGCAGCTTGTTGTAGAGCACCCGGTTTTGCCAGTAGGTGCCCGAGGTGCTCATGCCCAGGGTGTAGCCATCGGGCGGGGCCTTGGCCACCGCATCGATGCCGATGATGGCCCCTGCCCCCGGCTTGTTGTCGATGACCACCGGCACCCCCAGCTTGCCCGAGAGGTATTCACCGTAATTGCGGGCATAGGCATCGGTCAGGCCGCCGGGCGGGAACGCCACCACGATGCGGATCGGCTTGGCGGGCCAGGGGGCCGATTGCGCCAGGGCCGCGCCCGTCGCCCCCAGCGTCAAAACCAGCGCGCCCAGCTGGATCAGGGAACGGCGTGCAATGCGTGTGCGCATGGGTTCATCCTCGACAAGAGAAGGTGAAAGGGGCTGTCCGACCTCGGTTCATTCTAGGCACAAAAAAGGCCGCCCCTTTGCAGGTGACGGCCCGGGTCATCACGGATGGACAGCTCAGCCGAGCTGCTGCTCCAACTGGTGCAACACCTGGTAGCAGGGCAGCACCTGGGCCACGCTGGCGTTGGGCTCGCGGCCTTCGCGGATGGCGGCAAAGAACTCGCGGTCTTGCAGCTCGATGCCGTTCATGCTCACGTCCACCTGCGAGACGTCGATCTTCTCTTCCTTACCGCTGAACAGGTCGTCGTAGCGGGCCAGGTAGGTGCCGGTGTCGCCGATATAGCGGAAGAAGGTGCCCAGCGGCCCGTCGTTGTTGAACGACAGGCTCAGCGTGCAGATGGCGCCATTGGCCGCCTTGAGCTGGATGCTCATGTCCATGGCGATGCCCAGCGTCGGGTGGATCGGGCCCTGGATGGCGTTGGCCTGCACGATGGGGCTGCCGGCCTGGTAGGCGAACAGGTCCACGGTGTGGGCCGCGTGGTGCCAGAGCAGGTGGTCGGTCCAGCTGCGCGGCTGGCCCAGCGCGTTCATGTTGGTGCGCCGGAAGAAGTAGGTCTGCACATCCATTTGCTGGATGTTGAAGGCACCGGCCTGGATTTTTTTGTGTACCCACTGGTGGCTGGGGTTGAAGCGGCGCGTGTGGCCGCACATGGCCACCAGACCGGTCTGCTTTTGCAGGGCCACGACCTGCTCGCCCTCTTGGAGGATGTCGCACAGCGGAATTTCCACCTGCACGTGCTTGCCGGCCTGCAGGCAGGCCTTGGTTTGCGCCGCGTGCATCTGGGTC
>JACCDS010470045.1_pt1 | contig 11989 bp, 11 predicted proteins | sample 7446441 | NCBI WGS metagenome assembly JACCDS01 (sample SAMN15323445, study PRJNA562643) | freshwater metagenome | isolation source: river surface water | place: USA:Blue River Watershed | collected 2017-08-17
GCTGCGCAGGCTCACGAGGCGGGGCATGGCCAGCGCGTAGTCCTGCAGCAGGCGGGTCAGTTCGGGGTAGCGGTAGAACTGGTCGAAACGCGGGACGGGGATCGCGGGCATGGGGCAAGGCGAAAGTCGGGCAGTGCGGCGGATGCTACCTGCCGCAGCCTGCCACCCGCCCCGCTACTGACCCTTGAACAGGGCCTGGAAGTGCCTCGACACCGGCAGGGTCTCGCCGCGCCCGCGCAACGTCAGGTGCATGTGGCCTTCGTCCACGCGCACGGCGCTGGCAATGTGGCGGTGGTTGACGATGACCGAGCGGTGCACCTGCCAGAACACGCTGTCATCCAGCTGCGTGAGCAGCTCCTTCAGCGCCGTGCGGATCAGCGCATCGCCGCCCGCGTGCACGATGCGCGTGTAGCGGCTGTCGCTTTCAAAGTAGACGATCTCGTCGGTGCGGATCAGCCGCACCTCCTTGCCCACGCTGGCCTGCAGCACCTGCAAGGGTGCCGGGCGGCGCACCTGCGAGGCCAGCTGGGCCAGCAGCCCTTGCAGGCCCTCGGGCGGCACCACCGGCTCTGCGGCGGCGCGGCGGGCTTGCAGGCGCTGCACGGCCTGCGCCAGCCGTGCGGGGTCCACGGGCTTCATCAGGTAGTCCACCGCGCCGGCGTCAAAGGCGGCCAGCGCGTGGTCGCCGTAGGCGGTGACGAAGACCACCTGCGCCTGCGGCCCGATGCGGCGTGCCACGTCGATGCCGCTCAGGCCCGGCATGCGGATGTCCAGGAAGCAGACCTCGGGCTCCAGCTCCAGGAAGGCGTCCCAGGCGTCGACGCCGTTGCTGGCGGTGGCCACGATGTCGGCATCGGGCCAGGCCTGGCGCAGGGCGGCCAGCAGCTGTTCGCGCGGGGCTTCCTCGTCGTCGGCCACCAGGATGCGGGTGGGGGAAGTGGTGTTCATGGCGTGGTTCTGAAGGGCAGTTGAAGGCGGGCCTGGCAGCCGCCGCCTGCAGCGTGGGTGATGTCCAGCCGCGCCGCGCTGCCGCTGGCCAGCAGCAGGCGTTCACGGATGCTGGTGAGTCCGACGCCGTCGGCCATGTCGGGCGCCGGGCCGGGGCCGTTGTCCAGCACCTCGAAGACGGCATGCTCGCCTTCGCGCCGGCCGGTGATGCGCAGCTGGCCGCCCCGCAGTTGTGGCTCCAGGCCATGCTCCAGCGCGTTTTCCACCAGGGTCAGCAGCACACCCGGCGGCAGCAGCGCCGCATGCAAGTCTGTCGGCACGTCCAGCTGCCAGGACAGGCGCTCGCCCATGCGCAGCTGCATCACCTGCAGATACTGCCGCACCACGGCCAGCTCCTCGCCTGCGGCCAGCAGCGGGCGGTTGAACAGCGGCAGCGTGGAGCGCAGGTAGCCGGTCAGGGCGGCCAGCAGCGGTGCGGCGCGGTCGTCCTTGGTCTGTACCCAGTGCTGCACCGAGGCCAGCGTGTTGAAGAGGAAGTGCGGCTCCAGCTGGGCGGCGGCCAGGCGGCGGGCCATCTCGATGGCCTTTTCGCGTTCGGCCTGCTCGCGCAGCCGGCCTTCGATCTGCCCCGCGCGCCACACCACCAGGAACCATTGCAAGGCCACCAGCAGCGCGGTGCCTATGGACAGGACCTGGGTGTAGATCTCGCGGTCTGCGCGATCGGGCAGGCGCATGCGAATGCCCAAGGCCACAAGGACCAAGAAGGCCGCCGTCAGCAGCTGCGCCTGCATCAGGGGCCGGCGCCAGGGCCGCCACCACAGCCAGCCCAGCGACAACGCGGCCACGGTTCCTAGCGTGACCAGTGAAGTGGCGAACCGCAGCGTTTGCGCGGCTGGCACGACCTGCAGAACCACAAAGGCCATCGCCACGAAGTTGACAGCCGACACCACCAGCAAGGTGCGGGACGGCGCGTCGCTGCCCGCACGCGCCATCTCCTCGGGCGTGAAGGGTTGCTTGGGCCCGGGATACCAGAGCTGGCCCCAGTCGATGGTGGTGCGGTCAGGCGTCATGAGGTGGGCAGTCTAGGTTCGGCCCGCGGGTGCCTGCGACGGCCAGGCGGCCAATGGCAGCTTGCAGCACCTGGTTGGCGGCCACCGCGAATGGGCGGCGGCTGCGGCCCCGGTCAGGCCTGGCAAGGCCCGGCGGCGACGGTGCGCCCGCCCACCAGCACGCGCATCTCGCCCGCATGCATGGGCTGCCAGGGCTCGCCCTGCGTCAGCGGCGCGGTGGCCACGATGGCCACGCGGTCCTGTGGCGTGGTGACGTGTGCGAAGTCCACGCTGAGGTCCTCGTCAGCCAATGTGGCGGCGCCAAAGGGGTGGGCGCGCTCCAGCACGTGCAGGTTCGTCGAGCAATGCGCCCACAGCGCCTGCCCGTTGCTCAGCAGCAGGTTGAAGGTGCCGTGGCGCGCGGGCACGGGCAGCAGTTCGCGCAGCGTGCAGCTGAGTTCTTCCACGCTGGGCACGGACGCGTGCGCCTTGGCCAGTTCCTGCATCAACCAGCAGAAGGCACGTTCGCTGTCGGTGCCGCCCACGGGGCGGAAGGCGCCGTGCAGGCGCGGGCTGAAGCCCTTGAGATCACCGTTGTGCGCAAACACCCAGTAGCGGCCCCACAGCTCGCGCACAAAGGGGTGGGTGTTTTCCAGCGCCACCTGGCCTTGCGTGGCCTTGCGGATGTGGGCGATGACGTTGTCGCTCTTGATCGGGTAGCGCTTGACCAGCTCGGCCACCGGGCTTTGCCGTGCGCTGTGGTGGTCGATGAAGTGGCGCAGGCCACGGTCTTCGAAGAAGGCGATGCCGAAGCCGTCCTTGTGCTCGTCGGCCCGGGTGGCCAGGCCGGCAAATCTGAACATGACGTCCGTGGGGACGTTGGCGTTCATGCCCAGCAGCTGGCACATGGGGTGGGGCTCAGCGGGTCTGCGCTGCGGACATCAGCACGACGTTGGGGTTGGGCACGCACTCGCCCGCAAAGACCAGCGCGCTCCAGAAAGTGCAGGGCGCAGCCGCCATGGCATCCACCACGGCCGCGCCGGATGTGACCGCGCCAAACACCGCGTAGCCGCGCGTGGTGCTGGTGCGGTCCAGCGCGGAGTTGTTGGCCAGGTTGATGAAGTATTGCGACGTGGCCGAGTCCGGCGCGCTGGTGCGCGCCATGGCGATGGTCAGCCGCGTGTTGGACAGGCCCACGTTGTCTTCAAGTGTGATGGGCGCGCCCACCGGCTTTTCCACCGGCAGCGAAGCCGCACCCACCGACACCGGAGAGGCATAGGCGCCACCCTGCAGCACGAAGCCCGGCGAGTGGCGGTGGATGATGGTGCAGTTGTAGAAGCCGCTGTTCACGTAGGACAGGAAGTTGGCCACCGTGAGGGGCGCCAGCGTGCGGCTGAGCGTCAGCACCACCGAGCCTTCCACGCCCAGCCCATTGCGGAAGGTCAGCGTGACCTGGGGCTCCTGCGCGCTGGGCGCGGGCGGTGCGGGCGGGGGTGAAGCCGTGCAGGCCACGGTTTGCGCGGCTGGCGCCGGGCTGTCGCCACCGCCCCCGCAGCCGGCGGCCAGGGCGGCCAGGCAGAACAGCGCGGCGCAGTCGCGCAGCCGTGCGGATTGGGGCTTCATGTCAGGCCTTTCTGCGCGTTGGCAGGTCATTCGAACATCAGTTTGCTCAGGCCCCGCCAGCTGAACAGCCGGCCGGGGTTCTGCGTTTCTTCCAGCATGCCCGACATGCGTGCGCGGATGCGCGGGCTCTTGCGCGCACGCCACACCACCAGGTCCACCAGCCAGGGGCGGTGGTTCACATGGCTGGCGGTCTCGTACATGTCAAAGCGCGGCTTCAGCTCGTGCAGGCTTGCTTCGTAGCCCTGGCGGATGGCTGCGTCGGGCGCGAAGTCCGCGCCCTGGCGGCCGGCCAGCAGGGCCTCGGCCGCCAGCATGCCGGTCTCCATGGCCTTGCCTATGCCTTCGCCGGTGAAGGCGTAGGTGCTGCCCACCACCTCGCCCGTGCCCAGCAAGCGGGGCGGGGACCATTGGGCGCCCAGCAGGCTGCAGCGCAGCGGCGCGCCCTTGATCTCACCCACCATCGTGCCGGTGGCCATCAGCTCACGGGCGGGTTCGTAGATGTCCTGGAAGGCCTGGAACATGTCGCGCAGGTTGACGTTCTGCATCTGGCCCTTGCCGCCGGTTTCCACATGGCTGCCGGTCAGGCCGGCGCCGATGTTGAACACGCCGCCGGGCTCGGGGAAGATCCAGCCGTAGCCGCCCTTGAGCCTGGGGTGCCAGATGATCTGCAGCTGGCGGATGCGGTCCACCATCGCGTCGTTCTTCACATAGCCGCGCAGGGCCACGCCGCTGGGCGTGTGGCGCTCGCACAGGCCCGCGGCCACGGCGGCCTGCGGCACGGCGCCGGTGGCCAGCACCACCCAGCGGGCGCGGATCTCGTGCAGCTCGCCCGCGCGCTTGAAGCGGGCGCCGACCACGCGGCCGCCCGGCCCGCCTTCTTCCAGCGGGGCCTCAAAGCGCAGGGGCGTCAGCAGCTGGGCGCCGGCGCGCTGCGCGGCGCGCACCAGCACGTGGTCCAGCACTTTGCGCGGCAGCACGGACAAGGAGCCGGGCACGTCCACCCATCCGCCACGCGGGCCCACGCAGCGCACGTGCTCAACGGGCTCGGCCAGTGCGGCGACTTCGTCAAACACGCCCAGCTTCTTCAGCGCCGCATGGCTGTCGGGGATGAGGCCGTCGCCGCAGATCTTGTCGCGCGGAAAGTCGTGCTGGTCCACCAGCAGCACCTGCAGCCCGGCGCGGGCCAGCAGCTGCGCGCAGGCGCTGCCTGCGGGGCCGGCACCGACGACCAGCACGTCACAGGCTTCAGGGATGGGCAGCAAAGCCGGCGTGGAAGGCGTGTTCATGAGAGCGCGGGATTGTAGGCAGCGGCGCCTGCCAGACCGCCCGGGCTTGACCGTGCTCAAGACAGTGCCGCAGCCGTGGGCGCACCATGCAGTTGAACCCGGAGACCCCCATGAAATCTGTCAAGACCCTCACCGCCGGCCAGCATGCCCTGCTGGAAGCCGACCTGCAGCAGCGTCAGCGCCAGCTGGGCGCCCGCCTGCGCGAGCACCACGGCGGCCTGAGCCGCGCCGAGCATGCACGCGAGGTGCTGCTGCAGGACGGCGACGACGCCCCGCAGCGCGAAGGCGAGCGCGAGCTGGACATGGCGCTGTCGGACATGGAGACGCTGGAGCTGGCGGCCGTGGGCCGTGCGCTGGAGCGCCTGCAGGACGGCAGCTACGGCCTGTGCGCCAGTTGCGATGCGGAGATCCCCTTCGACCGCCTCAAGGCCGAGCCCTGGGCGCTGCGCTGCGTGGCCTGCGAAACGCAGGCCGAAGCGGCGGCCAAGCGCCGCTGACCGCCCGGGCGGCCGCTGAACACGAACCCTCAACCACCCCAAGGAACACCGACATGACCCTTTTCCACGCCGTTGTCTGGATCGACCACCAACAAGCCCAGGTGCTGCAGTTCGACACCGAACACGTGCAGGCCAGCAAGGTCAAGGCACACACCCACCACACCGGCCAGCACGGCAGCGCGGTGCGCACCGAGCATGAGTTCTTTGGCCATGTGTGCGACGCGCTGAACGGCATACCCGAAGTGCTGGTGACCGGCTCGCACAAGGCGCAGGCCGACTTCAGGCACTACGTGGACAAGCACCGCCCGGCGCTGGCCAAGCACATCATGGGCTGGGAGACCGTGGACCACCCCACCGAAAACCAGCTGGTGGCGCTGGCGCGCAAGGCCTTCTTGAAGATCGACCGCATGGCGGGCACGGCGTGAGCCCCCAAGCTCGCTGACGCTCGCTACCCCCCGAGGGGGCCGCCCGCTGGCGGACCGGCAGAGCCGGCTCCGCGGCGGGTGCTTGACCCGTGTTTCAGGCGGCTGCCTTCACCTTCTGCCGCCAGGCGTGCAGCAGCGGCTCGGTGTAGCCGCTGGGCTGTTCCTTGCCCTTGAAGACCAGGTCCTGCGCGGCCTGGAAGGCGGCGCCGTCCCAGTTGCCGACCATGTTCTGGTAGGCCGGATCGCCCTTGTTCTGGCCGTCCACCACCGCGGCCATGCGGCGGAAGGTGTCGTGTACCTGGGCTTCGGTCACCACGCCGTGGTGCAGCCAGTTGGCGAAGTGCTGGCTGCTGATGCGCAGCGTGGCACGGTCTTCCATCAGGCCCACGTTGTGGATGTCGGGCACCTTGGAGCAGCCCACGCCCTGGTCCACCCAGCGCACCACGTAGCCCAGGATGCCCTGCACGTTGTTGTCCAGCTCCTGCTGGCGCTCCTGCGCGCTCCAGGTGGCTTCCTTCACCACGGGCACGGTCAGCAGGCCGGTGAGCAGCGCATCGCGCTGGGCTTCCACATCGGTCTTCTCCATCTCAGCCTGCAGCGCGGCCACGTCCACCTGGTGGTAGTGCAGCGCGTGCAGCGTGGCAGCCGTGGGGCTCGGAACCCAGACGGTGTTGGCGCCGGCCTTGGGGAGTGCAATCTTCTGTTTGAGCATGTCGGCCATCAGGTCGGGCATGGCCCACATGCCCTTGCCGATCTGCGCCTTGCCGCGCAGCCCGCATTGCAGGCCCACCAGCACGTTGCTCTTCTCGTAAGCGGCGATCCACTCGCTGCTCTTCATGTCGCCCTTGCGGCGCATGGGGCCGGCCAGCATGGCGGTGTGCATCTCGTCGCCGGTGCGGTCCAGGAAGCCGGTGTTGATGAAGGCCACGCGGCTGGCCGCGGCGGCGATGCAGGCCTTGAGGTTGACGCTGGTGCGGCGCTCCTCGTCCATGATGCCCAGCTTCACGGTGCTGTCGGGCAGGCCCATGACCTGTTCGCAGCGGCTGAAGAGCTCGGCCGCGAAGGCCACTTCCGTGGGGCCGTGCATCTTGGGCTTGACGATGTACACGCTGCCCGCGCGGCTGTTGACGATGGGTTGTCCAGAAGACAGTGCACCGTTGCGCTTCAGGTCATGGATGGCGATGGCCGTGCTGATGACGGCGTCCAGGATGCCTTCGGGGATTTCCTTGCCGCCGTCCCACAGGATGGCCGGGTTGCACATCAGGTGGCCCACGTTGCGCAGGAACATGAGGCTGCGGCCATGGAGCACGACGTCGGCGCCGCCCTGGGGGCAGTGGTAGCGGCGGTCCGGGTTCAGCCCGCGGGTGAAGGTCTTGCCGCCCTTGCTGACGCTCTCGGTGAGCGTGCCCTTCAGGATGCCCAGCCAGTTGCGGTAGCCGACGATCTTGTCTTCCGCATCCACCGCGGCCACCGAGTCTTCCAGGTCCATGATGGTGGACAGCGCGGCTTCCAGCACCACGTCGGCCACACCGGCGCTGTCGGCCTTGCCGATGGGTGCGGTGCGGTCGATGCGGATGTCGATATGCAGGCCGTTGTTCACCAGCAGCACGCTCTGCGGCGCGGCGGCGTCGCCCTGGAAGCCCACCAGCTGGGCGGCGTTCTTCAGGCCCACGACGTGGCCGCCGGCCAGCGTCACCAGCAGCTGGCCGCCGTCGATGCGGTAGGCCGTGCTGCCCGCGTGGCTGCCTTCAGCGAGCGGCGCGGCCTGGTCCAGGAACTGGCGCGCGAAGGCGATGACCTTGTCGCCGCGCACCGGGTTGTACGCGCCACCGCGTTCGGCGCCGCCGTCTTCGGGCAAAGCGTCGGTGCCGTAGAGCGCGTCGTACAGGCTGCCCCAGCGCGCGTTGGCGGCGTTCAGGGCATAACGCGCATTCAGCACGGGCACCACCAGCTGCGGGCCGGCCTGGATGGCCAGTTCGGCGTCCACATTGGCGGTGGTGGTGGCCACATGCCCGGGCTGCGGCGCCAGGTAGCCCGTGCGCTCCAGGAAGGCGCGGTAGGCGGGCATGTCGGTGATGGGGCCCGGGTGGGCGCGATGCCAGGCGTCCATCTCGGTTTGCAGGCGGTCGCGTTCGGCCAGCAGCGCGGCGTTGCGCGGCGCCAGCTCGCGCACGATGGCGTCGAAGCCGGCCCAGAAGTGCGCCACGTCCACGCCGGTGCCCGGCAGGACTTCGTCTTCAATGAAGCGTTGCAGGGCGGTGTCGACTTGCAGGCTGTGGATGGTGGTGCGCATGGCGGGCCTCGTGCAGGGTCAAGGGAAAGTGTCTGCCAGCACTTTATTCAATATGCCTGGCGGCATTAAGTGCTCTGATAGCGATTGATTTGTGCGTCTGATGCGCATAATCTGAGGCATGGACCGGCTCAAGCAGATCGAATCCTTCGTGGCGGTGTCCGTCAAGGGCAGCTTGACGGCGGCAGCCCATGCGGAGGGGGTGGCGCCGGCGGTGATCGGCCGCCGCATCGACGCCCTGGAAGCCCGCCTGGGCGTGAAGCTGCTGGTGCGCACCACGCGGCGCATCACGCTCACGCACGAGGGCAGCGCCTTCCTGGAAGATTGCCAGCGCCTGCTGGCCGACCTGGCCTCAGCCGAGGCCAGCGTCACGGAAGGTGGCGTGAAAGCCAGTGGTCACTTGCGCATCACCGCACCGGCCGGCTTCGGCCGCCGGCATGTGGCGCCCCTGGTGCCGGCATTCACGCAGGCGCACCCCGACGTGAGCCTGAGCCTGAACCTGTCCGACCGTGTGGTGGACATCGTCAACGAGGGCGTGGACTGCGCCATCCGCGTGGGCGACATGCCCGACAGCAGCCTGGTCAGCGTGCGCCTGGCCGACAACCGGCGGCTGTGTGTGGCCACGCCGGCCTACCTGCAGCGTGCGGGCGTGCCGGCGACGCCGGCCGACCTGATGAAACACCCGTGCCTGACGCTCAGCTCCGACGCCAGCCAGACCCGCGGCTGGGCTTTCACGCAGGACGGCCAGGTGACCCACCTGCGGCCCAGCGGCCGGCTGGACTGCAGCGATGGCCAGGTGCTGCACCAGTGGTGCCTGCTGGGCCTGGGCATCGCGTGGCGCAGCACCTGGGAAGTGGAAGGCGACGTGGCCAGCGGCCGCCTGCAGGTGCTGCTGGAAGACTTTGCCGCGCCGCCCAACGGCATCTACGCGGTGTTTCCCAGCGCCAAGCACCTGCCGCTGCGCGTGCGTCTGTGGATCGACTTCATCAAGTCGCGCTACGGCGACCCGGCCTACTGGGCCAACAGCCACCTGTAAGCCGGTCGCAGGGCCATCAAGCGAACGCCGCGGAACCGGCTTGGCCGGGCCGCTGGCGTTGCCCCCCTGGGGGGGAGCGGCGCAGCCGCTACGGGGGGGTTACTTCTTCCCGGCGGGCTTCTCGTCGGCCATGCACTTCTTGATGTGGCTGGTCTTGGCGGCGCCGGCCAGCTTCTTGTCGGCGGCGCTCTTTTCGCAGGCCGGGCTGGCGGCAGCGGCAGGAGCGGCCGACTCCTTCTCGCACTTCTTGATGAAGCTGGTCTTGGCGGCGCCCGCCAGGGCCTTGCCGTTCTTGTCCACGGCCTTGGCTTCGCAGTCGCCGGCGGCATAGGCCGAGGTGGCGAACAGGCTCAGGGCCGCAATGGCCACGCTGATCAGGGACTTCTTCATGGGACGGGCTCCTCGTGTGGTCTGGTTGGGGGCAGGGTTGCCGCGGTCGATTGCACCAGACCTCACGACGCACGGCTAGCCGTGAACGCACCTACGCACTGCGGCGATGACCGCCGGCGTTGTTTGCCCGCGAAGCGGGCGCGCCCAGCCCGACTAACGTCGGGGTTGGGCCGCGGCTTCCTGTGCTGCGTGCAGCTTCTTCACCAGCACGCGGATGAAGGCCTTGTCGAACAGATGGCGCGTGGACAGCGACAGCCGCTCCAGGCTTTCCGGTGTGAACGACACCGTGGTGGCGGGCTGCGAGACCAGGATGTCCACGCTGTGCACGCGCAGCGCCGGGTTGGGTGCGAGGTAGGCCATTTCGCCTACGGAACTGCCGGCGCCCAGCGACGCCACCGACCGCCCGTCGCGGTACACCTGCACCTGGCCCTGTGTGACGATGTGGAAGCTGTTGCCTTCCTCGCCCTTGCGGTACAGCGCCTGTCCGTAGGTGTGGCGGTGCCAGGCGGCGCGGTGCACCACCTCCCACAACTCCACGTCACCAAAGTCGGCAAAGAACTCCAGCGAACGCAGCAGCGTGAAGCGCTCGGAGTCCAGCACCTCCTGCAGCGCGCCCTGGCTCAGGCTGCTGGTGCTGAGCTTGGACAGCGCCTGCGCAAACTCGTCCCAGCTGGCCGGGCGCAACTCGCGCTCCTTGGCCAGGCTTTGTTCGATCAGCGCCTGCAGCTCGGCGGGCACACCCTCGCGCAGCGAGTGCAGCGGGGGCGGCGTGCCGTGGTAGATCTGGTGCATGATGGCCTGCTGCTGCAGGGCATCAAAGGGCGGCCGCCCGGCCACCAGGTGGTACAGCACGGCGGCCAGCGAATAGATGTCGGCCCGGCTGTCCAGCAGGTCACCGTCCAATTGCTCGGGCGACATGTAGGCCAGGCTGCCCACGCGGTAGACCTGGGTGTGGTCGGCACCCATGTTGAAGACGCTGCCGAAGTCCGTGACCTTGACGTCGCTGATGCGGTCGCCTTCCACGGTGACCAGCACGTTGGCGGGCTTCACGTCGCGGTGGATCAGGCCCTGGCGGTAGCAGTAGCCCAGCGCCATGGCGCACTTGAATCCGATTTCCACGATCTGCGTGATGGGCAGCAGCCGGTCGGCACGGCAGTAGCGGCGCAGCGTGGTGCCGGGCACGTACTCCATCACCAGGTAGGGCTCCTCGGCGTCGGCCACGGCGTCCAGGATCTGAACCACGTTCGGGTGGTTCAGCTGGCCGACCAGGCCTGCCTCGGCGGCAAAGAAGCGCTGCTGGAAGTGCGACTCGCGGGCGTCCGTGATCAGGCCCATGCGCACGCGCTTGATGGCCACGTCCTGCTTGCGGAAGGGGTCGTGCGCCAGGAAGACCTCGCTGGTCGCGCCTTCACCCAGCTTGGACTTGACCACGTACTTGCCGATGCGAGACGGCAGGCGGGGCGCCACCGCGGAAGGCGTCGGCTGATCAATGGCCAGTGTGGCGGGCGGCATCAGGGTGGCGTGGGCAGGAGGGACTCCGTGGTTATCGGCAGCGGGGGGCCGCAATGAAGGGCCGCGATGGGGTCGAGACAGGCCCGACGCAGGCCCTGGAAGAGGGGCGAAACTAGAATCGGATCCATGATCCAAGCAAAGCAGGAGTTGCGGCAGGCGCTGCAGCAGGCGTTGTCGCAACTGGCCGGGGAAGCCGGTGTCGCTGCGCCCGTGGCGGCCTTCGAGTCGCCGAAGCAGGCCAGCCACGGCGATCTGGCCATCACCGCGGCCATGCCGCTGGCCCGGCCGCTCAAGAAGAACCCGCGCGAACTGGCCCAAAGGCTGGTGGATCTGCTGAACGCCCAGCCGGCGGTGCAGCGCTGGGTGTCTTCGCTGGAAATTGCCGGCCCGGGCTTCATCAACCTGCGCCTGGCGCCGGCCGCCAAGCAGGCGGTGGTGGCTGAAGTGCTGGCTGGCGCCGGCCGCTTCGGGCTGCAGCCACCCAGCAGCCAGAAAGTGATGGTGGAGTTCGTGTCCGCCAACCCCACCGGCCCCTTGCACGTGGGCCACGGCCGCAACGCGGCTTTGGGCGACTGCATCTGCAACCTGCTGCAAAGCCAGGGCGCGGAGGTGCTGCGGGAGTTCTATTACAACGACGCCGGTGTGCAGATCAACACCCTGGCCACTTCCACGCAGTGCCGCCTGAAGGGCCTGAAGCCGGGCGATGCCGGCTGGCCGGAGTCCGCGTACAACGGTGACTACATCGCCGACATCGCGGCCGACTTCGCCGCCAAGAAGACGGTGCACGCCGACGACCGCGCCTTCACCGCCAGCGGCGACCCGGACGACTTTGCCGGCATCCAGCAGTTTGCCGTGGCCTACCTGCGCCACGAGCAGGACCTGGACCTGCAGGCCTTCGGCGTGCGCTTCGACCACTACTACCTGGAAAGCAGC
>JACCDS010465844.1_pt1 | contig 11988 bp, 4 predicted proteins | sample 7446441 | NCBI WGS metagenome assembly JACCDS01 (sample SAMN15323445, study PRJNA562643) | freshwater metagenome | isolation source: river surface water | place: USA:Blue River Watershed | collected 2017-08-17
ATGTCGCGTTCGCGCACGTTGATGCCGACCGAAATGCGTCGGCTGGTCTGCGACCGGCTGATTTGCGACGGGCCGACCGTTTCGATGCGCTTCGCTACGGCGGTAAGCGGAATCAGTTCGCCGTTCGTGCTTCGGAGCATGACGTTGCCGGCATCTGCGTCGTTTCGGTGGTCTTGGTCCAAGCGCACCGCCACGTCAAAGCGACGTTGGCCTTCGTACACGGTTCCGGCCATTCCGCCCGCAAATCCGTGTTCAATAGCTTGGCTAACCTGACTGAGGGTAATGCCGTGGTAGGCCATAGCCTGGCGATCGGGCACCCACCGGTGAAAGCGCATCCCTTGGGTCGCCTCGACCTTGACGTCGGCTGCTCCCGGAATCCCTTCGACCGCCGCAGCCATTCGGGCGGCAATAGCCGCAAGGGTGTCGAGGTCGTCGCCGTAGACCTGGAGCGCAATGTCGGACTTGGATCCGCTGATCAATTCATTGAATCGCAGCTGAATAGGTTGCGTGAATTCAAACAGCGCACCCCAAACGTTGGTCAGTTCGGCTTCCATCTTCGCGACGAGTTCTTCGCGCGTTTCGGCGCTGGTCCACTCCGACTTGGGCTTGAGCAGAATCATCACGTCGGCCGCCTCCATCGGCATGGGGTCGGTTGGAACCTCGGCGGTGCCAATCTTGCTCACCACGTGCTTCACTTCGGGGAACTTGGCCATCAGGCGTTGCTCGGCCTGGGTCGTGATGCGGGTCATTTCGTGAAGGTTGCTGCCGGTCGGAATCGACAGCTGCATCGCCAGGTCGCCCTCTTCGAGGCTCGGAATAAACACGCTGCCCAGTTGCTGAAAAACGACCAGTGTGCCCAAAAACAGGCCCACAGCCGCCGACAGAACCCATCCGCCCTTGGGAATGCTGCGGTTCAGCAGGCCCTCGTAGCGCACGCGAAGCTGGTGCATCACCTTTTCAGAGCGGTTTTCGCCCTCGCCAGGCTTGAGCACCAAGGCCGCCAGTGCCGGCACATAGGTCACGCTGAAAATCAGGGCGCCAATGAGCGCAAAACCAACCGTCTGCGCCATGGGGCGGAACATTTTGCCCTCGATGCCCGTCAACGTCAGGATGGGCACAAACACCACCAAGATGATGACCACGCCAAAGGCGGCAGACTGGTAAATGGCCCCCGCGCTCTTGGCGACCACTTCGTCGCGTTCCACCGACGGCATTCGGGCTTTGCCGTGCATCGCGGCCAGCACGGCCTCAACGACGATGACGGCCCCGTCGACCACAATACCGAAGTCAATGGCCCCCAGCGACATCAAGTTGGCCGACACCCCCGCCAACCTCATGCAGCTCAGTGCGAACAGCAGCGAGAGCGGAATCACGCTGGCCACCACGAGTCCGGCCCGAAGGTTTCCGAGCAGTAAAATCAGCACAAAAACCACGATCAAGCCGCCCTCAATGAGGTTTCGGCTCACGGTACTCAGTGCGCGGCCCACCAAATCAGAGCGGTTGAGGTAGGGTTCGATGCGAATCCCCGGAGGCAGGCTTTTTTCAATCGAAGCCATGCGGTCCTCGATCGCCTGCGTCACCTCGTAGCTGTTGGCGCCCTTGAGCATCAAGAAAATGCCGCCAACCGCTTCGCCTTTGCCGTCGCGCGTCAGCGCTCCGTAGCGCGGAGCCGAGCCAAACGATACCTCGGCGATGTCGCGCACCAGGACCGGGGTTCCGAGCACGGGACTGCTCAGCGAAACCTGCTCAATGTCTTCGAGGGTTTGGTATAGGCCCTCAAGGCGGATGTACCACGCCTCCTCAGATTTCTCGATGTAGGCTCCGCCCGCGTTTTGGTTACCCTGAGCCACCGCGTCGTACACGTCGGCCATCGTCAGCCCCACCTCGCTGAGGCGGTTGGGGTTGACGGCCACTTCGTACTGCTTGAGGAGTCCGCCAAACGAACTTAACTCCACCACGCCCGGAATGCCGCTCAGCTGGCGCTTGATTTGCCAGTCGTGAATGCTGCGCAATTCTGCCAAATCGTAGTGGTGGCCCGCGTCTACCTCTAGCGTATACTGATAAATCTCGCCAAGCCCCGTCGTAATCGGCATTAGGCTAGGACGCTCAATTCCAGCCGGAATTTGCGCTGCAGCCTGGTCGATTTGCTCGTTCACACGTTGGCGGGCAGCCATGTTGTCGACGTCGTCGCGGAACACCACGGTGACCACCGAGAGTCCGTAGCGCGACACACTGCGCACCTCTTCAACGCCTGCGAGATTGGCCATGGCCAGTTCCACGGGGTAGGTAATGAACTGCTCGACCTCTTGGGGCGCCAGGGCGGGGGCGGTGGTGACCACCTGAACCTGGTTGTTGGTGATGTCGGGTACCGCGTCAATTGGCAAGTTGACAGCACTGTACAGACCCCACGCCGCGAGCACGGCGGTTCCCAGGAATACGAGCATTTTGGCTCGCACAGAAAAATTTATAATACGTTGAATCATTGTTGCTTAGCAAAGTTAACGGACGAAGAATAGGCCGCCGGGGCGGCCGATGGGTCACGCGAACGAGCTAGGCGGGGGTCTTCGGGACCACGAACTAAGGTGGCCTTGTGGCGAACGAGAATTGTTGGTCGAAGTGAAATTGCTTGCTTCGCACTTCGTATTGAATTCCAGCCACATACGGGGTATGGGCGTTCGGTCCGGAAGCTGTATTTTTTGCACGTCTTCGGGTGCAACGTCGCATGAAGCGGGCGCAAAGTGCTGCAGGTGGTCTCCGCCCAAATCGACGCTAAACAGCTGCCACAGTATGAATTTGGGAGGGTTGGTGCCGCTGTGGTCGTGCGGAACCAGGCTATGGCCCAGCATGAGAAGGGCCGATAGTCCAAAGAGTAAGTTGCGAAAACTCGGCATCTTCATGATTCCGAGGGAGTTGATCGCACAAAGTGCCACACGCGCCACGCCATGACGGCGTTGACCAAGTAAAAAATGTACTTGGCGACAAAGGCAACGTTGCCAAACAAAATGTTTTGGTACAGCTTGAGTGAATTGTACACGAGCCAAAACACCCACGTGTCGGCATACATGCGGGGCATGTTGAGGGTTCCGCTAAAGGTGATGCCGGTGATGAGCGCCGTAACCCAGAATTTCGACACGTCTTCATCCGCAATCGGATGCGATAAAAATCCAGTAAACCCCACGTAGTTCAGGCCAAAAGCGAGTACGAAGGCTCCGGCGGCCACCACAAAGTAGTAGCGGTCGAGGGTGCGCGGAATTCGGTCGCCTTTGCGGCTCCACACCAAAAAGCTCAATGCATTGCCGATCATTGAGACGGGGTAGGTGAGAAAGGCCGCCTTGTTCCCTAAATAGTAGTCGACAATTGCTGAATTGACGCTGGTCAGCACGCCCACGGCGTTGCCCCAGTTCTTGCGCTTGGTGGCCCAGCGCGTGCCCATCATGCTGACTGCGGCTCCGACAGTACTTAATATTCCGATAGGTAGCCCCGCAACGACCGTCTTGTGAAAGCCCAGCGCGATCGACGCCGCCAGCACGGTGGTCACGCCCACGACGTCCATCCACTTGCTTTCGGTAATCTGCTTGAGGCGCGCCAACATACTATGCAAACAATATTTGGGCGAAATGGTGCGCGCCGGGTTGGCAGCCCGCAATGCGCTCTGCAGCAAGCACCGCACCGAGGGCGAATCCGCGGCGGTTGTGGGCGACGTGGGTCAGCTCAATGCGGTCAATTTCGGAATCGTACCGAACGGTGTGCGTGCCCGGAACGGGGTCTTCGCGTCGCGCTGCGATCGCTAGGGTAGCGGGCTCGGAGCCGTCGAGCGACCAGCCGTGAAGTTCTGGAAAGTAGGGGAGTAGCCCTTCAGCGAAGCTGATGGCGGTGCCGCTGGGCGCATCTTTTTTTGCGGTGTGGTGCACCTCTTCAATACTCGGGGTGTACTGGTCGCGGTACGGGGCAAAGAGTTCCGCCATTTGCCGATTGAGCTGAAAGGCGAGCTGTACGCCCAAGCTGAAGTTTGAGGCAAATACCAGTTTATTGCCCGCCTGGGCGAAGGCAGTGTTCACCCTTGGAAGCTCAGCGAACCAACCCGTAGTGCCACAGACCACGGGCGTGCCCAATGCCGCTAAGCGCTCCAGGTTGGCGACGGCCGATTCGGGTTGGGTGAATTCAATGGCGACGTCGGCACCTTGGAGGTTCCAGGCGTCAGTCGACCGTATGCGCGCCACCACTTCGTGGCCGCGCGCAACCGATTCGGCCTCAATAGCCTGACCCATTTTTCCGTAACCCAATAGGGCAATTTTTAGTGCCATGCAAACGTTAAATTCGCGCCAAAGGTAGCGTTGGGGCCAAAGGCGGGGCGAACGCGGCCGCTCAGGTTGGGCGAAACGTCAAAATCCACGAGGTGACCGGCGGCGTAGGCGTCCAAGACCTGAAAGAGGTAGCCCGCACCGACCCCAAGAACTGCGTAATCCCGACGGCGCCGGTAGTCGTTTTGAAGCGAAAAGAGCTGGTTGACCGTGAACTGCCCGTCAAATTCATCCACCGTCAGGGGGTTGCCGTCGAGCCTTAGGTCAATTGCATTGGTTAAACGCTTGTAACTGCTTTGGTTTTGGTAGAGGTAGTACCCGCTACCTGCCATGATGCCCCAGGCAATTGGAGCCTTCCAAATCTGTTTATTAAGGATTTGGCCCGCACCCGGAATAAGCGCACTCGCAATCGCCGCCTTCTCGGGCTTACCCCAAGCCCGCGGTGCACGGGCGGAATCAGATTGGGCCCAAAGAATTGGTCCGCTAATTATGAAGAGGATGAGGATGGCGCGCACGGTGGGTCAAAAGTAGGCGAGCGGTCCGATTGGAACTACTTTTGCCGACCAAATCAGCAGGTCCCGTAGCTCAGCTGGATAGAGCATCTCACTTCTAATGAGACGGTCGCGCGTTCGAATCGCGCCGGGATCACACAAAAAAAGGCGCCCAAAAGGCGCCTTTTAACGTCGGGAAGACAGGATTCGAACCTGCGACCCTCTGGTCCCAAACCAGATGCGCTACCACCTGCGCTACTTCCCGAGGGGTGCAAATGTACAAATTTTTGCTTCGAACCACGAAAGATGGCGAAAAAACCTCTGACACGTAGTGGTGATGAGTTATCAACACATTGGCTGATTTTGTGTATAAGTTTTTAAATTATTGAAAATGATTAAAATATACGAACGCAGACTCTGGTTATGCCCCAATCTAAAACTAAAATACCTCATTGTGAACCTTGGCAAAGAGTTTAAATTCATAATTTGCACCCTCGTCGAAACCTATACGAACATGAAAAAACTATACTTCTGGATTGCTGCGCTCCTCTTGAGCGTTACAAATTTTGCACAAGTCACACTCAACTCGACCACGGGAAGCACTGGCTACACTGGTTCAAACAGCTGTGGGTCGGGTGCTGCAGGAAACTGCTACATCACGTTTGCGGTGCAAAATACCTCCTCATCGCCTATTCAAATCACTGAGGTTGGTCAGTGGACTACGACGTCCAATAACGCCAATACCGTCGATCTTTACTCGAGTACGACGTCACTGAGTGGTGCCATTAGTGGCGCGTTCAGTACAACGGCCCCACCGTCAGGTTGGACTTTGGCAGCGTCAGGTACCATTTCAGGAATCACAACTGCAGGTGTCAATCCAGTCCTTACGGGTCTCAATATTGTCGTTCCTGCGGGCGCTACGATTCGATTTGCCATCCTTCCGTCGGGAACAGTTAGCTACAGCGGAACCGGCGTTGGATCTGCATCTCCCAACACGTTTTCGAACAGCGGAATCAATTTACTGGTGGGTGACGCCCAAATTGGTGGCGGATATGTGGGGTACGGTGGTGTGAACAATCCACGATTCTTTACGGGTTCCGTATCATTTGTTCCTTTAGCGCCTTGTGTGGGAACGCCAACTGGAGGTACGACCAACGCTTCATCAACGGCCGTTTGCCCCCTTCAAAACTTTACCCTCACTTTAGCTGGAGCTTCCCTCGCTTCGGGTATTTCGTACCAATGGGAATCGTCGAGCACTGGTACCGGATCATGGACTCCCATTACGGGTGCAACGGTGTCAAATCTGACTACCTCACAAACAGTTGACACCTACTACCGTTGTGCGTTGACGTGCTCGAATTCTGGGCAAACTGCATACTCTACGACCCAACAAATCACTACCCTGCCAAACCTAGCTGGCGGAACCTACACCATTGGTTCCGGCGGTTCGTACGCCAACTTTACTGCAGCATTTGCCGCTGCAGCGTGCGGTGTTTCAGGTCCGGTTGTCTTCCAAGTCCTTCCGAATTCAGGACCGTACAACGAGCAATTGACAATCAACGAGATTCCGGGAATGTCTGCTACCAATACCATCACGGTGAAGGGTAATTTCAATACGCTTACCAATTCCGTAACTACGGGTGGTTACCATACACTCTTCTTGAACGGTGCAGACTATCTGACCTTCGAAGACTTGACCATCGAAGCCGCTGGAACCACTCAGGGTTGGGGTGTACGCATGAATAACAATGCCAATCACAATACCTTTAAGCGTTGTATCATCAAGACAAGCGAGTCGTCCACTTCTTCGGCGTTTGCCGCATTGACATTGACCACGTCCGCGACTGCGGCGACCGGAACGCAGTCAGGAACTGCATCGAATCTTTTGATTGATTCGTGCCAAATTATCGGCGGTTACTATGGACTTTGCTTGAATGGTTCTGGTTTGAATCTCGCTGCAGGGCGTCCAAGCAACAACACCGTTCGCAACTCTACGATTGCGAACTTCTACCTGTACGGCATTTACGCCTACGGACAGAATGATCTTAAGATTGAGAACAACGACATCAATCGTATTTCTCGTGCTACGGTGTCCACGTGCTACGGTCTGTACATCTACGGCCGCAACCCTGGATTCCGCTTTACTGCAAACCGAATTCACGACCTCGGTGGTACTGCAGGGGTGACTAATTTCACCGGTTATCTGATCTACGGTAGCAGCCTAACAGGAACTGCCTCGAACCGTATTCTGGTTGCCAACAATGCAATTTACAACGTCAATAACGGTACGTCTACCGTCTACGGCCTGTACATGCTTTCTACAGACACTGCAGACTTTTACCACAATACGTTAGATTTTAACAACTCAACTGCTACCACTACAGGTACGGTGTACGGTGCATACTTCTCAGGTAACCTGAACAGTGTGAACTTCAAGAACAACTTGATTAGTATCGCCTCGCCTGGTACCGGAGCGAAGTACTGCCTCTACAATGCATCGACAACAGCACTCGTCACTTCAAACAATAACGGATTCCACTTTAATAACCCAGGTGGAACCTTGAACTTCGTTGGTGCACGCTCTACTACCGCGCGATACGCTACTGTCTCTGACTGGACTGCCGCTACGGGAGCTGATGCAAACAGCTTTGGCTCAAATCCTTTGTACATAAATGTTTCCACGGGAGACGTGACTCCTGGAGCATTTGCTTACAACAATTCAGGCGCACCAGTATTTGGATCTGTTCCTGCAGATATCAATGGTGCAGCTCGCAGTGCAACAACTCCAGACATCGGAGCGGTAGAGTTTACACCTACGGGCTGCCCTGCACCATTTGCGGTAACTGTTTCAAACGTACGCGCAAGTTCTGCCCAAGTGTCCTTTACATCACTTTCAAGCGCCGTAGACCTTCAGTGGGGTCCCAAGGGCTTCACTCCAGGGACCGGTCAAGGCCAAACAGTTTCGACTACGACGTACACGATGACGGGTCTTGCTTCGTACACGGCATACGACCTCTACTTGTCAGGCAACTGTGGTCCTGGTCAAACATCTGTGTGGGTTGGGCCGTACAGCTTTGTAACTCCAGTGCAAATTGGTTGGACCGAAAGCTTCAGCTCTGGTTATGATCCGTTGGCTTCGGTGCCGAAGCCAATGCTTTGGTCTGAGCTCAATGGCCCGGCTTCAAACCCAACGGTAATTGCCTCAAACACGTCCGCGTGGATGGAAGGCGGTTGGCTCAATAGTGGCTCGACTGGGGCAATTGAAAACGCGGTACCGGTGACCTCTTCTGCCACGCAAGGTTGGACAGTCACACCAACGATCGACCTCGGCGATGTGGCGCACACCACCTACTTTGAGTGGGATATGGGATTGACCAATGGCGGAACTGCAGCCGGTGTAATGGGCCTCGATGACTCTGTGATGGTCGTAATTTCTACGAACAATGGAGTTACGTGGAACCGCAGTTCGGCACTTAAGAAGTACCACCGCATGAGTGGCGTGGGTCCATTCGGTGGTCGCTATTCGTTGAACTTGAGTTCATACACGGGACTCGTGAAGATTGGATTTTATGTTGAAAGTTTGACATCTAGTGCCGCGCATCCGTTTGCAACGTCGTACGATGTACATGTGGACAACGTAGCCTTAGTCGCAACGCAGTCACCTTGCTTGGTTCCTGATGTGACGTTAGCCACCACAGCTACCTCGGCTACCGTCTCGTGGACACCAGCTGCAACAGGTGGTCAGATTGCTTGGGGACCTGTAGGATTCAACATTGGTTCTGGTGCATCAGGTGCCAACCAGGCCGCAGCTTCAACCAATCCGTACACCATCACAGGCTTGACGCCGGGCACAGGATATCAAGTCTACTACCAAACTGCGTGCGGTACTACCGCAGGTCAGTGGGTTGGTCCGTTCACCTTTAGCACTCCATGTTTGAGTGCAATGAGCGGTGCCTACACAGTAGATTCTAGCGGAACCGGGGCAAACAACTTTACCACCCTCGCAGCGGCGGTCAATGCCCTGAGTGTATGTGGAGTCTCAGGTCCTGTTACGCTTACACTTGCCGGTTACGAGCACACTGGTGGTCTGAACTTAGCTCTGATTCCAGGTGCGAGCGCGACCAACACGGTGACCTTCCAAGGTGCAGCAGCAGGTGGTTCCGTAATTAAAGGAACCGTGGGTCAATTTGGCGCAGTAGTGTTCAACGGAACAAAGCACGTGACCATTCAGAACCTCACCGTCAATGCACCGACCATGTCGGGTGTCATCCTAACCGGTTCAGCTGAGTACATCACGATCCACAACAACAGCATTCTTTCTGACACGATCGGAACATCCTCAACGGTCGCGGCGATTGCCTCGACGGCAAATTTGACTTCGGTCACGGCCTATGGTAACAATGCAGACCACATTACCATTACCGACAATGTGTTGAAGGGTGGCTACTACGGTATCCGGTTTAACGGTACAAGTACGACAGTTCGGAACTCTGACATCAACATTTCGGGTAACACTGTTTCAAAGGTTTACTACTACGGTATCTACACCTACTACATAGATGATCTCAAGTTAAACGACAACGTGGTGGACAACTTCCGGAATACGTTTAACTACGCTATTTATGCCTACTATGTAAACGGTGCTCAAGTACAGCGTAACGTAACTAATTCGTACTACTACGGACTCACGCTAGGCTACTTGAACAATACGGCTAAACCAGCAGTCAATTCAATTGTGGCGAATAACATGTTCAACGCTACCAACAGCTACGGTGCGTACTTCCCGTATCCGCGCTACTTGAACATGTACAATAACACTATGAAGGGTTCGAGCTACGGTTGCTACATGCTTACTTCAACCACCACACTTCAAGCCAAAGTGCTTGATATGCGAAATAATATCTTCCAGGGTGGAACCTACGCGTTCTACTTCAGCGGAACCACGATGGACTCCGTAACAATGGACTACAACGTATACAATCACGGAGGTACTACGTTCGTATGGTACGGTGCGGCACGGGCAAACCTTGCCGCTTGGCAGACCGCCAACCCAACCCTGAACGCCAACTCGTCAACCAACCCTGTCATCTTTGCGGGTCTTGACGACCTGCACGTGGTAAATGGTGGTCCAAACAACTTGGGCACCCCTATTGCTGGTATTACGGTTGACGTGGACGGCGACGTGCGTTCAACTACTACCCCTGACATTGGTGCCGACGAGTATACTCCAATTGACTTTGATATGTCTCTTGAAATGATTCAAGGCATTGCGGGCTGTGGTGACTCTAATGCGTACGCCACGGTAGTTGTCAAGAACCGCGGTAATGTTGCGGCCACAGCGTTCACGGCAACGGTTGAACTCAACGGTCCAAACGGCACGACGACGCAGCAAACGGCCTTGACTGGTGTTTTGTTGCCAAGCTTTGCTTCAGATACTCTTCAGGTTGGACCGTTCAACACCTACGCCGGCGGAGCGTTCGCCGTTCAAGGTTGGGTAACTTACGCCAACGACCAGGTCGCATCAAACGACTCACTGAACGGCGGGGTGCGCAATACCACCTCGGTAATTCCAGCTACGGTAACTCAGACCCCGGTCTGCTTCAATGCGGATTCAGTGACCTTTGTGGCCAATGCTGTTCCTGGTGTGCGCTACGCGTGGTACCCCACTGCTACTGACACTGTAGCGATTGTTGATGGCGACAGTTTGACGGTTGTATTGGACCCCAACGCAACCTACTACCTGGGCTACCGTTCGTCGATTGATACCCTTGTACAGAATGTTGGTACCCTTACGTCTACCGGGACCAATATCACTCCGTACAAGACGTACTTCCACGACGGCCGTGCACAGTACATTATCTACGCCGACGAGCTGCAAGCTGCACTTGGTGGTCCGAATCCATCGCTTATCAGTGGAATTGCGTTTGATGTAGTAACTGCTGCGGCACAGGGAATGAATGACTTTACGGTGAAGGCCGGCAACATTCCGACGATTCCGACTTCGGGCTACATTGACAATACTGGTTTCACTACGGTGTTTAATACGGCGACGTACAATGCTGTGGCTGGATGGAATCTACACAGCTTTAGCACGCCTGTCCTATGGGATGGAGTCAGTGACTTCTGTGTTGAGGTGTGCTTTAACAACACTTCATTCACCACGAACTCTTCTGTTCGCTACGAAACGTTAACACGCAAGGGTACCATCGACGGTTTTACTGACGCCGGTGTTCTCAGTGGATGTACGCCCGGTGTAGTGGGGTCCGCTCATTCAAACAACCGTCCAAACTTTAAGCTTGTCGCTGAAGCTCAGGCATGCTCGAATCTTCGTCTGCCGGTAAGCGCACTCGTTGATTCGACGACCGCAACTGCAGTAGCAACCTTCGCTGAGGTGGATCCTGCCACTGGAACCTTTGAGTTCTACGCCAACAATTCAACGGGAACTAGCTTCACGTGGACCTACGGCGACGGTAACTCAGGAAGCGGTGATACGGCAACCCACAGCTACGGCGGACCTGGTGTATTCACCGTGACGCTTGTAGTGACCGACTCGACCTGCAACACGGCTGATACGACCACCTTTACGGTGACTTCGCACATCGGCCTCGACGAGAATGCCCTGGGTCAAACCCTAGCGGCCTTCCCGAACCCCAACAGCGGCCAGTTCACGGTGCGCATCGCGGGTAGCGCGGCCTTTGAAGGCCAACTCGAGGTGCTGAACTTGATGGGCCAGGTTGTTTCGGCTACCTCGGTCGACAAGCGAAGCGCGACGCTCGACGTCAATCTTGACCTGAGCAACTACGCCAAAGGCATCTACATGGTCCGCTTGAGCGGGGCAGAGGGCCAGGCGGTACTTCGGGTGGTGGTGCGGTAATCCGCCCTAATCCCACGGTCAAAAATGCAAGACCGCCCGAACAATCGGGCGGTCTTTGTATTTGTTGTACCTTTGCACCCGCATAACGTCCGCCTTGCCGCCTTAAGGGGCTTCGGTTCCGAAGGGAGGAAAGTCCGGACATCACAGAGCACCGCGCTACCTAACGGGTAGGCAGTTTGAGGGGCAACCCAATGACTGACAGCTAGTGCCACAGAGAGGGAAACCGCCAACGGAGCATCGTATGAGTAACGGGGGCAAGGGTGAAAAGGTGGGGTAAGAGCCCACCAGCGTCAGGAGCAATTCTGATGGCTTGGTAAACCTC
>JACCDS012081150.1_pt1 | contig 11988 bp, 7 predicted proteins | sample 7446441 | NCBI WGS metagenome assembly JACCDS01 (sample SAMN15323445, study PRJNA562643) | freshwater metagenome | isolation source: river surface water | place: USA:Blue River Watershed | collected 2017-08-17
GTGCCGACGCCGGCGCCCTTGCGCACGTATTCCTGGATCTCGTTGGTGACGTGGGGGATGACCTGCACGGTCTTGCCCAGGTAGTCGCCGCGTCGTTCCTTTTCCAGCACGGTCGTGTAGACCTGGCCGCTGGTGAAGTTGTTCGACTTGCGCATGCGCGTCGTGATGAAGCGCTCGTAGTGGCCGAGGTCGAGGTCGGTCTCGGCGCCGTCATCGGTCACGAAGACCTCGCCGTGCTGGAACGGCGACATCGTGCCCGGGTCCACGTTCAGGTACGGGTCGAGCTTGATGAGGGTGACTTTGAGGCCGCGCGATTCGAGGATCGCTGCCAGTGACGCCGCGGCGATGCCCTTGCCCAGGGAGGACACCACACCGCCGGTGACGAAGACAAATTTGGTCATGTCAAGCGGCCCTCCCTTGCCGATGCCCCGCTCATGGCGGAGGGGCACCTTACAGGAGGGCCGTGGTGGTAAAACGAGATTATAGGATTGCCGCGTGACGGTGCGTGCGTTCAGGTGAGTGTCGGGCTCCAGAGGTCCCGGCGTGCGTGTGCCTGCAGCGTGTCGAGCACCTGCTCGGCCGACATGGGCGAGGCCAGGTGGTAGCCCTGCAGGGTGTGGCACCCCAGCGATTTCAGCCGTTGGGCCTGGTGGTCGTTTTCCACGCCTTCCGCTGTGCAGGGCAGGCCGAGCGCATAGGCCATGTGCACGATGGCGCGCAGCATGGCGTCGCCCTTCGAGGGCGCCTCCGCCTGCAGGGGATGCACGAAGCTGCGATCGATCTTCAGTCCGTCGAAGGCCATGCGCTGCAGGTAGCCCAGGGCGGAAAAACCGGTGCCAAAATCGTCCAGGATGAGCATCACGTCCAGGGACTTGAGGAGGTCCAGCACCGGTCCGGCCGAGGCTTCGTCCATCAGGGCCGTTTCCGTGATTTCCAGTTCAAGGCGCCGAGGCGGCAGGCCCGAGAGCCGCAAGGCACGCTGCACTTGGGCCACCAGGGCCGGGCTGCTGAGCTGTCGGGCCGAGAGGTTGACCGCCAGGCGCGTGTGATCGGGCCACAGGGCGGCGTCCCGGCAGGCCTGTTCGAGCACCCACGCGCCGATCGGGACGATGTGGCCGGTGCGTTCGGCCAGGGCAATGAAGGTGTCGGGGGCGATCACCCCGAGCTCGGGGTGGGTCCACCGCAGGAGCGCTTCCGCACCGACCGCACGGCCCTCCTGCGCGTCGAACAGGGGTTGGTACGTCAGGTGCAGTTCACCCCGCTCGGCGGCCCGTGCGAGGTCGTGGGTCATCCGGGCCTGCTGCTTCACCAGGCGGCGGGTGTTTTCGTCGATGAGCAGGACCCGGCCCCCCCCTGCAGCCTTGGCCGCGTGCAACGCGATGTCGGCGGCTTGCAGCAGATCCTGCGGGGTCCGGGCATCCGAGGGGGCGCAAGCCAGGCCGATGCTGGCGCCTACCTCCAGCTGGAGATCACCGATCTGGTGGGACTCGGACACCTGGGCCAGCAATCTCCGGGCCGACGAGACCAGGGTGTCCTGGGTCGGTGGGGGCGAAATGCCCAGGGCAAATTCGTCGCCGCCCAGCCGGAACCAGCGCCCGGCGTGCAGGGGCAGGGTGTCCAGGCGCCGGGCGACCGACTGAAGCAACCGATCGCCCACCATGTGGCCGTGGGCGTCGTTGACCTGTTTGAAGCCATCGAGATCGAGCAGCAGCAAGGCGACAGGTCGGGCGCCAGGGGTTCCCGCGGGCCCGAGCCGCTCGTCCAGCCAGGCGCGCAGGCTGCGGCGGTTGCCCAGCTCGGTGAGGGTGTCGGTGCCGGCCAGATGGGTCAGGGCCTGTTCGTTCAGGTGGGTTTCGCTGACGTCGACGGCCGAGCCGCGCCACCCGCAGAGGAGTCCCTGCCGGTCCGTCAGCGGTTTGGCGCCGAAGGACCACCAGCAACTGCGCCCCTCCACTTCCAGCGGGACGGTGGTGTCGCGGAAAGGTCGTCCGGCCCGCAATCGGTCGGACAGGGTGAGGATGGCCGACCAGCTGGCTTGGGTGCCCGGCCGGGCGTGTGATCCCAGCGCTTCGGTCAGCAGGATCTGATGGAGCGATCCGGTCCGACCCAGGCCCGTCACCATGCTGACCGAGGCGTGTGTGAGGCGCCCTTCGGCATCGCATTCCCAGAACCAGTCGCGCGAGGACAGTTCGATGTCGTTGAGCACCAGGGCCAGGTTTTCGCTTTGCCGCTCGGCCTCGAACTCCGCCAGCCCGCGTCGCATGAGGTCGCGCGAGGCTTCCAGGCTGCCCTTGAAGGTGGCCACGAAGTACAGCCCGCATCCCACCACGAGTGCAAATCCGAACAGGGGCGGAAGCCAGGTGGCCAGTTGCACGGTGACGGCCAGGTAGGTGAGGATCCAGCACAGTGCGACGGGGGGCAGGCGGTTGTAGGTGACCAGCTCCGAGCTGAGCACTCCGGCACCGACGATGACGACGAACAGCCGCAGGGCCTCGCTCTGGGCCTGCTGGTAGATCCACAGCAGGGGCAGCGCGAACAGCAGCGCCGTCACCACGGCTTGGGCACACAGCCAGCGCAGCCTCATGCGGGTGTGCGGATGTCCCTTGCGCGTCCAGATCGGCAGCCAGAATTTGGATGTGGGATTCAGGGCGATCGCGGCCAGCCAGGCCCCGCCGCCCGCGGTCGACAGGGTCGGATGGGCGCACAGGGCCACCAGAACGGTGGCCAGCCAGAGCAGCAGGGCATCCGTGGCCCGCGGGGTGCTGAACGGCTCGATCTGCAGGTCGATCAGGCGTGCACGGTCGTGGGGGCTGCCGTGCGGCAGCGTCCAGTGGCGCTGCAGCCACGGCAGCGCCCGAGCGGGAGACAAGGCACGAAGACGGACGCCAGGCAGCATGGAGGACGAAGAGTCGACGCCCGATACTGCTGGAGCGCGTGAAGTGTTCAGGCCGCGAATGTAGGGCCTGGAACCGGGTGTTACCGCCCGGTGAATCGGTGCATTCGTGTCCGGTTGTTACCGGATGGCGCGGCGCCGATGGCGGTCGGGTCAGAACTCCAGGTTGTCGATCAGGCGGGTGCGTCCCAGTCGAGCCGCCCCCAGGGCCACCAGGGGGGCTCCTGCCTTCAGCTCCTCTGGCGAGGGCGGCAGGAGGTCGTGGCGACGCCGGACCGTCAGGTAGTCTGTGTGCCAGCCGTGGGCCTGCAAGGCGGTGCAGGCGGCTTGTTCCAGTGCGGCGAGGTCGAGCGCTCCAGCGCGGACCTGCAGCGACAGCTCCCGCAGTGCCATCGACAGGCGCAGGGCCTCCTGCCGTTCGGCCTCGCTGAGGTAGCCGTTGCGCGAGGACAGGGCCAGTCCGGTTTCTGAACGGCGGGTTTCACCGGCCACGATCTCGGTCGGCAGTGCCAGTTGTGCCGCCATGCGGCGCAGCACCAGAAGCTGCTGGTAGTCCTTCTTGCCGAACACCGCCCAGCGGGGCTGGACCAGGTGGAGCAGTTTCAGGACCACCGTGCACACCCCCACAAAAAATCCGGGACGAAAGTGGCCTTCCAGGAGGTTGGCCAATTCCGGATCGGGGTGCACCTTGTAGGTCTGCGGTTGAGGGTACAGCTCGGATTCGGCGGGGGCAAACACCAGGTCGCAGCCCGCCGCTTCCAGCAGTTCACAGTCGCGGGTCAGCGTGCGCGGGTACTGGTCGAAATCCTCGTGGGGGGCAAACTGGAGCCGGTTGACGAAGATGCTGGCCGCCACCAGACCCTCCGGGCCGGCCAGTTCGCGGGCCTGACGCACGAGGGCCAAGTGCCCTTCGTGCAGGTTTCCCATGGTGGGGACAAAAGCCACGGGGACGGGTGAGGCGAGGTGCGCGCGCAGTTCGGCGACGGTGTGCAGGACGATCATGGTCTCGGGGGCCGGGTTCAGGAGGCGCTGTAGCTGTGGGCAACCGGATCGGGAAAGGATCCGTCCTTGACGGCGGTGACGTAGGCACGCAGAGCCGCTTCGACGGAGTCGTGGCCCGAAAGGAAGTTGCGCACGAATCGGGGCAGGCGCCCGCGGGTGATGCCCAGCATGTCGTGCAGCACCAGCACCTGACCGGCGGTGCCCGGGCCGGCGCCGATGCCAATGGTCATCAGCTGGGGGTTGTCGGCCTGAACCGCTTCGGCCACGGCGCTGGGCATGAGCTCCAGCACCATCATGGTCGCGCCAGCCTCGGTCAGTTCCCGGGCGTGTTGGCGCAGGGTGGCGGCACCGGCTTCGTCGCGGCCCTGGATGCGGTAACCGCCCAGCGCGTGCACGCTCTGGGGCGTGAGGCCCAGGTGTGCGCAGACCGGCACGCCCCGTTCGGTGAGGAAGCGCACGGTCTCGGGGGTCCAGTGACCGCCTTCGAGTTTGACCATGTGGGCGCCCGCCTGCATGAGCGCGGCGGCGCTGGCCATGGCCTGCGCCGGGCCTTGCTGGTAGCTGGCGAACGGAAGGTCGGCGATCACCCACGCCGCCCCACCACGAAGGCCGCGCACCACGCACTCGGTGTGATAAATCGTCTGTTCCAGCGTGACCGGCAGGGTGCTGGAGTGCCCCTGCACGACCATGCCCATCGAGTCACCGATCAGCAGACAGTCCACCCCGGCCTCGTCGGCCAGTTTGGCGAAGGTGGCGTCATAGGCCGTGAGCATGGCGATCTTCTCGCCACGGGCCTGCAGGGCACGCAGTGCGTGCAGGGTCATGGGCTTGCGGGCGTCGGGGCCGGGGACGGGCTGGGCGTGGCTGCTCATCGGATCTCCTGAGGGACGTCGTCAAGCCAAGTCGGACTTGGGTGGGCGCGGATTCTAGCCAGCCCGCATGTCCCTAAACTGAAGAGCCTCCCCCACACGACGGCCCTGGCCCCTCCCATGGAAAAACCCCACGCCCCTTCTTGCGAACGCAACCGCGACGTCATCCTGGCGGTGCTGCGGGATCACCTGCCGCAGGACGCCTCGGTCCTCGAGGTCGGCAGCGGCACCGGGCAGCACGCGGTGTATTTCAGCCAGGCCTTGCCTGCGGTGCGGTGGCAGTGTTCGGAGCGGGCCGAGGCGCTGCCGGGCCTTTCGCTCTGGGTGGACGAGGCGGCACGTCCGAACCTGCCGTCCGCCCTTGAACTGGACGTGGCACGCACAGACTGGCCCTTCGTGTGTGCCGGCCGGCGTTTCGACGCTGTGTTCACGGCCAACACCCTGCACATCATGGGTTGGCCGCAGGTCGTCTTGCTGTTCGGAGGCCTGCCGGACGTGCTGGCGCCGGGCGGGCGACTGGTCGTCTACGGCCCTTTCAATCGAGGGGGGCGTTTCACCAGCGACAGCAACGCGGCCTTTGATGGCTGGCTCAAGCGCGTGGATCCGGCCCGGGGCCTCCGGGATGCCGAAGCGGTGGACGCCCTGGCCCGGCGGGCAGGCCTGTCCTTGATCGAAGACCGCGACATGCCCTCGAACAATTCCTGCCGGGTCTGGCGCCGCGACTGAGGCGCACCGGGGGGGACTCGGCACGTTCCCGATGGAGCCGGTGAGCGCCTATTGCGGGGTGTATCTTTTCGTGGGTCGCGGATTCCCTGCGGTGCCGGCCGTGTTTCCCCTATGGCCACGCGCTGGAATGGCGGCGCTCGCCGGCCCCCGACCGATACGCGATTGGACACACAAGCCGCCATCGACTCACGAATGCACAACGGTTCTGAAACCGCCTGCTTCACAGAATGAAAACAGGCGGCCACAGCGTCGAAACAAACCTTGCACAGGCCGCCACTTCCGGCTTTTCCGCCTGCGGGCGGGCCGGACCATGTGGCTCCCGGCTCCATCCGCGGGCCGTTGCGCACCGCGAAGGTGTGTCTGTCGAGGCTGTTCATGCTCCATCCCTTCCTGTTTCCCTGGCGAACCCTGGCGGCTGTGGCCGCGGTTTGCACCGCCTTGTCTGCTTGTGGCGGGGGCGGTGGCGCGGTCTCTGCCACGTCCTCGTCCAGCGAGCCGGTGGCCGATGCCGGGGCGGGAGGGGGCTCTGGCGGTTCCGGTGCATCCGGTACCTCGGACACGTCCAGCGGGACTGGAACTTCCGGGGCCGTGTCTGGCACCGGGTCGGTTCAGAACCCGATCCTGTTCGTCACGCAGGTGCCGGTGTCCACCGACTTTGCGGCGCGGGTGTCCACCTTCGGCAACCACCGGGCTTCGATCGCGCTGGCCCCTCGTGGAGGCGATCTGGTGATCCGCTATCCGGATGGCACCCTGCGCAAGCTGACCGAAGAAGCTGGCTACGGCATGTCCGGCCTGCAGGGCGCACAGGCGATCGCCGTGCGCGAGCCCTCGGTGCATTGGAGCGGGACCAAAGCCTTGTTCAGCATGGTGGTGGGGGCGCCGACGGCGCGGTACGTCGAGACCTCCGCGCGTTGGCAGATCTATGAAGTGTCCGGTCTGGGACAGGGGGAAACCGTCCAGATCACCAAGGTGCCTCGTCAGCCGTCCGAGTACAACAACGTCTCGCCGATCTACGGCACCGACGACCGCATCCTGTTCACCTCCGACCGCCCGCGCGGCGGCGAGGCGCACCTGTATCCGCAGCTCGATGAGTACGAGAGCACGCCCACGGTCACCGGCCTCTGGAGCCTGGACCGGACCAGCGGGGACCTTCGCCTGCTCAACCATGCAGTCAGTGGTGCGTTTTCTCCTTCCATCGACAGTGCCGGGCGGGTGATCTACACGCGCTGGGACCACCTGCAGCGCGACCAGCAGGCCGATGCCGGCACCTACGGCGCGTTCAACCACGCCGACGAAACCGCCGGTGCGGCCCGCCAGGCTGCGGCGGAGGTCTTTCCGGAGCCCCGAAGCCCCAGCACCAGCGTGTTCGGGGCCGTCAACGGACACACCTTCAACCAGTTCACCCCCTGGGAGGTCAACGAGGACGGCACGGGCGAAGAAACCCTCAACCACATCGGTCGCCACGAACTGGTGCCAGGGGGCTTCGACCGCACGTTCACGGCGGATCCTGCGCTGCGCTCCTTCGGGAGTGCCGGGTTCACCGCCAACCGCAAGACCATCCGCGGGGACGGCGGCATCTTCCAGGTGCGGGAAGATCCCGCCCATCCGGGCACCTACTTCGGCCTCTACGGGCGGGAGTTCGGTGAGCTGGGCGCCAGCCAGATCGTCAAGTTCCAGGGCGGCGTGGGCATGAATGCGGAGGCCATGACCTTCACGGACGCCTCCGATCCGACGCATGCCGGTGGACGCTTCCGGAACCCGCTGCCGCTCTCCGACGGGCGCCTGATCGCGACGCATTCGCCCAGCTCCACAGTGACCACGTCACCCGAAATGGAATTCACCCTCAAGGCCCTGACGCTGGACGCCGCGACGGGTCGCTACAGCGCGGGGACCTCGCTCACCGGCGGCATCCGCAAGAGCATCAGCTGGTACGACCCCGACACGCTGCGCAGCTTCAACGGCAAGCTGTGGGAGCTGGAAGCGGTCGAGGTGGTGGCGCGACTGCGGCCCACGGCGCGCACGGCCAAGGCCCTCGAAGCGCCGGAGAAGAGCATCTTGTCGGAGGAGGGTGTCGACGAGGCCGCGTTGCGGTCCTGGCTGCAGCGCAACGACCTGGCCCTGATCGTCACCCGCAACCAGACCTCCCGCGATCGGGCCGATCGGGAGCAGCCCTACAACCTGCAGGTGCCGGGGGGGGTCAAGACCGTGGGCAACACCGGGAAGGTGTACGACATCGCGCACTTCCAGATCCTGCAGGCCGATCAGGTGCGAGGTTATGACGGCAAGGAGGGGCGGCGCGCCATCGCCCAACCGGCGCGAGGGACCGTTGGCCAGAATGCCCCCAACACCACCGGTCCGACCGGCAGCGTGAAAATCGCGGCCGACGGGTCAACCGCCGCCTTTGTGCCGGCTCGCCGCGCCCTGACCTGGCAGACGACCGACACCGGTGGGAACGCCGTGGTGCGTGAGCGCCTGTGGGTGACGTTCCAGCCGGGCGAGGTGCGCGTGTGCGCCTCCTGTCACGGGGTCAACCAGACGGATCAGGCCGGTCAGGGGGCGCCCGTCAACAAGCCCGAGGCCTTGCGCACCTTGCTGCGGCATTGGAACACCCTGCCCAAGTGAGGGGGGGATCGGCCTGCGGCGCACTCCTGCGGCATTTTTCGGGCCGGATAATGCCGGGCGCACCCCCGCGCCGGGTCCTGCCCACCTCAAGAGCCGCCCATGCCGAACCTGCCTTCTCTGTCGTTTCGATCCTGGTTCGCCTGGGGGGTGATCGGCCTGGCCTGGAGCGCGAGCGCCCAGGCGGCAGGGACCGAGGGGCCGGTGCTGCGCCACCCGATCCTCTTCGCGACGCAGGTGCCTTGGATGATCGACTTCGCCGCGCGCATGTCGACCTTCGGCAATCACCGATCGGGCATCGGGCAGGTGCCCCGGGGCGGCGATCTGGTGGTCCGCTACCCGGACGGCACGCTGCGCCGACTCACGGCCGAGGCGGGGTTTGGATCGGACGGCCTGCAGGGCGCCCACGCGATCGCCGTGCGCGAGCCTTCGGTGCATTGGAGCGGTCAGAAGGCCTTGTTCAGCATGGTGGTCGGCGCGCCCACACGACCGGGCGTCGAGGACCGGACCCGCTGGCAGATCTATGAGGTGACCGGGCTGGGCCAGGGGGAGACGGCGCAGATCCGCAAGGTGGAGAACCAGCCGGCCGAGTACAACAACGTCTCGCCGATCTACGGCACCGACGACCGCATCCTGTTCACTTCCGATCGACCCCGGGGCGGTGAGGCCCACCTGTACCCGCAGCTCGACGAATACGAGAGCACGCCCACCGTCACCGGCATCTGGAGCCTGGATCGCCCAAGTGGACACCTGCGGCTGCTGACGCATGCCGTCAGCGGGGCGTTCACCCCGATCATCGACAGTGCGGGGCGGGTGATCTACACGCGCTGGGACCACCTGCAGCGCGACCAGCAGGCCGAGGATCCGGGTTGGCGCGCCTTCAACCGAGCCAGCGAGGCCGAGGACGCGGCCACCACGGCGGCGGCCGAGGTGTTCCCGGAACCGCGGGAGGCCTCGACAAGCGCCTTCGGGCCGGTCAACCGTCACCTGTTCAACCAGTTTTCCCCCTGGGAGATCCACCAGGACGGGACCGGTGAAGAAACCCTCAACCACATCGGCCGCCACGAGCAGCTGCTGGGCGGGCTGGACCGCACCTTCAATGGCGACGCGGCCCTGTCGGCCTATGTGGGCACGGGCCATTCGGCCAACCGGAAGCTCATCCGCGGGGACGGCGGCATCTTCCAGGTGCGCGAGGCCCCCAGCCAACCCGGGACCTACTACGGCATCTACGGCCGCGAGTTCGGGGAGTTGGGGGCCAACCAGATCGTCCGGTTCGAGGGCGGGGTCGGCGTGAACCCGGAGGCCATGGCCTTCACGGACGTCACCGATCCCGGTCTGGCGGGCGGGCGCTTCCGGAGCCCGCTGCCGCTCGGCGACGGGCAGATGATCGCCGTGCACACCCCCAGCACCACGATCTCGGCGGCCTCCCCGGTGCACTTTTCGATCAAGCTGCTGACTCCGCAGCCGGACGGACGGTATGTGGCCGGTGCGGCCCTCACCGGGGGCCTCACCAAGTCGGTGAGCTGGTACGACCCCGGCACGCTGCGGCAATTCAGCGGGTCGCTGTGGGAGTTGGATCCGGTCGAGGTGGTGGCGCGTCCCCGTCCTGCCGCGCGGGTCGAGGCGCCGCTTGAAGCCCCGGAAAAGAGTGTCTTCAAGGAAGAGGGCATCGACGAAAAAGCCCTGAGGTCCTGGATGGCGGCCCGCGATCTGGCCTTGATCGTCACGCGCAACCAGACCAGCCGTGACCGGGCCGACCGCCAGCAGCCCTTCAATCTGCGCGTGCCGGGCGGCACCCGCACGGTGGGCGGGCCGGGCAAGGTCTACGACATCGCGCACTACCAGATCCTGCAGGCCGATCAGGTCCGCGGGTATTCCGGCCGTGAAGGGCGCCGTCCGATCGCCCAGCCGACCCGGTCGACCTCGAAGGTGAATGCGCCCAACACCGCCGGGCCAGTGGGCAGTGTGAAGATCGCCGCCGATGGCTCCACCGCCGCTTTTGTGCCCGCCCGGCGCGCGCTGACCTGGCAGATCACCGACCCGGCGGGCCACGCCGTGGTGCGTGAGCGCCTGTGGGTGACGTTCCAGCCCGGAGAGGTGCGCGTGTGCGCCTCCTGCCATGGAGTGAACCGTGCCGACCAGGCCGGGCAGCCCGCCCCGACCCAAAAGCCTGAGGCGCTGCGCACCCTTTTGCGCCACTGGGCCCGGTTGCCCAAATGACCCGGGGCCTGACGGCCCCTGAGGATCAGACGATGCGGTCGTCGACGGTCGCGATCTTGCGCAATCCCTCGTAGCGCACCGAGTCCACCAGCAAGGGGTGGCTGGCGTCGCCGCCGTCCCAGCGCGGCTCCTCGATGCCCTCGAACACCTCGCGCAGGCGCTCCCCCCAGGTGTCGCGGATCATCTTGAAGTAGGGGTTGTGCTCGTCGATGCAGACGATGCGGTCGCTCTGCAGCGCGCCGGCCTGGTAGACCAGCAGGTCCAGCGGCATGCCCACGCTCAGGTTGGACTTGATGGTCGAGTCCATCGACACCAGGGCACACTTGGCGGCCACGTCCAGCGGGGTGCCCGGGTGGAGCATGCGGTCGAGGATGGGCTTGCCGTACTTGCTTTCCCCGATTTGGAAGAAGGGCGTCTCGCGCGTGGCTTCGATGAAGTTGCCGGCCGAGTAGACCAGGAACAGCCGCATGGCCTCGCCGGCGATCTGGCCGCCGAAGATCATCGAGCAGTTGAAGTCGATGCCGTTGGCCTTGAGGGCCGGGCCATCCTGTTCGTACACGCGGCGCACGGCCGAGCCCAGCACGCGGGTGGCGTCGAACATGCTTTTGGCATTCCAGATCGAGATCGGTTCGTCGTCGCCGTTGGGGATCTTTTCGGTCTGCAGGATCTCGCGCACGGACTGCGCGATGCTCAGGTTGCCAGCCGACAGCAGGCACATGAAGCGATCGCCCGGCTTCTCGTAGACCATCATCTTGCGGAAGGTGCTGATGGCGTCCACCCCGGCGTTGGTGCGGGAGTCCGAGAGGAAGACGAGGCCGGCGTTGAGCCGGATGCCGACGCAGTAGGTCATGGGCGTTCCGAGGGCAGGGTCAGGGGGCGGAGGTTCCGGTGGCCAGCGCGTGGAGGCGGTAGAGCGCGTCCAGCGCGGCGCGGGGCGTAAGGGTATCAGGGTCGAGTGACGCCAGGGCTTCGAGCGCGGCTTGCTGTTCAGGCGCCACGGGTGGCGCTGCGGGTGCCGTGGACGGTGCGGCGTTCGGCGAGTGTGGGGCGATGCCGAGGTCGCCGTCGCCTTGCGTTCGTTTCAGAGAGGCCTGCTCCTCGGGCGCCGAAGCCGACACGGCATCCGGTGCGCCGAACAGGTCGATCTGGGTTTCTCCCGCATGCTGCTGGGCTTCGAGGGCTTCCAGCGTCGTGCGTGCCTGGCGCAGCACCGAGCCGGGCATGCCCGCCAGCCGCGCCACCTGCACACCGTAGCTGCGGCTGGCCGGGCCGGCCTCGATGGCGTGCAGGAAGACGATGTCGTCCCCGCTCTCGGCCGCCGAGACGTGCATGTTCACCGCGTGCCGGTGCTTGGCCGGGAACTCGGTCAGCTCGAAATAGTGTGTGGCGAACAGCGTGAAGCTCTTGTTGCGGTCGTGCAGGTGCGAGGCAATGGCGCCGGCCAGGGCCAGGCCGTCAAAAGTGGACGTGCCGCGTCCGATCTCGTCCATCAGCACCAGCGAGTGCTCGGTGGCGCCGTGCAGGATGGCGCTTCCCTCGGTCATCTCCAGCATGAAGGTGGACTGGGCGTTGGCCAGGTCGTCGGCTGCGCCGATGCGGGTGTGGATGGCGTCGATGGGCCCCAGGCGGCAGGCGCCGGCCGGCACGTACGAGCCCAGA
>JACCDS011417118.1_pt1 | contig 11980 bp, 7 predicted proteins | sample 7446441 | NCBI WGS metagenome assembly JACCDS01 (sample SAMN15323445, study PRJNA562643) | freshwater metagenome | isolation source: river surface water | place: USA:Blue River Watershed | collected 2017-08-17
ATCAGATTCGTTTTACAGCGAAAGGTGATAACCCAGACCGGACTCTGGTTCAGACCTATACGGTTACTGCAGAAAATCTCACCGCAAATAACGATGGATTAAGTGCGGTGGTCGCAGGCAATAGCGTGTTGGCTTATACCAATATTGCAGCTGGCATGGCAGCCCAATACAACGCAGCCAACGCCGTGGGGATCGCAGCCGATGTGGATAGCGATGGCTCTGGCGGCAAAGACGGAAAATTCTCTAAACCCAATGCTGTAGCAACAGCGGGAACGGTGAGGTTTTTTGGAAATAACGTAAACGGTAGCCCCTTGACTACGGTCACCGTTGGAGCTCAGACATTTAACCGCCAGGACTATGCGCGCACCATCATTCCAACAGTTCAAGATTTGGGTGAGGGTAATCGTATTGCGCTAACGGTGAACGGCAAAACTTATAGCTATGTGGTGGCAAGCGACTCTACCACCGAGACCGTTGCAGAGGGGTTGCGACGGCAGCTCGCAGCAGATTACCCATCGAACTCAGCGCGCGCTGGCTCGATTGTTACGCTGGAAAGCGATTCCGGCCGAGCGATCGGTGACCTGTCTTACCAGGTGTATCGACCACTCGACACAGACGTAGTATCAAATAATGCATCAACGGTATCTCCGGTTGCTTTCACATCCAACGCGAGTCGATTTATCACAATTAACGACTTTGATGTCATTGCTGGTCGGCGGTTTACAGTCGATGTGGGTAACCCTGAAAACTACACGCAGTTTTCTCTAATTGCGGGTACTGACGACACTCGGGTTACCGTTGCTGCAAAACTTGCTGCAGAGATTGGCCAGCATTTCGGCTCTGGGGTCTCAGCAGTGTCGGCGGCTAATGGTGCGATTCAGTTTAACTCGGCCCTTGGCATGGGCATGAGTAATATACAACTCACGGTGAGCGAGACTGTTGCGGGAGACTTAAATCCGAAGGTAAGACCTGCCCAGGGGATCACCAGCGCGGTCTGGGGTGTTGGCGGACGCTTAGACGATGGCCAATACGAGCTTTTTTATCGCGACGATGGCACCTGGCAAGTGCTAAGGGACCCGGTTGCAAATTTTGTGAGTACCTTTAACGGGAGTGTGCTAACAACAAGCCCCGGTAACCGCGTCAATGTCGTTTTAACGGGTACGCCAAAGCCTGGAGACCGTATCTTTTTCGATATTGCAAACGGTGATCCGGAACAAGATGTTGATCTTGAAATGACCGCCGGGATTAATGGTGCGACCGACATATCCGGTATTTGGAACGATACAAAGGTCAAGATCACTACAACCAGTGACACCTTGGCCGCCGGTAACTATCGCATGGTGTATAACGGATCGTCTTGGAGTGTTACATCTTCGCCGGTTAATAGTTCTTACAACGGCGCAACTCTGGAAAACGATCCATATTTAACATTTGATCGTGCATCGCTCAGTAACTATGTCTATTCGGGAGACACGCTGACCTTTAACTTTACTTCTGGAACCGCTGGAACGGCTGTAATTGGAAGGACCTCGGGTTTTACAAGCGCTTCGGGGACTTATATTCAGAATAATGGTTCAAGTACCTCGCAATCTACTGTGATCAGATACAACGGTGCGGGATGGACGAAGGAAAGTGGCGATGGTTCGATTGCATGGGAGACAAATTCAGATCGCAGTATAGGGCTCTCAGTAGCATTTAATAATATTGAGGTCACCACCAATGGCACTCCCAAGGAAGGCGATCGGCTATCTGTTTCCTATGTCGCGGCTACTTACTTCGGAGTGACTCGATTGACGGATGGTTATATTACGGCGAGCCCTCTGGCAAACGATATCAACAATGACTCGGTCGGGATCTCTACGGCTCCAACAACTGAGGTATTTGATTCCGGCGCAAGCTACGTGTTTACCAATCTGGGCGGCGCTACATCTTGGGGCTCAAGTGATGCTCGCGCTTCTTACAACGGCGTACGTTTGCTTTACGATGGCAAAGAGGCCCTAGGTGTAGCACCTGCCCAAGGCGATCTCACGCTCCCTCCTGATGCCGGCGAATGGGCCACCGGCTTGCGTAACCCCGTGGCGGGTGATGCAATCACGCTAACCATAGCAGGTGGCGCCGTAACAGCAAAGAATTACGAGCGAACTGGCGTGACTGAGATTCGTTTTGCGGTCGCGGGTAATCTGGACAGCGGTGATTACGTGTTGGAGTACAACGGCTCAACCACCGCGAGCAACTACACCATTAAAAATCGATTTGGAGACGCAGTAGCATCGGCAACCTATTCATCGGGCTGGCTGACGCTGGATAGTGGTGATCGTGTGGAGCTTGCGCTCACCGGCACGCCTCAAGTGGGAGATAAGGTCTACTTCACCCTGACTCCGGGCAACGTAATTACGGACCGCCTGGTAGAGGGCTCGAACATTGGCGGACTAGAGACCTCTGTGTCTTCCCAAAACCGTGATCGTTCGGACCGGGTGATCACTATTCAGCTGGCCGATCTTGCAGTCGGTCGTTCTGTGGAAATCGCTTTTGGCGGTAAGGAGTATGCCGTGCGTGTCGAGTCAACCGACAATGCTGCGAGTGTGGCTTATAGGTTGGCGGGTCTCATCGCAGAAGATTACCCGAATAACAACACCACGAATGATAGCCCCGAGCTTCCAGCAGCTACTCGTGTCACTGTATCGAGCAATCAAATCACACTTCAAGAACCCGCGAAGGTGGGTATTGATGACATCGCCGTGACGGTGCGAGATATTGCTAACCCTGGTGTAATTACCGTCACCGCCATGGCGAATACGGGTTTGGTTGGTAAATCCCAGAGCCTGGCCATTGGCGAAATTGCACCCGGAGCATCCAAGACATTTCGATTTGATGACCTTGGGTTTTCATTCGCCCTGAAAAACAGTCGGGTGATTACGGTAAGCGATGATGCATTCTCGGCCTATGTGTCACCGGTGACGACGCTATCGGTCGGCAGTCTTCGCCAAGCGGCGACCGTTCAGCTTGGTGCAAGCGCTGGTGCTGGGGAGCGAGCTTCTGTCGGGGGTTTCAGGGATGTACGCATTACCGGGGCTAATCAGAATATCGGAAGCGATAAGGTGGCCTTCGATAACCTGGCCAATCTCTTGGATGTAATACATGACAATACCGAGGTGTCTCTCGCCGATTCAAATTTTGAGCAGTTGGAAAACTTCGTGGAATCGGTGATTGATCGTGTGAGTACCTATCGGACTGGGCTTGGTGCTCAGCAAAAACGGCTTGAGTACGCGATCAATGGCATGGAGAATGTGTCGGAGAACCTTCTGGATATGAAGTCGCGCCTGCAGGACGTGGACTACGCCAGCGAGATGGCGCGTTTGGTGCGCATGCAGATCGGTCAGCAGGCGGCAAGCGCCATGCTGGCCCAGGGCAATTTGCTGCCCGAGGTGATTCTTTCCATGCTACAGGTGCCAGAGGCGGCCTGACCGGCGATTTTCTTCCGGCACGCCTTTTGCTTATACCCAGTTAAACCAAGCCCGAAAAAGGGCCGTTATTGCATTGAGCGGGAGTCCGCAGGTCTGCGGTCGCCCATGGGTTTAACAGGGAATAGGGCAAGAAATGGCGGTCACCAGCGCTACTAGCACGGGTATTAACGTTCCAGAGATCGTCTCCGGTCTCATGGAAGTTGAGCGTGCGCCGGTTACTAAGCTGGAAGCCCAGGTGGACCAAAAAACCCTTGTAATCAGCACCTTAGGGGTTTTTAAGAGCAAGGTCTCGGCGCTCGAGTCCGCGTCCAAGGCGATCGAGACAGCTGGGGTGTTTTCGCTCCGCTCAACGAGCTCAAGTGACGCCGCTAAGGTATCCGCAACGGCAAGTAATTCCGCTACGACTGGCGCTTACACGGTAAAAGTTGCCCAGACGGCACAGTCTGAGACCTCCATGATCGGCGGGTTCGCTTCCGCGAACCAAGTGGTGAATCTGTCGGCATTTAGCCTCACTACGAAGCAGGGAACAGCATCGCCGGTTACCTACACGCCAAGTTACGCAAAGATTGATCAGGCCTCTTTTACGTCGGGCGAGAAGATTGTGTTTACGCTCAAGGGCGGGACAGAGCAGTCATTCACGGTTTCTACTCAGACGACACCCTCAGCCGTAGCATCTGCGATTAACTCGGCGGTCACTGCAGGAACGCTCTCGGGTGTCACAGCCTCTGTCGATGCGGACGGTGACCTTCAGTTGAGTTCTTCTAATCCACTTCAGGGATTAACTGCCAATGTGCAGGTTCCGGGGTACGCGACGTTCTCTTCACTTCCATTATTCGCAGCTGGTGACGTCCTGAAATTTACCGCCTCTAGTGGCTCTGAGCAGCGGCTAGTCCTCACGACTCAGGATTCGGCTACGAAAGTGGCGGCAGCGATCAATGCCGCTGTGTCAGCGGGGGACCTCTCTGGCGTAAGCGCCTCCGTGACTGCAGGCGGGGAACTTAAACTCACTTCTAGTGACTCCAAGAAGAGTATCAGCGCTAGTCTGACTAAAACTAATTCAACTGTTGTGGCGACCGCGACGGCGGCTTCATCAGGTAGTGTCGCTTCTGTTTCAACTGGTTTATCGGCGACAGCGACCGTTGATAACGTTGCAACATGGATTAATGCGCTCGACGCTGGTCTTGAAGCGACACTTATACAGCGTGCAGATGGAAAATTTGCGCTCAATGTTTCAGCTAAGGAGACTGGCGCGGCGAATGCCTTCTCTATCTCTGGAATTGGTACTGCAGATGCTCAGAAGGATAAGATTTCACTCTCCGGGACCTTTGCTGTTGATGATGTGATCACTCTAACGGTAAATGGCGAGCCGTTAATCTACAAAGTCACTTCCCAGAATTTAACGTCTGATAATGCTGGCGGTTCCGCTGTGGCGGGTAATAGTGCTGCTGCCTATTCAAATATCGCTACATCTATTGTTGCCGCATATAACGCGAGCCTTAGTTCTAATCATTCCTCTGTAACTGCTGCTGCAGATGGCGGGGCGATTAGCCTAGTCGCTGATTCTGCGGGAACCGCTTTTACAGCTAACGCTCAGGTGTCAAAGAAGTTAGCAACTTCGTGGACAAGCGTCACGAATTCAACCGGCGTTAGCCAGGTCGATAAGGTTCAGTTGTCCGGTACGTATGCCGTCGGGGACGTGGTGTCTCTTACGGTAAACGGAGTATCCATTTCCCACACAGTCACTACCGATAACATCGCGGCCGGTGGTAGTTCATCGACTGCTTATGGATTGATTGCTACTGATCTTGTATCTGCCTATAACAATAGTACTAATGCTGCACATACACCGATTACTGCGCTTTCCGTGGGGGCCGGAGTAATCACTCTTACAGCAGACTCTGCGGGGACTGGGTTTACCTCATCATCAACGGTAACTGCAATTGGGCCGAGTGCCATACGTACTTCATCCGTAGCAAGCGGTACGACGCCTCCTGTTGCGCAAGTTGATACCATTGCTTTATCAGGCAAGTACAAGGCTGGAGATACGCTAAGTGTCCGGGTGGGTGGCGTGCCTCTGGCGTATACCGTTTCTGCGGCCGATGTCGCTGGTGGCGGTGATACGGCAGCTGACTATGAGCGTATCGCTCAGGGCTTTGTGATCGCTTATAACGCAAGTACTAACGTAGCTCATACCCCGGTTACAGCTTCCTCAACGGGTGCCGTAATTTCGCTAACCGCAGATACGGCTGGGACCGGTTTTGTTGCAACTGCTTCGGCGACGACGCCGACGGTGGCGACTGGCTCGGCGATTAGATCATCGGTTATCGCGAACGTGTCTGATCGTGGGTTGACAAGCGTAGGCGCGGGTAGCGTGTCTGGAACAATCGGTGATGGCACGTATACGGCAACCTATGATGGCGCTAGCTGGGTTGTGACTGCGCTGAGTGGTACCTTTACCGGGTCGTTGACGAGTGGAACACTCACTCTTACGAGTGGCGGAGATAGCCTGTCGATTGCTGATGTTTCTGGAACACCGAAAGCCGGGGATCGCGTCTCTATTGTCGTAAATGGGGCGACGATTACACCGACCATTTCTGAACATAACGCCATCGAGCTTCAGTCAAGCCGAGACGCCTTCTTCTCTATTAACGGCACTGCGGTTCAGCGGACATCAAATACCGTTGATGACGTGATCAGTGGCGTGACATTTAACCTAAACGCCCCCGTTGTCCCCGCGGGAGGCTCAATCTCATCCCTTGCCAGTGCAGATTTTGGTACTGCCCAGTCGACAGTCGTTAACGTTTCTTCGGGTGCAGAAGACCTTTCTGCTGCGGCTATCGAAGATTTTGTGACTGCCTATAACGACCTGATTAGTTTCTACAAGACAGAATCCGTATCCTCTAAAGACCCAGAAGCAAGGGGTGTTCTCAATGGAGACACGACGCTTCGAACCTTTATGGACCGGGTTCGGGGGCTTTATACACGCGGTATCCGGCTTGCTGATGGCAGCAGTATCAGCTTTAGCTCCATTGGAGTTGAAGTACAGCGAGACGGTTCAATCTTTCTTGATAAAGGCAAGCTGAACACTGCGGTATCAAACGGCCTACAGGAAAAGTTTGCAGCTGGGGTGAAGGTCGGCTACGAAGGCCCTACATCTACATTGACCAGTTTCATTACGTCATCACTCCGAACAACGGGGTTGATTGGCTCCCACCTGAATGACGCAGAATCAAGTCAGATGCGCTTGGAAGAGCGTATCTCCGACTGGGAAGACAAACTCGCCCGAATTGAGCAGCGGTATTACCGGCAGTACGCAGCATTAGATGCACTGTTGTTCCGTTTACAGACCACTAGCAACGCCTTGGCATCCGCCATTGATAGCCTGACGGCTAGCCAAAAAGATTAATCAAATTTTTAACTAAGGGAAGCAAACCTATGAACGCCCGTAACCTCAATGCCTACCGAAATCTAGCTGCGCAGACAGCTGTTTCCGAGGCAAGTCCAGTCGAGCTGATCGTTCTGGTCTATAAGCGGCTGATCGATAACCTGCGGCTTGCGCAGAAGTCGATGGAAGAAGGGAAAGAGGCTGCTGAATATGTCAGCAAGTCGCTGGATCTGATTCAAAAGGGTCTGATGGCGGCACTCGATCAGGAAAAGGGTGGCGAGATCGCAAGTAACCTCGCATCTTTATATGACTGGTCGATTCGGGAAATCTTGAAGGCACGCCTAAAGAACAACTCAGAGATGCTGAGTGGTGTGATCGAGGTCTTCCGTAACCTGGAAGCCGCCTGGGTAGAGATTCACCTGATGCGCACCAATTCCGCGGTGGCCGCTGAGCCCCCGTCGACTGTGCACATTTCTAACGCAGGGGCTATCCCCGCAGCCTAAGTTCGCCGTATAAAGTGGGGTAAGGACCTTACCCCATGCAGATACCGCCGAATATTCCAAAGCCAGCCGCACCGCCGCCTCAGGACTTAAAGCCTGAGCCGGTGTCGCGTGTGGCGCCGGTGGTGATGAATGATGCGGCTGCACGCATCGATCCAAGCGTTATTCTCAAAACACCGGTTCCGGTGTCATCGGGTCCTCGGACCACACAAAACGTTCGGCCTTCCACCGATCAGACTGGAACGGTCTACACATCCCCCGAGATTCCAGAAGATCCAGAGGCAGCAGCCCACATAGCGAAGTTAAGTCTGCAGCTGGGCAAGGTCGAGTCAGGGCCGCACAGTCTGAAGTGGCCTATGCCACAAGAATTTCTTCGCCAGCTGGCACAGCAGCCCAATAACCAGTCACTTGCTCAGACCCCGAAAGAGGCCCTAGCACAACTTCGCGCGGGTCTGATTCAGTCACCCATGCTTGCCGTTGCAAACTTTGCAGAAGCAATCGGGGTCGTGAAAGAGAAGGCGCTTCGGGGCGCGCTTGTGAGTGACACGAATGCATCAAATAACTCGAACGCGAGCGGCTCTGGTTCGGCTGCTGGATCATCGTCGACACAAGGGTCTGCCAACCCAGCAGCGCATGCGGGACTTTTTAACCTAGGGCAGGCTCAGAAGCCGTCAGCGCCAGCCGCGCTTCAGAATATGCCGGCACCTGACAGTCAGTCTTTGCAAGATGGGCTTAATCTGTTGATGCATGGTCAGCTGGTCTGGCATGGCGAATTGACACCAGGTGTGCCAGCAAAGATCTACCGTGAAGACACCTATGCAGAAGACCCCTCTATACCCGGTGGTGGGTTGGTTAAAGGCGCGCAGATCTCGATTGAACTGACATTACCAACAATTGGGCAAGTGGTGGTGCGTGGGCTGCAGATCGCAGACTCGGTGAGTGTGGTGATTCAGCCAGAGCAACGTGGCCAGACCGTCTTAGCAAGAAACTTTGATGCGCTCAAAGAACACCTGGTTTCGGCTTCCCTTGAGACAGTCAAAGTCAGGCTGCAGTCGCGTGAAGGGTCGGTGATCGCATGACGGAGCTCATGAATAAACGTGCGGTTGCGCTTCGTTATGAGCAGAATGCCGCAGCCCCGCGGATTGTGGCAAAGGGCACAGGTTATGTCGCTGAAACAATTCTTAGCCGAGCCAAGGAATATGAAGTGCCGATTGCGATCGAGCCGGAACTTGTTGAACTACTAGTTCAACTGGATCTGAATCAGCTGATTCCACCAGAGCTTTATGCCGCAGTCGCCGAGATTCTGGCTTGGGCTTATCAGGTAGATGGCTTAACGGCAGAAGAAGTAAGAGCCGCCCGCGGAAAAAATTAGACCTGCAGGTTCGTCACGTCGCGATAGGCTTCAACAAGCTTGTTACGAACTGCGATCATTCCCTGGAAGGCGACGTTAGCTTTTTGCAGCGAGACCATGACTTCTTCCAGCGACATGTCTTTTGCGCCCATCTGGAATGCCTGCGCTTTTGCCTGCGCCGTGTTCTGGGCGTCGCTCACCTGCTGAACGGCCTCTTTGAGAACCGCACCGAAGTCAACGCCTGACGTCGTGGCATTACCTGCTGCGCCGCCGACACCACCAATGGGTAAGCGGTTGTCGGTCGCAACTTTGCCATTGGCCATATCCTGCATGGCCTGCATACGTGCTAAAACGGAGTTGATGTTCTCGATACTCATAACGACTGCAGTGTAGGTTAATCCTTGTCCGAATAATAGCCCTGCTCTCGATAGTCCTTGAGCTTGTACCGAAGGGCCCGTTCCGAGATCCCCAGGATCTCTATGGCTTTCTTACGGCTACCCCCGGTGCTTTTTAAAACCCGAAGGATGTGCTCGCGCTCTACCGTCTCGAGGCTGGGCGGCTGATCGCCATTCATATAAGCAAATTCTGCGCCAGCCTGGGTGGTCTCCATCTCCCAGCCCGGAAGCTTGGGAGCAGATGGCCGCGGTGCACCATCTGGCGCGGGTTTGAGCTCCATGTGGCTGACCTCGACGATGTCTCCGTCGCACATTAGCAGGGCACGCTGAACGGCATTTTCTAGCTCTCGGACGTTTCCTGGCCAGTCATAGGCATTAATTGCCGCCTTGGCATCTGGGGAGAGCTTCAGCCCTGGCCGGCCCATGGTTTGGCCATAGCGCTCAAGGAAAAGCTCGGCCATGGGAACCACGTCCTCCATACGTTCACGCAATGGGGGGATGGCAATGGGGAAGACGGCTAAGCGGTAGTAAAGGTCTTCGCGAAACTTGCCCGCCTGGACGCGTTCCATCAGGTCACGGTTCGTTGCGGCGATGATGCGGACATCCACTTCTTGCGATTTATTGGAACCGATACGTTCGACCATGCGATCTTGGATAACTCGCAGAAGTTTTGCCTGAAGATCGATCGGAAGCTCACCAATTTCATCTAAAAATAATGTGCCGCCGTGTGCCGCTTCGAACTTACCTTCTTGCGGTTTGGTGGCGCCAGTAAAGGCACCTTTCTCAAAACCGAAAAGGGTCGATTCCAAAAGTGTTTCAGGAATGGCGGCGCAGTTAATCGCGATGTAAGGCTTACTGGCTTGCGGTGACCGGGCATGCACCTGGCGGGCAAAGACATCTTTACCCACGCCACTTTCACCGGTCAGCAATACGGTTGCAGTTGTGGACGCCACACGCTGACAGCGCGACAGCACACTTAACGTTGCAGGAGACTTCGCGATAATCGACTGACCATTACCCGCACTGACTGTGTCAGCCATGGGCTGATAACGGGCAATGACGCCAACCAGATGTTCTGGCTGAAAGGGCTTAATCAGAAAGTCACGTGCGCCGGTCTGAAGCGCTTCGACTGCAAGCTTGGCTTCTGCAAACGCCGTCATGATCACCACCGGCAACTGCGGCACTTTTTTGCGGATTGATCGCAAAAGCGTCAGGCCATCCATGCCTGGCAGCTTGAAGTCTGAGACCACCATGGAGACTTCCATTTCGCTTAACGCCATCAGCGCGGATTCCGCGTCCTCAAAGGCTTTGTAAGGAATCTGGTGCAGATCAAGGGTGATGCAGATGGCTTCGCGAAGATCGGCATCATCTTCCACAATCATGACGGGCGGGTGAGACATATTCAGGTGAATCTTTCTAAAAAATAATCGTCAATAAGTCTGCGTGAACTGAACTTCAACTGCCTTTTACAGCGATGCCATACACGGCAGCGTCAATGTAAATCTTGCACCGCCCTCGGGCCTATTCGCCGCGGTAATCTCGCCGCGGTGGCCTTCAATGGCATTGCGTGCAATCGATAAGCCAAGGCCTGTGCCATTCACACGGCTGGTGGTAAAGGGCTCAAACATGGAGGTCAACATTGCCTCTTCAATACCCGGGCCATGGTCATCGATATGAATCCGCACACGACCATGTTCGATCACGCCATGCATGCGGATCATGGAGCCCTTGGGCGAAACCTGTAGCGCATTCTCTAAAACTGCGACTAGCGCTGACACCACAGCATCGCGCTCAACGGTGAGCATGCTGCTCTCACCAATCAGCTCAACTTTGAGCGGCACACCATACCGTTCGCAGACTGGGCGGATCGCCTGCTCCGCTTCTTCGAACAGGTCTGCAATCATCACACCTTCAGTTTTCTGGGGGCGCTGGCGAACGAACTGCAGCATGCGGGTGGTGAGCTTCTCCAACGATGCCAACTGGCGTCGAAGTTTCTCTGCAATATCTTTCTGGCGATCGTTCGGCAATAAGGGATCAGTCAAATGCCCTGCATAGAGCGTTGCGGTGGCCAATGGGGTGCGCAGCTGATGCGCGATACTTGCCGCCATCTGCCCCATTGACGCTAACTTTGACTGGCGTTGACTTTCTGCGTGCTGGGCTAGGCTTTCCGTGATGTCTTGAATCTGCAGAATCCGTCGGTGATTGACCTCGACTTCCTTTAACTGCACGGTGCGGCCTGATGAGTCGGTGCTTGTCTGGTACTCACCCAGCACTGGGGTGGGGATCCAGGAATCGGGGATGGTCCAGGCATCACCCTCTTGGAGGTCCGGCAATAAGGTTCGGGCGGCGGGGTTTAGGTCGCGCACGCGGCCTTCTTCAATCAGCAAAACGCCTGCAGGCAGGGCGGAGAGCAAGGCGGCAAGCCGTTCGTTGGCGAGCGCGAGGTCGTTGGAAAGCCTGTCGACTTGGCTTTGGAGCGCGGCCTGCTGGGCCTCTAGGTCCTGAGAAGCCTGGACGAAGAGCTTAAAGGCTTCCTCAAGCTGGGCGCTATTTGGGGCGCTATTTGGGGCGGCTTGGGTGGTCAATGGCGCGTTCCTTGCTTAGTGACAGGTGGTGTTTTTTCTGTTTTTCTTGACGAAGTAGCTAAATAGTGTCATAACCGCGGGAAATTTAATTCATTACTTTAACTTTGCCCTACAACCTAAGTGAACGACAAGGTCGCTAGCCCCCTTCAAGCAGCAGATGCAGATGCCACAGTGTTGAGCATCGGCGGTGCCCAAGCCCCTGCGGCTGCGGGCGGTGATGCTGCTGCGGCAAAACCTGCCAAGAACATGGCGCCCAATAGGGCCGAGGCCGCGCAGGAGCTGCTTGCCCGCGTGAAGGGC
>JACCDS010419188.1_pt1 | contig 11971 bp, 8 predicted proteins | sample 7446441 | NCBI WGS metagenome assembly JACCDS01 (sample SAMN15323445, study PRJNA562643) | freshwater metagenome | isolation source: river surface water | place: USA:Blue River Watershed | collected 2017-08-17
CATATTGTTACATAAAATGTAACTCAAGCACCGAATGAGGCCGGCAAAGTGGTATTGATTTGCTAACGAGTTGATGCGTAAATGCCGGGGCTTTATGCCGAGCGGCCCACGATGACCGACGACCAGCGGCGCGTGTCTACGGCATTGCCTGTGCACGACGCCGCGGAACTCACCAGCGTGTTCGGCTATCGGCAATCGATCCGCACCGTCGTGCTGCGATGTCGTTTGGCAGATGGAAAGACCTCAGCGTATCGGCGACGCAGGCCTCAGAAAAGGCATCGCCCGCGCTGCCCATCGCCGACGAGAATCGCTCCGGGATTGACACCCAGCGTAGTTGAACCGTTACTTGCAAGGATTGGACACCATGGCCAAATCAACCAAATTCGCCGACCTTTACTTGCGCTTCATTCAGTTGTCGGAGGCCCTGCGCAACCTGCCGAGTCTTCCGCCGCTGGAACCACTGGAAGAGCGCATCCTGATGATCGTCGCCAATGCCCACCACTCTCAGCAGCGCTTGTCCGTCAAGGATTTGATGGGCATGGCCGAACTCGGATCGCCGGCGATGCTGCACGGGCGGCTGAAGTCGATGCGTGAGAAAGGCTGGATCTATCTGGCCGACACCGAAGATGCACGGCGCAAGCAGCTCGACCTGACACCTGCCGCGATGATCTACTTCGACAAGGTCGCGCGCTGCATGCTGAAGGCCGTGAAAGAGCAAGTCTGAGCAGCAAGCTGAGGAGCCCGCCGGACGGGGCGGACGGCGGATGCCATCGCTCTCATGACCTTCGCTGCTCGTCCGAGCCCCGCAGCGGTTCGCTACGGCTTCCACTATTTACATCGCTGATGTTCTAAGGCACTCTCTGCAGGGTCACCTACGGGTCGGGCGCCGCAGTGCAAACAACAAGAACATCGCCTTCGCTGAGCATCTTCGTCATCGCCGCAGTTTTTTATGCGACGTTCTATTCCATTAACGATGCGCTGATCCGCGTACTGGACTCTATTCCCGGTGCCGATTTTTTTCGCCTCTCGAGCGGCGTCAAGCTGATGTTGGTGCTGCTCACAGGCTGGGTCGGTGCTGCGGCGATCGCGTCATTCTGCTTTCTCTGGTCTGCGTTGTTCGTATTCCCCGACCATCCGGTGCTGGCAGCGCAGGTCGCGATAGCAGGCGGGGCGGCGCCATGGCTGAGCTGCATGGCCTTCCACAAGCATCTGTGGCCGGACTTGTCGAGACTGAACTGGCAAACGCTGTTTCAACTAGGCTTGGCCTACGCGGCAGTGAACAGCGTTCTTCGTGAAGGCATCCTCTTCTTTCACTGGCAACATGGCGAGCTGCTGAACAGGATCCTTCACGCATTTGCCAGCGACCTGTGCGGGATTTTTCTGGCGCTCTATGTGTCCCGTTTTTTTCTGATGTTCATAAGCTTGCCAAAACCGCCATCGAGCTAGTGCCCGCTGATGACCGGACGTTTCAACGCCGTTGATGGGTTGCCGTTTACCCTGATAGTCGATTACGCGCATAATCCGGCCGGCATACGCGGACGGATAGTCGTGGCGGAAAAGATCGGCGTGCGCTGGTCAACAGCCACCGGCTGCGCTACCAGCACCACCTTGCGCCAGAAGGTCGGCGCTATCCCCGGGTGCCCGACCGGATAGATAGCGGCCCGTACAAAGACTATTTTTGTACGCCACTCGCAGGTTCAGAGCCGGCACAGGTCGTTTATTTTTATCAAATTCGAAGCAACATGAGCATTCATTACGGCGGTCAAGATCTGGATCCGACGCACTCTGCAGGCTACCGCGCCGGAATGCGACAGCCTTCGCTGCGGACCAGTCTCGAATTCATTGTGCCGCCCCATGTGGATCTGCCGCGGCTCGATACGGAATTGCGCGAGCGCTTCGGCATCGATACGCTGCCCCTAGATTCGCAGATTGCACGAGAATTGAATGACGCAGAGCGCTCGGCGCAAGCGTTCGCCTGGCAAGCGATGGCGCTGGCGCTCGAACTGCTGAATGCCATCCGAATTCCTTGTTTCGCGCGCGGCGTGCTGCTAGACCTGACCACACTGGATGCCGCCCGATCGCTCTATCGCGCCAGCTTTATGTTTCCTGTCGTCGAGGGTATCTCGGTCGAATGGATCGTGCGATGCATGATCCAGGCGCGGCAGCTGCTGGTTGCACTGGCGTCACCGGCGCTGACTGACACAGCCGCCCATGCCTTGCTCGACAATCTGCACGAGAGCTTCGTCGAAGCCTGCAGGAAGCAAGTCTATGGCGGCGAAGCAACGATTCCGGTATTGAAAACAGCGTTCGGTCTGGGTGTGCCCTTCCTGCATCTCGGCGCCGGCATATATCAGCTCGGCTGGGGCAAGCATCGACGGCTGTCGGATCGCAGCGCGAGCGACCTCGATGCGGCGATTGCGGTCCGCGCGACCCAGAACAAAGTGGCATGTGCCCAGATACTGCGGCAGGCCGGACTGCCGGCCCCGGTCCATGGATTGGCGGCGTCCGTCGACGATGCGATTGTGCTGGCGGAGAAGATCGGCTTTCCTGTCGTCGTGAAGCCCGCGGACTGCGACCGCGGCGAAGGGGTCACCATCGACATCAACGACACAGATGCACTGGCCAGCGCATTCGACAAGGCAGCGGCGTTTTCCAAGAGCATCCTGGTCGAGCGACAAGTGCCTGGCGTATGTCACCGCATCCTCATTGCGGGGAATACTCTTGCCTATGTTGTGGGTCGGCTGCCGATGGGCGTGAAGGGTGACGGCATTCATACGATCCGACAACTGATCGCCATCGTCAATGACGGGGACGCGCGCAAAGCGAAACATTTGCGCGAAAAGCCACAGCCCTGCGATGCGCTTGCCGAACAGACGCTGGCCAGCCAGGGGCTGCACCTGGACGACATCCTCGAGGCGGAGCAGATGGGCTGGTTGCGCCCGATCGAATCGACCGAATGGGGCGGACTGCCCGATGTCGCCACGGACCGCATCCACCCGGACAACCTGCGCATTGCCTTGGAAGCGACACGCTGCCTGGGCCTGCAGGTAGCTGGCGTGGACCTGATCACGCCTGATATCAGCCGGCCCTGGTACGAGAATGGCGCGATCATCAATGAGGTCAATTTCACGCCCTACCTCGGTCTGATGTTCGACTATCAGCGGGCAGGCGTGCTGGAAGTTGTGCGAGGCCTGACGGCGCACGGCACCCGGATTCCGGTCGAGGCCTTCGTCGGCGATGGCGCTGCGCTGACCGCAGCAAGGGCAAGGCAGCAGGCGCTCGCCGCCCAAGGCACGCGAGCCTTCCTGGTCTCGCACAACGAGACCCATGACGGCGAACAGGAGATCCGCATGGCGCTAGTGCCAGAAGGGCTGTTCCAGCGCTGTCGCGCGTTGCTGGTCAATTCGCAGGTCGAGGCCATCCTGCTGGTGATCCAGACCGATGAGCTGGTGGCGAGCGGACTGCCCGTCGACAGAATCAGCAGGCTCGAGGTGATCAATCATCGATTGATACGCGCATCGAACCAGAAGCCGCTAGCGCCGGCCGCGATGGAAAATCTGCTCAACTTGCTGCGCCTGTACACGCCGTCCGGGCACGCTGCCGCCCGGCAGACCGGCGATGCAGCGCCGTTGGTACCATCGGCTCAGGCGCCAACCCTGCCTGCGTAGACAAGCGCTATATCGTCACGACGAACATGCAGCGTCTGTCGGATTCGCCGGCAGGCTGTGTAATCGCCACACACCATTTCTGCTGGCGCTGACGTCAGCCGACACGGTCTCTGCCAGAACTCGCTGTGGACACGCGTCACCCAACTGCGCGATTGATGCTCGCGTAATTTTGCCCCCGCTATCGTGGGCAATCCACCACGACGCTGCCCGAGAAATGACGATATGAATCCAACACCCAGCTCGCGGCGCCTGCCGCGCGAAACCCAGCCGCTGGCCATTCTGTCCAACCAGCCCCGATTTGTCGCACTCTATGGCACTGAGATGGAAGATGCGACGGCGGCTTTCATCGACAAGCTGCTTTCCGGGCGTTGCTTCCGTCCTGCCGTCATCGATGCCGGCCGGCTCTCGGCCACACAGGCCATCGAGAAAGTCGCAGCGACATTAGGAAAAAAAGGGCATCTGCTGCTCTGCGCCCATGGCGCCAATGTCAGTAACGCCAAGGGCATGGATCTTGGTACTCACTACTCAGAACTGCCCGACGGAGAGGCGCGGTACCTGCCGACCAAGGATCTGGTCACCCGGTTGGTCGACCAGCTGGGCATCCAGCCTTTGCGTGTCGACCGGCCCGCACACGGCCTGCCGTTCATCTACCTCTTCAGCTGCTATGCCGGCGCGCTGCGCGACCAAATCAGCCCGGACAGCGATCTGTGGAAACGCGCCAATCTGATGATCTTCGGGGGCAAACAGCAGACCCATGTCCTCGCTTCGGGCACAGCGATGGCCGGTGCCATCCGCTATGTCGATCACTGCCAGCGCACGATGCAGCCGGTCGACCCGATGAAGCTGCTGTACTTCGCCGGCTTGCGACGCGGCGATTGCATCACGCTGATGGGCGGCGAACTCAACGCGCCACTGATCTGGCATGCGCCAAAATCGGCGCGCGATCAGGGACGTACTGACAACCTGGCCGGCTCGCCAAACGACCTGCAACGCTTCGAGCAAGCGGTCAGCTCACTGCGTCCGGCGGACTATCGACTGCTGCCGGCGCCATCGCTGACGGAGGTCGTGTTCAACCGCATCACGCGCGATGATTGTGAGGGACTGGATGCGCTGCTGACGGCGCATCCGGAGCTGCGCGATAAGCCATCCGCGCACGGTCCTTCGCCGCTCCTGTTCGCAGCCGAAATGATGGCTGCCGACTGCCTGGAAAGTTTGCTGGAAGCCGGTGCCGATCCAGACCAGAAGGACCTCGACGACGCGACAGCATTGATGGAATGTGTGCGCTACGAGAGCAGCAGCATCGATTGCGTCGAGCTGCTGCTCATGCACAAAGCCAATCCCAATCTGCAGAACAGTGACGGTATTACCGCGCTGATTTTTGCCTGTGACGAGAGGCATCACGACGCGGCAAAGGCCTTGCTCGCACGTGCTGCCGAACCGAATGTGCAAGACCGAACAGGACGTACTGCACTGATCTGTGCGGCCAACAACAACGATGCGATGGCCATCGCACTGCTGATCTCGCATGGCGCTGCGCCTGACGTGCGGTGCAAAGCTGGTGCGACCGCACTGATGCGCGTTTGTCTGAACGGACACATCGAGTCCGCGAGCGCCTTACTGGCCGGTGGCGCCAATCCCGACGTACAGAATGCCACTGGCGAGACTGCACTGATGCACGCCTGTGACGAGGGGTACGCCGACATCGTCCGCCTGTTACTGGACAGTGGCGCCAACCCGGATCTGCAAGACGATGAAGGGATGACGGCGCTGATGCATGCTACCCGTCAGAATGACGTCGTATCAATGGACTGGCTGCTCGCCAAAGGCGCGCGCCTCGACATCGTCGCCAACGATGGCCGTAGCTGTCTGGCGCTGGCTGCCAGCGACAAGCGGCTTGAATCGCTGCAGCGTTTGCTTGCCGCCAGCGCACGAGGACCGGCGGGCCTGAACAAGAACCTGATCGATCGTACGCGTGAGCGCGGACATCCACAGGCAGCAGCGCTGCTGGAACAGGCGCTGTCGGCTACAGAGAAGGCAAGCTGAACAGATTGTCACTCGACTCCGGGAGCAGCTTGCTGTGCACGCCGCTCCAGACAGTTTACTGAGTCGCGGTGATTCGCCTCAATGCCTGCTGCAGCAGCTCAGCGGCCTGCACCTGTTGGTGCTCGCGCGCCTCGCCGACCAAAGCCTTGAGCAGCCCGGCTGAAACCCATTGGCCCGATTCCAGCAAGCGCTCCAACACCGCAAGGTGAGAGTCGCTGGCGGCTATCGCCAGACAACTGCGGCCATCGTTGGCGACGATGTCGAGACGTGCATCTTTGGCGAGCAGCCAGTCCGTCGAGGCGAGGTCATTCATCTCTACTGCATGCATCAAGGCCGTCATCCCGTCATCGTCTTGCAGATCGGGGCTGGCGCCACTGTCCAGCAACAGACGGACAATATCGCTGTGCCCATAGCTGCATGCCATAGTGAGCGCAGTACGACCGGACTCAAGCCGCTGGTCTGGCTTGGCACCGCCAGCGAGCAAGGCGCTCGCAACCGTCGTGAACCCGCGAAGACAGGCTCGTAAAAGCGGCGTGTCGCTTCCGACGAAGTGCAGGTTGGGATCGGCACCATGCGCGAGCAATAAATTTACCGACGTCACATCATTGCGGTTGGCAGCGTAGCCCAGGGCAGCATGGCCAAAGCGATCTTGCAGGTTCGGATCGGCGCCCTGCTCAAGCAGGGCCTGAATGGAGTTCATGTGTGGATAGGTGGAGGCATGGATCAGCGCGGTTCTTCCGTCCTGATCACACAGGTCAGGGTCAGCGCCTTGCTGGAGCAGCAATCTGACGACTTCGGCACCATGTGGGTTCACCGCCGCCTCCATCAATGCCGTTGATCCCTCGCTGTCTTGCCTGTCCGGATCGGCGTCGTACTCAAGCAGAGCCCGAACAGCATCAACATGGCCTAAGGCGCAGGCATACATCAGCGCGGTATTCTTGCTCTTCTCGGACAGGTTGGGATCGGCACCGTGAACGAGCAGCGCCTGCGTACATTCGAAGCGGTGGGAAGCGAAACACACCGACTGTATCAGCGCGGTCTCGCCATCGGCATCTTGGTGATCCGGATCGGCACCGCATTCCAGCATATATTCGAGGCAATTGACGGATCTTTGCTCGGCGGCGAATATCAGAGGCGACGTACCCTGCGTCGACGGCATCTCTAGCAGCTCTATATGGGCTCTCAGCAGATCCTCCACACCATCGGTGTCATCACGCAGGATACGATTGAACAGGACCTCTGTCAGCGAGGCGTCTGGCAGCAGTCGCGTGTCCGCCGGACGCAGCGAGCTGACCGCTTGTGCGAAGCGTTGCAGATCTTCTGGTTTGCCCTCAAGGTTATCGGTCTGGCTCTGTCCTCGTCCGGGTTTTGGCGCATGCCAGACCAGCGGCGCGTTGAGTTCGCCGCCCATCAGCGTGATGCACTCGCCGCGTCGCATCCCGGCGAAGTACAACAGTTTCATCGGGTCGACCGTCTGCATCGTGCGCTGGCAGTGATCGACATAGCGGATGGCACCGGCCATCGCATTGCCGGACACCATGTAGTGAGTTTCGCGCTTGCCCCCGAAGATCATCAGGTTAGCGCGCTTCCACAGATCGCTGTCCGGGCTGATCTGCTCGCGCAGTGCGCCGGCATGATAACTGAAAAGATAGATGAACGGCAGGCGGTGCGCAGAGCGTCCCTCCTTGAGAGGCTTGACGCCCAGCCGGTCAACCAATGTCCGAAGCAAGTCTTCAGTGGCGATCAGCGATGCATCCCCCTCCGGCAATTTGACATGGTGTCTATCATGGCCGTCGGTTCTTGCATTGGGCAGATTGGTGCCGTGGATACTGAGCAGCAGATGTCCCGTCTTGTCCAACTGGGAGGCCACTTGGTCGACAGCCTCGGTTGCCGACATGCGACCCGCATCAATGCTCACTGACCGGAAACTGCGCCCGACAAAAAGCTTATCGATGTGAGTCATGGTGTCTTCCGCCATGTCGCAGCCATACAGCGTAACGAATCGGGTCTGGTTCGACCGGATGGTCAACGGCTGGGTCTCTCGGGGCAGATGTTGACGGCGAGGAATGGAATTCATGTCAACCTTCCTTGGATTAACTGATTCGACAGAGCATCTATTCTTGTATGCATCGTTTGCGCGATTACCGCTCACTGGGCTGCGTAACCCGCCGTTGCGTGCGGTTCTGGCGAACGACTCCCCGCCGATCGGCAGTGGGATCGGCAGTGCTGGATTCAACAAGGAAGACGACACAGAAGGCGACAAAGCAGGCGCCATTGGTGAGGGCCGCCGCTTGACGCGGCACGGCTTACGGCGTTGCAGAAAGCGTTAATGAATGGGCCGCGACCCCGAACGAGGCGCAGCCCATCGGTGCTACGGCAGCGTCGCCGTTACACTCGTACCACTTCGCGCCGCATCGACCACAGCACCGCCAGCACCTCGTGGCGCGTGGCTTCGTCGATGCCATTTTTCTGCAGCGCGTCCATCGCATCGTCGATGACGGACATGAATTCCTGCTCGCTGATATTCATGCCCTTGTGCGTGGCCCCCCTGTCCTTGCCGGTGTAGGTCTCCGGTCCGCCGGTGCCGGCGCAGAAAAATTCGACCGCGCGCCGCTCCAGGCGCGCAAGGTCGTCGCTGTGCATGAATCGCGTAGTCACCAGTGGGTTGGCCAGGTGGTTTTTCATCAGGTCGGCCGTGATGCGGGTAATGCCCTCGCGACGGCCAAGTCGCTCATACAGGGTCATGGTGGCTTGGGCAATTCCATGCGCTCCTCAGGGCAGGCTGGTCTGTATGGGGACCAGCGGGACTGACAGGCGATGCGCGCCTGCGGTTTTCTGTCGTTGCCGGGCCTGGCGGCAGCGCGAGCCTTTATCGGTCAGCGATAGGCAGGTGAGCAGCCCAGGACGCATATTCAATCGCAACGGGATCCGGTAGCCAGGACGCATACTCGGCATCAGCGGCGTAGGGATGGCTGACGATGCTTCTCAATGTGGCCAGCGCCTCGGCGAGCGCGTGCTCGAGACCGAGCAGGGACTGGGCGGGCCGTCCTTGCGGCAGTGCCGGCACGGTGAAGGGCTCCCGATCGTGGTTGGGAGTGAGGCCGGCAGTCATCAGGTTCAGGTCGTTCATCGTGGTTTCTCCTCAGGTTTCGCGCCACGGATCGTCGCGCGGCTGGCAGGCAGATTGCCGGACCGGCATTCCCGAAACGTTCCTGACCGTGGCAGGACTTGTCGACGGCCGATCGCTGACTTACGCTGGCCGGCATGAACATTGACCCGCCCAAGCTCGCCCACGGTAGCCTCACCCGACTCGACGTCATCGTTCTCGGCCGCTTTGCCGTCGCGATCGACGGCGCCGAGGTACCTGGCGAACGCTGGCCCAGCCTGCGCGCCGCGCAGCTGGTGCAGCTGCTGTGCCTGCAGCCTCACCAGCACATGACGCGCGACGAAGTGATCGACGCGCTATGGCCGCAGCTTGCCCCGGAGGCCGGCGCTGCCAACCTGAGAAAGGCCGCCCACCACGCGCGCCAGGCACTGGGGAGGCACGACGGCATCGTGCTGCAGGGCGGCGAAGTGCTGCTGTGGCCGGAACGGCCTGTGACAGTCGATGCGCTTCACTTCGAGCAGAACGCCGATGCCGCCCTGACGCAGTGCGATCCCGCTGCCTGCGCTGACGTCGCCGCCACCTATCCGGGCGATCTGCTCCCCGGCGCCCGCTTCGAGACCTGGGCCGAAGCAACCCGCGAGCGCCTGCGCGAGCGCCAGCTGCAACTGCTGCGCGCCAGCGGCCAATGGGAGCGTCTGACCGAAATCGATCCGGAAGATGAGGCCGCGCACCGCGCGCTGATGCAGCGCGAACTGGCGGCCGGCAATCGTTCGGCGGCATTGCGCTGGTATGCGCGGCTGCGCGAGGCACTGCAGCAGGGATTGGGCGTACCGCCGGACGCACAGACGCAGGCGCTGTACGAGCGCTGCATCGCCGGCCTGCAGGCCGCCGGGCCTGCCTTCGTCGGCCGTGCCCAGAACCTGGCGCAGGCAGCTGCCTGGCTGGGCATGGCAGCCAGCCAGCGCCCCGGCGGAATCGTGCTGCGCGGACCTGCCGGTATTGGCAAGAGTGCACTCAGCCGCGAGATCGCCACGCAGGCGCAGGCCGGCGGCTGGGCGGTGCGGCGGGTGCAGGCCTCGCAATCCGGCCGTACGTATGCGGTGATGTCGACGATTACTGAAGGCCTGATCGTCGACGATCGCAGCATTCTCGATCGTATCGGCGCGCAGGCGCGAACAGTGCTGGCGCTGCTGAGCCCGCAGGCGGGACCTGCCGACAGCCTGCCCGGCCCCTTGGGCAGGCACCAGGTGGTGGGTGCCATCCACCGTCTGCTGCTGGCGGCCGCGCACGGCAAGGAAGTGCTGCTGCAGGTCGATGACGCGCACCTCGCGGACGATGCAGACGTCGACGTGATGGCGCAACTGGCCGCTACCTGCAAGGGCATCTGCGTGCTGCTGGCAACACGCCCGCCGGCAACAGGCTCGGCGCTGGCGACAGCGTTGAGCCGGCTGCAACGCTCCGGCGTGCTGCACGTGCTTGATATGGAGCCCTTGCCCGACGACGAATGCCGTCGGCTGGTGGCTCGCGCCGCGCCAGCGAGCGTGTCTGATGACGTGGTGGCAAGCGTCGTGCGCGCGGCCGAGGGCAATCCGTTCGCCGCCATTGAGCTCGCCCGTAGCGCCGGCACCCATGCGGCCGGTCGCTTGCCCGGCGGCGTGGCAGAAGCCATCACGGAACGGCTGTGCGATGTGCCGGACAGCGCTCTGAGCCTGCTGAAGTGGCTGGCCCTGAGCAGCGACGAATTTAATGTCGCCACCGCCGACGCACTCGCAGCCGACGCACAGGCCCCCAGCCTGGAATCGCTCGACGCAGCGCTGGCCACCGGCGTGCTGCTGCCGCTGGCCGACCGCTACCGCTTCCGTCACCACCTGGTGCAGCAGGCACTGATCGACCAGATACCGCCGCACAGGCGGCTGAAGATGCACGCCCGGATTGCGGTGCGCCTGACCGAACTCGATGGCGCGCCGGCCGACATCGCCCGGCACTGGCTGGCGGCCGGCCGCCGGCGCGACGCACTGCCCTGGCTGCTGGCCGCGGCGCGCGAAGCGATAGGTCTGGCCGCGTTCAGCGACGTGCGGCGCCACCTCGAGCCGCTGCTGGCGTTTGCGCCCGACCATGCCGAAGGCCTGCGGCTGCGCGCCGAAGCGCTCGACGCGATGGGCGAGCCGGCCGCACTGGCCGCGTACCATGCGGCCGCTGACGTCGCCGGGGAACCGGAGAGCCACAACCTGCGCGCCAAGGCCGCGCTGGCCCAGGTGAAACAGGGCGACCCGAAAGGCGGGCTGATGACGCTGGCCGGCCTGAAGCCAACGAGTATCGACGGCAAACTGGCGGAGGCGCTTGCCTACAGCGGCGCCGCCGCCCTGGGCGCCAGCGACCCGCACGCCGCGCTGCACGCCATGGAGGACGCCAGCGCCTCCGTGCGCGGACCGCTGGAAACCTATCCCGGATGTCGCATCACCTTCGCCGTGCCGGCAGCGATCGCGGCCGCACGCGCCGGCGAGCTCGCACTGGCCGAGAAACACGAAGAGCAATGCGCCTATCTGGCCGATGTCGTGATGCGCCTGCCGGCCTGGTATGCGGCACACGACGAAGTGCGCGGCCATATCGCGGCGGCGCGCGGCGATGTTGACGAGGCGCGGACGCGCTTCACATCGGCAGCAGCGCGCTTCCGCGAGGCGGGACACCCGATCGACGCCGAGCGCTGCGACAGGTGTGAAGGAACGAGCACCTAGCAAGCAGACTTGGCCGCCGCCGGCACGCGCTTTAGAAGGTGCTCACGTACCGGCTGACGCCAACGATGAACTCCGCGGCAGGCAGGGCCGGCGCGTACAGGAACCCCTGATACTGGTCACAGCCCATGAGCTGTAATTGCTCCAGCTGCCCGGGAAATTCGACCCCTTCCGCCACTACTTGCAGATTCAGCGCATGGCCCATCTGGATAATCGCCAGCACAATCGCAGCGTCCAGTTTCTGCTCGTGCAGGCTCATGATGAAAGAGCGGTCGATCTTGAGCTTATGTAGCGGAAAGCGCTTCAGGTAGGCCATGCTGGAATAGCCCGTGCCGAAATCGTCGATCGACAGCGCCACGCCCAGACCGGCGAGACGCTGCAGCCTTTCCAGCGCTTCCTCGGCATCCTGGATCAGGATCGAC
>JACCDS010909971.1_pt1 | contig 11969 bp, 7 predicted proteins | sample 7446441 | NCBI WGS metagenome assembly JACCDS01 (sample SAMN15323445, study PRJNA562643) | freshwater metagenome | isolation source: river surface water | place: USA:Blue River Watershed | collected 2017-08-17
ACGTATTGCGTGATCGCGCCAGTTTGCATGGTGCTTCTCCTTCGCTAGTTGTGCGTGAGGCCCGGAGGGACCTGCGGCGCATGTGCCTTTATCGGTGGCACTTGAAAAAAACGATCATGGCGAGGCGGGCCTCACCCCGGGAATTCCGCCAGTCCAAACTTGCGCTCCTGCGGTGGGCGACTGATACCCTCGCGGCCAGTCAGCGGGCCAATGGCCACCAGTACCCCAAACAGCAGGAACATTTCCAGGTGATAGACGAAGCTGTAGCCAGTGACCGGCGACATGAGGCTCTCGCCCAGCCAGCCGGACGTCGCCAGCGAGCCGATCACATCTTTCAGCACGCCACCCGCGGCGACTGATGCGCCGGCGGCCGTGGCCTGCACCGCACCCCAGGCGCCCAGTGCCATGCCGGCGGCATTGTCACGCTGCAGGTTCATCGCCATCGTCAGCGTGCCGACCGAGAACAGACCGCCGCCCACGCCGATCAGGAAGGCACCCGCGCGAAACATCAGCGGTGCCTGCATCGGTGCTGAAAAAATGACGAGTACGAAGGCAGGTATGCCGGTCAACGCGCCGAGTGCCGCCAGCCGCGTGGCATCGATGCCGCGTGCCAGTGCCGCCGCCGCAAGGCCGAAGGCCAGCAGCGCACCGCAGGCGGTGAGCGCAGTCAGCAGACTGGTCGCACCGACGCCGAGCTGCAGCACTTGCCCGCCGTACGGCTCAAGAATGATGTCCTGCATATTGAACGCACACGTGCCCAGGCCAACGGTCCAGAGAAACCGACGCACGCCGGGACGTCCCGCATAGGCACGCCATTCGGCGCTGAACTCCTGCGAGGCCGGCGCTTCGGCCGCACGCTGCCGGTTCAATGCTTCTTGTTTCCATAGCGCATTCAGGTTCAGCAGCACCACGGCCAGTGCCGAGCCCTGCACCACCTGGACCAGCCGCAGTGGCGTGAAGTCGGTCAGCAGCCAGCCAAAGAGCGTGCCGCTGCAGACCAGTCCGAGCAGCAGCATGGTGTACATCAGTGCGACTACGCGCGGGCGGGTGTCTGGGCGGGCCAGGTCGGTGGCCAGCGCGAGACCGGCCGTCTGCGTTACCTGCATGCCCATGCCCACCAGCAGGAACGCCAGCGCAGCACCGATGCGGCTCACCCACAGCATGCCGGGCTGCGGCTCGGACAGTGCCAGCAGGCCGAACGGCATGATGGCGAGACCGCCAAACAGCAGCAGGGTGCCGATCCACAAATAAGGCAGACGGCGCAGGCCGAGGGCTGAACGATGGGTATCGGAGCGAAAGCCAATCAGCGCGCGCAGCGGTGCCGACACCAGCGGCAGCGCCACTGACAACGCCACCCACCACGCAGGCACGCCCAGCTCGACGATCATCACGCGGTTCAACGTGCCCACCAGCAGCGCAGTGGCAAGGCCAATTGAAAATTGAAATAGCGACAGGCGCAGCAGCCGCGCCAGCGGCAGGTCAGGCGTGGCCGCATCGGCAAAAGGCATCCAGCGCGCATCGAGGGATGACGCCAGTTTGCCGACCAGTCTCCGCAGCTGCTTCATAGCGCTTCGCCGTTATGCGTCCGGAACGAATGCCGGACGACTCTCGCTGCACTCTATGGCCGCGCCGCCCGAATGTCAATAAAGTAGTACAAATTGATTGTAAATCTAAATTGACACTTTGCAGGGCATTACGCATGATGGGGTCGTGCCTGCAAACGGCACGTAGTTCTCAAATGCCAAACCTCTAAGGGGCGCGACGTCACGTCTGCGCCCCGTTTTTTATCTGCATGCGTGTCTCGGCAACAGCGTGTGGGTGGAGGGGTCGGTAGAGCGCCAATGACGTTGAGGCTTTTGCGAGAAAAATCCTATCGTGCGGCGCTGCGTTTGCGCTCACAATCGGCCGGTCTGCGCGTGCCGCGCCGACCAGTTCGGCAAGAGCCCCAAGTCTTCGGGCCGGCGCAGACTGACATCCTCTTTGGGTTGGCCGGGGGCCTCGCGTTCCCGGCCCCTTTTTTTGGCCGAGTAGCGCGGTGCCGTCCGTTGCCGGCTCGGCGATCTGCCCGCTAGGCAGCGACTCCGATGATGATGTTGGCTGGATCGATCACGGCCCGCACCTCGGTCATGGGCTGCAGCGCCAGCTGCTCGGTCACCGTATTGGGCACGGTTGCAACCAGGTTGCTGCCCGAAGCTGTCAGCAGGGTCACGGCGGAGTGCGTCGGGCCGCGCACTACTTCATGCACGGTGCATGGGAAGGCGTTGGTTGCGCCGCTGGCGGTCGGGGTGGGCGACGCCAGCGTGACCCATGAGGCCTTCACCAGCGCAAACACCTTCGCGCCAATATCCAGGCCCAGATCGCGGCCGCTGCCATGGGTGATTGAGGCAGTCAGCATCAGGCTGCTGTCGACCATCAGCGTGACTTCATCATTCACCGGCCCCTGCAAGATAGAGACGATGATGCCCGCAAACTGGTTGCGCGCACTGGTCTTCAATGCGGTGCCGGGCTGTTGCGCATAGTCGGCTTCGAAGCCGCTCGCAGCTTTGTTCAGACGCTCAATAAAGCGCGCGTGCTCGTCCTGCGCCAGCAGGAAGCTTTTCAGCAGCTGCTTGCCGCGCTCGGTCAGCCGCGTGCGCCCGCCGCCTTTGCCGCCGGCCTGCCGTTCAAGCAGGCTGCCGCCGGTCAGTTGCGTCATTTGTTCAATGGTGTCCCACGCGCCCTTGTAGCTGTAGCCAGCGATCTGTGCGGAGCGGGTCAGATTTTCGGTCAGGCCGATTTGCCGCAGCAGTTCAATGCGCTTTGCGTTGGCCAGCAAGCTGTCACCGACGTACAGCGTGAGTTCGCCCTTGAGCTGAATGTGAGGAGGTGCCATGCCCGTATTATAGCGATGCAAAATATTTATGGGTACATAACGAAATGACTCAGGAAAGAAAAGTCGCGTATCCGGCGATTGATAAGGAAATAAGGCCTGAAGTAAACGATTGACGCAATTGACGCCATTGAGCTGATTGACAGTGGATATTTTCGTTTGTATATTCCGCAACGTCATGTAAAAAAATAATTTTGAGGTCAGCGATGTCAACTACCCGCCTGCGGCAGCTGCCGCGCATTTTTTCCGGTCGTCAGGCCGTTGCTGCTGCGCTGGCACTGGCGGCGGGTACCTTGGCCGCTAGCGCGCACGCTGGCGACGAAGTGAAGGTGCTGCTTGAGATCCTGCTCGAGAAGGGCATCCTCACGCAGCAGGAGTACGACAGCAAACTGAAGAAGCTGGTTGAGACCGAGGAAATCCGCGCATTCAACGAAGCGCAGGACGTGCGCAAGGCCACGCGTGAGATCGAGCAGCGTGCCGAGAACGAGCGCAAGTACAAGACGCAGATTTACGGCCAGGTGTCGGCCGGCTATTACGACGCGTCGAACATGAAGGGCACGCAGAGTGCGTCAGGATTCAGCGACCAGCCGAAAGCTAACAACCGCATCGGCCTGAAGGTGATGCGCGAATTCGATCCCAACTTCAGTGCGGTCGTGACGCTGGAATCGAATTTCTCGGCGCGCACTGGCGCTGTCGGCCGGGATGCCGCTGCAAGCGGCACGGGCAGTACGATTTTCGATCGCGAGGCCAACGTGCGGCTGGTCTCCAAGCCTTACGGCACGCTGCTGGTCGGACGCGGACCAACGCTGCAGAACGAACTGTCGTCCGCCTTCGATTCACGCCAGAACTGGAACTTTGCCGGCCTCAAGCCCATTGCACGGTATGCGGGCTTCCACAGCGCGAGCGGACTGAACCGTGCCGATAAGCTGATCCGCTACACCTCGCCTGATCTGTCCGGCTTCATCGTCGATGGCGGCGTGTCGCTCGGCGGCATTCCGGGAGGCGATGAGCAGGGCACGCATTACTACGTCGGCGGCCGTTATAAAAAGGGCGCGTTCGAGGTCGGTTACAGCCACATTGAGGGGCGACTCAGCTATGGCTCGCCGACCGTGATTCCGGATCAAACCAACAACCGTGTCGACTTCCTCGCGGCGAAGTACAGCTTCGATCGGCTGACGCTGAATGCGGGCTATGTGATGACGCGTAATCCACTGCTGTCAAACGCCACGCTCAGCACCGCCACGCCGGGCGGCCGAGCAGACGTCGACACCTGGTTTGCCGGCGCGGTGTACAAGCTGCTGCCGGAGTTGAGTGCCAACTTTGGCTGGTATCAGGTGAAGGACAAGACCTCGACGCGCGGACTCAACGATGTGCGCATGCTTGCCACCGGACTGAGCTGGGCGCCCTACAAGGAGTGGGAATTTTTCATCGACTACGCCACCGTCGATCGCAAGAACGGTGCCACGGCCGCATTCACGCTGTATGACGCCTGGCGCCCGGATACCAACAACCGCGATCTCTGGTCGGCCAGCACGCGCGACCAGTCGGGCGTCAGCGTCGGCGCGCAGTACAAATTCTGATGCGCGGATGTACGCGCTATCACAGCACTATCACAGCACTATCACAGCACTATCACAGCGTATCTCTGACAGGAACATTGAATGGTCATGAAAACAGATTCAATTCAAAAAGTCCTTGGACCGTCATTCAGACGAGGGCTCGCATCGGTGTCCTTGTTGATGATGATGATGTGCGTGCCTGCACATGCGGCCGAGGTGCGCGTTGCCGTGGCCGCGAATTTTGCCCAAGCCATGAAGGAAATCGCCGCCGAGTTTCAGAAAGAGACGGGGCACGTGGTCAGCCTCAGTCAGGGCGCCTCCGGCAAGTTTTACGCGCAGATCAGCAACGGCGCGCCGTTCGATGTTTTTCTGTCAGCTGATGACGAAACGCCTGCGAAGCTGCTGAAGGAGGGCAAGGCGGTCGCAGGTACTGCGTCGACTTATGCGATTGGCCGGCTGGTGCTGTGGTCGCCCGATGCGAAGCTGGTGGATCAGGGCGGTGCAGTGCTGAAGGGCGACGGATTTCGGTTCATCGCGATTGCCAACGCCAAGGTCGCACCGTACGGCCGCGCGGCTGTCCAGGTGATGCAAAAGCTGGGCGTGCTGTCGAAGATCGAGCCACGGGTAGTACAGGGTGAGAGCATCGCGCAGGCCTACCAGTTCGTCAGTAGCGGCAACGCGCAACTGGGCTTCGTGGCGCTGTCGCAGGTATGGGACGGTGGCCGCATCACCGCAGGCTCGGGCTGGATCGTGCCAGAGGCCATGCATGAGCAGTTACGACAGGACGCCGTGCTGCTCAATCCGGGCCGCGATGCGCCGGCTGCGCGTGCATTGCTGACTTATCTGTCGTCGGACAAGTCGAAAAAGATTATCGAGCGCTACGGTTATCGCCTGCCTTGAGCCGCTGAGTGGCGCTGCCTACGCTCTGCAGGCAAGTTGAACCATCGCGGCAAAGACAGTGATGCCGACGCAAACTTCAGACGAGAATTTCAAACAGAAATTTCAGACGAAAATTTCAGACCTAAACGCACGAAGAAACCGATGTAACGGCACCAATGCAACAGCGGTGATCAGCACTGATCCGGACTGATGCAGAGCGACGAACGCAACCCACTCTCCTCATTCGTTCTTCTGGTTAGACCGGATGGGTTCAGGGCTCCCGCAAGGGAGCCCTCATTTTTTCTGGGGTTCAGTGACGATGCACGTCGGGATCGTCGGCGATGTTTGCCGCCGTTTGCGCTCAGCACTCAACGCTCAACGCTCGCGCGCGATCCACGCATTGAAGTCTGGTAGCTCCAGCGGCCGGCTATACCAATACCCCTGGATGGCATCGCAGCCCTTGTTACGCAGGAACTCAGCCTGCGCTTCAGTCTCGACACCCTCGGCGATCGTCGTCATGCCCAGGCTGTGGGCCATCTGGATGATCGCGGTGACCAGGGCCTTGTCGTCGGCATCTTCGGTGACCTCGCGCACGAATGACTGGTCGATCTTGAGCTTGTCCAGCGACAGCCGCTTCAGGTAGCCCATTGACGAATAACCCGTGCCGAAGTCATCCAGCGAAATACGGAAGCCTTCGCGATGCAATTGCTCGATTTTTTGTGCAGCGGCTTCCGGATGATGCAGCGCGACGGCCTCAGTCAGTTCGATCTCAATCCGCTGTGTCGGTACACCGGCACGCCGTACGACGGCGATGGTTTCCTCGACAAAGCCCGGTTGCGCAAACTGAATCGCCGACACATTGACAGCAATGACGAGCTCGTCGTGTCCTGCTTCGCGCCAGCGCGCCAGCTGCCACGCCACCTGTTCGAACACCCACGCGCCGATTTGCGTGATCGCACCGCTTTGCTCGGCCAGCGGAATGAACACGCCCGGCGACACCGTGCCCCATTGCGGGTGTTGCCAGCGCAGCAGTGCCTCGGCGCCGACCAGCCGGTCTTCCGTCAGCGACATTTGCGGCTGATACACCAGCCGCAGCTCACCGTTGGCGATCGCCTGCTTCAGGCTCGCCGACAGCTGCAGCGAGCGTGCGGTGAATTCCTGCATCTCGGGCGCATAGAAGCGCATGCCATTGCGGCCTTCCTGCTTCATCCGGTACATCGCCACTTCGGCCGCCTTGGCAAGACTGACCGCATCGTGCGCATCATCGGGATAGCTGGCAATACCGGCTGACGCACTGATCGACAGCTCGGTACCTTCGACCAGCAGCGGAGACTGCAGGTAGTCAATGGCCTGCCGCATCAGCAAGGCCAGCTTGTTCTGTTCGATATTGCGGAAGGTCGCCACGAAGGCGTCGCCGGAGTGGCGGCCGAGGGCGACGTCGGCACCGAGGATGGTACGCAAGCGGTTCGACAATTCGACCAGCAGTTCGTCACCGGCCAGGTGACCCATGGAGTCATTGACCGCCTTGAAGTTGTCGAGGTCCAGCCAGGCCAGCGAGAGTCGTTCATGCTCGCGTGCGGCGTCATCGAGTGCGCGTCTCAGGTGCTCGTCAAATCCTGTCTTGTTCAGCAGGCCAGTCAGCTGGTCATACTGCGAGAGCTGCAGAATGCGTTCTTCCGCTTTCTTTTGCTGGGTGATGTCTTCCTTGTGCGCGACATAGTTCGTCACCTTGCCGTCTGGGCCGACGATCGGGTAGATCGCGGTGCGCTCGGTGTAGGTCGTGCCGTCCTTGCGGCGGTTGATGAACTCGCCCTGCCATGGCAGACCTTTCAGTAGTTGTCGCCACAGCTTCGCGTAGGTTTCCTTGGGCGTCAGGCCGGACTTGAGCACACCCGGATTCTTGCCAATGACTTCGTCGGCGGTATAACCGCTGTAGTGCGTGAAGGACTGGTTCACATACTGAATGCGCACTTCGTCGTCCGTGATCAACACGGGGTAAGGGCTCTGCTCGAGCGCTTCCGACAGCCGGTGAATCGTGATGTCCTGACGCCGCCGCTTCACCAGGCTCCACACGCTGTGAGCCAGCAGCTTCAGCGTGTCCACATCGGCACCGGCGTAATCGGTCGGCTTGTTGGCGACGCCAATCAGCAGACGCACCTTGCTACCCTCAATCACGGGCAGCGAGATCAGTCGCTGCAACTCGGCGTGCCCGTCGGGCAGGCCACGCTTGTTTTCGGCGCCGAGGTAGTCATTGATGACGACCGGCGCACGCTGGCGTAGCGCATCCGCCCAGATGCCTGCCTGACTGATCGGGTAGTGAGAGTCTTCGATCGTTTCGCAGAATTGCCGCAGGGTGGCGGTCGACCAGCTGACCAGCTCGATGTTTTCCTGATCGTCGTGCACGAAGTGGATGAAGGCCATCGCGCTGCCCGTGAGCTGCTCGGCAAACTCGACGCCGCGCTGCAGGAAGGCGGCCTCGTCGTCGCCATCGACTTCCTGCTGCAGCGACAGCACCGCGGCATTCAGTGCCGCTTCATGCGCCAGCTTCTGCTCCTGCACGACCGATTCAGTGATATCGCGAGAGAGCACCAGAAAGGTGTCCGGCCGACCGCCAGGGTGCTGCTTGCGCGCGACCGACAGACCGAAATGCCGCACGCCGGCCGGCACGCTGATGCTGATCCTTGAGCCGTGCGATGCGCCATACACCGCCGCCTCGCGGATCGCGTGGAAGCATTCATCAGCCGCCTCGGGCGGCATGATGTCACGCACATTGCGGCCCAGCAGTTCATACTCGGGCGCGGCCAGCTTGCCGCGGTCGCGTGCATGCACCGACAGATACGTGCCGCCAGCGCTGACTTCGAAGAGCAGGTCGGGCAGCGTGTCGAGCGTGGCTTCCAGATCGGCGCGCGATTCGCTCAGCTCTTCATAGGGCCGCTCGATGGTGGCCACAAAGAGCGCGCGGCTGAGAAACCCGTAGGCGATGACCTTGTACAGGTGGCCCATCAGGTTGTAGATGTCGGTGGTATTGGCATAGAGCGTGAAATAGATCTCGCTCAGCGCCATGGTCAGGCTCGCCAGTGCAAGATAGGGCGCATTGAATTCCGGGCTGCGCGCCTGCCGGAAGAACAAGCCGATGGCGGCTGTCAGATAAAGCACGGTCAGCACATACTCGGCAAAGATCTTGAACGGCGTCAGGCCGACGCCATCGACAAAGGTATGTGGCGTCGTTTCCGGATAGGCGAGGAACCACACATGCGCGAGCACGCAGAGGCCGGCAATGAACACCAGCCACAGCGTGCGCGAGCGCTGGTTCAGCCATGGGTCCAGTGATCGTGGCGACCAGACGGCCACCAGCAGGGCGATCGCAGCGAGCAGTCGTGCCGCCAGCCAGAAATTGATCGCCTTCTCGATGTGCGAGGGCGTCACGAAGTCGGGCATGCCGGTGAAGGACAGCGTGTGCGACAAGTCGAGCACGGCAACGCCGAGAAACAGCATGCCGACCAGCAGCGCACGTCCGGACGCGCGATATTTGTGAACCGCCCAAGAGATGCCGAACACCATCGCGGCCGCGCAAATGGCCAGTACCTCGAGCGTCGTGTGCAGTGGCAGGTAGCCTGACAAGCCCCGGCTGGCCTCGGGGGCCGGCAGCAAGGTCGACAGCACCATCACGGTGAACAGCACATAGACCCAGCGGCTCGCGGTTCGGGCCTCGCGGTTCAAGTCGTTCGATGGAGGACGCGATGTCTGAAACATGCTGGACTGTTGGACGCGAAAATCGCCGTTCTTATTCTGTGTTGAGTGCTGACTCTTGAGTATCGATTGCGACGTGCTGAATGTCTCCGGTGTCGCCTGCCGCCTGCGCGCGAATTCGCCACCCGCTGGCACCGGGTGCCGCGCGTTCCCGGTGCAGTTCGGCACGCACCGACATCGTACACAGGAATTCTTTAAATAAGAACATTTCTTGACTGGGTGAATGTCCCGAGATGTCCCGGGTCACCAAATTGGTGCTATTTTCTATAATTTTCTGCGCGAGCCACAGCGGCAGGCTCGTCGAGCGGTATTCCCGCCGCGTTGACATGGAGACTGGCAATGCACGAGCAAGACTATCGATCTGCCGACGTAACCCGACTGCGCGCCGACCTCGCGCTGGCCTTGCGTGCCGCTGCGCACCATGGACTCTCCGAGGGGGTGTGCAACCATTTCAGCGTCGAGCTGCCCGATGGTTCAAACCGCTTTCTGCTGAACCCGCGCGGCTTGTTGTGGCAGGAAATCGAGGCGGACGACATCGTGCTGATTGATGAGCAGGGCAATATTCTGGCGGGCCACCATCCGGTTGAGCCGACCGCGATGTACATCCATGCCGCCATTCATCGCATCGCGCGCAAACCGTGCGTGCTGCACGTGCACATGCCGTACGCAACCGCATTGACGGCGACCGGCGCACGGATGCTGGACACCACGCTGTCTCAAAATGCGATGCGCTTTCATGGCCGGGTGGCGGCCGATACCGAATACAACGGGCTGGCGCTTGATATTGCCGAGGGAGAGCGCATTGCGCAGGCCATGCAGGGCCGCGACATTGTCTTCCTGGCGAATCACGGGGTGGTCGTCTGCGGCGAGACCATCGCACATGCGTATGACGACCTGTACTACGTCGAGCGTGCGTGCATGGTGGAGGTGCTGGCACGGCAGACCGGTTTGCCGCTCAAGCCGGTGCGCGCAGAGATAGCCGCGCACGTGGAAGCGCAGGTGCGTAGCGAACGCCTGCAATCCGACCTGTTCTTCGAGGCGCTGCGGCGTACCTTGTAACCCCATCGCGCGCCTGTCTGTGTTCACGGCCGCGGACAGCGGCCATTCCGTAAGAGGCGTTGTGCTTGACGGTGCGGTGGATGTGCGGTGGATTGCCGGGGGAAGTCAGTGCACCCGCGCGCGGGCGGTATCTCCATAAAATCCGCCGCCAGCCATTAATGCGCCTTCGTACCACGCGCGTCAGTCGCGGGTCAGATGATCTGCGAATCAGATCGCTCGCCCATATCTGCCCATATCTGCCCATACCTGCCCATATCCGCTCGTAGTCGCCCGCAGTTGCCCGTAGTTGGCTATACCTTGCACCCTCGCGCATTATTCAACGGGTTTTCCGGATAACGCGGCGGCATGCCCTTGGCAGCCAAGGCGTCAACGCAGAAAAGGCCGTAAGGGCAATGAGGCGGGTATCGTGGAATATCCGGTGGCGGCACCCTCCGGCGCGGGCGACATGCACGCCAACGGCCTGGTCATTATGCCGACGGCGACCAATGATCTTCAGCCCGGAAAATCCTGTCGCATGAAAAGCGTTTATCCGGAATGCGGCTATTTGCCAGTACGCGAACAGTTCGGTTCTGAATCGTTAAATCGTTGTCGCGCTGTCGTCAGGCATCGCGGCATACAAGGCGGCATACATCGCGGCATACATCGCAGCAGTGCGGTCGCCGCTGCCTGCGCCGTCGCGGCTGTGTGTCGGTGTCACCGGCTGGCGCTGCGGATGGCAGCCGCTGATCGGCATCAGGCATAAAAAAACGGCCTGCTTTCGCAGGCCGTTTCAGCGCGGATCACGATCCGGCGATCAATCAGCAGCTTTAGTTGCTGATTAACGGCCGCTCGAAATCGGGCGGCTCACGTCAGCCTTGACACCATAGGCCACCGACTTGGCTTCCATGGCCATCGACTTGGCTTCATACACGCTCGACAGCACGGAGGCCACCGACGAGTTTGCCTGAGCTGCAACCGAGCCGGCTTCCATGCTGCGCAGGTCCGAATGCTTGGCCACTTCCGAGGCCTTCGCTGCCACCATGTCGCTGTTCTTCGAGATGCTCAGCGCGGTGTTGGCATTGGCCGAAGCCTGCTCCGATACCGACTTCGCTTCGAAGGAATTGATTTGCGCCTGCTGCGATGCAGACACAGCGGATTCGGAGTTCGCAACAGCGGTGTCCGAGTTCAGCTTGGCGATGTCGGCGGTTTCAACTGCGTTGTCCGAAGCGACTTTGGCGGCATCAGCCGTTTCCACGGCGTTGTCGGCGGCAGCCTTGGCTGCGTCAGCCGTTGCAACCGCGCTTTCCGAGTTGGCGACAGCGGCTTCAGCAGCGGTCTTCGCAGCTTCCGACGTGTCAACGGCCATTTCGGCGCCTTCCACAGCGATGTCAGCAGCCGACTTGGCGGCATCCGCGGTCTCGACAGCCGCTTCAGCGGTCGCCTTGGCCGTGTCTGCGGTGGCGTTCGCGTTAGCCGCCGCTGCCACGGCCGCTTCCGAGTTCGCGTTTGCAGCGTCAGAAGTTGCCTTGGCTGCATCAGCCACGGCCTTCGCTTCTTGCGAGATCGCGTTCGCGCTCGCAGCGACGGCCTTCGCATCATTCGACGTATTGGCGTTCGCTTCCGCAGCCGCTACCAGTTCGGAACGTGCGGTTTCCATTTTGGCGGCGATCTCATCGACATGCGCTTTCAGCGCCTCGAGATCACTGTTGGTGGCGCAGCCTGCCAGCAGAACTGGCATGGCCAGTGCACACAGGTGTTTTTTTGTAATGTAGGACATGTAATGCCTCCGGAAGTTTATTCGGACTTCGTTATTGAGCGTGAGTCAAGCGAGCCACGGGGTGCGCAAATTGACTGCGGCCATTATTGAGGAAAAT
>JACCDS011873945.1_pt1 | contig 11969 bp, 14 predicted proteins | sample 7446441 | NCBI WGS metagenome assembly JACCDS01 (sample SAMN15323445, study PRJNA562643) | freshwater metagenome | isolation source: river surface water | place: USA:Blue River Watershed | collected 2017-08-17
CCGGATTTACTCATTTATTTAAAAGCATCTGTTCCTACCCTCGTATCACAAATACAAAAAAGAGGTAGAGAATATGAAGAAAATATCAGACTCGATTATTTAAAACGCCTCAACGAATATTACAACAAATGGATTGATGGTTACCAAGAAGGTCCATTACTTGTCATTGATTGTGATAAAAATAAATTTGGCGAAAACGAAGCTGACCTTGGTGATATCATTGGAAAAATTGATAGCACTTTATTTGGCCTCTTCTAGTTTCCCTTTCTAAATACCATACCCATGGCAACTGCAACCGGCGTCGTAACTGCTTCTATTGTAGATCAGTTCAAGCAACTTATTGGAAATGATTTTGTAGTAGCTGATGAAGAAAGCTTACACCGTTATGGTAAAGACGAAACCGAAAATTTATTGTACCTACCAGCCGTTGTTGTAAAGCCTAAAACTGCGGAGGAAATTGCTGCCATCTTAAAAATTTGCAACGAACATTTTTTACCCGTTACACCAAGAGGAGCAGGTACTGGACTAACAGGCGGCGCACTCCCACACTTAGGTGGCGTGCTATTATCTACCGAAAGACTCAATCAAATACTTGACATAGACGAACGCAATTTACAAGTAACCACCGAGCCTGGTGTTATAACTGAAGTGTTGCAAAATGCTGTTAAAGAAAAAGGACTTTTTTACCCACCCGATCCTGCAAGTAAAGGGAGTTGTTTTATAGGCGGTAATATTTCTGAAAACTCAGGTGGCCCTAAGGCTGTAAAATATGGTGTTGTAAAAGATTATGTTTTAAACTTAGAGGTAGTACTACCTACTGGCGAAATTATTTGGACGGGCTCTAATGTTTTAAAAAATGCAACGGGATATAACCTTACCCAATTAATTGTTGGCAGCGAAGGTACACTTGGCATTGTTACTAAAATTGTACTCCGCCTAATACCACATCCAAAGTATGATTTATTAATGCTTGCTCCTTTCAATAGCCTCGAAAAAGCAAGCGAAGCAGTAAGCGCCATTTTTAGAGCGGGCATTACACCAAGTGCCATGGAGCTCATGGAAATTGACGCCATTACCCTTGCTACTAAATTATTAGACAGCACCGCCGTGCAATTAACTGACGGCCTAGCAGCACATTTAATTATAGAAGTAGATGGCAATAACCTAGACGTATTAATGAATGAGATGGAAGCCATTTCAGATGTATTAAACAACTACGAAGTAGGTGAAATTTATTTTGCAGAAGACGCGGAACAAAAAAATGAACTTTGGAAAATTCGCCGAAAAGCAAATGAAGCAGCTGTTATGGCTGGCTTTACTATCGAAGAAGACGCCGTTGTACCAAGAGCCGAACTACCTAAACTGATTAAAGGTGTTAAAGAAATTGCGGCAACCAATGGATTTAAAGTAGTTTGTTATGGCCATGCTGGTGATGGTAATTTACATATTCGTATCAACCACCCTACCATTAAAAATAGCTACAACAATCCTGAAATGACAGCTGCACTGATGCCACTGTTTGAACTCATTGCGCGTTTGGGCGGAACCATTAGTGGAGAACACGGCGTAGGACTTATTCAAAAGCCATTTTTGAAAACTGTTTTTTCGGAAACGCATCTAAGACTCATGCGTTCTATTAAACAAATATTTGACCCCAATAATATTTTAAACGCGGGTAAAATTTTTGACTAAGGAGTTATATCAAAAACTTTGTAGTAGCTGCATTGCTTCCTCTGCAGTACCTGCTACCATTAATCGGTGTTCTACATTTTCATATAAAAACCCCTGCGCTTGCATCGTGCGCATATGCGCCATCAGGTTATCATAAAATCCATTACAATTAAGCAAGACAATTTTTTTGTCATGGATTTTTAAGGTATTCCAAGTTAGCATTTCAAAAAGTTCATCTAGCGTTCCATTGCCACCTGGCATAATAAGTGCAGCATCACATAGTTCATACATCATCTTTTTTCTTACATGCATATCAGAAACGACATGTAATTCTGTAATGCCTTCGTGCTGATGCTCCCAAGCAATTAAGAGTTCAGGTATGACGCCAATCACTTTTACGCCGGCTGCCATAGCACCACTCGCTACTGCACCCATTAGGCCCTTGTTTCCTCCTCCATAAACAAGGCTCATCCCTGCTGCACCTAGTAAATTTCCAAAGGTCGTTGCCTCCTGTAAAAACTGAGGGTCTAGCCCATCTTTAGAACCACAAAAAACAGCCACCGTTTGTATAGACATATATCAGATTCTTATGCGTGAAAAAGGCTCAATATCCTTACCTTTAAGGCCTACAATTTAACAAAAAATAACGATTGCTATGTCGCCCATTGTTTTATTTTCTTTTGTAATAGTTTACTTTCTAATTCTACTTGTGGTAGCTAAAGTCACGGGTAAAAATAGTACCAACGATTCCTTCTTTATTGGCAATAGAAATAGCAATTGGATGCTTGTAGCATTTGGCATGGTGGGTACTTCATTAAGCGGCGTTACTTTTGTAAGCGTTCCAGGGCAAGTAGGCACCCTTGTTGGTGGTACCAATTACGTAAATGCATTTTCCTATTTACAAATTACCCTCGGTTATGTAATTGGTTATTTAACCATCGCGTATGTACTTCTTCCTTTGTATTACAAGCTCAATTTAACCTCGATATACAATTACTTAAGCACCCGTCTTGGTGTTGCTTCTTATAAAACAGGTGCTTCTTTTTTTATTTTATCAAGAACACTTGGGGCAACTGCAAGGCTTTATTTAGTAGTGCGTATTTTACAAGACGCCATCCTACAAAGTTTTCATGTGCCGTTTTGGGCAACTACGCTTATTATCCTTCTCATGATTCTTTTATACACTTATGAAGGTGGTGTTAAAACGATTGTTTGGACTGATACATTACAAACATCTTGCATGCTTTTAGGACTTGTGATATGTGTGTTTTACATCCTAAACCAACTACATGTAGGATTCTTTGAAAGCTTATCCACTATGGCAGACAAAGGATATACTAAAATCTTTTTTACGGAACCATCGAGCAAGTTGTTTTTTGTGAAACAAATATTAGCAGGCGCTTTTGTAACCATCACCATGACCGGAATGGATCAGGAGATGATGCAAAAAAACATTTCTGTAAAGACCTTAAAAGATTCGCAAAAAAATGTAATCACGCTAGGCTTTACCATGCTTGTTGTTATTACCCTATTCTTGTTTTTAGGTGGGCTACTCTATTTGTATGCAAGTGCAAATGGCTTATCCGTTACTGGCGATAAATTGTTCCCAAGTATTGCACTTGAGCATATGCCACCTGCTATGTCCATTATTTTTATCATTGCACTTATATCTGCATTATTCCCAAGTGCTGATGGCGCCATTACAGCACTTACCGCTACGTTTTGTATTGATATTTTGGGAATGCAGCGCAGAGAAGATTGGGACGAAGCAAAAAAGAAAACCATTAGACAAAGAATACATATTGGATTTGCACTCGTTTTTTTATTATTTGTAATGGTATACAAATGGATTGACAACCCGAGCATGATTGGGGTTATATTAAAAGTAGCCGCATATACCTATGGCCCACTATTAGGACTCTTTACGTTCGGTATCATTTTAAAAAGAAACGTGCTAGATAAATGGGTACCACTTATTTGTATACTTTCTCCATTACTTTGTTTATTAATTGATATCAATCAAAAGGCACTCTTTGGATCTTTTGAAATTGGCCTCGAGCTCCTTATCATTAATGGACTCATTACATTTATAGGTCTTCTGCTTATTTCTAAAAAAGAAACCGCGAATTAATAATTAAATGTCAGTTCCATTTATCATAGAACAAGCGGTGTCCTATTCGGATGTTTTTACAACACCCGCAGATCCTCTATTGCAATTGATATTAAACGAAACAAGGGCAACACATCCAAAAGCGCATATGCTGAGTGGCGAAGTGCAAGGGCAGTTTTTAAGCATGTTGTCTTGCCTTAAAAAGCCCATGCGTATTGTAGAAATTGGAACATTTACTGGTTACAGCGCGCTATGTCTAGCCAAAGGGCTGGATGCAAAAGGAAAGCTGTACACCATAGAAAACAGAACAGAGGACGCTCAAACTGCTAACCGTTATTTTAAACAAAGTAAATTTGCACATCAAATTGAACTACTCATTGGTGATGCCAAAGAACTTATACCTGCCCTTCCAAATGAATTAGATCTTGTATTTATAGACGCCGACAAAACGGGCTATACCGAGTACTATGAGATGTTACTTCCAAAGCTTGCAAAAGGCGGGATCATGATTGCTGATAATGTACTTTTCCATGGAGAAGTATTGGCAGAAAATATTTCAGGAAAAAATGCAGTAGCCATTCATGCATTTAACGAACACGTAAAAAATGACCCGCGAACCACACAAGTCTTATTAACAGTTAGAGATGGCATGCTACTGATCCAAAAAAACGAACTATGAACTTAAAATTTATATGCATCATTTTGACCGCTACCATCCTGTCAGTGAGTGGTATTGCACAAACAATTGGCCCAGAAACAACTGCCTATATCAATCAGTATAAAAACATTGCCATGCAGGAGCAAATTAGAACAGGCGTTCCTGCTGCCATTAAATTAGGTCAAGCCATTCTAGAGTCACAAACAGGAAAAAGCAGGCTCGCCACTGAAGCCAATAACCATTTTGGCATTAAATGTAAAACAGAATGGAGAGGACCAAAAATTTACCACAATGATGACGCCAACGGTGAATGTTTTAGAGTATACGATAATGCAGAAGCTTCCTATATTGATCACTCTAATTTTTTAAAAACAAGAACGCACTATGCATTTTTGTTTAAACTAGATGTTAGAGATTTTACAAGCTGGGCATTTGGTCTCAAGCAAGCTGGATATGCTACCAATCCAAATTATCCGGCACAATTAATTAAAGCAATCAATGATTATGATTTAGCGCAGTACACGCTTATCGCCATTGAGCAAAAGAAAAAAGGGATTGATTTTGAAATTACACAACCGCAAGCAAAACAACCTGAAACAACCAATACGGTGGCTGCAGTTGTTCAACTGGCTCCTACCAAAGATGTGTCGCCTAGTACAACCAAAGAAGTGTCGCCTACTACAACTAAAGAAGTAACACCAGCAAATACCAAAGAGGTTTCACCTGCACCAACAAAAGACGTGACACCTACTCCTGTAAGTTTACTTGAAAACACCAAAGTAACCATCAATCATACCAAGGCCATTGTTGCCACCAAAGGAAGTTCACTTCTTGCCATTGCAAACCAACAGAAAATTAGTTTAAGTAAATTATTCGAATACAATGAGCTTGCTGAAATGAATATTTTAGACCAAGACCGTATTTTATTTATTGAAAAGAAACAAAAATATGGCGCGTCTGAAAGTCATACCACAATGGGGACTGAAACACTTTACAGCATTGCCCAAAAAGAAGGTGTTCTTTTAAGCACAGTACTTGCACTCAATCCAACTATTGCAAAAGATAGCATCTTACCAGCCGGACAAAAAATTAAATTGAGAGCAGAGGCGGTTTCAAAACCGAGCACCAAAAAAACTAAAAAATCTAAAAAAGGAAAGAAAAAATAAGGATATGTCTACGATTAAACTACACGGAAAAAGTTTCGAAATATTTTTACCAGAAGCACTTATCCAAGAAAAAATTGCTGCACTTGCTGGTCAAATCAATACTGATTATGCTGGCAAAAAGCCCTTGTTTATTGCTGTATTAAACGGCTCCTTCATGTTTGCTTCCGATTTATTTAAATCCATTACTATAGAAGCAGAAATATGTTTTATCAAACTCGCGTCCTATAAAGGCACTACCTCAACCGGACAAGTAATAACAGCCATTGGCCTAGACATAGATCTTACCAACAGACATATCATTGTTTTAGAAGACATTATTGATACGGGTAAAACACTTCATACCTTTTTGCCGCAATTGCATAACCAACAGCCAGCATCACTTAAAATTGGTGTATTACTGCACAAGCCAGATGCAACGGTATTTGAAGTGCCTATCGATTACTGTTGCTTTTCAATCCCTAATAAATTTGTGCTAGGCTACGGATTAGACTATGATGGATATGGCAGGAACAGCAAGGATATTTACAAACTTGCAGAATAAACCAACACCCTAAAATTGTAAGCAAATTAATTAAATGCTTCTTTTACTCTGTCAAAAAAGCTCTTATCCGATTTACTAGGATTAGGCTTGAAATTATCACTTGACTGGAGTTTTTCTAGCATCGCTTTTTCTTCGTCAGTTACGGCCTGTGGCGTCCAAATATTTACATATATGAGCTGATCTCCTTTTGCATAACCTTGCACTTCTGGGAAACCTTTTCCTTTGAGTCTAAATATTTTGCCGCTTTGCGTACCAGCTGGAATTTTAATTTTTGCACGACCATCAATGGTTGGTACTTCAACCTGTGTTCCAAAAACAGCATCTACAAAATTCAAGTGTAAATCATAGGCTACATTGAGACCATCGCGTTGTAATTCTGGATGTGTTTCTTCTTCAATTTGAATGATTAAATCACCAGGGCTTCCACCTCTTTCTCCTGCATTACCTTTTCCGTTCATGCTCAATTGCATGCCTTCTTGAACACCCGCTGGGATATCGATAGAAATGGTTTCTTCGCCATACATTCTACCCTCACCTTTACAAGTGCCGCATTTAGCGGTAACAGTTGTTCCTTCTCCATTACAAGACGAACAAGTAGTAACAGTTTGCATTTGACCTAAAAAGGTATTGGTTAATTTTCTTACCTGTCCACTACCGCCACATGAACTACAAGTTTGAACGCTGTTTTTATCTTTAGCACCATTACCACCGCAACCGGTACAAGTAACATGCTTTTTTACCTTTACATTTTTGTTAACGCCTTTTGCAATCTCCTCAAAATTCAATTTGATTTTAATGCGCAAATTGCTTCCGCGCTGTCCTCTTGCGGCTCTACCTCCACCACCTCTTGATCTTCCGCCGCCAAAAAATGAACCAAAAGCATCGTCACCAAACATATCTCCAAACTGGCTAAAGATATCGTCCATATTAGAGCTATGAGAAGACCCTCCTCCCATTCCTGGGCCAAATGCATTATGCCCAAAACGGTCATACTTTGCTTTTTTATCGGCGTCACTTAAAATCTCATAGGCTTCTGCAGCTTCTTTGAATTTTTCTTCTGCTTCTTTATCACCCGGATTTCTATCAGGGTGATATTGCATCGCTACTTTACGGTATGCTTTTTTGATTTCATCAGCAGATGAAGATTTAGATACCCCTAATATTTCGTAAAAATCTCTTTTTGCCATTGCGCATTTATTTTCCTACCACCACTTTTGCAAAGCGGATAATTTTATCATTTAAATAATACCCTTTAATCACATCATCAATTACTTTTCCTTTTAAGTCTTCGGTTGGTGCAGGAATTTCAGTAATGGCTTCATGCTTTTCTACATCAAAGTCCTGATGGATACTCTCCATCACTTTAACACCTTTAGATTGCATGGTTGAACGCAATTTATTAAAAACAAGTTGAATGCCTTCTTTTTGAACCGCGATATCATCTGAACTTTGCAACTGCTTTTCGGCACGGTCGCAATCATCTAGCAAATCAAGCATCGATACAATAACGTCTTTGCCAGCCGTTTGAATAAGCTCTAAACGCTCTTTAGAGGTTCTTCTTCTATAATTATCAAACTCTGCCATTAAGCGCAGGTATTTGTCCTTTTGCTCCTGTAAGTCGGCCTCAAGCTTGGTTATTGGATCTTCCTCGGCTACGGGTGCGTTTAAATGCTCTGTTCCAGGCACATTTTCATCGGTATTGAGCTCATTTTCAATATTTTGCTCCATTTCGTTTGGTATTGACTCTTCCATAACTATTGCATATTAATTTACCCCATCTGTATGGCAAAAATTTTGCCGTTGCAAAGAAAAGGGAAAAATTGGCAGATTAATCCGCCTTATCTTCGCGGACATGACAAAGTTGTTTCTAAAAAAGAAGATTGCGGCGAGAATCGCAAATGGTCACCCCTGGGTTTTTGGCAATGAAGTAGACAAAATTGACGGCCCTATCGAGCCAGCTGCTACCGTAGATGTACATTATGCCGATGGAAAATTTGCAGGCAGGGGGTATATTAACCCAAAATCCCAGATTTTAGTACGCTTACTCACTAGAAAGCCAGAAACCATTGATGCGGCCTTTTTTCACGGCAGAATTGCAGAAGCCTGGGCTTACCGTCAAAAAATTGGCTACACCGAAAACTGTCGCCTTGTTTTTGGAGAAGCAGATCAAATGCCTGCCCTTATTATTGATAAGTTCAATGACTATTTTGTTTTACAAACCTTGTCATTAGGCATGGATCACTGGAAGCCTGCCATTGTGGAAGCACTAAATACCATTTTTAAGCCAAAAGGTATTTACGAAAGAAACGATGTGCCTGTGAGAGAACTCGAAGGACTCACGCAAATAAAAGGTTTTTTATCGGAGCCATTTGATACAAATATCATCATCAATGAAAACGGTTTACGCTTTCATGTAGACATAGAAAATGGACAAAAAACGGGATACTTTTTAGACCAACAAGACAACCGAAAAGCCATTCAGCATATTGTAAAAGGCGCCGACGTTTTAGGTGCATTTACCTATACCGGAACTTTTGAAATTCACGCTGCACATTATGGTGCTAAGTCTGTGTTGGGTTTAGATATTTCAGAAAATGCGGTAGCGCAAGCCAATAAAAATGCGGCACTCAATGGCCTCGCTGATATTTGCAAATTTGAAGCGATGAACGCTTTTGATGTACTGAAGCAATGGGGCAAAGATGGCAGACAGTATGACGTTGTAATGCTTGACCCACCTGCATTTACGAAGAGTAGAGAAAGTATTCAAAAAGCCATTACCGGGTACAAAGAAATTAATTTGCGCGGCATGAAATTGATTAGAAATGGAGGCTTTTTAGTAACGTCTAGCTGTACCAATTTAGTACAACCCGAACTCTTTTTGCAAACCATTGAAATGGCAGCAAAAGATGCGCGCAAAAAAATTAGACAAGTCACTTTTCAAGCGCAAGCATCTGATCACCCTATTATTTGGGGCATGGAAAATACCAACTATTTGAAATTTTTAATTGTAGAAGTGACGGATAAATAAGTAAGGTAAATGTATTACTTACTTACCTGAAATTTACCAGACTCAATAAGTCTACCTGCTTGGTCGCGGAGTTGAAAAACATACAGGCCACGCGTGTAATTTTCGTCTAAAATAAAGCTTACTTTTTTGTTGGATAAACGCTGCTCGCCCATTTTTTTTCCGTAGAAACTATAGATCGCGATTACGCTTGTAGACTCAACCGATTTGTCAAATTCAAAATTGATAACGGTAGTAGCTGGGTTGGGGAAGAAACGCAACACTTTAGAAGTGTCAGGCGCAGTTAAAAAGGAATCATAATAACCATTACTACCAGGCACGAAACCGGTAGTAATGGTATATAAAATAGATAGTATTAATAAGTTCCTTTTGGTCATTGATTGTACCTAATTAGAACAAAGATACGTAAAACTAGATTAAGCTAGTTTTGCAAGGGTTTCCTGAATAGCCGCAAAGTTTGGCAAATCACCAGGTGTAGGACATACTTCGGCGTACTGAATAACACCTTCTTTATCAATTACAAATGCAGCGCGCTTGCTAACACCTTGCATTTCAAAAGCCGGGAATACATCGTATAAAACACCAAATGCCTTTGCAGCATCTTTGTTAAAATCACTCAATAAAGGGAAATTTAGGTTTTGCTCTTCTTTAAACTTACCAAGGGCAAATAAAGAATCTACAGAAACGCCAAATACAGTTGCACTGGTATTGTTGTACACTGCAATATTATCTCTGATAGAACAAAGCTCTGTGGTGCAAACGCCCGTGAATGCTAAAGGGAAAAACAATAAAACTACGTTCTTGCCTTTTTGATCTGCTAAATGAACCAAGTTTTTATCGGTGTCAAATAAACTAAAATTAGGTGCTGTGGTGCCGGTTGTTAAACTCATATGTTTTGTTTTTTATTGTAACAAGTGAAAATAAATATTGTTTATTTTTTTAAGGTTTTTAGTTTTTGCATATTGGCATATGACTCTAATGAATCAACCAATTCTTTGTAGGCTACAGGATGTGATTCGTAATAATGATAGCTATCAAAAAACTGTTTTTTAGTAAGCTTATGTACTGCAAACACCTGCTCATACAAGGGTATGTCTTCTTTTACTTTTAATAGTAGCGTATCCCCTACAAGTTTTCGGGCATACCATTCATCGGCCTTAAGCATATCAAACATAACCACTTTCATGGTGTTTACCGGTAGTACATTTTTAGGCGTTCCGCTATTACAAGCCACAAGGAGCACTACAACAAATAGATAAATGAGTCGCTTCATCATTGTAGTGCTTCTTTATATTTTGGTGCATTGGTAGGATCAAGTACCGATAATAATTCGGTAGCTTTTAAGCGGTCCTCTGCTTTTGCCTTTTTAAAAATACCGGACAATTCTGCGAATTTACTTTGTAAAAAAAACTGCTGAATCATACTATTTTGATTGTCCTGTGCAAATGTTTGCAGTTGAATGAGCGTTGCAAGTATAGAACTTTGCGCAAGCGCTTCGTTGTCTATCAAATGATCCAACCCATTTCTGTAATAACCGTAAAAAATATCATGGATAACGTTGTTGCGTGCATTGGTTACGTTTTCAACGAGCCAAAAACGGTTACGCAGTCCGTCAAACATTTTCCAACCCTGAATCCCTTTCCCTTCTGGAGCATTGTTCACAATGTTAAGCGCTTTTCTAAAATACAATTCGCCGCCTTTTAGTGCAAAAGAATCGTAATCTAGTCCAATGATCATGTAGGCATAATACGCAAAAATAGCAGGCAAATTTGCGATGCCTGCATCTGTTCCCTGCACCCTTGCCTCATTGAATTCGAGGGGTTGAAATTCTTGATATTTAAAAGTTACATCGGGGTCCTGAAAATTAACCATACTGGCTTTATAAGTAGAGCCATAAACGGGTCTGGCCGCTTGAATACTCAACGTGGCCTTGTATACATTGGTTTCAACAATCGACTCAATGTTTAGAATAAAACTACACTCTATTTTTTCTTGAGGCTTGTATATATCTGAGGTCCACTTTCTATTGTTGAGCAGATTTGTTAACTGCGTTTGAAGCGTTGTAAATATTTTACGGTCAACAGTGGTTGCTACCCTATTGGATAACACGGTTACCCTAGCCTGCAATTCCTGGGCTTTGGCGCCCGAAAAAAAGGCAACAAATAATAAGGTAAGTAATGTGTTTGCAAACTTCATAGCAGGTCAAATAGGATACTCTAAATTAACAAAAAAAGACAGTTAAAAAACTGTCTTTTTGTATAGAATAGGGTAATTGAATTAACGGAAAAGATCGTTCTCTTCGTTTTTTCTGTAATACACTTTGCCTTCCATAAATTCTTGGGTTGCTAAAATAGCAGGATTAGGCATTTTTTCGTAAGCTCTTGAGATTTCGATTTGCTCTTTGTTTTCATGAATTTCTTCTAAGCTATCGGTATGACTTGCAAACTCTTCTAGTTTGTTGTGCAATTCTTCTCTAATAGATACATTGATTTGATTGGCTCTACGTGCCACAATAGCAATAGACTCGTATAAATTACCAGTTTTTGCTTTGATATCTATTAGGCTCTTCGTTTCAACAACGCTTGGCGTGTTGGCACTTAATTGTCTTCTTAGCTTACTCATTTTTTTGTATTGTTTAAATAATTTGAAGATGCTGTTTTGTATTTATTTACATCAGCCACATACTTACTTGTATTGTAGCGTTCTAAAAAATCGTCACATTCTACAATCACTTTTGCATAACGCTCTTGTTGCTTTTCTTCGTAACTCATTTCGGCGTATTTATAATAAGATACCAC
>JACCDS010509252.1_pt1 | contig 11965 bp, 11 predicted proteins | sample 7446441 | NCBI WGS metagenome assembly JACCDS01 (sample SAMN15323445, study PRJNA562643) | freshwater metagenome | isolation source: river surface water | place: USA:Blue River Watershed | collected 2017-08-17
CACGCGAAAGCAATCAACGCGTTCACCAACCCGTCAACCAACTCATACAAGCGTCTGGTTCCACACTATGAAGCCCCGGTGATGCTGGCTTATTCAGCGCGTAACCGTTCTGCTTCTGTGCGTATCCCACTGGTACCAAGTGCGAAGGCACGTCGTATTGAAGTTCGTTTCCCGGATCCGGCTGCAAACCCGTACCTGGCATTCGTTGCTCAATTGATGGCTGGTCTGGATGGTATCCAGAACAAGATCCACCCAGGCGATGCAATGGACAAAGACCTGTATGACCTGCCACCAGAAGAAGAAGCACTGATCCCACAAGTTTGTGGTTCACTGGACGAAGCGCTGGATGCACTGGAAGCAAACCGTGCAATCTTCACCAAAGGCGGCGTCATGTCAGACGAAATGATCGATGCTTATATCTCTCTGAAACGTGCAGAAGCCAAACGCGTCTCTATGGCTGTGCACCCACTGGAATACGAACTGTATTACAGCGTGTAATTTCACGAGCTAACACACTGATTTATAAAGTGTGAACTGCATAATCTCAAAGCCCGCTTTTGCGGGCTTTTTGTACTGGTCAAAGCCAGAAAAGCCAGTTAGAGTAATTCTATCAGCCACTTGATCAGATTGGACTCTGTGATGAATATTACCGGTTGGCCGCTATTTATACTGATCGTGCTGACAATGTTGGCGCAGCCTGTGCTGGCACAAGCAAAAAAGGACGACAAACCGGTGTTTGTCACGGTAGACAAAAATAACGTTCCGGTGTTTTCTGACAATCCGGTACCGGGCGCATCTCAGCTACAGCTGAAAGAAGGTAACCGGATGCCCGCGGTCACCCCAACCGAAATCAGCCAGCGCAGTATTGATCACACGCCAAAGTTCGATGTAGTCATCACCAAACCGGAACCTGAAGGAACGGTGCGTGAAAACAACGGCACTGTCTACGTATCCGGCCAGGTAAAGCCGCTGTTCGCTCAGGGCCTGCGGGTTCGCCTATATCTGGACGGCCAAGCGGTTGCAGGCCCCAGCAGCAATGCCAATTTTATCCTGCATAACATTGACCGGGGCGAACATCAGCTGATGCTGGAGTTAAGCGACCAAAACGGCAAGGTTATTGCTACCAGTTCCGTAACGACGTTTTTTCTGCACCGAGCATCATCAATTACCCCAAAATAGTGCAACAGGGCACAGCTTAGTCGCTAGACTAAGCGCCATGAGCACCATTTTGGTGCAATAAGGGATTTGCCGTGACACACGCACATATCGCTCTTGAATTGCCAGGTATTAATCTGGCCGAACAACTGACCACAGCAGTGCTGGTGTTGGATGCACAGTTACAGGTGTCATGCTTTAACACCGCCTGTTGCGCTTTGCTTGGTATTGGTGAAAAACGGCTGCAACACCAATATTTTCCCGGACTGTTTCAATACAGCGATCTCAGTGCTGCGCAGCTGGTCAGCACCTTAAATACCAAACAGGGTTTTGGCATTAGTGATGTGCATTGCGTGATGCCCGATGGCCGGCATCTATTGCTGGATATGACGGCGACCTGGCTGGAGACAGAACAGCCCAGTCTGGTGATGGAATTACGCCAGGTCGATCAGCAGCGCAAGATCAGCATGGAAAGTTTGCAACAACACCAGCATCTGGCGGCACGCGAACTGATCCGGGGTCTGGCCCATGAAATCAAAAACCCGCTTGGCGGATTGCGCGGTGCGGCGCAGTTGCTGGAAGAATCGCTCAATGAAGAACAAAAAGAATACACCCAGCTGATCATTGCCCAGGCCGACCGGCTGCGAAACCTGGTGGATCGTTTACTTGGTCCCTACAAGCCGCCACATAAAGTTGTGTCTAATCTGCACGAAATTATTGAACGCGTCAGCCAGCTGGCTCAAATGGATAATCCCCATGCCGTACAGTTTATCCGCGATTATGATCCGAGCATTCCAGACTTTTCATTAGATCCGGAACTACTGGAACAGGCCCTGCTGAATATTGTCCGCAATGCGCAGCAGGTGCTGACTCAAGGCGGCCAGATTGTGATGCAAAGCCGGATTTTACATCAACATACTATTCATGGCCGCCGCCATAAGCTGGTCGCCGTGATCCGCTTGATCGATAACGGCCCCGGTATTCCACCGGCGATTAAAGATACGCTGTTTTATCCAATGGTCAGCGGCAAACCAGGCGGCACCGGTCTTGGTTTGTCGATTTCACAAACGCTGATCCATCAGCATGGCGGCTGGATTGATTGTGACAGCTGGCCTGGACGCACCGAATTTACCCTGTATTTACCGATAAGCGCAGAAGGAGCTTAACCCATGACGCAGAATGTATGGATCATTGACGACGACAATTCCATCCGTTGGGTGTTGGAAAAAGCCCTGTCACGCGCTGGTATCGTCTGCGAGAGCTATGCCTCGGCAGATTTGATGCTGCAACGGCTGGAATTTGATCAACCTGCAGTTGTGGTGTCCGATATCCGGATGCCTGGCACCGATGGCATGCAATTGCTGAGCAAGCTGCAGGAGCTGGCGCCGGAACTGCCAGTGATTATCATGACGGCGCACTCCGATCTCGACAGCGCCGTCAACGCGTTCAAACGCGGCGCTTTTGAATATCTGCCCAAACCATTTGATGTCAATGAAGCGGTAGCCCTGATCAGCCGCGCGCTGGAACATGCCCACGCGAAAAAACCTCGTGCCAGCAGCAGTGCACCATCACATGTCCCCGAAATCATCGGCGAAGCGCCGGCGATGCAGGAAGTGTTTCGGGCGATTGGCCGCTTGTCCCGCTCCAGCATCAGTGTGCTGATCAATGGCCAAAGTGGTACCGGTAAAGAACTGGTGGCGCACGCGCTACACAAACACAGCCCTAGAGCCGAATCGCCGTTTATCGCGCTGAATATGGCGGCTATTCCAAAAGATCTGATTGAATCCGAATTATTTGGCCACGAAAAAGGCGCCTTTACCGGCGCCGCGACTTTACGCAAAGGCCGCTTTGAACAGGCCGACGGCGGCACTTTGTTTCTCGATGAAATCGGTGATATGCCACTCGACGTGCAAACGCGCTTGCTGCGAGTGCTGGCCGATGGGCAGTTTTATCGCGTTGGTGGTCATCAGGAAGTCAGTGTGGACGTACGGATCATCGCAGCAACCCACCAAAATCTGGAGCAACTGGTTGCTGAAGGGAAGTTCCGCGAAGACTTGTTCCACCGGCTCAATGTGATCCGGATCCATATTCCGTCGCTGCGAGACCGCAAACAAGATATTCCAAAGCTGACCCGGCATTTCCTGGCACAAGCCGCACGCGAAATGAATGTGGAAGCAAAAGATCTGGCGTTGGAAACCGAAAAGTTTCTGGCACAGCTGGATTGGCCGGGCAATGTGCGGCAACTGGAAAACACCTGCCGCTGGCTGACCGTGATGGCTTCCGGCAAACAAATCCTGTTATCTGATTTACCGCCGGAGCTGACCAGCGCGCCAAAACCAGTGACCACCAGCAGCGATGGCCAACACAGCTGGCAGGATTTACTGGCGCAATGGGTCACACAGAAACTGGCAACCGGCGCAGAAGACATTCTGGCTGAAGCCGGCCCGGAGTTTGAACGAATTGTGTTGAAGCAAGCTTTACAGTTTACCCATGGCCACAAACAAGATGCCGCCAAACGGCTCGGCTGGGGCCGCAATACGTTGACACGCAAGCTCAAAGAACTGGATATGGAATAGCGACACCGCTGTGCCTTCACATGTAAAAAACCGGGCTCAGGCCCGGTTCTTTTCATCATTGCGCAGACAACTCAGGCGCGCCGGCACCTGAACTGCGACATGACCTCTGGCTTAGTCGTCTTTCCCAGTATGTTCGGCCATGCGTTCACGCATTTTCGCCATCCGCTCGTCCAGCTTCGTTTTCTGCTCTTCAGTTAACAAAGCGCGGATCTGGTGCTGCAATTTTAGCCGTTCCAATTGATGCTCCAGCATATTGGCCTGCTGCTTCTCCAGCAGTATACGCGCAGCCGCTTCATCAAATTGATCTGCTTTAACCAGCGCCTGCATGGCTTCATGTTGTTGTTTCATCGCTGCCGTATCTGGCTTTTCCGCTTTGCTGGCAGCGACCAGGGTCCGGATTTGCTCCCGTTGTGCATCCGTCAGGTCAAGGCCTTTGAGCATCCGCACCGCCGGGTCACCACCATGCTGACCGTGACCGGCGAAAGCAGGTTGAGACAGCAGCAACGCGGCGCCGAATAACGCAGGAATTAATTTTGATACTATTTTCAATGTGTTCATTTTTATCTCTCCAGTAGGTTCGGGCATTACAAACAGCGGTCTGTTTTGTATGATGCAAGCATAAGCGACTGGCTGCAAAGCAACGCAAAGCCGCCGTAAAGGTTTGGTAAAGACACTTGTCCGGGCATGTCTGCTGCTTACACTAAGCGCACCACCCACAGTGATGGCCCTATAGCAGTAGCTAAGAAGGTTTACGATGCAACACCCGAATATCCTGCTGATTGATGATGATGCGGAGTTAAGCCAGCTGGTCACCGACTATCTGACACTGGATGGTTTTAGTCTCGATCATGCTGCAGATGGCATCAAAGGCTTGCAGAAGGCGCAGACCGGCGCCTATCAGCTGATCTTGCTGGATGTGATGCTGCCTGGCCTTGATGGACTGTCTTTACTGCGGCAACTGCGTCAGACCAGCTATTGTCCGGTACTGATGCTGACTGCCCGCGGCGATGACATTGACCGTATTCTCGGTCTGGAACTGGGTGCCGACGATTATCTGGCAAAGCCGTTTAACCCACGCGAACTCAGTGCCCGGGTACGCGCTATTCTGCGCCGCGTCGAACTGGCGCAGCAACCGCAACAACATCAGGCCCCATTGTTAGAACTGAATCAGGTCACGCTGAACCGGCAAAATCGCCAGGTTCACTGTCAGGGTTTGGCTATCGTCCTGACCGCGACGGAGTTTCAGCTGCTGGAGTATCTGATGCACCATGCGGGTCGTGTGGTTAGCAAAGAAGAGCTCAGCAAAGAAGTGATGGGCCGGGTGCTGCAACAATATGACCGCAGTCTGGATATGCATGTCAGTAATATCCGGAAAAAACTGGCACAGGGCAGCGACCATGAAAAAATCCAGACGCTGCGCGGCAGCGGCTATTTGTTTCTGGAGTCGTGATGCAACTGAAATGGGTCAATCCATGGCGTTTTCTGGCGTTCCGGCTGTTCAGCTGGTTCTGGCTGGTGCTGCTGCTGACAATTGCCGCCGCCTGGCTATTGGCCAAAGCTTTTCTCGATGACACGGTGATCCGTCGCCTGCCACCTGGTGTGCATGAACATGCTGATCGGATGCTACACAGTTTGCAACATTTTGACAGCGTTGAAGATTTATTGAAACGGCTAAACCGGCGCGAGAACAATCGCTGGTTACTGGTCGACCCGGTCAGCCAACAAATTCTGAACGCACACATTCTGCCGCGCGGTTTTGACCAAAGCTGGTTAACCGAATTATCGCAGTTTGAAAAACCACGTTTGTTTTTGCATCGTCATATCAGTCTGGCCGGCCCGTTTTTTGTCCGTCTGAATGACCAGCCGCTGGTGTTATACCAACAACAACCCCGCCCTGACCGGCCCGGTATGTTGGGCCTCGCTCAGTTACCGGAATTGACAATACCGCTGCTGTTTTTACTCGTGTCAGCCCTTGCCAGTATTGGCCTGGCTCTGACGATCACCCGACCGCTGCGTCAGTTACAACAGCAGAGTCTGCAATTCGCCAGCGGTGACTTAACCAGCCGGGTGCAACAAGCTGCGGCCCGCAATGACGAGATCGGTGAGTTAGCGCGGGGCTTTAATACCATGGCCAGCCAAATCGGCGCTTTATTGCAAAATCAGCAGCGCCTGCTGCGTGATATTTCGCATGAGCTGCGCTCACCGCTGACCCGCGCGCAGCTCGCCATCGCGCTGGAACAACGGCAAGGCGGTGGTAGTCAGCTGCCACGTCTATCGCAGGAGCTGGATAAAATTGACAGTATGCTCGATGAGCTGCTGACATTCAGCCGGCTCGATGCCGGACAATATCAACTGCAATTGCAGGACCTTGATTTGACCGAGCTGCTGGAAGAAATTATCCAGGTCAATCAACTGGAAGCCAGTCAGAAACAGCAACAAATACAGCTGGAAGCACCGCCGCAGTGCTGGTTACAGGCCGACAGCCGGCTGCTGGCGCGTGCCGTCGAGAACGTACTGCGCAATGCGATTAAATACAGCCCCACCGGTTCAGTGATCAGGCTGCAGTTGCAGATTGATGCCGGGCAACTCCAGCTCTGTGTCTGCGACCAAGGCCCTGGTATCCCAGAAAGTGCCCTACAGGCGATTTTTGAGCCGTTTTACCGGGTGTCAGATGCACGCACCGCTGGTGCAGGTGGCACAGGCCTTGGCCTCGCCATCGCCGCACAAGCGATGAAACAGCATCAGGGTCAGATCACCGCACAAAATATCTATCAGGCGGAGCAGGTGCATGGTTTGCAAATTTGTCTGCAAATGCCGGCACAGCAGGAGCTAAATCTTTGAAGTATTTTCCGCCGCTGCAGGCGCAGCTGCAGGCTGACGCGCTGAATGACAACAACGTCAGGCAGCAACTGCAGCAATGCTGGCAGCAATTTGTTAAAACCGAGCTTTATAGTCGCGACGGTACCCGATTTTGTCTGTACAGCCGTACCAGTTTGCCTGGCTGGCGTAAACCGCATGCGGCGTTGCTGATAGTGCCGGGGCGCATCGAAGCCGCGCATAAATATGCCGAACTGGCGCAGGATGCACTTTGTAGTGGTTATCAGGTATTTGTCATCGACCACCGCGGCCAGGGCCTGGCACAGCGGCCTGAACCCGACCCGCAACTGGGTGATGTGACAGATTTTCGCCGCTACAGTGACGACCTGATGCAGGCGATCAGCACTGTCCGCAGTCAAACCGACTTACCGCTACTGGCGTTGGCGCATTCGATGGGCAGCGCCATCTTGTATCGCTATCTACAAATGACGGCTCTGCCGCTGCTGGATGCCGCCATTTTCTGTGCGCCGATGTTTGGTATTCCGGCCGGCCCGCTGCCACGCTTGAGCCGCTTTGTGGCCATGCTGATGCAGCAGCTGAACCAGCGCTTCAGCCAGGCGGGCTGGTATGTGCCGGGCCAGGGCCCCTATCAAAGCCTGCCGTTTGCCGACAATGCGCTGACTCTCAGCGCTGAGCGATATCAGTGGTTTCGGGATTTATATCAGCAATATCCGGCCTATCAGCTCGGTGGTGTCAGTTGGCGTTGGCTGCATCATGCGCTAGAAGCGTGTACGCAGATCCAGCAAGGCGTGATACCGGCTGTGCCGATGCTGATCCTGCAAGCGGGTGCCGATACGGTGGTGGACAATCAGGCGCAAAACAAGCTGGCCGCGCGTTGCACCATCGAACTACATCAGATCGCCGACGCCCGGCATGAATTACTCGCAGGCACCGATGCGCAGCGCCAACAGGTGTTTAGTCTGATCAATCAGTGGTTGCAGCGTGTGGCAACGGGTCCGGGTGAATAATCACTTCCGCATCGCGGTAAAACGCCGCGATTTGCTGCTCCGCCAAATCGGTCACCTGATGCGCTTTTTGTAGACTCCAGTCCTGCGGCAACAACAGCCGCAGCTGGATAAAAATACGCGGCCCGGCCCGACGGGTGCGCAGCTGCTCAACGCCGAGGACTCCGGGCATTTGCAGCAGATGCTGCAAAATTTGCTGCCGCTCGGCTTCTGGCAATTCTTCATCCAGCAGATGCACCATACTTTCCCGCAACAACTGCGCGGCATTAAACAACAAATAGAGGGCGATCAGAATGGCTATGGCTGCGTCAGCCCAGAGCAGACTGTTTTGTACCAGATACAACGCCAATAACACTGCGGCATTCATCAGCAGGTCACTGCGGTAGTGAGCTTGATCTGCTGCTACAGCCAACGAGCCGGTTTTTTTGATAATCCAACGCTGCAGCAATACCAGCGTCAGCGTCAGGCCACTGCACAGCAGCATGGCCCAGATGCCATTATTGATAGCGCCAATTGGCGCCGGCAGATAAATCCGGTTTATGCCCTGATATAACAGCACAAATGCGGCGCCGGCCAGAAAGGCTGCCTGAAATAACGCCATCACCGCTTCAGCTTTGCCATGACCAAACCGGTGGTCGTCATCCGCCGGTTTGAGTGCATAACGCAACGCGACAAAGTTCAGCAACGACACAGCGACGTCCATCATCGCATCCATCAACGACGCCAATATCGAAGCGGCATTGGTATCGATAGCGGCAAACAACTTGATGATGACGATGATCAGCGCAATGCCAATCGTCAGTTTGCCCGAACGGCGTACCCAAAGATTGTATTCATGGCTGGTCATCGCTGGTCCTTGTCAGTTCACAGAGTTACAACGCGCCGGCAAACTGCTGCTGACGCCAGGCTTCATAACAAACGATCGCCACAGAGTTGGCTAAATTCAGACTACGCGCATCAGGCATCATCGGGATCCGCAAGCGCAGCTCTGGCGGAATAGCATTACGGATCTCATCGGGTAACCCGGAGGTCTCGGAGCCGAATAACAACAAATCACCGGCCTGATACTGTAATTCAGTGTGAGGCCGGCTGCCCTTAGTGGTCAACGCCAGTACCCGCACCGGCTTCACCGCATCCAGCATCGCCTGATAACTGGCGTGCCGGCAGACATTCGCCAAATCATGATAATCCAGTCCGGCACGGCGCAGCTTTTTTTCTTCAAAATCAAACCCTAATGGTTCAATCAAATGTAAATGACAGCCGGTATTGGCAGCAAGCCGAATAATATTGCCGCAATTCGGTGCGATTTTGGGTTCAAATAAAGCGATATGAAACACAACAACTCCTGCGCCAAGACAAAGCGCGAGTATACCGCAGTCTGACAACGTAGCGTGACAGCAGAGGTCAGACGGTTACCAATTTTCCCGGCATTTAGTGGCGATTTTTTAGACAGGCATTTATAGTAGACCAGAGTAGCTGTGCAAGGAATGCCAAAATGACTACACCATTATGGATCCAATACCTGCTGGCCATCGTCAGCGGTTTTCTGCTTTGTCTGGTGCTGATGCAGTTACAACGTGCGCGCCGCACGCCATTACATAACACGCCGCTGTTGCAGTTCCTGCAACAACAATCCAATGCCTATTGGCTCACCGACCCACAAGCGATACCGCTGTGGCACAATCACGCTACCCGTCATCCTGCGGCCAATACCCGGCTGGCACAGCAGCTGTTTTTCTCTGCCGAAGGACTGGATCCTGGTCTGCCGGACATCCTGGCGATGTTGCAAATCAGTCCGCACTGGCAAGGCCAGGTCTGGATTGGCAGCAGTGATCGCCAAGCTTATCAGCTAAATGTACGGGTGCTTAGCGGCTATCGTCAGCGCTTTTTGCTTTGGAACTGGAAGCCACTGCAGGCGGCGCTGGAGCAGGCACAGGCACAGATCCGCGCCTATGCTGACCCGGTGACCAAATTGCCATCAGCAACGCTGTGGCACTATTGGTTACAGTCTCAATTGCATCGCCATCAGGCGAAATATCATAGTCTTGCCGTGTTGTTACTGGAAATGAATGACTATCCCGCTATAGTGCGGAACTTCGGGCAGACCGCTGCAGATGGTCTGTTGCAACAATTGGTGAACAATGTCCAGGCAGAGATCCCGGCCAGCGCTTTTATGGCCCGGCTGGCGCCACATCAGTTGGCGTTGCTACTCAGTCTGGACGGACATGCTGAGCAGGCCGAACAACAAGCGATCCAACTCAGCCGCGAAATACTGCAGTTTTGTCAGGGACCATTTTTTATTCCGCAGGCAGAGTTGCGGTTGGACTGTCGGGCCGGGATCGCGATTTTCCCCGAAGCTGGCCATGATGCCGACGAATTGCAGGCGCACGCTGCACACGCGCTGCACATCGCGGCCACGCTGCCGGAACGAATGCATCTGTGGCAGATGCAGGGGAAAAATCCGGCACCGGGCCTGCAATTGCAATATGAGTTACAACAAGCATTGACGCAATATCAATGTGAGATTTGGTCACAACCAGTGATTGAACTGGCGACCGGCATCGCTACCGCATTCCGGTTGGAACTGTATTGGCGTTCACCACAACGGGGTTTATTAAGTTATGCCGAGTTAAAACCTCTGGCAGAACAGAGTGGTCAGTTGCTGGCGCTGGAGCGCTGGGCGTTTTGTCAGATCTGTCAGTTGGCGGAATTATGGCAACGTCTGGGCCCGCTGCCACCGCTGCAGGTTGAATTGTCTGCGGCGAACTTTCGTCACTGTGGACTGCTGAATTTTTTGCAAAGTCAGCTGGAGGACCACCAACTTCAGGCCAATCAGTTTGTGTTGTGCTTGCGGGAAGATGGCTGGTTACAGGATACGGCAGGCTTCAGCAAACAGGCTGAGGAACTGAAAGCGGCCGGATTTGGCTTGATGATTGTCGAGGTCGGCGATGGCTTAAGTTCGCTGCAATTATTGCAGCAACCCTTCTGGCAGGCTGCAGAACTTTCAGCAGCAATGATCAAGCAGCTGGAAGAATCTGAAACACAACGGAATGCCTGCGCCAGTCTGATCCGACTGCTGGTCCATCTGGGACTGAAAGTCTGTACCCAAGGCACTGACAGGGAAATGCAGGCGTATTTACTGCATGTCATGGGCGGTTATGGCTGTCGTGGCGCGCACTTCAGTACGATGCGATTAGTTGATGGCCAGCAACAACCCTATGGCGGGCAGCAACAATGGCGGATGGCCGGATAACCTCTGTTGCGGTGCTACTCGTCGCGTTTTTCGCGGCCCAACAGATCAAGCGCAGCAGCTCGGGCATCTTTGCCCTGATACAACACCTGATAAATTTGTTCGGTGATCGGCATTTCGACACCGACGCGGGTCGCCAGATTGTAAACTTCGCGGGCATTACGATAGCCTTCGACGACTTGTCCGATCTGCGTGATCGCGTCTTCAACGCCGACGCCCTGCCCTAACAGCAGGCCAAAACGGCGGTTACGGGACTGATTGTCGGTACAGGTCAGGACTAAATCACCTAAACCGGCCATACCCATAAAAGTTTCTTTCTTCGCACCTAAAGCGCAACCTAAACGGCACATTTCGGTCAGACCGCGGGTAATTAATGCCGTGCGGGCGTTCGCGCCAAAACCAATGCCATCTGCCATGCCGGCACCAATCGCAATGACGTTTTTCACCGCGCCACCGAGCTGCACGCCAATAAAATCAGGGTTGGTATACACACGGAAGGTTTTGCCGCAATGCAGCAAGTCTGACAACACCGTAATAAACTCGGCGTCGGTCGATGACAATGAAATCGCTGTAGGCAAGCCTTTTGCCAATTCTTTGGCAAAAGTCGGACCGGATAACACAGCCAGCGACACCTCATCACCGAGGATATCGCGCGCGACGTCCTGCAATAACCGACCACTGTCCGGTTCCAGACCTTTCGTGGCCCAGGCTACTCGGGCATGAGGTAATAAAAATGGTTTAATTTGCCGCAAGGTATCGGCAAAAGCATGACTAGGCACCACCACCAGCACATTCTGGCTGGCTTTCACGGCGCCTTCCAGATCAGCGGTCACTTCCAGCTGTTCTGGTAACACAATCTCCGGCAGATAACGGTGATTGATCCGATCCCGCGTCATCGCCGCGATATCATCCGCATTGCGGCCCCATAACAAGGTGTGATGCCCGTTACGTGCCAGACAAATCGCCAGCGCCGTACCATAAGAGCCGGCGCCCAATACCGTAATTGCCGAAGTCATGTTCATGCGGCGGCTGCTTAGTTTGGCAGCTGTGCCTGAGCTTCCGCCTGACGTTGTTGCACATATTGAGCAAACAGCGCGTCAAAGTTAACCGGAGCCAGGTTCAGTTGTGGGAAAGTACCGCGG
>JACCDS010671233.1_pt1 | contig 11964 bp, 8 predicted proteins | sample 7446441 | NCBI WGS metagenome assembly JACCDS01 (sample SAMN15323445, study PRJNA562643) | freshwater metagenome | isolation source: river surface water | place: USA:Blue River Watershed | collected 2017-08-17
CATCATCCACGGCACAAAAGCTGTACACCCACACCAAAATTGATTTATTGCAAATTCGGGTACTGGTCAAGAGTGGCCGCACCCAAGCCTCGGTTGGCTCCGGTTTCATGGTCGGCAATACCGATCTGGTGGTAACCAATTACCATGTCATGGCCCAAGTAGCACTGGAGCCAAAAACCTATATTGCGGAATACATTGATACCGCGCGCCAGACCGGCAGCGTCGAATTGCTGGCGGTTGATGCGATTCACGATCTGGCGATTGTGCGGATCAAGCGGCGCGGCCATGGCGTGTTCAATATTGGATCGGGCGCGCCGCTACTTAATCAGGGGCAATACCTGTATTCGCTGGGCAACCCGCTCGATCTCGGTTTTGCCATTTCCGAAGGCACCTACAATGGCATCATCAATCGCAGCCTGTATCAGCAATTGCTGTTTACCGGTTCGATCAATGCTGGCATGAGCGGCGGGCCAAACATCACCGTTGATGGCCGGGTCGCTGGCGTGAATGTCTCAAAACGGCGTGATGGCGAACTGGTCAGCTTTCTGGTGCCGGTTATCTATGTTCAGCAATTACTGCAAAGCATTAATGGTAAGCCGCCGACCGATTTCCGGCCCGTAATTGGCGCCCAACTGCAACAGCATCAGCGCTTGCTCGGTGAGCGGCTGCACAGCACGCCGATGCAATTAAAGTCACTCGGCAACTATCGGGTACCGGTGTGGGAATCGGAACAGATGCGCTGCTGGGGTCGTTCCGATGCCAAGCCTGAAGTACCGTTTTCGGTCGATACGGTCGATTGCGCGATGGATGCCAGTCTGTTTATCTCCGATCAATTGCAAACCGGTGCGGTTGCGGTACGGCACCAGTTGATTCAAAGCCGTGGCATCGATGCGATTCGCTTCGCCCGTATCGCCAGCCAGTCGTTTCGCAATGAAGACTTTGGCAATAATCGCGATGCCCGGCTCTCAAGCCCGCAATGCCAGCAAATGTTCGTCGCCAACCGCCAATTGCCGCTGCGCGCCGTGCTGTGCGTGCGTGCCTATCGCCAGTTTGCCGGGCTGTATGACGTGTCACTGCTCGTTGCCAGCACCGACAGCAAGCTCGCGAACCTGCAAACCCGGTTCGATACCTGGGGCGTCTCGTTTGACAACGGCCTGCGCTTAAGTCGGCTGGTATTGGATGCGATCGGGCGCGGGAGCAAATCATGAGCGGCCCATATTTTATTGAACTACTACAGCGCAATGACGAAGTGCGCAAGCGCCATACCCTGCCCAAGCTACCGATCCAAATTGGTCGTGCCTATGACAACGACTTGATTTTGGACGATCCGTATATCGCACCGCATCACGCCGTGATCGAACAAGACGAAAACGGCTTGCGCATCCGCGATTTGGGCAGCCAGAACGGCATCGTGCATCAACAACAAAAGCTGCGCCAACTGGCTCTCGATACCGATCCGGTATTCCGGCTGGGGCACAGCCGCTTGCGCCTGCGCCACCCGGCCAGCCCGGTAGCGCCGGAATTGCCCGATCAAACCAATCACAATTTTGAAGGCTGGCCGGCCGCCCTGCCCGGCCTGGCAATCATCGTCTTGTGTACCCTGGCCAAGCTTTGGCTGTTTTCCGACAAGGATGGCAGTTTTCTTTCCTATACCGCCGATCTGGTCGGCACGCTGGCCTTGGCCTTTGGCTGGGTCGGCCTGTGGGCGCTGGCCAACCGCCTGCTCGACCATCGCCCGCGCTTTGGCCGCCACCTGTTCATTGCCGGATGCGGCTATGGTGCCATTGCGCTGTGGCTGTTGCTCAGCAACCTGCTCGGCTATGCGTTCTCGCTCGAAGAGCTGACCGCCTATTCGCGCCCGGTGCTCGATTTGCTGATGGTTGGCACGATTTTGTTCCACATCCACCAGATCAAACCATTCAACCCACGCGGCCTGCGCTTAACTGGCCTGCCGCTCTTGCTATTGCTCTGGGGTTACAACTTTATGGATGTGTACCAGCGCACCGGCAAGTTGTCGGACGAACTGTACATGAGTCAACTGTTGCCACCGTCAATGCGGCTAGCGGCCAACCAAACCCCGGACACCTTCTTTAGCGCCGCCAAGGCATTGCAGGACAAGGCCGACCGGGCGCGCAAAAAACCGGTGGCAAATGGTGCCGACACGGCCGAGAGCGACAATTAAGTCGCGATGCGCCATCTGATATCAAGCTACGCCCCGCCGCTGCTGCGGCTGTGGTTTGTGCTGCTGCTGGCCGTAACGGGCTTGGCCAAATTGATCAATATGCCGGGCTTTTATCCGGTAGTGGCGAGTTATCAGGTCTTGCCTAGCGCGCTGATTGTGCCATCTGCATGGCTGTTGGCGCTGTTGGAACTGTTGTTGGCGCTTTGGCTGGCTACGCGCTGGCAGGCTAGGTGGGCTGCGCTGCTGCTGGTGGGTTTACACCTGCTGTACTGGTTTTGGCTACTGGCGGCGCTGCTGCGTGGCCTGAAACTCGATAACTGCGGCTGCTTTGGTGCCTATTGGGCGCGACCATTGACTTGGTATTCGCTGCTCGAAGATGGGGTATTGCTGCTGTTGGCGCTGTGGCTGTGGCGTAGCAGCGCGCGCACTGCCCCGCCGCATCTCGACCGGTAATTTATTGCGCACGCAAGCCGGTGTCTCGCGGTTCAAGAGCGGTTTGCACTTCACGGTGTTCGGCTCAGGCCATGAATGTCGACATGCTACCCGCGTGGCATAGGTAGCGGCATGTCCTTCGGCGTGATGCAGGCCGCAGGCGTGGCGTTTTTTTGTTTGGCCAACCAGTCAAGTTCGCTGGCATAGCGCGGCAGATCTGGAATAAAGTCATGCCGTACCGCGTCCATCACACAATCTTGCGCCGTTTTTTTTTCGAGCAAACACTGGCGCAATTGCCGTCCCCCGATTCCGGCCAAAAGCGGTTCTTGCAGCAGCGCATGCAGCAGTGTCACATTGGCTGCATCACTGGCGTTTGCGCCGTGGGCCGACAAAATCAACATATGCCGCAACTTGGCCACCCCATCTTGCCCCGCGCCCGGCGGCGCCAGCCCGGCAGCTTGCGCCCCGGTTGCCAGCATCGCCAGTGCCTCGGCATTTCCCGAGCGCGCCCAAGGCCAAACCCGCTGCCAAACCTGCGCGCAATCGCCCACATCAAAGGCTTGCAGCGCTTTTGTTTTGGCATTGTCCCAAGTGCCGGGCGGCTGGGGCTGGCCAGATGCGGCTTGCGTGAAGAAAATGCTGCCGGCAGCCAGAACAAACGATAACTTCATGCGGGTTCCTTAGTGCAAATCCAAGTCAAAAGTACAACTATAACACACATATTTGCAATGAAAAGTTATACTTTTTGCACGTCCATGGCGCTACTATATCTTGAACGAGGCCCGCGACCATACGGGCAGCATGGATTGGCCACTACCTGCTCTGGCCTGCCAATGACTACAATCTGCCCATGGCAGGTATTTCTGTCCGTGGCAGGTATTTCTGTCCGTGGCAGGTATTTCTGTCCGTGGATTCGCCACCGCACTTAACCCCGTTTTCTTTCCTGCCACGTTTCAGGGTGCAAGGCCAATCGCCACTGGCGTGCGGCCTGCCAAATTAACCCATTGCCACTCTGATTCGCCTCCGGCGCAAAGGAAAAACCATGAAACGTTTGCTATCTTGCCTACTTCTACCGCTTGTCCTCGGCACCCTGTCGCCCGCTCAGGCCGGGCAATTGGCCGGTTTGGCCATCATCGATCAAAACAGCGGCGCGCCGCTGCCGATTTGGCGTCATGCCGGACAAAACTGGGTAGTTGGCCAGCCGGGCCAGCGCTACGCACTGCAAATCAATAATAAAACCGCTGGCCGCCTGCTGGCGGTGATGGCGGTTGATGGCATCAACATCATCACCGGCCATACCGCTGCTGGGGATCAGGCTGGCTATGTGTTTGCCACCGGGCAAGCCCAGCAAATTGCTGGCTGGCGCAAAAACCTGCACGAGGTGGCGGCGTTTTATTTTACCCCGCTACCCGATTCTTATGCCGCCCGCACCGGGCGCGGTGACCAGACCGGGGTAATCGGCGTGGCACTGTACCGTGAACAAGCCAGCCCACCATCGATTGCCCCGGTTCCGCAAGAGCCCGGTGGCTGGTGGGGGCGACGTGAAGCTGCCAAACGTGCCGCATCGGCAGCAAACGCGACGGCAGGAGCGGCGGCAGAGGCGGCAGAGGCACCGCAAGACAGTGCCAGCGGCATCAGGCAGAAGCAGCGCAGTCGTATCACGGCTGAAGCGACTGCTCCGCTGCTTGCTGAGGCACCGCAAAAACTCGACACCGGCAATGGCGGGCGAATCGACAGCAGCACCAGCAACACCGAATTTCGCCGGGCCAGCAGCCGTCCGGCGGAGGTGATTACCGTGTACTACGACAGCTACGCCAATCTGGTCGCGCGCGGCGTGATTCCGGTACGACCGCGCTACCCGCAGCCGCAGCCACAACCCTTTCCCGGCGGGTTTGTGCCTGACCCGTCCTAGCGACCTGCCACAGCACGGGCTGAACGGGGCCGGGTTTGGCTGTGGCTTATTTGCTAGACTTATTTGCCAGACTTATTTGCCAGACTGGTTCAGCAGCGGCAGCAAATACTTACCGGTAACACTGTTCGGATTGGCCGCCACCTGTTCCGGCGTGCCGGTGGCAATAATCTGCCCGCCACCGGCCCCGCCCTCCGGCCCCAGATCAACCAGCCAGTCGGCAGTTTTGATCACATCCAGATTATGTTCAATGATCAACACCGTATTACCCTGATCGCGCAACCGGTGAATCACCTTGAGCAGCAAATCAATATCGTGGAAATGCAGGCCAGTGGTCGGCTCATCCAAAATATACAGTGTGCGTCCGGTATCGCGCTTGGATAACTCCAGCGCCAGTTTTACGCGCTGTGCTTCGCCGCCCGAGAGTGTGGTGGCGCTTTGCCCGAGCCGGATATAGCCCAAACCGACATCAAGCAAGGTATGCAATTTACGCGCAATCAGCGGCACCGGCTTGAAGAATTCATGCGCATCTTCCACCGTCATGTCCAGCACTTGATAAATATTCTTGCCCTTGTATTGCACCTCCAGCGTTTCGCGGTTGTAGCGCTTGCCGTGACAGACATCGCACGGCACATACACGTCCGGCAAAAAGTGCATTTCCACTTTCAACAAGCCATCGCCCTGACAAGTTTCACAGCGCCCACCCTTGACGTTGAACGAAAACCGCCCGGCACTGTAGCCGCGCTCCTTGGACGTCGGTACGGTCGAAAACAAATCGCGGATCGGGGTAAACAAGCCAGTATAAGTAGCGGGATTGGAGCGCGGAGTACGGCCAATCGGGGCCTGATCGACCGCAATCACCTTGTCAAAATGTTCCAGTCCGCTGATGCTGTCATGCGCCGCCGGTTCGGTTTGCGAACCATACACATGGCGCGCCAGCGCCGGGTACAAGGTATCATTGACCAGCGTTGATTTGCCGGAACCGGACACCCCGGTGACACAGGTTAGCAAACCAACCGGGAAGCTGACATTGACGTTTTTCAGATTGTTGCCGCGCGCCCCTGCCACCTGCAATTGCTTGTCCGGTTGCGCGACATGGCGCTTGGCTGGCACCTCAATCTTGCGCGAACCATTTAAATACTGGGCCGTCAGCGATTCGGTATTGGCCAAAATCGCAGACAAGGTGCCAGCGGTAATCACTTCACCGCCATGCACCCCAGCCCCGAGGCCCATATCCACCACATAGTCAGCGGCGCGAATCGCATCTTCATCGTGCTCCACCACCAACACGCTGTTGCCAATATCGCGCAAATGTTTCAGGGTGCCGATCAAGCGATCATTGTCACGCTGGTGCAAACCAATCGAGGGTTCATCGAGTACATACATCACCCCGGTCAAGCCGGAACCAATTTGCGAGGCCAGCCGAATCCGCTGCGCTTCGCCACCGGACAGGGTATCAGCACTGCGTTCGAGCGACAGATATTCCAGCCCGACATTGTTCAAAAACTTGAGCCGCGCCACCACTTCCTTAACCACCCGGTCGGCAATCTCGCGCTTTGCGCCGACCAATTCAAGTTGCTCAAAATACGCCAGCGCCTCACCAAGCGGCAGGGCCGCCAGTTCATAAATCGCGCGCTGCTGGGCGTTGCTACCAACCTTGACAAAGCGTGCTTCCTTGCGCAATCTAGCCCCGTCGCAACTTGGGCAAGTCTTTTTATTGATGAACTTGGCCAATTCTTCCTTCACCGCCATCGAATCGGTTTCGCGGTAGCGGCGCTGTAAATTCACCACCACCCCTTCAAACGGATGCTCACGCACCACGGTCTTGCCGCGCTCGTTGATGTAGACAAAGGGAATATCCTGCTTGCCCGAACCAAACAGCACCGCCTGTCGTGCTTTGTCCGGGATTTGATCAAACGGCAGATCAATATCGAATTGGTAAAACTCGGCCAGACTGGTCAACATCTGAAAATAAAACTGGTTGCGCCGATCCCAGCCCTTAACCGCGCCCGAGGCCAGCGACAAATTGGGAAACGCGACAATCCGCTTTGGGTCAAAAAATTCGATATGGCCCAAGCCATCACATTCCGGGCAAGCGCCCATCGGGTTATTGAACGAAAACAGTCGCGGCTCCAATTCCTGCAAGGCATAGCCGCAAATTGGGCAGGCAAACTTGTTGGAATACAAATGTTCCGCCCCGCCCTCCATTTCCAGCACCAGTGCCCGGCCATCGGCCAGCCGCAGCGCGGTTTCAAAACTTTCGGCCAGCCGCTGCTTGATGTCCGGGTTGACCTTGATCCGGTCAATCACCACATCAATCGTATGCTTTTCAGTCTTTTTCAGCTTCGGCAAATCATCGACTTCATACACCTTGGCGACATGGGTGCCGCTCTGGATGCGGAACCGGACAAAACCGAGTGCCTGCATCTGCTCAAACAAATCGCTGTGTTCGCCCTTGCGGTTGGCCACCACCGGTGCCATGATCATCAACTTGGTGCCTTCCGGCATGGCCAATACCGCATCGACCATTTGCGACACCGATTGCGCCGCCAGCGGCTTTTCCGGGTGATCCGGGCAATATGGCGTGCCAACCCGGGCATACAGCAGCCGCAAATAATCGTGGATTTCGGTCACCGTGCCAACGGTCGAGCGCGGGTTGTGCGAGGTGGCCTTTTGCTCGATGGAAATCGCGGGCGAGAGCCCTTCAATCAAATCCACATCCGGCTTTTCCATCAACTGCAAAAACTGGCGCGCGTAGGCCGACAGTGACTCGACATAGCGGCGCTGCCCCTCGGCATACAGCGTATCAAACGCCAGCGACGACTTGCCGGAGCCAGACAAGCCGGTAATCACAATCAATTGATTACGCGGCAAATCGAGATTGATGTTTTTCAGGTTATGGGTACGCGCCCCGCGAATTCGTATTTGTTCCATTAGCAACTTCCATCGAGAATACTGTCTCAAGCGCAACAGTTAACTGCGGCAAACCGCTACTATAGCCGGTTTTCTGAAATGATGTCGTGAGCGATGCCAAGCCTTGCTGCTTCTTGGCCAGTTCTTGGCTTATAATCTCCGATGTTTCAAACATTGAACCGGTTGGGCAGGCCCGACCGGCCTACCACATACTCGGCGCGGACACTCGAATCGACCCGCCCCGATCTACGCGGCCCGCGCCGCAGGAGTAAACATCATGGCATCCGTAAACAAAGTCATCATCGTCGGCAACCTCGGGCGTGACCCGGAAATTCGTTATATGCCCAGCGGCGACGCCGTAGCCACGCTGGCCGTAGCTACCACCGACAGTTGGAAAGACAAGACCACCGGCGAGAAAAAAGAACAAACCGAATGGCACCGCATCAGCTTTTTTGGCCGTACCGCTGAGGTTTGCGGCCAATACCTGAAAAAAGGCTCTTCGGTGTATGTTGAAGGCAGCTTGCGCACCCGCAAATACACCGACAAGGATGGCGTTGAAAAATACGCTACCGAAATTCGCGGCGACAGCATGCAAATGCTCGGCAGCCGTCAGGGCGGCGGCGGTGGCGATAGCCAAATGGATGACGGTGGTGGCTACAGCCCGCCACCACAACAGCGCCCGGCGCAACAAGCTGCACCGCGCCCAGCACCAAAACCAGCGCCGAATTTTTCGGATATGGATGACGATATTCCGTTTTAATGACCAATTGGAAGGCAGATTATGCTGACCCGGCTGGCCGCGTACCGTTACCACTTTTTTGCGCGGCTGGCTGTGGATATTGGTGAGTTCCAAAATGTTTGATACCTACCTCGTCATCGACTTTGAAGCCACCTGCTGCGACCAGGGCAGCGTGCCGCGCGAGCAAATGGAAATCATCGAAATCGGCGCTGTCATGGTCGATGCCCACAGCTTGCAAGTGGTCGATGAATTCCAGAGTTTTATTCGCCCGGTGCAGCACGCCAAACTGACCGCTTTTTGTACCCAACTAACCACCATTAGCCAAAGCGAGGTCGATGCTGCCCCCGCCTTTGCCGAATTTTCGACGCAGTTCAAGGCGTGGCTGTATCGATATACCAACTTCGTATTTTGCTCGTGGGGCGATTATGACTTCAAGCAATTACAGCAAGACAGCGCGTTTCACCAATTGCCAAACCCAATCGGCGCACCGCACTGGAATGTGAAGCGCATGTTTACCGAACGGCAGCATCTACGCAAACGCCCGGGGCTGGGGCGGGCCATCGAAATGGCTGGACTGACCTTTTCCGGCACCGCGCACCGGGGCATTGACGATGCGCGCAATATCGCGCGCCTGTTGCCATGGATTGTCGGCGAGGCGCGCTTGCCGAAGGCTAGATAAACTGCCGGTTGCCCAGCATGCCGATTTTTTGCACGGCTTGGTGCTGCGCCGTCGCGGTTGCCATTGCCTTCACCCGCCCCAACGCCCAGCCAGCGCGGTTTGGGCCAATGAACTAATCCGCATCAAGCGCACCGCATTGCGGTTTTTGTAGCTTTGCAGCGTCATCAAGCCACCTTGCCAGCACGCCGCGTTGGCCCGCTCCAGCAAGGCGACTTCGGCAGCGGCTTGCAAGTGCGATTCGCCATGTTCGCGCCAGGTGTAGGCCGGCAAATCATCAATTTCCATGGCCGCCCCCGGCTGCATATCCCAGCCGTCTTCCTGAAAACACTGGCCCAGCAGCAAACCTGCTGCCAACCCGGCACTGCCCCACAGCAAGGCTTCATGATCCGGTGCGCCATTCATTTCTTCAAAGGCAAAGCTACTTACCGGGTCCAAATTCGCGCCATACGGCAAGCGCAGCAACAGGCGTGGCAGCACCAAACCCAGCCAGCGCGCCTGACTGCTTTGGCATAACGCTTGCCATGCGGCTTGCCGGGCCGGATCGGGTTGCCAGTCACGCGGGTCAGGCTGGCTTGGGAAGCTGCTGCAACCGACGATGCTGCTGGCCGCGCCCGCCACAAACGGCGCGTTCAGGCGCTGGGCGATGGCTCCGATGGCTGCGAGCGTCGCCACATCGGCATCGCTGGCATCGAACCGGTAATGGCCGATTAACACCGACCATGGTACCGGATCGGCTGCGGCCTGCCAGCGCTCACCGAGCAACTGGTAACAGGCACTTTGGCCCAAATCGGCGGCGTGGGTCGCACAGTCGGCGGCCAGTTCCGCCTGATCCAGATCGAGCACAAACAGTTTTAGCTCACCATCCAAATCAAGCTGGGTAATCAGGAAATGCACGCCGCGCCATGCCGCTTCCAGCGACTGAAACTCCGGGTGGTGCAAAATCGCATTCATCAGCAGGCTGCACGCGGCATCTTGCAGCGCTTGGTGCTGGCGATTCGGTGCGCTGGGCGCAATGTGCGGGGCCACAATTTGCTTGATCAAACCATCGAGCGGGCCGCCTGCGCCCTGGCTGGCGGCCTGACTGATGTTCCCGCCAAGCAGGGCCTGAAACGGATTATCCGCTGCGGCTGCCGGGACGGGCGCGGGTGCTGGGGTGGCGGCGCTTTTCGCCAAATCATCGGCCAATTGCTGGCGCAAGGCGGCAAACAGGCCGACCTGACGATAAATCGCATCCGGGTGAAAATCATCCAAACTGGCAAATTGCAGGTTGATTCGGGTGCCGGACAATTCGAGCGACAGACGCGGCGCAATGCGCGCCATGATCGCATCAATGTTGTCAATATCGACCTTCAGTGGTACGCGCTGGGCTAGCGACCCGGCCTGACGCTGGCCACTGAAATTGGCCATCAGCAATACATGCATCGGCAATTGATCCAGTTCGCGCGCCACGGGTTTGGCGGTATTGGCAAAACGGTATTCAAACGAAATCGAGCCGGGCATCTTGTTCTCCATTCAAACCATTATGAGAATCGCATCATAGCAGGATTTGCCATTGGTGATCTTGTTTTCAATTCGATATGGCAATCCGGCAGATTGGCGTCATGCGGCGTCATTTGGCGCGGCGCGTTTTATAATGATTTCCGCCCGATCTGCCAATTCGCGAAAGATGCCATGCGCACGCCCCAGCCTGATCCCTTGCCCGCTTCGATGCCCGATCCTTTGCTCGATTGCCTGCTGCAACTGACGCGCCTGCACGGCCGCCCGTGTGGCCGCACGCAATTGCTGGCTGGCTTGCCACTTTCTGGCGCGCTGACACCGGCCCTGCTGGTGCGCGCCGCACGCCGGGCCGGGTTTGCCAGCAAAATCAACCAGGGCGATTTGCGCCAGATCGACCCGGCACTGTTGCCCGTGGTGCTATTGCAAGATGGCGAAAGCGCCGCGCTGTTGCTCGGTTGGCACAGTGACGGATCGGCGCGGCTGCTGCAAAGCGCCGCTGGTGAGGCCGAAGTGTTGCTGTCGGAACACGAATTGCAGCGCCGTTACCTTGGCTACTACATCAGTTGCCGCCCACAGTTTCAGTGGCACAGCGCCAGCGCTGGCAATAGCACTGGCCTGCAACACTGGTTTTGGGGCACGCTACGCGGCCAGCGCCGCTTGTTTTTTGATGTGTTGGCAGCGGCGCTGTTAATTAATCTGTTTGGCCTGGGCTTGCCGCTGTACACCATGAATGTGTATGACCGGGTGGTGCCGAATTTTGCAGAAGAAAGTCTGTGGGCACTCTCGATTGGCCTGCTGCTGGTGCTGCTGTTTGACGCCACGCTACGGCTGGTGCGCAGCCATTTTATTGAATTGGCCAGCGCCCGCATTGATACCGAATTGTCAGCCCAGGTGATGGCCCGCGTGCTCGGGCTGAAGCTGACTGAGCGCCCGACCTCGGTCGGGGCCTTTGCTGCAAATTTGCGCGCCTTTGAAATGGTGCGCGATTTTATTACCTCGGCTACGCTGGCCACGCTGATCGATTTGCCGTTTGCCCTGCTGTTTTTGCTGGCACTGGGTACCATTGCCTGGCAATTGATGTGCTTGCCGATTATCGGCGCAGTGCTGTTGTTGCTGTACGGCTTGCTGGTACAGCGCAAGATGGAAGTGCTGTCCGGTGCTACCTTGCAAGCGCAGGCCGAACGCAATGCCTTGCTGGTGGAAAGTCTGGCCTCACTCGAAAGCATTCAGGCGCATGGCGGCGAAGCGCGGGTGCAGGCCAAGTGGGAAGCGGCCAGTGGCGTGCTGGCCCGGGTGCATGCCAAATTACGGGGCTTGGCCGCAACCAGCTTGCAGGGCGCGCTCTCGACCCAGCAATTGGTGAATCTGGCACTGGTGATTTGCGGTGTGTATTTGATCCATGAGCGACAATTGACGCTCGGTGGCCTGATCGCCGCCACCATGCTGTCGGGCCGGGCGCTGGCACCGCTGGGGCAAATGGTCGGTTTGCTGTTGCAATGGGCCAATGTGAAAAATTCGCTGGCCACCCTGAACCAAATCATGCAGCGCACGCCCGAGCCTGCGGTGCAAGATGAGGTTGCCGCGCCAGCCGGGCCAGCCGAACCGCTCGCCCC
>JACCDS011775315.1_pt1 | contig 11964 bp, 9 predicted proteins | sample 7446441 | NCBI WGS metagenome assembly JACCDS01 (sample SAMN15323445, study PRJNA562643) | freshwater metagenome | isolation source: river surface water | place: USA:Blue River Watershed | collected 2017-08-17
CTGTCTTGGACTATGCTGGGGTACGAAGCGGTTGTCTAGGCGATGCTGAAGGGAGTCTCGGACACCCTCCGCATCGCGAAGTGCCGCGCTCAACTCGCGATGGTCATCCGTTCCGACTTCTTCCTGGGCAAGTTCGCGTTTGATATCCCAGAGCACATCTCGCGACTTCTTCAACTCGCGAAGTACCTGCGACCGTAGGTTCGTGGCTGCGTCAAAAGTCTCAGACACCGGGACCGCAATGGGTGAGGCCACCATTTGGCGAGACCGTCGCTTCGCCGGCGATGGCAGAGATGCCGCCGTCGGGATGTCGAGCTGAGCAGCAAGCGTGTCCAGTCGTGACTTCCAGTTGCTCACTGCCGAACGCTCGCCAGGAAAGCCGTCAGGCCGGCCCTGCTCCACAGTGCGAGGCGTCCGACGTGCACCGGTGCAGGCAGGCGACCGGCCGCGACATAGTTGTTCACCGTTCGAGTGGAGACGTGCAGTAGCTGCGCCAGCTGCTGCTTCGTAAAGTAGCTGTCCATGTCTGTGGACTTCATGCTGATTCCCGTCGTTGCACAAGTTGTAGATGTCCAGTTCAGCAACGGGTTTTAAACATCGCCATGCCGCCCTCTCCTCGCTTGACCAACGAGGCAGCGTTGGAGGGCAGCGGCAAACTGCATGGCTTGCTGCTCACCCCGGGGCGCGCCCTGCCAATGAAAGAAGAGTTCCTGGCTTTCACGGTATTGCACATTGTTTCCCGCGTCACCATGAAAGAAGAGTTCCTGACGCGGGGGACTTCTTCCCACTGTTTCACGGTTTGCCATGAAATAGGAGTTCCCGGAATGGAAACTTTCTCTTTTTAAAACAACGACTTAGATAAACCCTTCTTTACTCTATGTTCCGCGTCGAAACTGCCCGCCGAGGTCGCTGAGGCCGTCCGGTCCGCGGCATGACTTATCTACCACGTGCGCCTCACCCGGTACGCGCACGGTCGCGCAGCTGAGGTGAAGGCCCAAGGCACCGACCATGAGACCGACGGTGCGAGAGGGCTCCTGGCTTGGAGCGTGCGGCTGCGCTACTAAGTCGTTGATGTTGCAGCCCTGTCGACCTGGCCCGCGCTTCGACAGCTCACCCAGCCAAAAGGGCCCGAGGGCACTTGCAAACGGCAGGGAGCGCGGCCAAGCAGCCTCGAGGGAGGCTTGGTTCCTGGCACGGCAATGCGTCAACTTAGTGGCATGCGGCTGGAGCAGGCAACCGTATTCACCGAGGCAGCCGCCCCGCACGTGTCGATGCACCGCTGAAGCGGTAGGTGCGCCGGGCGAGGATAGCCTTCCAACTGCTCCTCCTCGCCCTTCATTGCACACCGCCGCGGGCTCAGGCCTTTCGGCCGCGGTTGGCCCGCTTGATTCGACTGGCCTTCGCCTTTGGCTTCGGGAGCGTTGCGGCAATCGCCACCTGAGCGCCCTTGATGTCGTCGACCATGTGCTGCATCGATTCGCTGAGCGCCGCGAGGTTGTCAGCCATCTGTCGACGGATGTCTTCGGGCGGTGTCATGCGGTCGACCATGTCGTAGGGCAAGCGCTCGCCGGTGTATCGGTCCTTCGTGTTCAGGCTCTGGGCAGCGACATGCATGTCCGTCACCTGATTGAGCATCCACCGAATGTGGTCCAGATGCGGGGCGCCGTCGGCAAGCGTGACAGCGATGTCGGAGTCCATGCCGTGCACGACGTTTGAGCCATCGCTCAGGAATCCAAGGCCATCTCGCCACTGCACTGCGTACGGTGCCAGGATGGCCCTCGCGATGAAAGTGTCGCGCTGAAACTCAGTTCTTCCCTTGAGTTCCACCGGAAGGGCCTTCGGCGGCTGCGCCGGTTCGTCCTTTCGATGCGCAGCCCGCTGCACCAGATTCGTTTCGATGACCCCTCGAATGCCTGCGCCAGGAATTTGAACCTCGTTGCGCTCCTCGAATTCGCCGAGCACCTCGTACGCTGCGCCGATGAGTGCGCTGGTTACCTTGGTGAGCTCCAACGCGCTCGCCTCGACCATCCCTTCCAGAATGATGCGACGGTCTTCCAAGGTCTCGGCCAACTTCTCCACAGACTTGACTGTCAGGCTCAAGCGCCGGACACGGTCATCAGCGAGAAAGTCTTCGACGGCGGACTCGTCAGGAACCCGAACCCGGTAACGCAGACACAGTGTCGGGTACTCGCCGGTCACCGACACCTCCGCCTCTTCCTTGTCCTGGCTGAAGCCCGCCCAGTTCACATGGGCCTGCCACTCGTACCACTGGCAGGCTTCCTCACGGACGCCGAGTTCACCGAGCAGAACGATGCTCAGTTGCCGCTGGCGCTCGAACTCATCGGCCGGGGCTTCGTCGTCGCCGGACAGGGTCGCGGCCTGGTCGGATTCCAGAACGCGCTTCCTTTGTTCGGCATCAGTGGCATCCCACGCCGCGATTGCTTTCAGCGCTGCCGCCACCTGTTCGGCGGTGAACGGCTTGCCCGCGAGGATGGTCTTGATTTTGTTCGTCATGTTGTGTTCTATGTCGAGTGTTGTCACAGCTGCGCTCACGGGTCGCCTTGCCCGGGCGCGGAGCTGTTGTTGTGATGTCCCGAGATGTCCGCTTCGTGGTCGTCAGCCGACAGGGCCAAGAACGACGTGGGCTCGCAGTTGCCCCTGGCCTCGTGGAGGCCGTTCAAGCTGCGGTGTTCGGGGGGTCGAAGAATGCGTTCTCGCGACCAGCCTTGGCTGGTGGGTCCCGCGGAGGCCTAGCCTCTCCGGAGCATTGCGCTTCGGACCTTGTCCGCCGGCTCTGATGACCGACGTTGACTTCCTGACCTTGGCAACGTGTTCTTGTTGCTGTCAGGGCTACGCATTATGGCGGCTCGATGAAAGCCGCGCAAGTGAGGAACTGGGCACTGCTCCGGCACGCGAATAGAGCATCAGCACCTTTTGCATCGGAGAAATGATTCTCTCGAGAACTGGCTTGAGGTCGGTACACGAAGCCAACGAGCTGGCACAAGCGGTCCATTGCACTTCGTGCTTCTGAGCCTTGGGTTGCCGCGCCTACTTCTGGTGCGGTCGACGAGGACGCCGACACCAGAAGCGGCGTCCACCGCAGTTCCGTCAATTTGCTGAAGTGCGTTCTCGTCAACGGGAGTAACTCGACGGGTTGGAAGTCGACACCGACGAACGTGAAGAGCTTGAGGCGCAGCTTGAGCCGATTGATGAGGACGCGCAGACGTCGTGGCTGCCATCGAAAGGGCTGTCAACTCTCTAAATCAAGCCAGTGGTTACGACCCACGGGCAAATTCATTGGCCTCACCGAGCAGTAGACGGTTCCAGCACACATGGAAGCGCTGACGGCAAAGGGAGAATGACTTCTAGGAGTCTGCATTGTCGCCTCGCGGACGTAACGTCAAACCCCCATGCTCAAGCGCAGTCTCGCACCGTTGCGGGCGAGCAAACCGGCGACTTCACCTGCCGGCAGGCTCCAGACCTCAGCCAAACACCTAGCTGTCTGAGGCTCACTCCAGGGCATCACCGGTTTTCCACCCACCTTTGCAAACGGGCCATCGCTCTCGGGTACGACGCGGTCTTGTGGCAATGCCGCCGCCAACTTCCTCCCGTTCGCGGAGTCGAACATCGCAGGGCCAACGCTGAACCAACATCCCATCCGCACGGCTACCTTGAGCTCGGCCAAGCTCCCCGAGAACCAATGTAGGACAGCGGTTCCATAGTTCGGATGCCCCTCGAGCTCGGCTAGGACATCTTTCACCGCTCGACGGGAGTGGATGTTGACGGTCCGCCCTCCCAGCTCCGCACTCCGTGCGATGACAGCTCTGAAAATGCGTCGCTGGACTTCGTAGTGCTGCCGGAACCGAGGTGACCCGTCGAGGCCTACCTCCCCAACTGCCTTGACACTCGCCATCTGCTCCAGCAGCAAGTCAATCTCTGCCGCACGCTCATGGGCGATTTCAGGGTGTAGCCCCGGCGAAATCAGCACCGACGGCGCGGCCGGCAGCGCACGCGAAGTGGCTGCAAAGGCCTTCGGGCTCGTGGTCACCAGCCAAGTGAATTCGTTCCGTTGGGCCGCCTCGCGGTAGACCTCCCTAGCCCCTGGGTAGAGGTCAAGGTGACAGTGGAAGTCCATCAAAGCAGTCCATCCCCACGAAGCAGCGCCTCAAGCTCGCCAAGCCCAGCTTGGAGCACCCGACGGTACGCGGGCCGCTCGGCCAACGACGAAAAGGCCAAGGTTCCACCAAGGAAGCGGTCCAACCCCTTCGCCTGGGCAGACAGTACAGCCAGGGCCGCTGCCATTGGGTCGTCAGGCCCACTCGACTTGTCGGAACCGACCACGGACGGGTGCACATAGTTGGTCGTGTCCCGCCCTGGCCCCCAGGCGAGGAACGCCGCTCTGCGAATCATGCAGGGAACGCAGCGCCCGCAGTGCGTCCGGTTGTACGTCCGGAACCTCCCGCAGCTCGTCGAATCGGACGCGACCGTGCTGAGCAAGGCCTGGTCAGCGCACTCGCGGAGCATCTCGCCCTTCGTCTTGAACCGATAGGGAAGCTCCAGCCGCACACCGATGCCGAGCCCATCAAGAAGCCCTTGCAACTCCGCGATGAACATCGGGTGCGTGGTGCGGGTGCTCAGGCTGGCAACCCGGCCTGGCACCAGGGGCGGGTTGATGCAGATGAAACCGTTCTCCGGGATGAAGACCTGCACCGGCGCGCCGGCAATCCTTGATGCCGCCAACACCGCGAACGCGTAGAACGCAAGCGACCGCCCTCGCGTCGAGGGCTCGCGGCGCCCGGAGAAGCTGATGCCGTGACTCCACTGCATGTGGGTCGCGCCGCCGCCAAGCATCGCGGCGTACCGCCGCTGCCGGTCGGAATCCTCGTGAGCCAGCTGGGACACGAAAACCGGCCGCCGGCCCCCTGACACGAGGTTGATACCGCCGATGAGACTGTCGAGACCACCAGACAGAAGGCTGACGCAGTCGCGCGCCAAGGGCTGTGTTTTGCCGTTGGGCGGGGCGACACCACCGTCCACAAAGTTCAGCGTCCAGTAGTCCCCGGTCAGCACCTTCAGCAGGGACTCGACGTGTGCCTTCCAGGGCGTCCACCGAAGCGGCTCGTGCAGAGCCACGGTCAGCTCAATTGTTCGGGTCCAACCGTCGGCGCTGGTGTTTCGTAGGCAGCACAGGTCTGCTGCGCATGCGGCCAGGCAAAACTGAACGAAGTCCCACGTCTGAGCGCTCGGGGCAAAGCCCTTGCGCTTCAACGAACCACGCCAGCCCTGCGCGATGGTTCCAACATCAGCACGCTTGGCGCTCTTGAACAGCGTGAAGGCGCGTTCGCCCTCGGCCAGGGTTGCCGGCAAGTGGTCGGCGGAAGTGCACAGCACCTTCATCATGATGCGAACACCTCCAAGGCAGCCTGCAGCACCTCGCGCGCAAGGCTCTTCGGGTCAAGCCCGGTAGCGCCGAGCCGTTCCATCACCACCCGAACCTCCGACTGGACGTACTCCTTTACGTCCTGTCGGTAGAGCTGAATCTGCTGGGGGTCGTACTTCAGCTTCTCGTAGGTCTGGCCCAGTTGCTGGTCCATGCGGTTGCAGACGTCGTTGGCAATCGTGATGGCCATGACGTCTTGAATCTGCGCATCCGTGAGGTTCAGGATGTCGATGTCAGGATTCTTCTCGTACAGCTGGCCCAGGGCCTCAGCTGCGGCGTTGCGCAGGGACTCGTCGTCAACGCTGCCAGAGTCCGGCATGACCTCCTTGACCAACTCCACGATGAGGTCGTCCGCGGCCATGTTCGACAGCCGAGCCTGATTGACCCAGTCAGCGACCCGCGGGTCGGACCCATCGCGGGCGGAGGCCAAGAATTGACCGAGGGCACCAGCACCTTTCGCCGTGCCCCGCATGGTTGAAGCCGCACGACGCGGGCCACCCATGCCTTTGGTGACCATGCTCTTCGTTGCAGCACGCAGAGACTCGCGCCCACCTCCTCCAAGGAAGGCGGACATCTTGGTGCGTGCGTCGGCGAACCGTCGGCTGGGAGCGAAGTCAGAGTCAACCGCCCCCTCATCACCGTTCCCAGCACCGGGTTGGCTGCCGTCGGAGCCATCGGTTTCCTGACCTCCGCTGTCGGCAGGACCGGAGCCTCCGGCCGGGCCATCGCCGGCGCCTTCAGAGGTCAGCCACTCAGGGTCGAAGGGCGAGCCGGCTTTGCCGCCGGAGCTTGAGGTGGAAGTTCCCATCACTTCACCTTCTTCTTCTTGGCCTGAATGGCGTTCTTGACGGTCTTGTCGAGAAGCGGGTTCGCTTCCCACTCATCCAGGATGGGCCGAGCCCAACCTTGTTCATACAACTGCGGGATGATTCCAGGTCCGATTTTGGCGACGGGCGCCTCTGCAAGCAGTGCTGTTGCCTGCGCAGCCAAGTCCGGGAACACCTTGCAGGGCTCGATGAGCGGGACCACATCTTCGGCCGCGCGCCATGTTCGCTTGCCCGCCCGAATTTGCCAGGCCCTACCCATCGCCATCCCAGCTTGGATGGCTCCGACCGCCTTGATGTCGTAGGTCAGCGGCGCGTTGGCGTCCGTTGCGACCACCAATGCATCCCGCAGCTTTCGACCCTCGGTGGTCATGTTGTCTGCGCCGAACTCCCGTGTAGCGGTATCCCGACTCAGGTGCAGCAGGGGGCGCAGGTCTACTTCCCCAAGGGCCGGCTTCAGCTGAAGCCACTCCCGCGCGAACGACTCATCGCTGGACTTGAAGGGGTCCGGGAGAGTCTTGGAGGGGTCCTTCACGAGTTCTTCCGCAGCCTGGAGCACCGGTACCCGACCATCCGACACGGATGTGACGAGGGCAGCCAGGGCGGTAGCCAGTGGCTCGTTGCACCGCTCAACCAAGTGCCACTTTGCGAGAGCTGGGATGTCCAGTTCAATTCCCTGAGGCTCAGCCAGCGCCGCGCGAAGGTAGACGGTGTTCAGGAACCGCTTCATCAGGCGGGGATTGGCCTTGACGCTCGAGGTCGTCAGCAGCGGCGCCAGGCCTTCTGCCAGCTCCATCAGGGCAAGCATTCGCGGGTTATCTGCGCCTGCTTGGGCCCTCAGGAACTCGGTCGTGACAGCGTCGCCCTTCCAACTCGTCTTCAGGCGCGCGGGGATTTGCTCCTTGGCCAGCTCGAACTTCGCCTTTTCGAAGAAGCCGTCGGTGTGGGCCCGTTCCATGAGTAGAAGCGCCAGGTAGGCCTTGGCTTCGTTGGTGCCGAGCCGCGGCACATGCAATGGCACCTGGATGAGCTTGTCGAAGTAGTTCGTCGCAACCTCACCTGAGATGCCAGTGCCTTCGAAGTGCACGCGGACCGCCCCACGGATGAACTCGTTGTCGGCTGCGACAACAAAGGCGCTCCGTTGCAGGAATAGGAGAAGCCGAATCGACTCGAGCGTGGAGATTGCGGTCTTGGGAAGGCACCGGTCGAGGTCATCCACGAAAACGACCAAGGTGACCTTCAGCTCGTCGAGCAGCTGCTCGAGGGCATTGCGGAACGCCTGAATCTCGCTGGGCAACGACACCGGCTCGGCAGGCTTGAGCAAGCCATCTTCCTTGCCCTTGCCCTTGTCCTTTTCTTCGCCGTCGTCGTCGGACTCGTCGGCGTCGTCTTTGCCCCCGAGGCCGAGGAATCCACCAACCTTCATGATGGCGGCGCCGATACTGCCAACGGGCACGCCGGTGTAAAGCGTCACGGCGGCCTCACCGCCCAGCTGCGCCAGACGAAGGAGGTTGATGCGCTTCAAGAGCCTCTTGGCCTTCTTGAGCAGCTTCTCATCCGAGGCGGCAAGGCGCAGCACCTCGTCACCGACGAGCTGCAGGAGCGCGCTACGGGCGCCTTCGAAGTCCTGGTAGAGCCACGGGTTGAACGTGACGACGACGTAGGTGTTCTCACCGGGCTTCTGTGCAGCTTTCAGCCGCCCCTCAATCATCCGGACCAGGGATGTCTTGCCGACCCCCCAGCCTCCCGAAATCCCGATGGAAAGCGGCGTTCCTTGTGCTTGCTGCACCAGCTTGGCACAGGCGTCGGCGACGACGCCGAAGTTCAGATAGTCAACTGTTGTTTCGTTGTCGGACCACATTGATTGTTCTCTCCCCTTTTTAGACATGTAGTTGTGGGCCGAATACGCTGCGCTGGTGCTTGTGCACTCTGCTTCACAGCGTCATCCCTCCCCAAGCTCGGCAGGCAAACTTGCACCGCGTAGGCCCTAGCCCTGCCACCTACGCGTAGTACTTGAAGTTGTGCTTCCAGACTTCAGCCGGCAGCCCTGGGTTGGCCAGCAAGATTTCGCCGACGCGGTCTGAGTACTTCACAGTGATGGGCCGCCCCTCCCCAAGCTGGCATGAGTTGTAGTTCAACTTGGTCAAGCCGAGGATGTCCCTTGCCACCTGAAGAACGTCACCGTCGCCGTACTGAATCGTGAGGGAGAGCGGAACGGGTACTTCGAACCCGTCGTACGTGGCAATCCGAGGCTTGAACCCGTTTGTGTATAGCAGGCCATGCCTCGCTGTCCGCTGCCAGAAGACGCCTCGCTGCACAGGATGCTGCCCGCGCTTGGCCACGTCGGGGTGCTCGTCGTAGCGAAAGAGCCGCTGACCCGCCCTGTCCTGTCGGACACGCACGGCAACGAGCTTCACCCCCTCAGGCACCGCACGAAGGAACCCTTCGTACTCCTGAAAGTTGATGCCCGAGTGGGTGTGCAGGAAGATTTCCTTCAGCGGCCGCCCATCCTGCTGCTTGTAGGCTTCGATGGTTCCTCGCAGCAGCGCCTCAGCCTTCGCTGGGGGAAGGTGAAACTCGCCCGCCTTAGACGAATACCAGGGCCCGAACTCCCCGACGAACACGACACCGTCCCCGCTGTCGAGAAACATCTGCGCAGCGCAACAGGCGTTTCTCTTGTCCTCGGCCAACTTGTAGGCCAAACCAACGTAGCAGACGCCATCGCGAGCCCAAGGCGTTTTCCAGGGCTTGGCGCCGCACTTGTAGAAGATGGCGGTACTGAAGTTCCAGAGCCTGTCAGAGAGAGGGTTCGTCCCCTTCTCCCCTCTGTGCACCTGCGGCGTGATGTGTAGGGTTGATTCCTTGATGATTTGAACCGGCAGCTCGTGCCCCATCATCCGTCCCTTGAGTTGCCGCCGGAAGTCCGGCGAGTAGCTTCGAGCTTCGGCGAAGCTGTCTAGGCCCTCAAGCATTGCTGCGACCTGCGGGTCATCGTCCTCATCAAGAAGTGAGCCTTGCCCGACAGCACGGTTCGTCATGGCCTGCTTCATGAATGCTGCCTCGTTCTTGGTCCAGCCTTCATCGCTTCGCTCGCCCTTCGAGACAGAGGAGTTCGGGCGGCAGTTTTCGTATACCTCGTCTGGCACGATGCAGATGGCCAGTGCCGGCCTTGCATCAAGCCGCCCGAGCCGCTCGACCTGGTCCAAGTAGAGTTCAGCTACGGAAAACGCTCTGTCATGCTTGTCCGCCTTGCGAGACGCCTCAGACAGCTTGTCGCCATCGACGGCATAGCTCCGAACCGGGGATGGCCACTTCGCTCCAAACGCCACGTCGAACCCAGGAAACGGGGGCCATGCTCGGTGACGACTCGGGTCAACACACGCCGCGGACGCGTTCAGGGCGGAACACCAGCCCTTCCACGCTTCGATGCCACGGTCAGTGCCTATGACGATGTTGTCTGGCATCTGGCTACGCGGCTCCGCCGGACCGAACAGAGATAGCCCGTCGCGCGGGTCCTCGGCCGTTTGGCCATGGCCGAACTCGAGAAGCGGCTCACCCAGAAAGTGAAATGTGCTGGTCATTGCGCAGGCTCCTCCTCGACGGACGGCGCCGCAGCCTCGTCGTCCCCGTCGTCTCGAGTTCTGTAGCCTGCAAGCTCTTCGCCCAGGTCTGGTATCCCGGCCAGAGCTTGAACGTCCAAGCCCACTGGGCACTCCCAGGAAAGTGGACTCGTTTCCATCACCAGAGCGCGATTGCCGTCCCCAACCTGAGCGCGCCCTGGCTCGGTCTGAAGCGCCTGTGCAACTCCAAGCATGCGGGCCAGCCAGTCTTTGTTCCACCAGCCTTTCGTCACGGTCTTGCGTCGACGGCCGATTTCCTTGCCCTCGTAGCCCTTGCCTGCAAGGTCAGTGCATCGAACGTAGATTTTCAGGACGACGTTCCAAGTCCCATCGACGTCTCGCTGTGGCCGGAACAGCGGGGATAGCTGGTACTTGAACTTTGAAGCCCTGTCGCCCCAACCCTTGGTCCGCGTGCCGGTCAGCTGCACATGGGTCTGGCGACGGTCAATGTGCTCGAACGCCTGGTTCCAGTCCCGGCCATCGCGCTCAGGGAAGTAGAAGACCTCCCGGTCTTCGCAGTACTGCAGGCCACGTTGCACCGCAACGACCTCCAGGCTGCGCCGGGCGAGTTCCTTGGCAAGGTCTTCAGTCTTCTTGCCATCACGTTCCGGTATGTCCGTCCAAAGGAACTCAGGGGTACGTGTTGTCTTCACGGCCGGTATCGCACCGTCCGGAGGTGGCGTGAAGGCAACCAGGCGGTACGCGTTCAGCTCGATGAACGCCCATCGTGTGCGCAGTCTGTCGACTTCATCTTTGGACAGCGAACGCGTCAGCTCGTAGAGCAGCATCGACACTGGCAGGCGCAGCGGGAAGACATTCGCGACGACTGGCTCTGGGCGCGCCACGGTGACACGCGTGGGAAGGTAGTCCCGGAGTGCAATCTGGCGCCCCTGTTCGGCCTCGAGCCTCGGCATGACACCGACGGAGGGAAGCCGGGACAGTACTTGCTCCAAGCCGGTCTTCCAGGACCCCGAGAAGCGAGCTGGCGCAACAGGCTTGAGCCGGGACGGCAGTCGTGGGTCCGTGCCTTCGACGCAACTGCACGGGACCACAAAGTTGTCCTTGTTTGATGCCATGGCGCATCGTTCAAGGAAAAGTTGGTCATCCAGGCTTGCCGCCGACAGGACTGGCAGGAACAGAGCAGCGCGAACGTCCATGAGCTTTCGTACGCTGTCATCGGGGTTCTCGCCAGCGAGCGGCGCCGTGCCTCGGCACCAGGTGCGGTAGCCCGCGATGGTCAAGCGACGAGACAACCATGTCGCGAGCGCATGGTCGACATCAACATGGTCGATGAGGATAGTGTCCTTGCTCTCCGACAGCGACTGCCCCCCGGCATGCGGGAAGAACATGGGCGTGAAAATGCTCGGATGCTGTGCAACCAGATGACGCTGTGGGCCAACCAGTTGGACCCGGAGGCGCTCGATGTCGTAGAGGTCCAGCTTCCAGCCAAACTCAGTTTCCACCAAGTGATGAGCCGCATCTTTGTCCGAAGCGTTGAGCGCTTCTGTGCAGACAAATACGAAGACTTCCGGCATGTGCTGCTTCTCGCGTACCCGAGCACAGTCGCTCTTCAGCTTGTTGCGCCAGTCTGCACGCACCGTGTAGGCAAAGACGATACGGCGTCCGGTCTCATCGGTTCTGATGATGGCATCGCGACCGCCGTCGCCTGTGCCACCTAGCGGCTCAATTCCTGGGTAGCCAGTTCCCGCGAGCAAAGCCGAACAGAGTCGCTCGAAGTCACGGTAGTCCGAAAGGTACTCAAGACAGTAGATGATTCGGTCAGCAGACACCTGATGTCACCCCTCAGCGAGCGATTCGCGCGTGAAAGACCTTCGTATCACTTCGGTCGTCCAGCAAGTAGTCGATGCCGCCGGTCAGGAAGTAGCGATGGGTGACCTCACAACCCGAAGCATCCGCGCAGTCGAAGCTGAGCTCGCGGTCATGAAAGGCTCGGTTGCGGCCGAGCTCTTTGACAAATGCCTCCGAACTCGCGATTTCCAGCCGGTCCATCATGACTTCGAGTCTTCGCGCCACGTCAAAGCGATGCTCGACATCACCGTCTCGGTCTCGGGCCTCCGAGCAA
>JACCDS011695217.1_pt1 | contig 11961 bp, 9 predicted proteins | sample 7446441 | NCBI WGS metagenome assembly JACCDS01 (sample SAMN15323445, study PRJNA562643) | freshwater metagenome | isolation source: river surface water | place: USA:Blue River Watershed | collected 2017-08-17
CCCAGTCGCAGACCAGCACTTCCACTGCGCGATCGCCACAGAAGTTGGCGTAGGCTTCCTTGGGCCAATCATTGGCAATCACCAGGGTATAGGCATCAGTACAGATTGCTTGGTGGTTTTTGTTGATGGTGAAAAAACTTTTCCCGCCCGCAATCGCTTTAATCCCGCCGGCTAAATGGAGGATATCCAAAATATTTTCATCAAGTGGTTGATGTGTGAGCAGCTCGGCCTGTGTACTGGCGATAAGTGGCTGATTGCTGAGCGGTAAGCTGGCCTGGGTCGTTTGTGCCAGTTTGAATGCGCAGGTTTTTTGCTGGTTGGCTGGGCTGCGTTTATTCAGTGAGAGTTCGTCCCGCGCTTGTTGGCTGGCTTCAAGTGCCAGCCGAATGGCGGTAGGTGCCAGCGTCAGCTTGCCATACTCAAAGCTATTGCTGGCCTGTTGTTGGCTGTAGTAGCTGTCTGCAGCTGCGACTAAGGTGGCATTGGCATTCAGCCAATTTTGTTGGATGTTAATTGCATCCACTTCAATTTCGCCACCCAATGCCGCGCAACTGGTAAATAATTCGTTGTAGTAAACATGGTCGCGCAGAATTTTTTCCGCTGCTGTTGCGACCTGCTGGGTGTCTGCACTGGGTGGCGTAGTTGTGGCGCAACCACCGAGTATCAATGCGCCGAGTGTTACAGCAATAGTGTGCGATAATTTGATCATTATTATTCCTGCAAAAAATAAATGGTTCAGAATTAACTCTAATATCCTGAACCTTATGGTGTGATCACTCGGCGTCACTCAGCGGTAGTTTAATAATGAAGGTGCTGCCTTTACCGGGTGAAGTTTTCACATCGATGGAACCCTGATGGCGCTCGGTGATAATAAAGTAGGAAACTGATAATCCAAGACCGGTACCTGAACCAACATCCTTAGTGGTGAAAAAAGGCTCAAAAAGATGTTCGCGCACAGTATCGGTCATGCCTGGGCCATTGTCCTGAACCTCGATCACAAGATGAGGATTTTCGCGATAGACCTTGATGTGTATAACAGGCTGTTCGGTGTTGTGTTGATGCAGTGCCTGAGCGGCATTGCGCAGTAAATTCAGCAGTACCTGTTGCAGTTCCGGTGCAGAAGCCTTGATGGCGGGCAGTGATTCCTGATAGTCGGTGCTGATTTGGAGATGATACTCATCGTGCGCATGTAGTTGGCTGCTGCGATTAAGAACAATAGTTTGTTCTACCAGATGTTTTACATCAATCAAACCGGTGATGCGTTTGGAATTGTGTGCAAACTCCAGCATGTTGCGCACAATGGTTGCAGAGCGCTCACCGGCTTCGCGAATGGAGTCCAGCATTTGTGGGATTTCACTGCTATTGAGGTAGTCCTGTACTTGTGTCAGGTTAATATCCTGTTGCTGCGCACGGGCCTGGTTATTTGCAAAGTGGATATCGGTGCGACGCACTATGTTTTGCACGTTTTGTAAAATCACGCTCAGCGGGTTATTAATTTCATGGGCGATACCCGCTGCAACTTCACCCAGCGAATACATTTTTTCATTTTGAATCATCAGGTTTTCAATGGTCACTTTGAAAGTGACATCATCAATTCGAATCACTGCGCCTTCTTGTGTGCGCGAAATTAATGGGTAAATGGTAATTTCAAAATAGCGATTTTTTTCATCATCGTGTTGCTGTACATGCTGGGTGGAAAATGGTTCGCCTTCACGAATAGTGGTTTTGATGGTTTGCAAGGTAACGGGAAAGCGGGGCAGGAGTGTGGTGATGTTTTGCCCCAGTGCATCGTTGGAAAAAATTTCAAAGGTGTTTTCGGCGGCGGCATTCCAGTGTGTGACTTCCGCGTCGGCCGTGACGCCGATAATAATCGACGGCATAGAGTTGATCATGCTTTGCAGATAGAGCTTGGTCTCGCGCAGTTGTCGACCCGTTTGTTCGTGCCGTGCGACCTCATCGATAAGCAGGTTGTTGGTTAGGTAGAGGCTATCGGTGCGTTCGCGAATACGCTGTTCCAGCGCTTTTTGCGATTCTTTGAGTGCGTGGCGCGCGCGCTTGTTGCTCATGCGGCTGCGCTGCAAGCCAATGATCAGCAGCGTCTGCAGGACGATCAGAAAAATAATCAGGATTCCCATATCCGTAATGGAATCGGTTGTGGGCAGGTTGCTGAGTGATGTGGGTGTGATCATGGGTTATTGCTGTGTTGTCGCTTTAGGGGGGCTAAGGTCGATAATTTACTCGCTGTGCCTCAATATATCGAATGCAATTCAAGGGTGATGCTTGTGTCGGGGTGAATTTGAATCACTCTGCTGGCTTTTTATTCGCTTCCGCCTTTCTTTTATACAAAATCAAAAAAGTTTATATTTTTTGCTTAAAAATGTTTGACACCAAGTCCAGATTCGATAGAATGCGCACCTCTCAACGAGGGGCGGTTAGCTCAGTTGGTAGAGCAATGCCCTTACAAGGCATGGGTCACAAGTTCGAGTCTTGTACCGCCCACCACATTTTGCGCTCTCATGAACAAGGGCATTAAAGCAAAATACTCAGTTTGAGAAGCATGCGGACCGGTAGTTCAGTCGGTTAGAATGCCGGCCTGTCACGCCGGAGGTCGCGGGTTCGAGCCCCGTCCGGTCCGCCACTATACAAAAAGCCCGCACTGGTTGCGGGCTTTTTCTTTATGCATTGACATAAAATTGTCATATCTCATTGGTAGTTTGCTCCTTGTACGGTGTAATCTTGGGAACAAGCAATTGATCTGCTTGTCCATTCAATAGCGTACATAACCGGAACTAAACCAAGGAGATACCCATGCAAGACTATGTTGAAGATTTACTGGATATCCAGTATGACGATGCCGATGATGACTTCTACGAAGACTATTCAGACATCTGATAAAAAGCACCTGCAGCGTTTGGCTGCATGGCGCTTGTTGATTTCCCTCGCAAACAATTGCCTTTCATAACTTTTCCACCGCTTTGTATTCATCGCTATAACCGGCAGTTTTCGCTGCCTGATCCTTTCTATCTGATTTCGTCGAATAGGCCGCAAATCCGCTGAAAAGTCCAACTGGCGCGTGGTTGTTCACGTTTTTCTGGCGTCTGATTTCCTATACTCAAACCGTCCTACGCCAGGCTTGAGATTCCCGCCTATGTCACACCCCACTGTCCCCCCATTTGAAGCGGTTTTTCTATTTGGTCGTGAGCGAATCACGCGTGAGTTGCTGTATACCGAGTTTGAAGCCATTCTCGATGGTTTTATTCCGATCCCCGACTTCGCAGGTACATCAGTAAAAGCGGCCTATGTGCAGATTGGGCCTACTCTGGCGGTCACAGGGTTGGTGTTTTTCCTGGTCAGTTTTGACGAGCAGGGCATGGTTGACCGGCGTTGGAATGTGCCTTTACAGCAGCTATTGGGCTCGGCTGGGACCGGCCCCGATATGGGGGCTGGTGCTGTGCGATTGGTTTGCTACAGCCAGTGCCCGGTAGCCTGGCACCAAAAGAATCTGTGGGACCCCTCTATGCAGGTGGGCAACAACAGTTTTATTGCGATTCGCGATGCAATAAAGACTAATCGCCTGGGGTTTGTGGTGAAGTCGACCAAGCCTCCGGTTGAGCGCTCTTCGCGCGAAGCCATTGCTCCGCGCCACAGCAAAGAAGATGTTGCTCGCGAGCAAGCCGCGCTGGAGCAGCGGCTGCACGACTACTACAGCGCAGAGTTGGCTAAACAAGTGGAGCAGCTCACCAAAGAGCAGAGCTTGCATATAGCAACGCTGATGAGCCAGAAGCAGGCTAGGCTACACAGTTTGCAACAGGAGCATCAGCAGCGCGTTTTGGCCTATCAACAAAAGCTTCAGCAGTTGGTGCAAGACAATCAGGATTTATCGGATCGCAACAAAATCCTGAAAGACACGCTGGATACCCAGGCCGCCAAGGTAGAGGGCATGCGTGAATATTTTGCTCACAAGCTCAAGGCGGCGCAGCAAGGAGAGTCCAGTCAGTTGCAGTTGATGCAGGAAAACTTTGCATTGGAGTTGGATGCCAAGATTCGGGCGGCTACTGCCGAGTTACGCGAAATGCTGGATATGCGCGAGGTAGAGCTGTTTTATCGCCACCAAAATGAAAGCACACTCAAGGAAGAGATTGTCCAGCTCAAGCAGGATAATCAGCAACTTTTGAAAAACAGTGGCGATCAACTGCTCGGACGATTAGTGAAAGCTGGCGTAAATTTAGTGACCTTCCTGCCTGGCTTGGGTGAGGTCGCTATTCCGCTCGACGACATTGGTGTCTATTTGGAAGATCCCAGCGCCTATGCCGCGCGCAAGGCCGGGGTGAGTGAGTCGGTTTATCTGGCGTGGCTGGCGCACCATCAATTGCCTTGTTGCAATGCGGTGGATGCTCGTGGCAAAGCTTGTAACAGAGGCATCCCAATCATCGAAACTCCGCTAGAATTTCACCCGGGTGAGAGCGATCGCTGTGCGCAGCATCAGTCTGTGGCTCTTGGTTTGGTGGCGGATAGTCGGCGATAGGAACATCAGGTGGTTATAGATACCGCGCAGCAGTTATTGAATGCTGCTCTTGCGGTGCCGTTGCAACGAGCGACAACGGCATTGCTAGCCCGACAGGGCATTGAATTGTGGATCAGGCGCGACGATTTATTGGATGCGCAGTTGTCGGGCAATAAGTTTTATAAATTGTTCTTTAATTTACAGCAAGCGCGTGCGCAGGGTTTTCAGCAGGTCATCAGTTTTGGCGGCGCCTACTCGAACCACTTGCATGCACTGGCGGCGGCAGCCCATCGCTATGGAATGCATGCAATAGGGGTGATTCGCGGTGAGCGACCTGCACATTTGAGTCCAACCCTGCAGGATGCCCAGGCCTGGGGGATGAGGCTGGTTTTCATTAGTCGCGCTGACTATGATCGAAAAACAGCCGCCGATTGGTTGGCTGATTTGCAGGCGCGTTATGGTGCCTCATATCTTATCCCGGAAGGCGGCGCTAATCTGTTAGGCGCGCGCGGTATGCAGTTGCTGGGAGCTGCGCTGGAACAACAAACCAGCGGTGATTATTCGGCAGTTTGCCTTCCCGTTGGAACCGGAACCAGTTTGGCCGGGTTGGCGGCGGGCGTGGATCGACGCAAACCGGTTGTGGGGTTTTCGGTGCTCAAAGGCGCGGGTGATTTGGGTGGGAATGTTGCTGCCTTCTATGATGCCTTGTGGCGCGACTGGCATGAGGGTTCATTTACCTCACCGGCTACCGCATCAGCTCTCGCTGAAAATTGGCGCTTGATATCGGGCTTTCATGGCGGTGGCTATGCTAAAAAAATGAGCGCGATGATGTTTGCGTTCTGGCAGGGGTTTGAGCGTGAGACGGGCATTCCCCTTGATCCGGTTTATACAATAAAAATGGTTTGGGGGATCAGTTCCCTCGCGCAACAAGGCTATTGGCCGCGAGGCTCGCGGCTTGTTGCGATTCACACCGGTGGTTTGCAGGGGCGGCGCGGTTTTAATTGCCCTTGATAATCGGCTTTCACCCTAAGGATGTTGCTATGCAAGCTCAAAAAACACTGCAATTACCACCTGTTGAATTCGATTTGAATTTAACGCGCACGCTGGTGCCGTTAAAAGACATGAGTGAAAGCCATTTGCTGGCGCTGCTGGATAAATCCCTGCTGGAAACTGTCTGCGCCGGGCAAACATTATTTAGTGCGGGTAATTACGACGAGCAGCATGTGTATTTATTGCATGGCGATGTGAACCTGATCGCGCAGGATGCTACGCAAATACTGGTTAAAGGCCGATCTTCATTGTTCCCTATTGCCCATCAACAGCCGCGCCAGGTCACGGCGGTTGCAGAAACGGATTGCAGCCTTTTGCGCATTAACAGTGAGCAGTTAGACAAGTTGCTGACCTGGAGTCAGGTCGCGGATTACCTGCAATTGAATATTGCTCGTGAGCGCGATTTTGATGAAGACATAGATTGGATGATGACAGTGCTTCGCTCCAATTTATTTTTCAAAGTGCCGCCATTAAATGTTGAACATATTTTTTCGCGACTGACCCCGCAGGTTGTTTACGCGGGCGATGTCATTATTCGCCAGGGGGAAATTGGCGATCAGTGTTATTTTATTAAAGAGGGCGAGGCGGATGTAACGCGTCATCAGGATAATAAGCGCGAACACTTGGCAACCATTGGTATTGGTCGCTGTTTTGGTGAGGATGCATTGGTCAATGAAGCTGCGCGTAATGCAACCGTTATGATGCGTACCGATGGTGTATTGATGCGTTTGGAAAAACAGGATTTTTACCGGTTATTGAAAGAGCCAGTGGTTGCTACACTGGCTTTTAATGAGTTGCCCGCGAGCCTTGCCGATGGTGTTATTGCGGTTGATGTGCGCAGCGATGAAGAATACAGCGAAGGTCATTTGCCGCAGGCGGTGAACATACCGCTCAATATCCTGGCGATTAAAGCGCGCTTGCTCAACAAAGAAAATCGCTATGTATTTTATTGCGATACCGGGCGTCGAAGCCGCGCGGCAGCCTATTTGCTTGCACAGCAAGGCTATAACATTCTCGCGCTGGATAATTGTGCGCAATTGTTTACACCTGCACGCCAGGCACAGTTTTTAATGGACACACAAAATTATTTGCTGCGTGATGGAGTGGTGGTTCCCGGTCATTAATCTGTTATTCCAGTGTTGCGGGCCAATCATCAGGCACCACAATACCGCGCAGCACTTCTCGCCAGACAATATCCTCGCTGTTATCTGATCTGTACTTTTTAACGGCCGCTATCATTAGCGGCCGTTTTGTTTGTTGTACTTGTTGGCACAGCTTGTCATTGAATAAGTGCGCTTCCGTTGTTAAGTCTGCATCGCTTAATTGCACCGGTGAAAACCATGGGGCACGTTGTAAGGCGATCCACACTGTATCCGCCGTTATATCCTTAGTTGTTGTGTTGATGTGCAAGAAATCGCGCAAATGCCACCAGAATCCCATGCCCTGAGAAGGGTGATTATGGTGTGGCCGAATAAAGTGAGTCATTACTTCTGTGCGACTCAATGCCACTGGATTCAGGTTTATTGGTGCGGGCGAAAATAAATAACCTTGCATGCAAAGCCCGCTTTTCCAGTGCGTTGCGTGCGGGAAATGTGTTTGCAATGCGCTGCGACCTTCCGGGGTTGTATGCAGTGGTAATTGATGGTCGCACAAGCGCGCCAGTTTTAAATCAAGTCGATCATTGCTGTTGGGGCCAATCCAGAATCGCCAGTCGATTGCTTGCTGCGGGTCGCGTGTTGCGCACAAATAAAATTTCACCGCCGTTTCTATATGCCAGAAGTCATTGCCCTGTTTGCATAAAAAATCAAAGGCGCCGAGGGTAGCTTTGCCGCGATTGATCGGTAAATTGTGTGCCAGTAACTGCCAGTCCGGGTTGTGCGAAAAATAAAAGCGCCAGAGCGTTTCATAATAAATTCCCAGCCGGGTACTTTTGACACTTGCCAGCGCAGTGAGCAGCGCGGTCGGATCTTTATCCAGCTTATGCAACCAGGGCCAGAGGTCTCCTGTGTCCAATGGCAGGATTTGTGCTTCACTCTGTGGCAGCGCTTGTAGCAGGGGGGCGCTCAGGCAGCACCAGGCTAAATCGCGCACAGCGAGATGACGAAGTTGGTAAAGCGGCTCGGATTCAGCAATAGATGCAATTTGCATAAACTTAAGTCTTATCGACGATGAGCGCTATAATAACCCACAGACACCTCGGCTTTTGCCCTTTTCATTAGCGCTCCCAGTGGTACCTATGACTCATTTTTCAACTATTGGCCTGATTGGTCACCTCAACAACGAGCGTGCGGTGTATTCCCTCAAGCGGCTTATCCGATTTTTACAGCAGCGCAACAAAGCATTTGTGCTGGAGGCGGAGACAGCCGCATTAATCACCGATGAGGGAATGGTTGCCGCCGCACAACAAGTTATGGATATGGAAACCCTCGGTCAGGTCTGTGACCTGGTGATTGTGGTGGGTGGCGATGGCAGTTTGCTACGCGGCGCGCGGGCACTGGCCAAGTATCAGGTGCCGCTGTTGGGGGTTAATCGCGGGCGCTTGGGTTTTTTGACCGACATCACCCCGGAAGATATTGAAAACAAAGTGAATGAAGTGCTTTCGGGTAAATTTACCTCGGAAAAACGGTTTTTGCTGGATATGGAAGTCAAACGCGATGGCCAGTTTATTGATTCTGCCGACGCGCTTAACGACGTAGTGTTACACCCCGGCAAGTTCATCCATATGTTGCAATTTGAGATCTATGTGGATGGTGTGTTTGTTACCAGTCAGCGCTCGGATGGGGTGATTGTTGCCACCCCGACGGGGTCTACAGCCTATTCACTCAGCGGTGGTGGGCCGATCCTGCACCCTACGCTGGATGCTATTGTGGTGGTTCCCATGAATCCCCATACCCTGAGCAGTCGCCCCATTGTGGTGGCCGGCAACAGCGAGATCAGTATTCGCGTTGGCGAACACAATCGCGCCGAGCCAATGGTGACCTGTGATGGCAGTTCCCACGTAGAAGTGCAGACAGGCGATGAAATTTGCATCCGCAAAAAAGACCAGCTGCTGGAGTTGCTTCATCCTCTGGATTACAACTTCTATCAACGCTGCCGCTCCAAGTTAGGCTGGGGTGGGCACTTGTTGCGAGAGTAATATGGGGGCAGGCTCGTCGTCGCCAATACCGATAACCGCCAGGCTTGGCGAAGCTTACGGCTATGATTTGATTGGCGATATCCATGGCTGCGCGCAAACCCTTGCCCGCTTGCTGGAAATGATGGGCTATAAAAAAATTCGCGGTGTTTATCGTCATGCATCGCGTCAGGCAATCTTTCTGGGTGATGTAGTCGATAGGGGGCCGCGAATCCGCGAAGCCTTGCATTTGGTGCGCACTATGGTTGAGCAGGGCAGTGCGCAGATGATTCTTGGCAACCATGAATTCAATGCAATGAGCTACTGTACACCCATTGCCCCCGGTGCCAGCGAATACCTGCGGGCACACACACCGGCGGCAGCGCGCCAGATTGCCGAAACCCTGCAACAATTTTCCCGCTACCCCCATGAATGGCGTGCGTTTATGGACTGGTTTGCCAGTTTGCCGCTATTTTTGGAAATTGCGCATCCTGTGACACATCAGGTATTTCGCGCGGTGCATGCCTGCTGGGATCAGCCGTTAATCGACCAGCATCGCGCTCGCTATGGTGATGGGCGTATCGATTGGGCATTTGTTGAGCGATCGTCCTGCAAGGGTAGCCTTGAGGCGCGCACCCGTATGCGGCTGACTGGCGGTATCGATTTACCCTTGCCAGATGGCGAGGAAATGGTGTCCTCCGACGGTTATGTTCGCCATGCGTTTCGCACCAAGTTTTGGGTGCCGGATGCAAAAACCTACGGCCAATTATTATTTCAGCCCGACCCCTTGCCTGAACATATTGCTACGGCGGACATTGCGGCGGAGCATCGCTCGCAAATGGTTTATTACGACCAACAGCAACCGCCGCTCTTTGTGGGGCATTACTGGCTTACCGGAAGCCCCCGACCCATTGCTCCCAATTTGGCCTGTCTGGATTACAGTGCGGTTAAATTTGGTCGCTTGGTGGCATATCGCATGGATGGTGAGGCACAATTGCAGCAGGATAAATTTGTGTGGGTCTATGTTGACCCCTGATTCGCGATGCGCATCGTTTTGCGTAACTTTTTATAGTGGAACTTTCTTTTTTCATGGTGGAACCTTTCTTTTTTCATCGTGAAACTTCTTTTTTGTAGTAGGACTCTCTTTTGAACTGGATCGCCGTAAAATATTTTTCATTGGATCAGGATTTAAGCGCACTCAGCCGCTATTTGCGTGAGCGTGGTCTTGAACATCGTATTACCGAGGAAAATGGCCAGCAGTGCCTGGCTGTTATTGATGCTGCTGTGATTCCGGCGTTGCAGGATTTTTTGCAGCAATTGGAGGATGGGCGCGCGCAATTGCCTGCTGACACCTCCGTCGCGTTTGCTGCCACATTCAATGCACAAGAGCCATCACTGCTTGTTCAGGCTCTCTACACACCCGTTGTGCTCGCGTTGATTGCATTGAGTGCGCTGGGTGCCTTGTTGGTCAATACAGAAATCGGTCGAGCTTATTTACACTTCGTGACATTTCAGGACTTTGCCTATAACTATGACGTTCCGGTGACTGAATCGCTAAGTCGCGGTGAAGTATGGCGATTGTTAACGCCCATCTTTTTACATTTTGGTATTTTCCATTTTTTGTTTAACAGCTTATGGATGTGGGACTTGGGGCGTCGCCTGGAAATTCTGCAAGGAAAGTGGGCATTTTTACTATTTGTAGTGATTACCGGCGTTGCCTCTAACCTGACGCAATATTTTTGGAGCGGCGCCACCAACTTTGGCGGAATGTCCGGGGTGGTTTATGCTCTGGTGGGTTTTATTGCTGTGCGCCAACGCATATGCCCACACCCGCTGGTGGCCGTCTCTTCCGCACTGATTGGTTTTATGTTGTTTTGGTTGGTTTTGTGTATGACCGGTGTGGTGGATTATTTTATTGCAGGCTCTGTCGCCAACGCGGCCCATGTCGGCGGGTTGGTGGCCGGTGCTATTTATGCGTTGTGTACAAGACACCTTTTCCTTCGCTAAGTCTGATTTTTATTTTGCGCGAGTTTTGCTATGGATTTACAACAACTATTGTCCAGCCTTACGCCGGAAATTTATCAAAATTTAAAACGTGCTGTAGAGCTGGGTAAATGGCCCGACGGTAATCGCCTGTCTGCGGAGCAACGTCAATTATGCATGCAGGCAGTTATTGCCTATGAACACAAACATTTACCGTCGGATCAGCACACCGGGTATATCCCGCCGGAACCACACACATTTTGTGGCGATGACGAGCATGACCATGATCATGCGCAGACTGACAAACCGATTAAATGGGTTGAGTAACCCCTTCATTTTTTGCGATTCAGGAATTGACTATGACTGCTGTTGAACAATCGCTGCCCGAACAGAATCATCAACCAAAAACGATTTATCTCAAAGATTATCAAGTACCTGATTACTTGATTAAAACCACTGACTTACGTTTTGAGATTTATGACGGTGAAACGATTGTCAGCGCCATGTTGGACCTTTATCGCAACCCGGCGGCAACAACTGCGGCAACCCAACTCCGGTTGCATGGAGCCGACTTGGAATTAATTTCCATTTCCTTGGATGATAAAGTCCTGACGCCTGCGGATTATGAATTTGGTGAAGAAAGCCTGACCTTATTCAACACCCCGGAGACTTTCAAGTTACTCACTATTACTAAAATAAAACCCGAAGCTAACACCTCGCTTGAGGGCTTGTATCGCTCGCGCACTATGTATTGTACCCAGTGTGAAGCGGAGGGCTTTCGCAAGATTACCTATTACCTTGATCGCCCTGATGTGATGAGTGAATTTACCACCACCGTGGTAGCAGATAAAAAATACCCTGTATTGCTTTCCAATGGGAATTTATTGGAGCAAGGTGAGCTGGACAATAACCGCCACTACGCAATCTGGCACGATCCCTTTAAAAAACCTGCATATTTATTTGCACTGGTAGCTGGCGATTTGGCGCACATCGAAGACAGTTTTACCACCTGTTCTGGTCGTGAAGTTGCATTAAAGATTTTTGTGGAGCCGAAAGACCTGGATAAATGCGACCATGCCATGACCTCGCTAAAAAATTCCATGCGATGGGATGAAGAAGTCTATGGTCGCGAATACGATTTGAATATTTTTATGATAGTCGCTGTTGATGATTTCAATATGGGCGCCATGGAAAACAAAGGCCTGAATATTTTTAATACTTCCTGTGTGCTGGCCAAACCGGAAACTACTACCGACGCTGGATTCCAACGCGTAGAAGGTGTGGTTGCCCACGAATATTTCCACAATTGGAG
>JACCDS010325128.1_pt1 | contig 11959 bp, 9 predicted proteins | sample 7446441 | NCBI WGS metagenome assembly JACCDS01 (sample SAMN15323445, study PRJNA562643) | freshwater metagenome | isolation source: river surface water | place: USA:Blue River Watershed | collected 2017-08-17
CATTGACCGACTCTGAGCTTACATGGCAGATCGTTGAGGTACCCAGTGGCTACAAGGGGCGGGTCTACGACATTCGGAGCGGCGCCCCTGGGACTGGGCGCAATGGGCGGGCTTATGCGGAATGGTAGGAATCAGCTCAGTCGCAGCTGGCTGGCGCAGCATGGTTTTGCCTATGTGCTGTTGCTGATGATTATTGCTGTCTTAGCATTGGGGGCATCCTCCGCTTTGCAGCTGGGCGCACAGGCGGGACGTCGGGATGCCGAGCGCGCCTTGTTGTCGATAGGTGCCGAGTTCGAGAGGGCGCTGTACGGCTACGCAGGGGTTGCTGTGGTGGCAACGGCGGCCAATACAAGTGGCGCATTGGCTTCGCGCGGCCCCCGTAGTCTGGAAGACCTCCTGAAAGACCCTCGGGTTCCAGGTGTTCGAAGGCACTTACGGCAGCTTTATGTGGACCCGATGACGGGCCGTCCGGAATGGGGCGTCCTTCGTGATCCCGCAGGCTTCATTGTGGGCGTGTACAGCCTGGCGGAGGGCCAGCCCATCAAACGGCTGGGATTTGACGCAAGGCATGCCCATTTTGAGGAAGCGCCCAGTTATGCCAAGTGGGTGTTCGGCTTGCCGATGGCGCAATTGCAGACGATGCGTGGTACCGGTCAGCCTGATACGCCCTCGACGATCAAGCCTTGAAGGGATGAGACCATGAGGTTGATCTGGAAGCGGTGGCTGGTCTTGTACTTCGGTTTGATGACGGCCTGGGGCGTGTGGGCCCAGGCTACCTGCGAGCGGTATGAGCTGCTGACGCCAAAGCGGGGTAGCCAGATTACGGAGCGGCAACCCGAGTTGCAGTGGGGCGGTGAGACCAATTCAAGTTACCGGGTACAGGTGGCCGTGGTGCTGCCTGAAGGACGCGTGCTTGAGTCTATTGATACCGTGGTGATCGGGACGCGTTGGCGCTTTGGAGCACCGGTTTCGGTACTAACCTCTGCAGTGAAGGTGATCGTGAGTCGCAACTGTTCGTCTTACTCTGTACAGGATCTGCATGCCCAAGGGCCACATTTTGTAATTCAAGCGGCGGAACACTGTGCACTGAAGCCCCGCTCACTTCAGCAACAAGGCGATGCTCTCTATTGGAGTGCCCCAACGCATGCGGACAAGTTTTTGATCCAGGTCTTTGTTGTGGCACAGACTGCAGACGGAGCAGCTACAGCCCGCCGGATCGGTGATTACGAGATATCGGGGGCAGCGTGGACTCTACCCGCTAGTATCAAAGCGTTGCTCGACTCTGGTAGCAGCACAGGTAGTTATTGGGTCGCGACAGTTCAAGCGCGCTGCGGAACACTGTGGAGTTATCCGCAGGCAGTGCCATTAAGAGCCACTCCGTGAGCTCACGCATTCAAAGTGAGACGTGCAACTGGAGGCCCTCCATAAAGCGCATGCCCTTGCCGTACAGCAGCTTACCCAGCAAGGACTCAACGCCGCTCAGCTGTGCCAATAGGCCTACCACCTCATCCTGAGTCAGCACCGTTGGAATACGACTTACTCTCGTGGGCCGCTGGAGATCATCGATCCTGGGTAAGGCCTGGTCCAAGACCTCGCGGTAGAGAAAGAGCAGAGCGCTCAGTGCCTGGTTTTTGGTAGACGAAGAAACGTTTCGCTCATTGGTGAACATGGTCAAAAAGGCCTCCACGCGGGCCTCCATGTCGCGTGGATGGCATAACCGTGCCAGAGGATGAAACAGCGCACCCAGTAAAAGTAGGTTTTTTCGGTCTTGAGGCTATGCTGCCTGTCCCGAATCCGCTCCCAAAGTTGGTCCAGCAAGCGAGAAGACTGCAGTGGAGGGTTACGTGGTTTCACGGCCGGGTTTATACTCGTAAATCAATACAGCATAGATCTGCGCAAACGATTTAAGCAAGCTAATTTCGGGAGGGTTGGATGGACGATTTATTACGCAGCCTACGTTTTATGTCGCAGGTTTTGCGATCTACGTCACCTTAGGCCTCACGAATGAGCGCGTCTGAACTTGTAGTGACAAATGCGATCGGCTTGGTGGTTGGAATCGCGGCCTCGTTCACGGCGTGGTGGCTGATCTTCCACTGGTTCGTGTCAAAGGTGGAGTTCTCGTCAGGCATCAGCTCCACTCCGCAAAGAAGCAACCCTGCAAGACGTTCATATCGAGTCAAATTAAAGAACACGGGAAAGCGTGCAATCGTCGGTGGGGAAGCGTTCGCGCGGCTGACGATCAAATGGGAGGGCGGCAACAGCTGGACAGGCTACGCCCTGCCATTCAACTCGCACGGAGACCGAAAATTCGAGTTTCCGAGACTTGAAAAAGGAAGGCGCAGAATACTGACGTTTTGGATCAACAAGGTCGAGATGTTCCGGACAAACGTGCGCTTTCCTAAAGCACTGCACAAAAAAGCAAAAGACAAGCAGCTCACCCTGGAAGACCTGCTTTCCCTTGGATCCAGAGCGAAGCTTGAGATGTTCGTTTCAGGTTATGACGAGTTTAGTGGTGCCTGGAAGGTATTCTCGTCAAAGGAGTATCTACTCGAGGACATCATCAACGGTCGCTTCAGGGGGTTAAGTATCTTTGAGGCACAGACAGAGCAGGCTGAACAGAACGAGAATGAAATTTTAGAAGAACCTACTGATGAGGCCTAACAGGTCGTTCGACTCAGACGCGCAGCGGCATTACGCCACGAGGCATGCTGGTGAGCGTATACCCCGCGGCGCAATGCCGCTGCGTGCCGGTCAACTCCGATGTTCTGCCTTATCACCTACCGCTCAAGCCGATGAACGATGAGACGTTAGTTTCCAGGTACAAGAGGAAGATTGAAAACAACAAGGTTTTCGCTTTCCTTGCGGCTACGACGCTCATTGTCAGCGCAGTCGTTACTGCAATTAGTGGGGCAAAGTCTTTTTATGCTTACTTTGTTCCGCCTTCAGTGGAAGAGCAAGCGTCTGCTCTTGCCAAAAAGGGCTGCATCCTATTTTTGCCAGACAGTTCCGTACCTGAATCAACTGAGAAGTTTATTCTTGATGCGTACAAGGAGTTTTGGCGAAAATCAGACATCTACTACGCTACTCGTATTGAGCTCTACGGGATTACTCATCTCAGAGGCAATTCGAGCTACAACATTGCCGTTGGTCGGCGCAAGGCAGACTCGGCAGCCAGTATGCTTATTGAAAAGGCGAGCCTCGTGCAAGAGCAAACTGAAATTGTTAAGAGCTCATACGGGGAAGCGCAGCCACTGGAAAGAGCGGGGGAATATGAGTGCGGAGTTGTTGTGCGCGTGTTTCATGCCGAATAGCGAATGAGACCTAACCCTGCATTCCACCGTACATGAGCAAAAAGCCGCGTAGGCCGGTGATTTTGAACGTTGAGCGGCTGCTCTCCCCGGTGACCGGCAACCGCTATGTGGCCTTAGCAGGACGCTCATGGTTCCGAACAGCATTCGCTGCGAACCGGCTTTTTATCCGGGGGTTGTCGGCTTGAGGCTGATGTGAGACGGTCGAAAACTGACTGTCAACGACCGCTGACCATACAAAAGCTGTACGCCCGGAAGACCGGAGTTGTAAGCTCGGGCATGCCGGTCATGGCGCTTTCCGCAAGTAACAACGAAATCAACTTGCTTGGATGAGAACGAACAGTCAGGAGGAGAAATGAAGCTCACTCGCATATATATTGAAAATTTCCGAAATTTTCGCGAGATTGATGTAGCGCTGGAGGGTAACGTAGTCATTGTCGGAGAGAACCGCGTCGGTAAGAGCAACCTCCTGTACGCATTGCGCTTGATCTTCGATCCCAGCCTGCCTGACAGCGCACGGCAACTGGGGCAAGGCGACTTCTGGGACGGGCTGGGCGAACCTCTCGAAGACGAGAGTATTACCGTGTTCGTCGAACTCAAGGAGTTCGAAGACGACTTGGATCTCCTGGCAGAGCTCACGGACTTCCGGCTGGACGATGATCCGCATACCGTGCGGCTGAGCTACGAGTTCCGGCCGATCGCAGGCCTCGACAGGGTGCCGCAGTCGGACGACGACTACGAGTTCCTCTGCTACGGCGGCGAGGCCAAGACCAAGCGGTTCGGACACGAACTCAGGCGACGCATCGCGATGGATCTGCTGCCTGCGCTTCGCGATGCGGAGGGCGATCTGGCCACCTGGCGCCGCTCGCCCCTGCGGCCCTTGCTCGAGCGCGCTTTCGCGAGTGTAGCGAGCCAGGACCTCGCTGGAGTACGCAATGCCGTTCACGCTGCGACCGCTCAAATGGCGGCGTTCCCGTCCGTGCAGAGCTTGGAGCAGGGCCTGCAAGAGCTGTTCGCGTCCATGAGCGGCGCAAAGCAAGACATCCAGCCCAGTCTGGGCTTCGGCACGACCGACGTGACGCGGCTATTCCGCAATCTTCGCTTACTGATCGACGGCGGCTTACGCACCATCAGCGAGGCCAGCCTGGGTTCGGCCAACGTCGCATTCCTCACGTTGAAGGTCTTAGAAATGCGACAACTGATGGCCGAGAACCGGCGCGACCACACGTTGCTGGCGATCGAAGAACCTGAGGCCCACCTGCACCCGCACCTGCAGCGCTCGGTGTACCGCCAACTGTTCGAAAGCCTCGCTGGTGCAGAGGCGGACTATCCGCTGTCACTGTTGCTGACGACTCACTCCCCGCACATCGCGAGCGTCGCTCCGCTGCGCTCCCTGATGCTGCTGCGCGACAGCGCAAACGAAGGATCCGTCGCCACTTCGGCAGCTGCGATCGAACTGAGCGATGACGAAGAAGATGACCTCGCGCGCTACTTGGACGTGACGCGAGCCGAGATACTGTTCGCACGCGGCATCGTCCTGGTCGAAGGGGATGCTGAGAAGTTCCTGCTGCCGGTGTTCGCCGCATCGATGGGGCACAACCTCGACCATCTCGGTATCACCGTGTGTTCGGTGGCCGGCACAAACTTCACGCCCTATGCGAAGTTTCTGACTGCGCTAGGCATCCCGTTCTCGATCGTGACCGACTGGGATCCGCAGGGACAGCTCACGCCGCTCGGCTACAACCGATCTTGGCGCCTCGTGAAGGTTATCGAGGAAGTGCGCACCGGCGAGAATCGGGACGAACTCGTCCAGGAGATCAAGGAGATCGAAAACTACGACGAATTCTCCGAACGCTGCGAGACGTACGGCATCTTCACCAACACGAACACGCTGGAGATCGATGTATTCCACGACGATGACTTCACGGATGCCGTCATCGAGACGCTCCGCGAGCAACGTCTTAGCGAGGAAAGGAAGGCTTGGGTGGACCAGTGGGAAGCGGACCCCGAGACTTTGGATGCTGCGGACTACCTCAAGTTGATCGAAGCCGTCGGCAAAGGGCGGTTTGCGCAACGCCTTGCCTCGCGCATCGAAGGTGTCGAACCACCGGCCTACATTGCTGGTGCCATCACCTACGTGGTCGAACGTGTCTGACCGCGCGGCATACTTACAGGCCGCGTCGCAGCTCCGGCGAAATCCTGGGCAATGGGCGGCCTACGAGTCTCGCGGCCATTGCGTCGTGCTTGCCGGACCCGGGAGCGGCAAGACCAAGACACTCACGACGAAGATGGCGCGTATGCTCGCCGAGGACGTGCAGGAGCCGCGCGGCGTGGCCTGCATCACGTACAACAACGAGTGCGCGCGGGAGCTCGAAGACCGGCTGGCTGACCTGGGTGTGGAGCCCGGCGGTCGTGTATTCATCGGCACCGTGCACTCATTCTCGCTCACGCAGATCGTGCTGCCCTACGCCAAGGTCGCGAGGCTGGGGCTGCCGGAAGAGTTCGGCGTGGCCACCCGGGTCGAACGTCAGGCAGCACTTGCCGAAGCCGTCGCCCGCACTGTGGAAGGACATGGCAACCCCCAGGACTGGGAGGCCAGGCTCGGCAACCATCGCCGTTCGATCCTGAACCGCGACAGCCCGGAGTGGCGCGAGACCGATCCGGAGCTCTCGGAACTGGCGGAGGCCTACGAGACCGAGCTACGCCGGCGTGGCTTAATCGATTTCGATGATATGCCTCTGCTGGCCGTGCGCGCGCTGCGCAACAACCCGTGGCTGCAGCAGGCATTGCTCGCCAAGTATCCGATCCTCATCATCGACGAGTATCAGGACCTCGGGGTGGCGCTGCACCGCATGGTGATGGGTTTGTGCTTTCGCGCGGGGATGCGGCTGTTCGCCGTGGGCGACGTCGACCAGTCGATTTATGGTTTCAACGGGGCACGCCCCGAACTGCTGGGTAGGCTGTCCAGGCGCGAGGAAGTGGAGACGGTGCACCTGCGACTGAACTACCGCAGCGGTAATCGCATCGTCACGGCCTCTGGCGTGGCCTTGGGCGAGGAGCGCGACTACGAGGCTGCCGACGCTGCGGCGCAGGGGACGGTATTCATCCATCCGCTGGCTGATACGTACGAGCAGCAGGCGGCGCGACTCGTGCGCGACCTACTGCCGCAGGCATTGGCGCGCTGTCCCCACCTGGGCTACCGTGACGTGGCGGTGCTGTATCCGGCCGCCTGGATTGGAGACGCGGTGGCGAGCGCCGCTCAGGCCGCCGACATCCCAATCCTTCGCACCGACGGCAACGCCCTGTACCCGCGGTCCAGCCGCCTCATGCAGTGGCTGGAGTTGTGCGGCCAATGGTGCTGCGGGGGGTGGCGGACAGGCAAGCCACGCTTTTCGCGGCTGGTGAGGGAGGGGCGGCGGCTGTTCTCGGAGTCTCTCCACAATGACGAACGCCTCGCGGAGTTTCATCGCCGGTTGGTTGCAGTTCTGTGGGAACGTCGGGACGCCGGTCTCCGGTTGCATCATTGGCTGGAAGCGCTACAGGCCGACGTAATAGATCCCTTTGCGTCGGTTTGCGTCGCGCTGCGCGACGAGATGGAGACGTTCGCCACGTTCGCGGCACGCGTGGCACCTGAGGGCGACCGCGGCGAGATGGTTCTGGGCGAACTAGCCGGCCATGGCGAGCACCTTGATCGCTTGACCCTCTCTACGCTGCACAGCGCGAAGGGGCGGGAGTTCGAGGTGGTGTTCATGTTCGGCATGGACATCGGCCGCTTGCCGCGCAACAGCGCCGGACACCAGCAGATCACGGAGGCCCGCCGGCTGTTCTATGTGGGTTTCACTCGAGCGAAAGTAGAAGTTCACTTAGTACACACAACGAGGCGATCATCACCTTTCGTCGCCGAGATTGAGCAGCACTTGGCAAACGTGGGTTGACGTAAACGGGAAGAGCGCCGGGTGGTTCGGTGGCAGACCACCCTATACGGCCGGCAGCACCGAGATTAGGCGGGTGCGACTGTCGGCGATGCGGTCGGGACAGGTCGTTTAACGCAGACGGGCCAAAGAACGCAACCGCTGCATAGCGGCCGACCGCCGCGCGCTCGCGACCCGCAAACCAGCCAGAAGTAGACGGTCGAAGTGGAAAATTTCCGACAGATATTGGACGCGTTAAGAGATCGCCGCCACAAGATATGAGCCGTCGGCCGAAAAGCACGGTTCCCGAGATACAAATATGGGAATTTTCCACTTCGAGCGCCCGTCAACGTCAGATCGTATTGATCAGCGAGCGACGATCAAGAGTCAGCGTATTCAATCCGACCCCGAGCCGCACTGACGCACTGAATATGCTAGTCTGTAGCGGCCCATATGGGCAACTCATTTGGGCGACAGGCTAGGGATGGTCACCTTTTTGCATATCTCCGATCTCCATCGTGACTCAGGCAGCGGGCTTACCACCAGTTCGCTTCTGGAGTCGCTTCGCCTTGACCGCGAACGCTATGTTGCCGAAGGTCTCGCCCAGCCAGACATTGCGATTATCAGCGGCGACATTGTTTACGGTGTGGCAGAAGACGAACCAAGTAGCGATGCCGTGTTAAAGACTCAATATGACGAGGCTCATGAATTTCTAGTTCGCCTCGCAGATCAGTTTTTCTCGGGCGACCGGGACCGCATCGTACTAGTGCCGGGTAACCACGACGTCAGCCACCCCCATGTACTTAGAAGCACTGTACCGTTCCCAATTCCTGCAAACCTAGAGAAGCGCGCAATGCTCGCAAAACAGCTTGGAAAAGACGAATCACCTTACAGGTGGGATTGGTCAGATTTTTCAATGCGCAGAATAGCAGATGAGGGTCAATACGCGGAGCGATTTAGGCCCTTCGCGACGTTTTACGACACGTTCTACGAGAATCGCCGCAGGTTTTCGCTCGAGCCGTCTCAACAACTCGCGCTGCATGACTTCCCCGATTTGGGTGTCGTTGTAGCGGGACTGTCTAGCTGCTGCGACAACGACCTCTTTAATCGATCCGGTCGGATCCACCCCGATTGCATTGCCAGCGCGACGCGCGGCGTCGCAGACCTGGTTCGACTTGGGCGAATGCCGCTCGCAGTGTGGCATCACAACCTGGCCGGAGGCCCGAAAGATTCGGACTATGTCGAAGCAGAATTTTTGCAGAGCCTGATGGACGGAGGCTTTGTACTAGGGTTTCACGGCCACCAGCACCGGCCGCAGTTCATTGAGCATCGGTTCACCGCCGACAAGAAGAAGGCACTTGCCGTGATCAGCGCCGGAACACTGTGCGGAGGGCCGCGCACGCTCCCATCGGGGCGCATGCGCGCCTATAACCTGGCATGCATAGACACGACAACGGGGAAATGCTCGCTGCACGTTCGGGACATGAAAAACTCTAATTTCAGCCTTCCTGTTTGGGGGGCTGCAAACGTGCCGGAATTCGGAGGTTCATCGCTGTCGTTCCAGTTGACGATTCCTCCAAGTGCAAGGCGACTGCCACTTCAGGAAGTACTACCTGACCAAAGCGATGGCGACGGGGCGGTTCCCGCGCCGCAGGTTGTCGCTAACGAAAAGCTCGCGCTTGAAGCAACGAGCGAAGCCGCCCGGCTGTTGAGAAGCGGCAAGGCACAGCCCGCGATTGAGCTCGTTCGGCCGCATCTATCTAGCCCCCTCGCCCGTAGGGTTGCCGTAGAGGCGCTCCTTGAGCTCGACGAGTGGGAAGATATCGAACGGCTTTGTAGCCCCTCGCAGTCAAACGCTGAGCTCATTGCGTTGATGGAAGCGCACTATCAGCTTGGCCATAGATCAGAACTGCGTGCGCTGATTGAATCTGAAACCGTTACTCTGAATCAGGATGCTGCTGTTCGGCAAAGCGCAGAACAGGCTCGCGCACGCTTAGGAGGAGTCCGCTAAATGACACAAATTGCATTCCAAGTCGATACGGCCCGCGTTTTGGAGATTCTTTCCAAGCAGATCTACGATTCTCCATATGCGATGGCCCGAGAGAACGTCCAAAATGCATACGACGCTGTTCTTATGCGCGCCAACCTTGAACAGAAGTCATCATCCGAGTATCAGATTGTGATAACGGCGCAGCCGGACCAAATCGTGATCTCGGACCAAGGCATCGGCATGACCGAAGAAGTGCTTAGAGAGAACTTCTGGCGTGCTGGATCTTCAGGCAAGAATAATGATGCCGCCCGAGCAGCAGGTGTGATCGGAACATTTGGGATTGGCGCGATGGCTAACTTCGGTGTATGCGATCGTTTGCAGATCGACACGCGTTCCATCGATCGGTCTACAGGAATCCGTACCTTCGCGCTTAAGAGTCATTTGTCAATCGGACAGGATTGCATCTCGCTCGAAAATATTGATTCGTCCATCGAAGTTGGCACGACGCTCATTGCACAAATCAGTCCAACGGCGCCTATTAACGTCAAGGAGCTGCGTAACTACCTCGCACCGTTCGTTCGATTCCTTACGGTTCCCGTATGGCTCAACGGGGATTTGCTTAGCCAACAAGACGTCAGGTCTGCTGCGGGTATCGGAGCGAATTGGAAAGTCCTTGACACAAAGCAACTGAATGCAGGGCGGTTTACGTTCGAGGCGTGCGTGCTCGCTGATGGCAATCAGGTGGCGGTCATTATCGACAAGCTCGTGATCGGCGGAAAGGCGAGTCCTGGTGGAGCGTGGCTAAGGAGCGGAGCCGGTCAAGTGATGGGTCTTCGATCGAGATTCGGTCTTGCACCAATTCCGCTTCCGAGTCACTACCAGTTGGGCGGCTTCGCTGATCTCCCCTTTCTTCTGCCTACTGCGGGGCGCGAGGCACTCACTCGCGAGTCAATCCAAGAGGCAACTCAATTGATCTCGCCGATTGAACTTTCTCTCACGGAGGCGCTTAAAGACACCGATTTGGCTGATACGCTCCAAGCGTTTCAGCAATACCTTCTTCAGATCGGACGGTTCGAGTGGGCTGGTCGTGTGAGCATTCAGCTGAGCCCAGGGGATCAGCGGATGGAGCTGGGTAAGCTTCGAGATAATCATCCAGGAGTAGAGCTCCACTGGTACACGGGGACTGATGTTGATCAAATCAACGCCTTCGCCAGCGAGGACTCTCCCTTAATTCGCGTGAGTCAGACGAATCCTCGTCGCGAAGTCCAGCAGAGGTACCTGAGAGACGTTCTTCGATTGCCAGAAGTACCGAACGTAGTAAGTGTTGTAGAGACTTACGACCCTAGAGACTTGTCGTATGACGAAGTGACGCTCATGCTGGCAATCGCGAGGGTTCTGAGGGTCGACTATTTGATTGACGACATAGATCTTCAATGGGTCAAGCTCAGTCACGGTGTACCGATGCTGACGGACATGACGGCTGAGAAGTTGACGCTCAAGATTTCAAGGACTTGGAGCGCAGTTCAGGCCGTGATCCAGGTTATTGCATCCACGCCGGAGGTGGCTGACGGCATGACGAGGGACTTTGTGCGCGTGCACATCTACGACCGTATCAAAGCATTCGTCCCGTCGTCCCAAAGAGCTGGGCTTGACGCCTTGCAGAAGACGCTCGCAAGGAGGCGTGAACTCTATCGACTGGAAGTCGACGACAAGGGCGAACTTGAGCCACTACTGGCTGAATATCTCGCAGGTCATGTTCAGTTCACTGAGGTGCTTAACGCCGCGACACGTGTTAACGCCGGTCACACACAGCGGGTGAGCAGTGATGCTGTCGGTACTGTCGAGAACGCCCTGAATGATGTGGTCAATGCTGCAGTCGAACCACAGGCTGTTCGCGTCATCTCGTCGCCCGAGCCTGGATCCCCCATACTTCGAACTGATACCGAACTCAGGGAGCGGCTTTTAACGACCGACCGGGAGATTCCGCAGCTTAACAATCATCGCGTATTCCTTGCTCTCTCAGACAGACTATTCCAGCTTGAGAAGGAGTTCTTTACTTTCCCGCACTCAACACAAGTCGCTTGGGCGGGGAGACGAATCGTATTTCTATTTGGCCTGTCGCATTCCGCTGAGAATCTGTACTACGACATCGAGTTGCGTGGAGCGAGATCGGCGGGAGCTGCTGGCGGCACGCCTTTAATCACAACGACCATTGTCACGAAGAACAGGATCTTCATACCTATCCCACCAGCACTTGTAGAGTGCTTCACGGTTGCTACCGATCCAGTCGAGTTCTACGTACGATTCGACCGTCTACTCCACAAGTAGCGTTGCTGGCAAAGGACTTCCGGTGCCTGGAGTCCGCTAAGTCGGCCTCGGCAGCGCTCGCGAACCTTCAGCCAGACGGCAATGCAGTTGCTTCAGCCGTCTGGGATGTATCTTAGGAAGATGCAAGGCCATTTGGCCTCCGAAAGCCCTCATTGATCACCGGGCGCTTTTGGCCGAGCGCTGACCTACTTAGCGGTTGCCCTGACCGGCAGGAACCGCTGCAAAGCTGACCTCCAAATCCGAAATGTCGGGTCTAGGCTGGTTGCTGTCGCTCAGCTCAAATACTCGGAATAACAGATCTTAGACACGGAGCGGTCGGTGGCAGGAGGACACAAAGCAAACCCCCCGTGCTGACAGGTTTCGAGGGTTTGTTATCACTGTCGTGATCCTTGTAGGTCTGTCTAAGATTTTGATTCGAAAAG
>JACCDS011036528.1_pt1 | contig 11957 bp, 12 predicted proteins | sample 7446441 | NCBI WGS metagenome assembly JACCDS01 (sample SAMN15323445, study PRJNA562643) | freshwater metagenome | isolation source: river surface water | place: USA:Blue River Watershed | collected 2017-08-17
GCCGATTGCTGGGAATGCCCAAGCAAATGTAATTGCGGGTGGCAGTTACAGCAACACAAATACTTTCAATATATCTACACTTGGAAATGCTAATTCTTTTGTCCCGCTTAGTGTGCAAAGATATGACCTTGCGGCGTTTTCATCTTCTATAAGGGCAGTTTTTGCGTGTGGCAATACCGGCAGCGCAAGTAATGTTATTGACTATATAGGGTTTTCGTCTGGTTCCTCTTTTACCGACTTTGGTGACGCAACAGCATCATCAGCAGGTGCGTCAGGTTGCTCAAACGAAACAAGAGGGTGTTTTGCTCTAGGGTATACGTCTGATTTTTCAAACGTAATTAACTACGTCACCATTGCCACAACTGGTAATGCCACAAGTTTTGGCAACTTAACGGTGGCTAGATACGCTTCAGGAGCATGCGCTTCAACGACCAGAGGTGTTTGGGCGGGCGGATATTCATCTGGCTTTTCTGACAACAACACCATCGACTACATCACCATCGCTTCTACCGGAAACGCCACGGACTTTGGCGACCTGACGGTAGCACGCCCGTATGTTACGGGACTTTCTAACGCTACGCGAGGATGTTTTGCAGGTCAGTATGTAATAGGAAATGTGATTGATTACATTACTATTGCTTCTACCGGAAACGCCATAGATTTTGGTGATTTGCTTGCTAATAATTGGGGCATGGGCGGAGCAGCCTCTTCTACAAGGGGATGCTATATAGGTGGTACGGGACCTTCAAATGTTATTCAGTACATAACAATAGCCTCTACCGGTAACGCCTCTGATTTTGGTGATTTGACGATTGGTATGGGGCGAATTGCCGCTTGCTCTAGCGTTCACGGCGGTCTTTAACTAGGAGAAAACATTGAGTAACGACCTCATCATCAGCAACATGACTACTGCTCTGGCTGTTAAGAAGCCGGAGTACAACTTGATGCTGAAGAACATCGACACCAAGATGCCTGCCGTTGTGCGGGACACGTCGAACTTCCACAAGTCGCACTCACAGTTCATGCAGGTCACGTTGGATGTGACGGCCATTACATCTATCCGGTCAATCAAACACACGCTGGCTGAAATTGACCGCACTCGTTCTGCTCTTCAAGAGGCGTACATCAACATGCGCAAGAAGCAGGTTGAGCTCAAGCGCAAGCAGAACGAACTGGAGAACCCCAAGGAACCGCTCGACGAGTTCCAGAAGGAACTGCTGGAAATTGAGATTCTTGAACTTCAAGGTCAGATGGAAGGCACGCAGAACCACGTTAACGGTGCTATCCGTAAGATGAACTTCATGGTCAACCAACATGCGCAACTGTTGGAAAAGGTTGGCAAGAACGAAATCACCGAAGAAGACTATGAGCGCGAAGAAGCGCGGTACCACATTATGACTTGCATGAAGCAGGCTCTGAACGCTGCGCGTAGTCGTGGCGGCATGATTGACGAAGGCAACCTCATTTATTTGTTCGACCTCGGTATCAATGCCGCTCAGGCTCAGGCTGAAGTGCTTGCGTATTTGCATATGGAGAACCAACTTATCTCCGAAGGCAAGGCCCCGACCCATGAGATGACTATGCGCTGGCTTGAGGCTTGTGCAGACAAGTGGGAAAAAGACCCCGAGACCTTTGCCAAGCGTCGTGGCTTTAGCATTTTTGATAAGTCCAGCCTAACTAACACCCCGCTTCTAGAAGAAGCCCCGCCCCCAAATGAGGAGGCTGCGTAATGCACCTAGTCATCGGCACCCCTTGCTATGGCGGGATGATGTGTACGGAGTACACGCAGTCTTTGTTGAGCCTTAAAGAAGCCTGCATTCAATACAACATCAAGATGACTTGCATTTTTTTGGGCAACGAATCTTTGGTGCAGCGCGGGCGTAACACTATTGCCCATCATTTTTTGCAGATTCCAGATGCTACCCATCTGATGTTCATTGATGCCGACCAGAAGTTTGAGCCAAATGACATTGCCAAGATGATTAAGGCAGACAAAGGCATCATCGGTGGGCCAGTGCCTATGAAGGGGATTAATTGGGAAAGGGTTCGCATGGGCGCTGTTCTCAACCACAAGAACTTGTCTGCGCTCACTGGCATCTTCAACATAAACCATCTGGAAGGTCACTATATGACCGATGCAGATACGCCGTTCCAAGTTAAACATGTTGGTACTGGGTTTATGTTGATTCGCCGCGATGTGTTTGAAAAACTAAAACCCTATGTTGGCTGGTACAAAAATGGCGGTGTAACCGTTAATCCGGAAGACAAGGTGTACGACTTCTTCAAGGTGCAGAACGTAAACAACGAACTTCTCTCTGAAGACTACAACTTCTGTCACATGTACCGTGAACGTGGCGGTGAGGTTTGGGCTGCTCCGTGGTGCAAGTTAGGCCACTTTGGAGCGTATCTGTTTAGCGGTCAATATTCCGAAGGAGCCGACCATGGCACACCATTGCATCAAGTACAGACTCAATCCTGACGGCACGGTGCCGTCGTTCCTTTGTCTTCACCCGGAGGGTGTGGGTGGCGTTTTCGTTGTTGGCGACCCCAATACCCCCAGCCCACGTGACATGGTTATGATTGGCCTGTCGGAAAATGAAGACACGGGTGACGCTGAAGTTATTGCGACTCAAGCAGAACTGGAAACCTATCTGACCGAAGTTGGTGCAGATTGGACGCAACCCGACCCGGCAAACCCCAACGACCCTGACGCCACCATTCCGTTTGACCCTGTCGCTGCTGCACAATGGGTGTGGGACCGCAAGGTTGCCTTGGATGCTGCTGGCTAATGAGCCGTATCAAACCTACCCTTCTTGCCCTGAGCGCTTCGGCGCTTGTAGGAATTGCTGTACATGAAGGCTATAGAGGAGAAGCGTATGAACCGGTTAAAGGCGATGTACCGACGATTGGTTTCGGAACTACAGAAGGCGTGGAAATGGGCGACCGGATTACTCCGGAGCGTGCGCTAGTCAGACTACTTAATGACGCAAACAAGTTTGAGAAAGCCGTAAAGCGGTGCGCCCCCGTGCCCTTGCATCAATATGAGTTCGACGCATACGTTTCATTAACTTACAATATTGGTGAAGGGGCGTTCTGTAGAAGCACGCTGGTTAAGAAACTCAACGCCCAAGACTACGAAGGTGCATGCGCAGAGATTCTGCGGTGGGATAGATTCAAGGGCAAGCCGCTACCGGGGTTGACCAAGCGTAGGCAGGAGGAGTACCAGAAATGCTTGGGTTACTGACAAACCGCTGGGTGTTGGGTGGATTGGCCGGGCTAGTGATGCTCGGCTTTTCGTATTGGAAAGGATACACCCACGGCAAGGAAAACGTGCAGCAAAAGTGGGATGCCGAGAAGGTTGTGCTGGAGCGTGAAGCGCAGCAACTCAAAGACCAAGCCCGCGAAACCGAACGCAGCATGCAGAAAGAAGTCAACAGAATTCAGAGGGAGAAGCACGATGCTGTTAAGGTTGCTAATTCTAAGTACAGCGCTATCGTTGACAGCCTGCGCAACCGTCCAGAAACCCGCGCCACCGACACAATGCCCAGCAGTACCGGAGATGTTGTTGGATGCACCGGAGCGCAGTTGGCTAGACCAGATGCAGAATTTCTTGCGGGGTATGCTGCCGACGCAGAACGACTCCAAGCCGCGTACAACTCCTGCCGAGAAGCATACAAAGTGATTCAAAATGCCGCTCAGTAAACTTGTATTTAAACCCGGTATTAATCGGGACCAAACAAACTACGCTTCCGAGGGTGGTTGGTACGAGTGCGACAAGGTACGGTTTCGCTCTGGATTCCCAGAAAAAATTGGCGGTTGGCTGCAATACAACACAGATGAATTTATTGGCATTTGTCGTTCATTATTTAATTGGATTACAACTGACGGCAATAATCTTTTAAGCGTAGCAACTAACAAAAAAGTTTATGTAGAGGCTGGTACACTTTTATTTGATGTAACACCAACTCGTTTGATTGTCATTGTTCCAAGCGGTATTAGTGCATCCACAACAATTGGAGCGGTTTCTGTCGTTGGGGTCGCTTCCACTTCTGCAACTGGAGTTGTTGGAACTTCCGCTCTTGGCTCTGTTACTGTAGATATCATATGAGCATTTTAAGTACAACGACTGGCAGCAATCAAATAACCGTGACTTTAAATAATCACGGCGCTCTTAATGGCGACTATGTTCTTATTAGTCAAGTAAATTCTTCCGTTGGCGGTATTCCAGCATCTGAAATAAATACAAATCATCTTATTTCTGATGTAACGACAAATACTTTTAAAATTACCGTCACCACATTAGCAACCTCAACGGCAACATATTCAGGCCCAATTACACTTATTTTTGATATTCATGCAGGCAATGCAATTGGCTCTTTTGGTGCTGGCTGGGGCGCTGGATTTTATGGAAGAGGTGCTTGGGGGAGTGGATGGCAAATTCCCATTTATCAACCGCCAAGATTGTTTACCCAAGACCGATTTAATAATGATTTAATTTTCTGTATTAGAAATGCAGACATTTATTATTGGACATATGACAACACCTTTAACTCAAGGGCTGTTTTATTATCTTCATTGAGTGGTGCCGCAGATGTTCCTCTTCTTGTTGGCAGCATTCTTTTTTCGCAACAAGACAGACACCTTATGGCGTTTGGCTGCACCGAGTATGGTAGCGCCACATATGACCCGCTATTAATTCGTTGGGCCAGTCAGGATGCTCCTGAGTTCTGGACACCCGGAAACGTTACGGTTCCGTCAACTGGCGCATTAAGTTCCGCTGGTTTTTTCCGTTTAACAAACGGTTCTGAAATTATTGCAGCAGAGCGCACCAGACAAGAAATTTTGGTGTTTACGGATTCAAGCCTTTATTCAATTCAATTTGCTGGCACAGAAGAAGTATTCTCTCCGCCGCAACAAATATCTGACAATATTTCAATTATCTCGCCGGCTGCTTCCACAACAGTAAATAACATTACTTATTGGATGGGCGCTGAAAAGTTTTATTTCTACAATGGTCGCGTAGAAACGCTTCCTTGCACTCTTCGTCAATATATCTTTCAAGATATTAACAGGGAGGCGGGCGAACAAATTGTTTGTGGAACAAATGAACAATTTAACGAGGTTGTTTGGTTCTATGCCTCAAAAAATTCAAACGAGGTGGATAGATACGTTATTTATAACTATTTAGAAAACCTCTGGTACTACGGTCAATTGGAAAGAACCGCTTGGCTTGATTCGCCATTACGCGATTACCCACAGGCGGCCAGCACAGCAGGTTGGTTGTTTGACCATGAGCGCGGCACTAACGACAACCTTCTGCCGATGACATCCTACATTGCATCCGCTGACATCGACATCGACCCAGCAGGCGATAACTTTATGCTTATTCGTCGTGTCATCCCTGACATCAACTTTACCGGCACAACCGCAACAAACGGCACGGTGAAGATGACTGTCAAACCAAGAAATTTCCCCGGCGCAAACTACGCATCAAACAATGCGGAAGGCACTGGCTTAACAAAGGATGTAGACCTATCTACTACCGTGCCGGTAGACCAGTACACCAATCAGGTGTTTGTGCGCGCTAGAGGTCGTCAGATTCAATACAGAGTTGAGTCTGACGAGTTGGATGTGCAGTGGCAGTTGGGTATGCCGCGTATTGATGCCCGCCCAGATGGTAGGAGGGGCTGATGGGCATGATTAAGTTTAGGTCGCCTGCGTTGCCTCTTCCTAAGCAAGAGTACAACCCTGACCAACAGAACCAACTTATTCGTGCCTTAAACATCTATTTCAACCAACTAGATTCGCTTACTCCGTTGCAAGCCGAATATTTTCGGGGCCGTGGCGACCAGTTAATTCAGCCGTATGCAATGCTAATTAGCAGTGTTGACCAAACTAATGCAGGCGTAACATCAGAAAATTTAATTCAATTTGATGCACCATCTGGTGCCAACGGCATTACGGTGGAAAATAACACTGAAATTCATGTGCCTTATGCTGGTCAATATCTTGTAACTTTTAGTTTGCAAGTAACAAATCGCGGAACTAGCGCTGGTGAATTTGAAGTTTGGGCAAAAAAAGCCGGTGTTAATTTTCCTTCAAGTAATACCCGTTTTGACATACCCGCAAGAAAAAGCGCAACAATTTGGGCGCACATAGTCCCTGCGGTTAGCGGTATTTTTGATGTTACCAATCCATTAACAGAATATTTAGAAATTGCGTGGTGGTCGGATAAAACCGATGTGTATCTTGAGCATTACAACTCAAATACAAACCCAACAAGACCGGCGATTCCATCTGTGATTCTTACAATCAATTTGATATCTGCCAACCCTTAACAGTATGATTATGCTAATTGTTTAGATGGTGCCATTATGAGTCTTCAAAACCTTGCCCAATATTTAGCAGCCCACGGTCGCGGCAAAGATAAAATGCTGATGCACGTGACTCCGTCTGAGGTTGCTGGTTTGCAAAGCATTGCAATGGCAGCCGGTGGAAGTTTGTCTGTCAATCCACAAACCGGCCTGCCGGAGGCTGGGTTCTTTGACTTTTTGGGCAACATGCTTCCGCAGATTGCCGGTACTGCTATCGGTGTGGCAACTGGCAATCCTTACATTGGTGCTGCGGTTGCGGGCGCCGGTGAAACCGCAAAGAGCGGAAACCTGATGTCCGGCATTATGGCTGGCCTTGGCGCTTATGGAGGTGCCAATTTGTTCCAAGGTTTTGCTAACGCTGCTCCGGGCGCTGCATCTGCAACCGGCGCTGGCGCAAGCACCGCAAGCCTTCCTTCTGCTGCTGAATTGGGCGCATCAACTACGGCATCTCAAGCCGCCGGTCAAGCACCGCTTGCTGGCATGATTGGTTCTCCGGCTGGTATGTCGCCACAAACAGCCGCTTTAAATGCGGCTCGTGCAGCAGACCCAACTGGCTTTGCTGGCTCACTCACGGATGTTGCCAAGTCAAGCACAGCACCATTCGGCGGCTCTGTTGGCGCTACAACTGGTTCTATTTCTCCGACGCTTGGCACTATGTCGGCAAAAGCGCCCATGACTTTGGAAAACATTTCCGGTGGCCTCAAAAACATCATGGGTGAGGGTGGAATAAAAGCACTTCGCGCTGGTCTTGGTGAAGCAGGCTCGCCTATCACGGGCGGCCAATTGGCGGCACGCGCTGCACTCCCGATTGCACAAGCGGTTATGAGTGCTGTGCCAAGGCCCGGTTCGTTAATTGACGAAGGCTCTGATTTGTTTGGCAACACCCCATCCCTTGCTGACTATCAAAAACGCTATCGCGGATACGCTCAGGGCGGCGCTCTTGAGTTAAACCCAATGATGCAAGACGCAAGCCGTCAAAATTTAAATCTTGACATGCGTGAGCATCCGCTTGGAGAACCCAATCAAGTTACTGGTGGTTATGCCAAGGGCGGATATCTTGATGGCCCCGGCGATGGTATGAGCGACAGCATTCCGGCAACAATCGAAGGAAAGCAACCCGCTCGTCTTGCTGATGGTGAATTTGTTATCCCGGCAGATGTCGTCAGCCATCTTGGCAACGGCTCCACCAAAGCCGGTGCGCAACGTTTATACGACATGATGTCAAAGGTTCGCAAGGCGCGAACTGGAAATTCAAAGCAAGGAAAACAAATCAAGGCAGATAAGTTTATTCCGACATGAGCGTACAAACTGTTCCGCAACATATGATTCATTTTGTTTGGCCGGAAGTAGAAAAGTATATTGAAGATGCGTTGAATTACTGTGGTGGTGAATACAACGCAATGCAGTTGAAAGTTTTATTAGTACGTGGCGAGCAACATTTATTGGTGTCTGTTGATAAAAGCAATAAAATAAACGGGTGCGCTACATTGCAGTTTATTGATTACCCAAATTTTCGGGTGGCGTTTATTACAAGTATTGGTGGCCGGTTGATTTCTACGCCGGAGAATTTTGAAGAATTGGCCAACTGGTCAAAGTTAAATGGTGCAACAAAGATACAGGGCGCAGCGCGTGAATCAATCGAAAGACTGTGGCGCAAGTTATACAAGTTTGAACGGCGTCATGTAATTGTGGAGAAAGACCTATGAGTGGCGGCGGCGGCGGAAGCCAAACAGTTAGTCAGGTAACAATTCCCAAGGAATTGATTCCTGCTGTACGAGAAAGTATTGATTTGGCTCGCAAGGCCGCTGCGCTTCCGTATGTTGGTTATGCGGGCGAGCGGATTGCGGAGTTTACTCCTGAACAATTAGCCGTTCAGCGCGGCGTTATGGGGCTTACATCTCCGAGCGAAATACGCGAAGGCGCTCAAGCAACCAGACAGGCCGGACAATTGGCACTTGGCACCGCAGAAAGGGGTTTGCAACGCGCACTCGGATACACCCCCGGCACCTTCTCCGGGAGGACTGCTCAGTATTACATGAGTCCTTATCAGCAGGCAGTTACTGACGCCACGCTGCGCGAGGCTCAACGTTCTTACGATATGGAGATGCGCAGGGCTGCACTGCAAGCAGGTGCTCGCGGCGGTGTTGGTGGTAGCGCACAAGCGTTGCGTGAAGCGGAAGCGGCACGAAACATTGGCACCCTTCGTTCTGATATTCAAGCCAAGGGTTCTCAGGCGGCCTATGAACAGGCTCAAGCGCAGTTTGAGCGTGACCGAGCCGCTGCGGCAGGTGCTGCTCAATTGGCTGGTCAGGTTGGTCAATATGGTCTCGGGCAAACCACCACGGCTGCCGGTCAAATGGCAGATATTGGTTCGGCAAGACAAGCCGCAGACTTACAACGCCTGCAAGCCCAGAAGACAATTGGCGAACAAATTCAAAAGCGTGAGCAAGATATTTTGGCGCTTCGGTACGAAGACTTCCTGCGTCAGCAAGGCTATCCGCGAGAAACGGCTTCTTATTTTTCTTCGATTGTTCGCGGTCTTCCAATTCAACCCGCAGGTACGACGACCACAACATCGCCCACCGCCAACATGTATGCACAAGGTCTTGGCACTCTGCTTCAACTGGCCGGTTCCGGCAAACTGTTCGGGTGATATATGAATCTTCTTAAAGCACAAGATTTGTTGAAGGGCGTGCCTGACCAGAAACTTCGTGAACTGGCGGCCAACCCGCAAGGCGATATCCCTCCATTCCTGATAGCCGCAGAGGCTGCCAGACGCGCCAAGATGCGTCAGGAGTATCAAGGTGCTAACGAAGGCAAGATGCCTACTTCTACTGTGATGGAAGACCTTTTAAACAATCTTGGTGTCGCTTCGCTTCAACCGCCCGGTCAACAGCAGGTTCCTGTACAGGCTCCGCAAATGCCTGCTGCTCCGCAAGAGCCAGTACAAATGTATGACGGCGGTATTGTTGCATTTGCAACTGGTGGTGAGATTGAAGATTACTTGCAACCCAGAGCCGGTGGTTCGGACATGGGTTTTGCTGCGAGCGTTGCCCCTTATATCCCGCAAATTGATGGTCGCGTCCGTGCTGGCGTGATTGGTTCTTCGATGTCTGGAAATCCGGAAATCACTGGATACCAAATTGGCTACGAAGATGGCAAGAACTCTGTGTTGGCAAACATCATGCCTACCCCTATGGGCAACATTGCAAACGCAGAATATCGTCGTCAACTTGGCGATGATTCTGAGATTGCTGTGCGCGGAAATGTCAGCCCGTTTGAGCAAATCCCTATGGAAGCACGTCAGGCTCCGGTGTCTGTTGAATATACCAAGCGCTTCGCTAACGGCGGCATTGCCTCCTTCCAAGGCGGCGGATACACAAACATGTCTGCATACATGCCTGAGTACGCCTCCAACATTCAAGTTCCTGATTTGCCCGGATTCCAAGAATTCTTAACGCAAGCACAAACTGGTTTAGGCGACAGCGGTTTGCCCGAGTATCGCAAGGACATTGAAGCAGAGCGCGAGCGTATCCAGAAAGAAGCGCCGACAGACCTTTCTTCCTTCCTGAAGTATGTTGGTCGCGGTCTGGCTTCCGCCAAGTCACCAAACTTCATCAATGCCGTTGCCGAAGGCGTAAGCACCGGTCTGACCATGCAAGAGCAGGCTGAACTGAAGAACCGTGAGGCTGCTCGCCAACTGCGTCAATCTGAGATTGAACTGGTGCAGAAAGAACGTGCAGAGAAGGCTGGTTTGTTCAGTCTGGCCAAGCAACTTGAAGCCAACGCTATTGACCGCCGCAACTCTGCAATCAATCAAAACTACCAAGCAACTCAACTGGCGCTTACCGGTCGTCACTATGAAGACACTGCTCGGAATGCCGCCGCAAAACTTAAAATTGATGAAAAGCAACTTGGCATTGCCGCTGCAAACGCAAGGCGCGCAGATGAAAACGCCAAACTTGAGCGTCAAATCAAAGAATTGCAACTCAAACGCATTCAGGCTGGCGAACTTGAGCCGAGTGATAAAGCCAATGTGCTCAAGGCAATTGCCACCCAGAAAACAAAGTTGTTCTCTGATTTGTCGTACAACGAACCGTATCAAAAAGGTCTGGCTGAAATTAAGAAGAAGTACAAAGACCCGCTGGCTCAACAAAGGGCAATTCAAATGTACAATCAGCCTTACTTTGAACAAGCCGGTATTTCCGAATTAGAGGCTTTGCTTACACCAAAACCGATTAAGTAAAAATGCCGACTAAACTTTTTGTTCCGGGGCTTGGTCGAATTGATGTTCCCGATGATGTTCCGCTTGAGGACACTCGGAGTTACGTCGAAAACTTAGCCAAGCAACGCAACATTCAACTTCAACTTCCTCCGGTTGAAGAAGTTGCTCCTGAACGCGAAGGCACGGCAGGCCCGATTGAAGCGCTTGTCGGTGGAACAAAGCGACTCTTATCAAGCCAGTTCACTACTTTGTCTGCGCCTTTTGCCGGCACAACAGAGGCCGCTGTTAGCGGGATTGAGCGTCAAAAAGGCATTGAGGAACGTCCGGCTACAAGTTTGGAGGCTGTTAAACAAGCATACGAAGAAGAAGGCTTGCTGCCCGCCGCCAAAGAAGTTCTCAGTCAAATTCCCGGCGCTATTACTGAACAGGCTCCGTTCTTGGCAGAAATGTATGCCGGAGCAAAACTTGGTGCCGCAGTAGCACCGCCTGTTTTGCCCGTTATTGGCCCGTTGTCAAAGCCTGCCGGTGCAGCAATAGGCGCACTGGCGGCACCGTTCCTAGCGGCATATGGTTCTGGCGCGGAGCGCACGGTACAAGAACAAATTGCGCGCGGCGAAGAGCCAGATGTAGATGTTGGAAAAACTGCTACAGCAGCCGGTGCATCGGCAGCGTTAGATGTACTTGTCGGAAGAGTTATTGCTGGCAGAACAATTGTTGGCAAACTTCTTGGCAAAACCGACGAAGAAATTGCTGCAACTTCTAGGGCTGCCGCCGAAAAAGAACTGCAAAAACTTGGTCAAGAAGGTCTTCTTGGTTCTTTGGCGCAAGGCACCGCAAGAACTGCTGGCGTTGAAATTCCTACAGAAATTGGCCAACAATTGCTTGAGCGCTGGCAGGCTGGACTTCCACTTACTAGCGATGACGCTCTGGCAGAGTACGGCGAAGCAGCATATGGTGCTGGTCTTGTATCGCCCATTGGTACTGTTGGTCGCCTGAGCGAAAAAGGTCAAGCAAGACAAGAACTTGGTAGACGCAAGGCGGAAGAAGAATTTGAAGCCAGCACTCCAAATGTGTCACAGATTGCGCATCCGGTTGGTTCTACAGTTGAAAGCACGCTTGCTTCGCAAGAGGCGAACTCTTTCCTTGGAAGCGCAGACCGTTCTATCCCGGCGTTCGGGCTTAACAGCATCCTAGAACAAACCGGTGACTCTATTTCTACTCCCGGTGATGCTTCTGCTGTAGCAAACGAACTGCTCCGCCGTGGCGAAATAGTTCAAGAACCCGGCAATCAATTCAGCGTGTATGACGCAGACAACAATCTGGTCAACACATTTGACAATCAAGAAGCCGCGCAACAA